>Ga0080064_1008028_pt1 | contig 10268 bp, 10 predicted proteins | sample Subgrocontami54m_FD_69260 | JGI IMG/M metagenome (GOLD analysis project Ga0080064, IMG submission 69260) | Subsurface groundwater microbial communities from S. Glens Falls, New York, USA - GMW46 contaminated, 5.4 m (SPADES assembly) (version 2) ... | reverse complement strand
TAGAGGGGCTATTGCAGCTCCTGTATCCCGCCCATCCCTATAGCTGGCGTCCGCGTGGCAGCGTGGAGACCGTGGAGCGGATCACGCATGCCGATCTCGCCGCGTTCCATGCCATGCGGTTTGCGCCGGCCACCTTATCGCTCGTGGTGGTGGGGGACGTGGATGCGTCGAGGGCCGTGGCCAGCGCGGAGCAGGGGTTCGAGACGTGGCGGGCTGCCGCACCGGCGCCCGTTGTTCTGCCTCGCGTGCCTCCCTCCGAGTCGCGGCGCCAGGTCGTGCATCCGATGATGAACAAGGCGCAGGCAGATATCGCGTACGGGTTTACGACGATCGTCCGGTCCGATCCTGCGTACTACGCGTATTGGCTGATGAACAACGTCCTCGGGCAGTATGCGATGGGCGGGCGGCTGGGCGACAGTATCCGTGAAAAGCAGGGGATGGCGTATTACGCGTTCAGCGCGCTGGATGCCAACGTCGTCGAAGGGCCGCTGACCATCCGTGCCGGGGTAAACCCTGCGAACGTGGAGCGAGCGATCCAGTCCATCGACGTCGAGCTCGCGCGTCTCGCCGCCGAAGGGCCCACTGAGAAGGAGCTAGCCGAGTCGAAACAGTTTCTGATCGGGTCGATGCCGCGGACGCTCGAGACCAACAGCGGCATCGCGACCTTTCTGCAAACCGTGGAGTACTTCAAGCTCGGGCTCGACTACGACATGCGTCTGCCGGGGTTGCTGCAGCAGGTGACGCGCGACGAGGTGCACCAGGCGGCCAAGCGCACGCTCGATCCCGCCCGCGCTGCCATTGTCGTTGCCGGGCCCTACAAGCCAGGCATGTAGGTTGGGTTCCGTGGCCACTCGCGCGGTCTTCTTCGATGTCGACTTCACACTGATCTATCCCGGCCCGATGTTTCAGGGCGAAGGCTATGCGCAGTTCGGCGCACGGCATGGCATGCAGATCGATCCCGCCCGCTTCGCGGCCGCCGTCAACGCGGCAGCCCCCATCCTCGACGACGACCAACGGCTTGTGTACGAGGACGAACTGTTTATCCGCTACACGCGGAGGATCATCGAGGAGATGGGCGGCCGCGGCCCCGCCCTGGACGCCTGCGCGCGCGAGGTCTACGCGGAGTGGGCCGCCTGCCAGCACTTCTTTCTCTATGACGATGTGGCGCCGGCGATGAAGGAGCTGTCGGCCGCCGGCTACCGGCTGGGGCTGATTTCGAACTCGCATCGGTGTTTGGCGTCGTTCCAGCAGCATTTCGACCTGCACGGTCTTGTCGTTGCTGCGGTGTCTTCTTCGGCGCATGGATATCTGAAGCCGCACCCGAGCATCTTCGAGGCCGCTCTCACTTTGGTAGGTGTGGCGCCCGACCAAGCGGTGATGGTGGGGGACAGCTATCGTCATGACATCGAAGGCGCGCAGCGGGTGGGGATGCGCGGCGTGCTGGTACGCCGCGACGGTGGTGAGGCTGGGGGTGAGATGAACGTGCCCGTAATCAGTAGCCTGTCCGAGCTCGCTCCGCTGCTGCGGTAGGACTTGCGCTGTCATAGCGGCGCCAAAGAAAAAGGCCGGCCACGTGGCCGGCCCTTTCCTGTTACTGGGAGGAGTCTATCGACTGCCCCCGGTGCTATTTGCCATTCATGCACCTCCCGGCCGCGACCGTTTTGGGGTGCCCCCGGGAATTCAGGGAGCGTGGTCGCTAGAAGCCTTTGTTTGGCGCCGCGATGTGCGGCGATAACTTCACGATAGCATGCTCACCCGTACCGACCCAATCAGTCACCGCCCCGACGGGCTTTTTCGATTTTTGAGTCGCGTTCGGACGAGAGCCGCTCGCGGTCCCGGCGGTACTCCTCCTCGCGGAGGGCGCGCTCGGCGGGCTCGACGGTGGTTCGGAGCGTGCCTTGGTGCAGCAGCTCGAGCTCGGCGATCTTCGCCTGGTAGAAGTTCCGTATCTCGGCAATCGTGGCCTTCTGTGCCTCGGTGATCGGCCGGTGAGCGACGCCGGCCTCCTGGTCGGCCTTCTGCAGGCGCTCCAGCGCCAGTTCGAGCGCGGACTTCATGGGTTTCTCATCACTCATAGCTTGAGGTTCAACAGCTTACTTCAGTGAGCAGGCTTGGTGGCGACGGCGATGTAGACGTCGCGGATGTACTGGATCCCTGCTGGAAACGCGCTCGCGAGAGTTTCCGCTACCTGGCGACTGAACTTGTTCCACTGTGCGCCGAGACGCTCGCGGAGCAATGCCGATTCAACGGTGGCACTGCGCAGCTCCAGGAAATCTCGCACGGCCATTTGGAACGGGTACTCCCGGCGCGCCACAGCGATGTTCGTGAAGCTCGCCTCTAGCAAAGCGGTCTGCAAGTTGGTGGGATCCGCAAACCAATCACCCCAGCGAATCTGGGCGCGGAACCTGTCTTTCAGCTCCTCCACGTTCGCGAAGCCGCTGGCGACACTCGTCCATGCCTGGATGGCGGGATTGACCGCGGTTCCCCATACCGACGCGCCAATCTGTCCTCCAGGCCGAATCACTCGAGCCATATCTGCGAGCGCCACCCGGTAGTCTTCGAAATGTGTAATGACGAAACTGGCGAGAACGGAGTCGAAAACGCTGTCCCTGAACGGCAGGCCCGGCGCCAGGGCGGCGACCGTGTGATGCGGCCCCTTTTGGCGCAGCAACTGAAGCATCACGGCCGACGCGTCGGCACTCACGGTTAGCCCGTCAGGTCCGGCGGCCTCCGCGGCAGGAATGGTGGCAGCGCCGGTTCCGGCGCCAACATCGAGCACGCGCATCCCCGGGACGACGCCGACGAGCCGCACAAGCTCCTTCGCCGGCTCAGCGAACTGCATCGGCACGGCCAGGCGATCGTAGGCCGCGGCGGCGTCCGCCCAGTGATACGGAGATTCCCGTGGATTCACGAGGACTCACTTTTCTTTCGCATAAGCGCCGGATCCGAAGGATCCGGCCTACTTGAGACCCGTTGCCACGTTGCGCCTAGGGCGGGTCTTTTCAGACCCGCCTCCCAGCCGGCTCCGAAAGGCCCCGGCCGACGTACCCGCTCGAAGAATGCAGCGGGAGCTCGGCGGCCTCCCAGGCCGCGAGGCCGCCCGACAACTCCACCAGACGGTCGAACCCGGCGCGCTGCAGAAGGCTGATCGCGATCGACGATCGATAGCCGCCAGCGCAGTGGACGACCATCCGGCGATTGCGAGGCAGGTCCTCGATGTGGTCCGCCAGACGACTCAAGGGCACGTTCACGCTGTCGTTGATCCGCTTGTCCCGCCATTCGCGTGCGGCTCGAACATCGACCACGAGCGGGGCCTCGCCTGATCCGAGCAAGCCGGCGACCGCCGTTGCGTTCAGCCGCTCGGTCACCACAAGAAGACCGGGGTGGCCGTCCAGCGCCTGCAGCCCGCCTTCCAGATAGCCGGCCACCGCGTCGAAGCCGATACGTCCAAGCCGCGTTGCCGCTTCTTCCTCTCGCCCTGGTTCAGAGACGATGACGATCGGTTGCTTGCCGGTGAGCACCGTGCCTACCCAGGTCGCGTATTGGCCAGCGAGGCCGACATTGACGCTCCCGTTGAGATGACCGCTCGCGAATGCGGCTGCGTCTCGGACGTCGAGCACGTCGGCGCCCGATTTCTGAAGGTCGAGCACCTGCTGCAGCGACAACGGCTTCAACTGGCGCTGCAGCATGGCGTCGAGCGTCGGTCGCTCCTTTGCGTTCAGCACCGCATCGTAGGTGAAGTACGGAGGCGCGTCCGGCTGGTCGGCAGTCACAAAGGCGATGAACGTTTCCGGTGACATCGGTTTCAGCGCGTCGTTGCTGCGACGCTGCTCGCCGATCGTTGACACGGTTTCGGTACTGAGACTCCTGCCGCAGAGCGATCCTGCCCCATGTGCTGGATACACAAGCGTGGCATCGGGCAATGGTAGGAGCTTCGTGCGGAGCGAATCGTACAGCATGCGACCCAACGTATCCGCCGACCATCCGAGGGAGGCCCGAAGGTCGGGCCTCCCCACGTCTCCCACGAACAGCGTGTCTCCGGTCAGGACCGCTTGCGGGCGCACCGGATCGGCGTCGAGATCGTAGGTCAGAATCGAGATCGATTCCGGCGTATGACCGGGGGTCTCGAGCACCTGAAGGCGGACGCGACCAAACTCGATCGCGTTCCCATCCCGCATCGGCGTGAACGGATACTCGGCGCGAGCGGTCGCGCCGAGGTAGATGGTCGCGCCGGTTCGATCGCGCAGCTCCAGATGGCCGGCGATGAAGTCGGCGTGAAAGTGCGTCAGGAACACATGCTTGATCTGGACGCCCCTCCGCTCCGCTTCTTCGAGGTACAGCGTCACATCACGACGTGGATCGATCACGGCCGCGGTGCCGGACGATTCGTCGCCAATAAGGTACGAGGCGTGCGCCAGGCAATTCAGATAGAACTGCTTGATGAACATGATGTGCCTCAGGGCTTTTCGACCGGAGCGCCGACCAGATTGCCCCATTCGGTCCAAGAGCCGTCGTAATTCTTCACATCGGGGTAGCCGAGGAGGTACTTCAGGACGAACCATGTGTGGCTCGAGCGCTCGCCGATGCGGCAGTAGGCGATCACCGGTTTGTCGCGAGTGACCCCCACTCCCTCGTAGAGCTGCGCCAGATCCTGATAGCTCTTGAACGTCCCGTCTTCGTTACACGCCTTCGCCCACGGGATGTTTTTTGCCCGTGGAATGTGGCCGCCGCGCTGGCAGGTTTCCGGCAGTCCGGGCGGCGCCAGGATCTCTCCCGTAAACTCCTGCGGGCTGCGGACATCCACCAGCATCGTGCCGTTACGCTCCATCCCGTCGCGCACTTCGGGGAGGTACGCGCGGAGCGAGCAGTCGCAGCTCGAGGCCGTGTATGTCCCAGCTGTGAGCCGCGGCGCTTCCGTGGTCAGCGGCCTTGCTTCGGCCAGCCATTTCTTCCGGCCGCCGTTCATCAGCCGAACATCCTGGTGGCCGTACAGCTTCATCTGCCAGAGGGCCCACGCGGCAAACCAGTTATTGTTGTCGCCGTAAAGGATCACCGGCGTGTCGTTTGCGATCCCGGACTTCGACATCAGCGCCTCGAATTCCTGCTTTGGGATGATGTCGCGCACCACGGTGTCGCATAGCTGTGTGTTCCAGTTCCAGCCGAGGGCGCCCGGCACGTGGCCCTGGTCGTAGGAGCTGGTGTCGACGTCCACTTCCACGAGGCGGATGTTCGGGTCGTCGAGATGGTTCGCCACCCACTCCGTGCTCACGATCGTGTCTGGCCTTGCGTACTCCGCGGTCATCGTCATAACGCCTCCTTACCGCCCGGCCCAGCGTCAGACCGCGTCCGCCTTGACGGCGTCTGACCCTGACCTGCGGTGCAGCGTGCGTTATAGCTACTTGCCTGGCAGCCGAGCCATGTGCCGGTGCTGATTTGTCTGTGAGTTTTTGCTGAGGACGCATAACCCGAACGGGCTGAGTGGCTTACGTGACACCGGTATAATGAGCCGCTGTCCAGGAGACGACATTCACAGTGCCGATCTCGCACCCCACGGTCCTGCGGTTCGGATCGTTCGAACTCGACCCCCGGAGCGGGGAACTGCGCAAGAACGGCGATCCGATCAAGCTGCAGCCGCAGCCCTTCAAAGTCCTTGCGCTTCTTGCCCGGCACAGCGGCGAGGTCGTCACCCGCCAGGAGATACGCAGCCAGATCTGGAGCGAGGAGACCTTCGTCGATTTCGATCAGAGCCTGAATTTCTGTATCCGACAGATCCGCGAAGCGCTGGGCGACACGGCCGACGGGCCGCAGTACATCGAGACGCTGCCGCGGCGGGGTTATCGCTTTCTGATGACGGTCGAGACGACGGAGACCGACGTCGCCGGGCCGATGATGCGGCTGATCGTTCTGCCATTCCGCATGCTCCGGCCAGACGAGGAAACGGACTTTCTCGCCTTCAGCCTTCCCGACGCGATCACCAGTTCACTGTCGGGGCTCGGCGCCCTCATCGTCCGCTCGAGCATCGTCGCGTCGCGATTCTCGGGGGAGACGCCGGACCGGCATCGGCTTGCGAGCGAGGCCGACGTGGACGTCGTGCTCTCCGGGACACTGCTGCGGCTGGGTCAGCAGCTTCGCGTGAGCACACAGCTCACAGAGGTGCCCGGAGGCGCGCTGCTCTGGTCACAATCGTCGGAGGTGCATCTCGGCAATCTGTTTCAGGTGCAGGACGAGCTGACGCAGGGGATTGTCGACTCGTTGTCGCTGCCGCTGACTGGGCGAGAGCACCGGCTGTTGAAGCGTGACGTGCCGGCGAACGCCAGTGCGTACGAGCTCTTTCTTCGGGCGAATCAACTCAGTTATGACTCGAAGCAGTGGAGCGTCGCCCGCGATCTGTATGCACGGTGCCTGAAGGAAGATCCGCAGTACGCGCCGGCGTGGGCGCGATTGGGTCGGATCCATCACGTGATGGAGAAGTATCTGAGCCCGAGCGCCGGTGACGGACTGCATCGCGCAGAGGTGGCCTTCAGGCGAGCCCTGAGCTTGAACCCCGACCTCCCGTTGGCCCACAAGCTGTACGCGCAGCTCGAAGTGGACCTTGGGCGCGCCCAGGAGGCGATGGTCCGTCTGCTGCAGCACACCCGTGCCGCGGATCCAGAACTATTCGCTGGACTCGTGAGCGCGTGCCGCTACTGCGGGCTGCTGGACGCGTCCGTGGCCGCTGATGCGCAGGCGCGCCGGCTGGAACCACGCGTGCGGACGAGCGTCGTCCATACATGGTTCCTGTCGGGAGACTACGCGCGCGTTGCCACCGTCCGGCTCGACGACGCGCCTTACATTGGCGCGTTGTCGCTCGCTGCCGTGGGACGCCAGAACGAGGCCATAGCGGGGTTGCGTGAGCTCGAGCCCAAAACGAACACGCGACTTCGGGATTTCATGGCTGCTGCACGAAGCCTGCTCGAAGGGAACGATACTGAAAGCCTGGCGGCCGTAGGTCGTATCGTCGCCTCAGACTTCCGCGATCCTGAGGGTCTCTTTTACCTCACGAGGCATCTTGCACGCTTGGGAGAGTGTGACCGCGCCGTCGGTCTGTTCGGGCGGGTCGTTGCCGGTGGCTTCCATTGCTTCCCTGCGATGACGCGCGATCCGTGGCTCGACCCGCTGCGCCAAAACGCCGAGTTCATGCGGCTTCTGAACGAAGCCGAGTCCCACCATAAGCGCGCATCGGACGCGTTTTCTGAAGTCCAAGGCTCTGTCCTGCTGGGGGAGCCGGCTCCGATGTGATGATGCTGTGTCAGCCCGGCGGCCAGGTGAGTCCGCGGCCCGCGAGGACGTGCAGGTGGATGTGAAAGACCGACTGGCCGGCTTCGGCGTTGCAGTTGAACACAGTCCGGTACCCGCGCTCGCTGTAGCCGCCCTCCTTCGCCAGCTTCGCCGCCAGCCGCAGCATCGACCCGACCAGCCCATCGTCAGTCGGAGTCAGATCGTTGAGCGTGGCGATGTGCCGTCGCGGTACGACCAGCACGTGCATTGGCGCCTGCGGATTGACGTCCTTGAACGCCACGAGCTCGGAGTCCTGGTGGACGATGGCGCCGGGGATGTCTCCCGCAATGACTTTGCAAAAGAGGCAGTTCATGACGACCTCTGCGCTTTTTGAACCACAGCAGTTCGTGGGACGCCCTGGAGGTCTTTACGAAAGCGATCGAGACGGAAGCCGCGATAGTCTGCGATCAGCTCGCTGATGCGATCGTCCTCACCCAAGCCGAATTCGAAAATCAACCACCCGGCAGGAAGGAGCTTCGCTTGCGCAGCCTCGAGCACACCGGCGACGTCACGCAACCCATCCTCCCCGCCGAACAGCGCCACGTGCGGTTCGTAGCCGCTTACCTGCCGAGACAACGCGGGGAGGTCGCCCTGCTTCACGTAGGGCGGGTTCGCGACGATCAGATCAAACGCGCCATCCACGTCATTCAGGTACGACGTTCGTTTGAACGCTACGCGATCGGCGACGCTGTGCCGCTTCGCATTCTCCCTCGCGACCTGAAGCGCGTCCTCGGAAACGTCCGTAGCGATTACGGAGATCGCTAGGCGCTCGACGGCAATCGACACGGCGATGCACGCGCTGCCAGTACCGACGTCCGCCACACGGGCAGGCCCGCCGATCGGCAGCAGTGCGAGCGCTTCCTCGACAATCAGTTCAGTTTCAGGTCGCGGAATGAGGACGGCAGGTGAGACGAAGAAGTCCAAGCCCCAGAACTCGCGGGTGCCGAGAATGTAGGGTGTTGGCTCCCGCTGTTCCCGTCGACGCACCAGCTCGGACAGCCGCGGTTCGAGCTCGGCGGGTGCCGGCCTCTGCAGCTCGGCGAGGAGCCGCGCACGATCCCACCCGAGAATCGTTCGGACAAAGAGGTCCGCGTCGATTGCCGCCTCGTCCGGCGCGATACCAGTAGCGACGAGCCTGGTCCTCGTGGCGATAAGGGCTTCGTGCAGTGTCAACTGACGGCCGTAGCTTCCTTCAGTTTCTCGGCGTTGTAGAACGAGATGACCTGTTCGAGGAGCTCCCCGGGATCGCCCTCCAGCACGTCGTGCAGCCGGTGAGTGGTGTAATTGATCCGATGGTCGGTGATGCGGCTCTGGGGGAAGTTATAGGTGCGAATCTTCTCGGAACGCTCACCCGTGCCCACCTGTCCCCGCCGCTCCTTCGCGATTGCGTCTTGCTGCTTCCGCATCTCCATCTCGTAGAGTCGCGCCCGCAGCACTTTCATCGCCTTTGCGCGGTTTTTGATTTGCGACTTCTCATCCTGCTGCGACACGACAACACCCGTGGGGATGTGCGTGAGCCGGACAGCGGAATAGGTCGTGTTCACACTCTGTCCACCAGGCCCGCTCGAACAGAAGGTATCGACCCGAAGGTCCTTTTCATTGATTTGGATGTCGACCTCTTCCGCTTCGGGCAGCACGGCGACCGTGGCGGTGGACGTATGGATCCGGCCGCTGGCCTCCGTGGCGGGCACACGCTGCACGCGGTGCACGCCGCTTTCGTATTTCAGCCGGGAGTAGACGCCACGCCCTGACATTGACGCAATCACTTCTTTCAGTCCGCCCGAGGGACTGTCGCTGCTCGACATCACCTCGAGCTTCCATCCCTGCCGCTCGGCATAGCGACTGTACATTCGGAAGAGATCGGCGGCAAAAAGGGACGCCTCGTCGCCGCCCGTGCCTGCCCGGATTTCGAGGATGACGTTCTTCTCGTCGTTCGGATCCTTGGGAATGAGAAGGAGCCGGAGCTCCTGCAGTAGCGGCTCGCGCCGTCCCTCGAGCGCCTTGAGCTCTTCACGAGCCAGCTCGCGCATGTCCGCGTCGCCGCTGCGCACGATCTCCTCGGCGCCCTCGATGTCCTTCACGAGACTCTTGTACTCGCGGAACTTCTGCACAAGGGGTTCGAGCTCAGATAGCGTCTTGGCCGCCTTGCGGTACTCCGCCGCATCCGACTGGATTTCCGTCGTCCCGAGCCTTGCCATCAGCTCGTCGTATTGCGCTTCAACCGTTGCGAGTTTGTCGTACATGACGTTTCCGGATTCGCTTTCGAATTGCTGTCGTAGGGCGGGTCATTTCAGACCCGGCTACAGGTTGCGCGTGATTTACCCGCCGGACACCGGCGGCATGAAGGCAACCTCGTCTCCCTCCTGAACCTCCGCGTGCATCCTGGAATAGTCGGCGTTGACGGCTACCGACATCGTCTTCTCGTAGTCGGCCAGCGCCGGAAACTCTGCCACTAGCGAGGTCCAGACTGAGCGCACGGTCGCCGGCGGCGGCACCTCGCGCACGAGCTCGGGGCTGCCGGCGAGATCGTGGAGCCGTGCGAACAATCTGACGGTTATGCGCACGCGGTCTTGTACGCGCTCTCACGCGCATGGGCGTCGTCCGGATTCGCGGTCGCGCCCTCAATCCATACCGGACCACCTTCGAAGTGCTCGCGTTTCCAAATCGGCGCAATCTGCTTCACGCGCTCAATGGCGTAGCGGCAGGCGGCAAACGCCTCGGCGCGATGAGGGGACGCTGCCGCAATCATGATGCTCGGCTCGCCGATCTCCAGACGCCCAATTCTGTGATGCATGGCCACCCTGGCGCTGGGCCACGTCTCGCGCGCTTCGTCGACGATCCGCCGCAGCGTTCGGATCGCCAGTGGCTCGCAGGCGTTGTACTCTAGAAACAGTAACCGCCGCCCCGCGTTCTCTCCCCGCCCCCCGCCGGCCCACCGTGTGACGGGACCA
>Ga0080064_1008027_pt1 | contig 10269 bp, 12 predicted proteins | sample Subgrocontami54m_FD_69260 | JGI IMG/M metagenome (GOLD analysis project Ga0080064, IMG submission 69260) | Subsurface groundwater microbial communities from S. Glens Falls, New York, USA - GMW46 contaminated, 5.4 m (SPADES assembly) (version 2) ... | reverse complement strand
GGTCATTCTCCCCGGGGTGCTCGCCGCCAACATCATCGGCCAGAAGCTGCTTGGGCTGTGGGAAGGCGTGCTCGGCCGCATCCCGGTGGTGAAGTCGATCTACGGCGGCGTGAAGCAGGTGAGCGACACGCTGTTCACCCCGGGCGGCCAGGCATTCCGCAAGGCGCTGCTGGTCGAGTACCCGAGGGCGGGAAGCTGGACCATCGCGTTCCAGACCGGGCGGCCCGGCGGGGACGTGGTCAACCACCTGCACGGCGACTACGTGAGCATCTACGTGCCGACCACGCCCAATCCGACCTCGGGATTCTTCCTCATGATGCCGAGGAAGGACGTGATCGAGCTCGACATGAGCGTGGACGATGCGCTGAAATACGTCGTGTCCATGGGCGTGGTGCCGCCGGCGGGCGGCAGGAAGAAGACCCTGACCGGCCTCGCCGCGCGCGGGACGCCGCCTCTCCTTTAATCCTCATTCCCGGGAAACAATGCGAACCCATTACTGCGGCCACGTCAACGCCGCGCACCTCGGACACACCGTCACGCTGTGCGGCTGGGCGCACCGCCGCCGCGATCACGGCGGGGTGATCTTCGTCGACCTGCGCGACCGCGAAGGCCTGGTGCAGATCGTGTGCGACCCCGACCGGGCGCAGACCTTCGCCATCGCCGAGCGCATCCGCAACGAGTTCTGCCTGCGCGTGGTGGGCGTCGTGCGCCGCCGGCCCGAGGGCACGACCAACCCGAACCTCGCCACCGGCGAGATCGAGGTGCTCGCGCACGACATCGAGATCCTCAACCCTTCGGTCACCCCGCCCTTCCAGCTCGACGAGGACAACCTCTCCGAAACGGTGCGGCTCACGCACCGCGTGCTCGACCTGCGCCGCCCGCAGATGCAGCAGAACCTCATGCTGCGCTACCGCGTGACCATGGCGGTGCGCAAGTACCTCGATGCGCACGGCTTCGTCGACATCGAGACGCCGATGCTCACGAAATCGACGCCCGAGGGCGCGCGCGATTACCTCGTGCCCTCGCGCGTGCACGCCGGCCAGTTCTTCGCGCTGCCGCAGTCGCCGCAGTTGTTCAAGCAGATGCTGATGATCGCGGGCTTCGACCGCTACTACCAGATCACGAAGTGCTTCCGCGACGAGGACCTGCGCGCCGACCGCCAGCCCGAGTTCACCCAGATCGACCTCGAGACCTCGTTCCTGGGCGAAGAGCAGATCCGCGGCATCATGGAAGACATGATCCGCACCGTGTTCAAGCAGGTCATCGACGTCGACCTGCCCGATCCCTTCCCGGTGATGACCTACGCCGACGCGATGCTGCTCTACGGCTCGGACAAGCCCGACCTGCGCGTGCCGCTCAAGTTCACCGAGCTGACCGACGTGATGAGGTCGGTGGAGTTCAAGGTGTTCTCCGGCCCGGCCAACTCCGCCGAGGGCCGCGTCGCCGGCCTGCTCGTTCCGGGCGGCGGGGAGCTGACGCGCGGGGAGATCGACGCCTACGGCGAATTCGTCACGATCTACGGCGCCAAGGGACTGGCGTACATCAAGTTCAACGACGTCGCGAAGGGGCGCGAGGGCCTGCAGTCGCCCATCGTGAAGAACCTCTCCGAGGCCGCGCTCGCCGCGATCATCGAGCGCTCCGGCGCGAAGAACGGCGACCTGATGTTCTTCGCCGCGGGCAAGGCGAAGATCGTGAACGACTCGCTGGGTGCGCTGCGCGCGAAGATCGGGCACGAAAAGGGCTTCGCCGAGGCCGGCTGGCAGCCGCTCTGGGTGGTGGACTTCCCCATGTTCGAGCGCGACGAGGAGGAGCAGCGCTGGGTGGCGATGCACCATCCCTTCACCGCGCCCAAGGACGGGCACGAGCAGTTCTTCGACAGCGATCCCTCGAAGGCGGTCGCCAAGGCCTACGACATGGTGCTGAACGGCTGGGAAATCGGCGGCGGCTCGGTGCGGATCCACCGCGAGGAGGTCCAGTCGAAAGTATTCCGCGCGCTCGCGATCGGGCCCGAGGAGGCGCAGCAGAAATTCGGCTTCCTGCTCGATGCGCTCAGGTACGGCGCCCCTCCGCACGGCGGCATCGCCTTCGGCCTGGACCGCATCGTCACCATGATGACCGGGGCGGAATCGATCCGCGACGTGATCGCGTTCCCGAAGACGCAGCGCGCGCAGTGCCTGCTCACCCAGGCGCCCTCGCCCGTGGACGAGAGGCAGCTGCGCGAACTGCACATCCGGCTGCGCCAGGGCGAGGCGGTCAAACAGTAGGAGTCGTCAGTAACCGCTGTCAGAGTTGTGAGTAACCGCTGTCATCCCGAGCGCAGCGAGGGATCTGCTTTTCCGGACTGGGCAACAGCAGATTCCTCGCTGCGCTCGGAATGACGGTGCCGAAGGAGGGGTGAATGAAAAAGCTGCTGCGTGCTACCGCCATGCTCCTGCTGTGCGCATTCTGCGCGGCTGCTCAAGGACAGGCTTATCCGTCGAGGCCGATCCGCATGCTGGTCGGCTACGCCGCGGGCGGCGGGGCCGACGGGCTTGCGCGCATCCTGGCGGCGAAAATAACGGATAACCTCGGCCAGCAGGTCGTGGTCGAGAACCGCTCCGGCGCCGCCGGAACGCTGGCCGCGGACGCGCTGGCGAAAGCCACGCCGGACGGGTACACGCTGTACTTCGCCGACACCGCGATCCTCATCGCGCCGAGCATGTACGCCAAGCTCTCCTACGACCCGGTGAAGAGCTTCGCGCCGGTGGCGGGGGTGTGCAGCCTGCCGCTCGCGTTCGTCGTTCATCCCTCGTTCCCCGCGAAGAACACGCAGGAGCTGATCTCGGTGCTGCGCGCGGCGCCGGGCAAGTACAGCTACGCATCCCCGGGCGTCGGAACGGTGCAGCACTTTGCCGCGGAGATGTTCAAGAAGATGGCCGGGGTCGACGTGGTGCACATCCCGTACAAGGGCGCATCGCCCATCCTCACGGACCTGATCGGCGGGCAGGTGCCGATCGCGGTGATCAGCGCCTCCCCGGCGATCGCCCAGTCGCGGGCCGGGAAGCTGCGCGCCATCGCGCTCACCGGCCGGGAACGGCTGCAGAGCGTGCCCGACTGGCCGACGCTCGCGGAAACGCTGCCGGGATTCGATGCCTCGCCGCGGCTGTTCCTGCTCGCCCCTGCGGGCACGCCGCAGCCCGTGGTGCAGCGCTTGGGCGAGGCCGTGCGCAGCGCCCTGAGCGCGAAGGACCTGCAGGACGGGTTCGAGCGGCAGGGGGCGAGCACGATGCCCATGCAGCCGGCCGAGCTCGGCGCCCTCATGGCGGCCGAAGTGATCCGCTGGGCGGCGGTCGCGCGGGACTCCGGAATCAAGCCGGAGTAGTCCATGCCGGACGCTCTTGGCGCAATGCTGTTGGACCCCGGCCGGGCGGGCGTGTACCACCTGACGCGGGAGACGCGCGACGTGGTCGAGGCCGCGCAGGGCGCGGGCCTGGCGTGTTTCCGCATCGACATCGGCCGGGTGCACGACAAGGCCGAATTTTTCGAGCTGATTGCAAAGGCGATGCGCTTTCCCGTCGGGTTCGGGCGCGACGCGCTCGCCGAATGCCTGAAGGACCCCTCCTGGGTTCCCGGCAAGGGCTGGGTCCTGGTGCTCGAGAAGAGCAAGCACTTCGGCGGGGGGCACCACCACGAGTTCGACCTGGCGATGGAGTTGATGACCGAGGTCGCCGACTTCTGGCGCCCCCAGGACCGGCCATTCTGGACGCTCATCGGCGGCCCGGAGGGATGGAGCTCGGGGTTTCCGCCGATGCCGGAATGAACACCCTCACCCCAACCCTCTCCCGCAAGCGGGAGAGGGTGCGAGCGTAGCGAGCGGGTTAGGGTATGTCACAGCGGTTCAAGATCCCGATTTCCGTCCTCGTCGTCGTGCACACGCCCGCGCTGGAGGTGCTGCTGCTCGAGCGCGCCGATTGGCCGGGGTTCTGGCAGTCGGTGACCGGCAGCATCGAGCACGAGGGCGAAGCGCTGCGCGAGACCGCGGTGCGCGAGGTGCGCGAGGAAACCGGCATCGACGCCGCGCGCTACCCGCTCCTCGACTGGGAGCGGCAGAACCGGTTCGAGATCTTCAAGCAGCGCCTGACCCGCTACGCCCCGGGCGTGACGCACAATACCGAGCATGTCTTCAGCCTCGCCGTGCCCGAGCCCATGGACATCGTTCTCGCGCCGAACGAACACACCGACCACCTGTGGCTGCCCTGGCGCGAGGCGGCGGCCAAGTGCCTGTCCTGGAGCAATCGCGATGCGATCCTGCTCCTGCCCGAGAAACTGGCGTCCGGCGCTTGAGCGGCTGCCCCGGGCGCAAGGGCGTGCCAGAATGACGATCCACGAAACCGAAAGCGATGTGAACGCGGGTATGAAGGCCGATGTCCTAAGACGCATGACACTGCGCGTCGCCACCTACAACATCCACAAGGGCTTTTCGCACTTCAACCGCCGCATGATGGTGCACGAGCTGCGCGACCACCTGCGCCAGCTCAACGCCGACATCGTGTTCCTGCAGGAAGTGCAGGGCCGCCACGAGCGCCACGCCGAGCGCTTCGAGAACTGGCCCGCGGAGCCGCAGTACGAATTCCTCGCCGATTCGGTCTGGTCGGACTACGCGTACGGCCGCAACGCGATCTACAACCACGGCCACCACGGCAACGCCATCTTGTCGCGCTACCCGATCATCAGCGCGGAGAACGAGGACGTCTCGACGCACGCGTTCGAGCACCGCGGGCTGCTCCACTGCGAGATCGGCCTGCCGGAGGCGGGGCAGTCCTTGCATTGCCTCTGCGCGCACCTGGCGCTGAACGAGCGCGGCCGCCGCCGCCAGGTGGGCGCGCTGATCGAGCGCGTGCGCCGCCTGGTCCCGGACAGGGCGCCGGTCATCATCGCCGGGGACTTCAACGACTGGCGCAATCTGGTGGGCAGGCGCCTGGCCGAGGCGCACGGCCTGGAGGAGGCATTCCGCGACCCCTGGGGCAGGCCGGCGCGCAGCTACCCGAGCGCGTTTCCCGTGCTGCGCCTGGACCGCATCTATGTGCGGGGCTTCACGGTGAGCCACACCGAAGTGCACCACGGCTTTCCGTGGTCGCGGATATCCGATCACGCCGCGCTGTCGGCGCGGCTGAAGTTCAAGTGATCCCGGAGTTCGCCGGGGGGAACCGGCTGACGCTGCTCAGGAACGGCGAGGAATACTTCCCCGCGCTCGAGGCCGCGATCCGCGGCGCGCAGCGCCAGATCCATCTCGAGACCTACATCTACGCCGACGACGAAACGGGCCGGCGCATCACCGAGGCATTGATCGACGCCGCGGACCGCGGCGTCGCGGTCTACGTGCTGGTCGACGGATTCGGCTCGCGCGACCTGATGCCGCCGGACCTCGGCTACCGGCTGATCGCGGCGGGAGCGAGGTTCCTGATCTTCAGGCCCGAGGTTCCGGCGTTCCGATTCCGCAGGAAGCGCCTGCGGCGCATGCATCGCAAGATGAGTGTCGCCGACAGCCGCGTCGGCTTCGTCGGCGGCATCAACATCATCGACGACATGCACACGCCGGGGCACATGCCGCCGCGCTTCGATTTCGCCGTGCGCGTGGAAGGTCCGCTGGTCGCGGAGATCCAACGGCAGGCGGAACGGCTCTGGAGCCTGGTCGCGTGGGTGAACCTTCGCCAGCGCTGGCGCGTCGAGGGCCACCTGCAGGCCGACCGTGCGTCCAGGGGCACGCAGCGCGCGGCGCTGCTGGTGCGCGACAACATCCGGCACCGCTCCGACATCGAGGATGCCTACCTGGCGGCGATCCGGTCCGCGCGCAGGGAAATCATCCTCGCCAACGCCTACTTCTTCCCCGGCAAGCGCTTCCGGCGCGCCCTGGTCGATGCGGCGCGCCGCGGCGTGCGCGTGGTCCTGCTGCTGCAGGGCCGGGTGGAATACGTGCTGCTGCACTACGCCTCGCGGGCGCTCTACGGCACCCTGCTCGACGCGGGCGTCGAGATCCACGAGTACCACAAGAGCTTCCTGCACGCCAAGGTCGCGGTCATCGACGGGCACTGGAGCACCGTGGGCTCGTCCAACATCGACCCCTTCAGCCTCACGCTGGCGCGCGAGGCGAACCTGGTGGTGGAGGACCGGCACTTCGCCGCCGAGCTGCACGGGGCCTTGCAGCAGGCGCTCGAGCTCGGTTCCCGCGTGGTGCAGAAGCAGCGCTGGCACGCTCAGCCCCTGCGCACCCGTGTCGCGATCTGGATCGCCTACGCAGTCGCGCGCTTCCTGATGGGCGCATTCGGCTACGCCGGCCGGCACTAGCCTCTAAGAGTCCATTTCAAAATGGACTGTCATTCCGAGGCTGAAGGCCGAGGAATCTGCTTTTTCGCCGATTCAAAAGCAGATTCCTCGCTGCGCTCGGAATGACATCGTTAGGCGTCGTCATTTTGCAACCGGTTCTAATTACTCGCGTGTGGACAGATTGGGCGAAGATTCTTGGTTTACATCAGTCTCGCGATTTTGCGCAGTTGCAAATCGCAACTGCGCAAAATCGCGAGATTTGGGATGGCAAGTCACAGCACAGTGCCGGCAACGTCAGCGTCAGCCCGACCCGCGCCTCATTCGGCAAGCAATCGTCCGCCCTCGAGGCGCGGGACCACGTCGAGCGCGGAGAGCCGCGCGGCGTAGCGCACCTCGTGTTCCAGGCCGCGGCCCGCCATCATCTTTCCCACGCGGCACTCGAGCAGGCTCGGCTCGGGCTCCTTGTGGCGGAACAGCGCCCGCGCCGCGCGCGCGGCATCGGAGAAATCGGCGCGCTCGCCGATGCGCTCGGCCAGCAGGTCGATCAGGTATCCGGCGCCGTAGAAGTCCTCGAGGTTGAAATTGTTCATCGAACCCGAGCACACCAGCAGGACGGTGCGGTCCGGGTGCGCGGCGACGATCCGCTCGACGAGCGCGCGGCCGTTCAGCAAGGCGCCGCAGTACACGTGCGCGGCGCCGGCGCAGGCGTTGATCGCGACGGTGCCGTTGGTGGTCGAGTAGATGAGCGTGCGCCCGGCGAGCGGCTGCCCGGCCAGCGCAAGCGGCGTGGGCGGCGCGAAGCCCGCTATCGTCTCCGCGTACAGCTCGCCCGCAATCACGAACGATCCGGGAGCGTATCCGGCCGCGAGGGCGCGGGCGGCCGCCTCGTCCGCCGCGGGGACCACCGCGCTTGCGCCGTGGGCGAGCGCGGTGACCATGGTGGAGGTCGCGAACAGCACGTCGAGCACCACCGCCACCTTGCCCTCCAGGCGCACCGTGTCCAGTTCCTCCTTCTTGGTGAGGACGTGGATCTTGTGGCCGAGGATCATGCGCCTGCGGCGTGCTGCCGGCGGGCGAAAATGCCCCAGCCTTCCATGGTCATGACCAGCTCGTCCTTCTGGTTGAACACCTCCCAGCGGTGCAGGACGCTGCCGCGGTCGGGCTTGGAGCGCGAGATCTTCGCCTCGATCACCGTCAGCCTGAGCAGCAGGCGATCGCCGGGCCGCACCGGTGCAAGCCAGCGCAGGTGCTCGACGCCGGGGGAACCGAAGCTCGCGGTCTTGAGCAGGTAGCGGTCGCAGACGAGCCGCATGCAGATGCTGACGGTATGCCAGCCGCTCGCGATCAGCCCGCCGTACGGGGAGCGGAGCGCGGCCTCCTCGTCGACGTGGAAGGACTGCGGGTCGAATTGCGAGGCGAATTCGACGATTTCCTGCTGCGTGAGGACCGGTCCCGGGATGTCCCAGACGTCGCCGGGGGCGAAGTCCTCGAAGCAGTACTTGCGTTTCGTCATTGCGCCGGAGCGCGCCGCCTGTAGTGCTGCCGGCCGACCATCAGGCAGACGACGTCGTTCGCCTGGTTGAGGACCTCCCAGGTGAATTTCACGGTGCCGCGCGTGGGATTCTTCGCCGAGGGCGTCTGCTCGACCACCGTCGAGCGCAGCCGCAGCGCATCGCCCGGCCGCACCGGCTTGAACCAGCGCAGCTCATCCAGCCCGGGCGAGCCCATGCACGAGGTCTCCAGCAGGTAGCCGTCGCACATCAGCCGCATGCCGATCGAGCAGGTCTGCCAGCCGCTCGCGATCAGCCCGCCGAAGGCCGTCGCCTTCGCGCCCTCGGGGTCGGTGTGATAGACCTGCGTGTCGTACTCGCGCGCGAATCCGAGCATCTCGCGCTCGGTCATGACGTGCGCAGGGGACACGTACTGCCAGCCGGGGACGAAATCTTCCCAGTAATATTTGATTTCCATGAGTTGCGTATTATAGCGGACCTAGCGCGGCGTTCCCGACCCGGTGTCGGGAGGAAGGCGCTCGAATTGCAGGATGGCGTTGCGGAACGCCTCTGGCCATTGCGCCGACTTCCGGGTCTTGGGGTCGGCGTTGACGTAGATGAGCTCGCCGCTGGTGATGTGCTCCGCGCCCTTCCAGATGCCGAGGACGAATTGCAGCGAGGAGCGGCCGATGCGCCCGGCCCGGCAGCCGATGCCGAGCACGTCGTCGTAGGTCGCCGAGCCGTGGTACTCGGCGCTCGCCTTGACCGCGAAGACGTCGGTGCCGTAGGCGTCGATGTAGCCCTCGGGATAGGGAACGCCGATGGCGCGCCAGTACTCGGCCACCGCGACGTCGAAGTACAGGAAATAGTTGCCGTTGAACACCACGTTCTGCCGGTCCACCTCCGCCCAGCGCACCCGCAACGGGTGAACGAAAGTAAAATCGTCCTGCCTCATGTCCTGACCCCTCGATCCGTCAGTCTCGAATGACTCGCATGTTGACAGAAATGACGAAGATATTGGTGTTCAATAGGTCTCCCGATTTCGCGCAGTTGCAACTTCGCAACTGCGCGAAATCGGGAGATCTGGGATGAAGAATCACGGCACCCTGTTCGGTTGGGCCTGTGCCGGCTCGGGAATGACAGGATAGGCCGGATCATGGACGAGATGGTGATGCGCTCGATGCTGAAGTGGCCGAACGTGCCCTCGGTGTACGGCTGGCTGCGCCTGGACCGGCGCGGGGACTGGCTGGTGCGCATGCCCGCCTCCGCGCCGGGCGGCGCGCCGCGCTTCGACCGCATCCGCAATCCGGCAGTGGTCGAGTTCATCGGCCGCAATTACGCGCGCGACGCCGAGGGGCGCTACTACTTCCAGAACGGACCGCAGCGCGTCTACGTTTCGCTCGACTGCACGCCCTGGGTCTACCGGCTCGACGATTCGGGCGCCCTGCTCGTCGCGCAGAACGGCGCGCCGGCGGGAACGCCGCGGGCCGCGTTCTTCGACGAGCGCGATGCGCTCGTCCTCGACTGCGGCCACGGACCCGGCGTGGTCGCCGACCGCGACCTCGCGGCGATCGCCGAGCGATTCGCCGATGCCGCGGGGCGGCCGCTGGATGCCGGGTCGCTGTTCGAGCGCGTGCGCTCGGGAGAGCGCGTCGAGGCGCAGTGGATGGGCGCGCCGCTGGCCGTCGCCGGCATCGATTCGGGGGAGCTTGCGGCGCGCTTCGGGTTCGTCGCACGCCCGGCGCCGCCGCCGGGTGAGCCGGATTGCTGAAAAGTTTCCGCCGGGCGCCCTATAATGGCGCGCATGAACCCGATCGATTTACGAAAGACCCCCGTGGTCCTGCTTGCGGCGCTGCTCGGCGGTTGCGGCGGATTCAGCCTCGAGCGCCTGAACCCCTGGGCCGGCCCGACGGAGCGGGTGCAGTCCCTGCCCCGGGATGCGACGGCGTACGCCTGCGACGGCGGCAAGCGCCTGGTGGTCCGCTATCTCCCGGGCGAGAGCTCGGTGATGATCGTCTTCCCCGAGCGCGAATTCAGGCTCGACCGCGCTCCCTCGGCCTCCGGGACGCGCTACACCAACGGCAGCGATACGCTGCATTCCAAGGGCGACGAGGCGACCTACGAAGAGGCCGGCGCGACGACGTATTCGAATTGCCGCAGAGCCGCCGGCTGATTGCGCTCGGTTCGTAGGTTCGAAGGTTGGACTGAGGCCGAAGGCCGATGTCCAACGATCGATGTTGGACTTCGCTGCGCTCAGTCCAACCTACACGATTTCTACCTGTCGGTCCAACGATCGATGTTGGACTTCGCTGCGCTCAGTCCAACCTACGCGATCTCAACCTGTCAGGAGCACGACCTTCCCCTGCACCTTGCGCGCCATCAGGTCCTGCAGCGCCTGCGCCGCGCGCTCGAGCGGATAGGTCGCGCTGACGTAGGGCTTGAGCTTTCCGGAGGCGAGCCAATCGCTGAGCTCCAG
>Ga0080064_1008025_pt1 | contig 10270 bp, 10 predicted proteins | sample Subgrocontami54m_FD_69260 | JGI IMG/M metagenome (GOLD analysis project Ga0080064, IMG submission 69260) | Subsurface groundwater microbial communities from S. Glens Falls, New York, USA - GMW46 contaminated, 5.4 m (SPADES assembly) (version 2) ... | reverse complement strand
TGGTGGTAGGTGAAGCACAGCACCTCGCCGGCCTTCTTGGTGGCGCCGTAGGGCGAGGCCGGAGAGTCCGTGGGCGCCTCCTCGGTGCAGGCCGCTTTGACGTCATTCCCATACACCGACGACGAGGAGGCGAAGACGAAGTGCTCCACCGGAAAGCGCTGGCAGGCGAGCAGCAGGTTAAGTGTCCCGTGGACATTCGACTCCACGTACGCTGCGGGATTCTCCAGCGAGGGCCGCACCCCCGCCTTGGCCGCCAGATGCACGATGCCCCGCGGGCGGTGGCGCTCCACCAGCCCGGCCATGGCGCCTGCGTCGCGCAGGTCGGCTTCGACGAAGGTGAAACCCGGGTGTGCCTTCGGTCCGCTGAGGTTCCGCTCCTTGGCCTCGCGGGGATAGAAGGGGTCGAAGTTGTCCAGGCCGACCACCTGGTCGCCGCGCGCGAGCAGGCGCTCGGCGAGGTGCGAGCCGATGAATCCAGCGGCGCCGGTGATGAGGATGAGAGACAAAGGAGTTTGCGCTTGTGGGAATCCGGAAACCTGAGTCTAGGGGGCGCGAAGTTGGGGTGTCAAACCAGGAGCGTGACCACCAAGAGCACCGTCATGCTCTGCTAAAATCAATCACTTGCGGACAAACCCTCGAGGAGAGTAGAGAGTCTTGAACCTGGCCGTCATCGGGATGGGCCGTGTAGGGCTGGTGGCCGCCGCCGCGCTGGCCGACTTCGGCCACCACGTGGAGGGAGTGGAGATCGCTCCCGAGCGCGTGGCCGCTCTTGAGCGCGACCAGATGCCCTTCTACGAGCCTGGGCTGCAGGAGTTGGTACACAAGAACCAGCAGGCCGGACGGCTGACCTTCACCTCCGAGTTGGCCCGCGCCGTGCGCCATGCTACCGCCATCTTCATCGCGGTGGGCACGGAGGAGCGCGCTACGGGGGAGCCCAACCTGGCCCCGCTCTTCGCGGTCAGTGAGCAGATTGTCCGCTGCACCCACGACTACAAGGTGCTGCTCATCAAGAGCACGGTGCCGGTGGGAACGGCGGCCCGCCTGCGCGCCCACCTGGCGGGCGTCGCGCCGGGCGAGTTCGACATCGTCTCCAATCCCGAGTTCCTGCGCGAAGGATCGGCCATCGAGAATTTTCTGCGCCCCGACCGCGTCATCCTCGGCGGAAACTCGGAGAAGGCGCTGGCGCTGGCCCGCGAGGTCTACCGGCCGCTTTACCTGCTGGAAACGCCCATCATGGTGGTGGATCACGAGTCGGCCGAGCTCATCAAGTACGCCACCAACGCCTTCCTGGCGATGAAGATCACCTTCATCAACGAGATGGCGACGCTGTGCGAGGCCACGGGCGCCGACGTTCACGCCATCGCCCGCGCCGTGGGCCTGGACAAGCGCATCGGGCCCAAGTTCCTGCACCCCGGACCGGGCTTTGGCGGCTCCTGCCTGCCCAAGGACACACGCACCCTGGCCGAGATGGCGCGGCAGCACGGTTGCAGCCTGCCGCTGGTGGAATCCGTCCCGGTCAGCAACAGCACCATCTGTCCGCAACTGATTTCGAAGCTCGAAGAGAAGATGGGCACGCTGCGGGGAAAGACGGTCTGCGTGCTCGGCCTGGCCTACAAGACGGAGACCGACGACGTGCGCGAGTCACCGGCGCTCGAGTTCGTGCGGCTGGCGCTCGGGGCCGGAGCGCGCATCCGCGCGCACGATCCCCTAGCCAACGACGAGGCTGCCAAGGCGCTCGCCGGCAAGAAAAACGACGTGAGCTTCCACGCCTCTCCCTTCACCGCCGCCGAGGGCGCCGACGCGGTGGCCGTGCTGACCGAGTGGAACGAGTTCCGCAGCCTCGACCTCGCCGAGCTGCGCGCGCAGATGCGCGGCAACCTGTTGCTGGATGCCCGCAACCTTTACGACCCCAACGACGCGCGCCGCCAGGGCTTCGAGTATCTCGGCCGCGGGCGCGGCACCGCCAGATCTTCTAGCTTGGTAGCTTCCGCTCAGGGTTAGGAATCCAACGCAGGCCAACGCACCGAGCCCCGCGGTGGGGGCGCCCCTTATGAGGCGGCGACTCTGGAGTCCGCCGTCATCACTTCCGCAGCTTCTTTCTTTTGCGGAACAGGCAGCGCCAGGCCGCGCTTCCTCAGCAAGCGGCGGTACTCGTCGGCCAGCGCCTTCCAGATGGCCTCCGGACGGAAGTCGCGCAGGACGCGTTCGCGTCCCGCCTGGCCCAACCGCCGGGCCCGGGCCGGGTCGGACAGCATGAGCTTCAGGGCGTCGGTCAGCGCGTCCAGGTCGTGTAGCGGAACCAGCAGCCCGGTGACGCCGTGCTCGATGGCGTCCTTGCAGCCGGTGACCGCCGTGGCCACCACCGGGCGCGCCGCCGCCTGCGCTTCCAGCACGACCGGGGGAAAGCCTTCGCCATGGCTGGGCAGGCAGACCACGTCCATCACTTGATAGTAGGCGGCGGTGTCGGCCACATGGCCGGGGCAGAGGATGTGGTTTTCGGTGTTGAGAAGGCCGCGAGTGTCCGGAGGCAAAGGGTCGAGCGATTCGAAGTCCCCCAGCATCAGCAGGCGCAGCCCGGGCATGGAATGGCGGAGGCGGGCGAAGGCGCGCACCAACTCCGGGACGCCCTTGGCGCAGTTCACCCGGCCGACGAAGCCGATGACGGGCGCGTCGTGGGGGATCCCCAGTTGCCCGCGCAGGGCCTGGGCCTGCCGGCGGCGCTCGTCGGTGGGAGCGAAGTGCGCGGCGTCCACGCCGTTGCCGCTGCCGCTTGCCAGCACCACGGCGCGCTCGGCATCCACCAGCCCTTGCTCGATCGCTTTCCTGCGCACGCCCTGGCTGATGCAGATCACAAGATGGGCGGAATTGCAGGCTGCCTTTTCCACCCGCTTCATCACCCTGCGCTTCAGACCGGTGGCGGTCTCAAAACTCAGCCCGTGCAGCGTGTACACGCGGCAGGGGACCCCGGCCCAGCGCGCCGCCAGCCCGCCCAGCAGGCCGGCCTTGGCGGTGCCCAGGTTGGTGATCTGAGGCCGGAAGCGGCGCAAGAGCTGCCACAGCTCCCACAGGGAAACCGTGTCGGCCACAGGCGCGACTCCGCACTCCATGGGGATGGCAAAGCCGGCCACGCCTTCGCTCTGGTGCAGAGCCTCGAGTTCATCGCCGGGGGCGGAGACGGCAGCCACCAGGAAGCCGGCCTCACGCAGGGAGCGGAGCTGGCCGCGCATCAAACCCAGACTGACCGAGGCAGTCACGGCGTGCAGTACGCGCGGACGCGCGGAGCCAATAGGCGTGGCTGGAGTCTTAGTGAGGGTCACTACTAAAAGTGTACAAACAATTAGGCGACTTTGCAGCAGTGGATTTCAGTAAATCGAGCGCTTTTTCTTCGTCGTCCTGGAAGCGAGCGAGAAGCGTGGCTCCACCGGACCGCCGCGAGTGAGCAGCCGGGCGACGTATTCTCCCAGCGCTGGGCCGTGCTTGAAGCCGTGCCCGGAGCCTCCCCCCGCCAGCAGGACGTTGTCGTAGGCGGGGTGGCAATCGATGAGAAAGTCGCCATTGGCGGTGTTTTCGTACTGGCAGACGCGCGATTCGACCAGCGGCGCGTCTTTCAACGCCGGGAGGCGGCGAGTCAGGTAGCGGCGGATGGCGCGCAGTCCCTCCGCGCTCACCTCGCGCCGTCCCGTTTCGGGATCGAACGCCGGGCCGTGGCAGTCGAAGGCGATTTTAACGCCGCGGTTCTCCAAGTCTCCTACGCCGTACACCTCGTCGCCGTGGTGGAGCCATCCCGGCATATGCGGCGCCGCGAACTGACTGGAGCCCGGGGGCGGGCCGAAGAAGAACACTTCCTGGCGCGTGGGGAAGATGCGATTGCCCAGAACCCTGGGAAAAAGTTTGGGCAGCCACGGTCCGCAGGCGAAGACGAACGCGGCGGCGGCAACGCGCTCGCCGGCTTCCATCTTCACAAACCGCAGGCGGCCACTGCCGGAAGGCGGGAGCACGCCGCCGATCCGGTAATCGATTCCCTGCCTCACGTCTTCCGCCACCAGCGCCTGCACCGCCTGCCGCGCCATGAGCACGCCGCTCGCCGGCTCGAAGAGCGCCCAACTCACGTCCGCCAGCGAGAACTGCGGGAAGCGCTTGCGGATCTGGGCGCGGGAAAGTCTTTCCACCGGGATGCCGGCCTTCTTCAAGACGGTGAAGTTTTGCGGCGTGTAGGGATCCTTCGCGCTCGCCAGCCACAGCACGCCGGTGGGATGAAAGAGCGGCCGCCGGATGCGGCGGAAGAGTTGCTTCCACAGGGTCAGGGAGCGCAGCGACCAGCGGGTGTAGAGCTCGTCCGGGCCGTAGCCCATGCGGATCAGCCGCGACTCGCCGCCGGAGCTGGCGCGGCTGTTGGCGGCGCCGTGGGCGTCCAGCAGCGCCACTGACAGCCCGGCCTGGCGCAGATGCCATGCGGTCCATGCGCCGAAGACTCCCGCGCCGATCACCGCCACGTCGTAGCTCCTCTTCATCTCTTGCCGCTCCCCAGCGCTTCCGCAACCAGGCTGGCCGCCACCAAGTCCTCCAGCGCGCATCCCAGGCTCTTGAAGAGCGTAATCTCCTCGGCGCTCGAGCGCCCCGGCTTTTTCCCGCTGACCAGCTGGTGCAGGTCGGCGGTCAGGTGCTCGCGGGAGATTACACCACGGCGCATGGGCAGGAGCAGGTCGCCCGCCTCGGCCAGCGCGCCGTCGTAGGTATCGACGACTACGCGCGCCCGCTCGACCGTGGTGTCGTCCACCTCGCGCGTCTCCGGCTGGAAGGCGCCCACCAGGTTCAGGTGTGTCCCCGGACGGATCCAGGAGCCATCAAAGAGCGGTTCACTGGCCGTGGTGCAGGTGCAGAGGACGTCCGATTGTTCCACGCAGGCGCGCGGTTCGGCCGCCTCGACTCTTACTTTAAGTTCCGTTCCTATCTCACTTGCAAATTGCCGGCTTTGCTCCGGACTGAATCCGCACACCAGCATCCGCTCGAAGCGGCGGACCAGAGGCAGTATGCGCAGATGCGAGCGCGCTTGCCGGCCGGTCCCGAAGACGCCGAGTACGCGGGCGTCCGGGCGGGCGAGGAACCGGGTGGCCAGGGCGGAGGCGGCGGCGGTGCGGACCTCGGTCAGCCGTCGCGCGGCCAACAGCAGCCGGGGCTCGAGCGTCGCCGGACCGTACAGGATGTAGGTGGCGTGGACGCGCTCGCCGGCCGCGTCCGGCTGCTCAGCCACGGTCACTAGCTTGACGCCCATCCCGGGCAGCGCCGGGTCATAGCAGGGCATGACCAGCATCACGCCGCGCTCGCCCGCCGGCAACTGCATGCGCGTTGGCATGTGCGCGCCGGGATAGTTGTCGCGGAACGCTCGCTCCAGCGCGGCGATACAGCGCGCCGGGTCGAGGAGCCGTTCCACCTGCTCTTCGGAGAGGGTTTCGAGCACCGGACAGGATACTCCGGATCAACGCGGATTCTGGATGAGCGAATCTGGAATCAGCACTTCACCATTCAGTTAACGTTGAAACTCCGAATGCGGGAGCGTATCCTCTGGCGGTGCCGCGCGAAACCTACCTGCAGCTCTTCCGCCTGACTTGTCCCCACGCCGATTGCCGGCGCGTGAACACCGGCCGGGCGCTGGTCACCGCCCTGGGACCGAAACTTGCCGCTGAGCGACTCCTCCAGACTAAACTGAAGTGCAAGTTCTGCGGCGGAGCCCTCGACCAGGCCACCGAGATCAGCCTGCACGTGGAAGTCGCCTCTGCCGGTGAACTCAAGTCCTGGAAGTAAAAACCTTCGCCACGTATAGGCGCGGAGCAACGCGGATTGTCCTCCGGACCGAACCAAAGGCGGCGCACCCGCGCGCGGCTGAGTTGGGCCAGTTCCAGGCAAAAAAGGCCGGCGAATGCGCCGGCCTTTCTCTGGTTGGTGGTCTGGTTACTTGGGTGCGGGCACGTGGAACATGATCGAACGCGTGGCCAGGCCACGGGCTGCATCAGCGTCCGTCAGGTCATTAAAGGCGTCGGAGATGGCCGACTGCTCCTCTTCCGAGCGGTGGCCCCGGTCGGCAACGAAACCCGCGCGTACTTTGTCCCAGTCACCCATTTCAGCGACGCCGATCCAGGTGAAGTGTGTGAAGGTGCCTTCCGTCCTTACTTCTTCCACGCCCAGGCCCCAGGCCATGACCACGCCATCCGTCACAAGCTTCTCGAGCACGGGCTTGTTGTATTTCTCCCAGACCTTGCGGTACTCAGCGCCTTTGCTGGGCTTGACCTTGACAAAGAAGTAGCGGGCGTACGGCAGAGGATCTTTGGGCATTTTGCTGCCATAGCCGGAAACCAGGTCGCGCGTGAGCCAATCCCGTGTCTTGCTCGCGTCAAACACCTCGCGGACACGCTGGGCGGTGGTCATCGCGGGCCTTTTCCCGGCTTTGGCTTCATCCGCAACCAGTTTGGCGAACTGGGCGGCGATCCCATCCTGCACCTTCCCCACCCCAGCCCAATCATTCACGGAGATCCAGACGATATGCGTGGGATTCCCCGGTCCGCGAAGGATGGGGACCTCGATGCCCCAAGCCTGGACGACCCCTTCCGCCATCAGCTTGTCGAGCACCGGCACACCCACGGTCTTCGCCAGCACCATGAACTCTTCTTCTTTCCCGGCGTTGACGGTGAAGTCATGCCACAGGGTCAAGGGTTGAGGCGGTGGAGCCTGTTGCGCCGCCAGCGACAGGCACAAGACCAGCGACACAGCGAATACCATCGAGAGTCGTTTCAACATAGATTGCCTCCCTTGTCAGTTTGAGTACTGAGACGGATGCGGGCTTTTGGTTGGCAAGAAGGATCCAGCCCGAGTGAGCGCTACTCTTTTTGTACGCCTGCGAGGGCGAAGCGTCAACGTTGCGGTTCACTGGGTAGTGTCCTATTAGGGAGTTGCCGCTAGGTAGCCAGTAGCAACTCAAACTCTTCCAATAATTTTACGTGGTCGTCCGTTTGAAGCGAAGCCTTTGCGTAGAAGCGGTTTTCCTCAAAAGGCGCATTAATGCGCCGCTCAATGGTAAACCTCGAAAGCTTGATAGCTAAATCCGAAGTGTCCGTCCAAAAACTCACTCCGCCAAGCTCAAAAGGCTGGATGTTCTTCTGGCCACATGCGGCGGTTATTTTGGCTGCAAGTGGGGCAAGCCTGGGGTCGAGGCTTGGAAGAGGCCGATCTAGGCGAACATTTAGTTCGCTGATATACATCTTTGCCCTAATCATTTGTGGCGAATATGACAAACTAAAGTCTCTTGCCGCAGTACTGAGCATGTCTTGCAGGAAGCCATCGGAATCCTTCGTGTTTGACATGGTAGTAGCAATGAATCCGTCGTTAAATATTCCTAACTCGACGCCCACAAAAATCTCTTCTTTCGCCTGAAATGAGCCCTGCTTGAACATTAATCCCTTGGTGGTTGGGTCGAGGTCGTTTACGGAACTCGGAACAATGGCGAATTCATAGTTGTCCTTGAGCCAAGCGATAAGTTCAACAGAGATATTCTTCCCGCGTGGATTCAGGTCGCCAAGTTCCAGGAACCAAGTGGAACGCGCCGCTAGGACGTTTACAAGTTGCATGCCGTTCCTCTCAGTGACCCAAGGCGTTCCGGCATAGGTGGCAACGCGGTCAACGAGCCAAGTTCCGAACTGGCGCGCTGACGCAGCTTTTCGAGGTCCTCTTCAATCTTGCCAAGGGCGGCCTGAGTAATGCCGGCCTCTTTTTCAAAGCTAGGTAGGTCCGTGTACCCCTCAGCCACCTCTTCAACCCACTTCATGAACTCTTTGAATGTCACGATCTTCGGAATAAACGCCAAATCGAATCCGGCCACGATTCGGAGAGCCGTGTTAAAAGTCAAGTTCCCGTAATTAGGGTCTTCCGCCCTTGACACCACGCCTTGCGTCACGCCAGCCTCTTCCGCCAACAATCCTTGGGACATTCTGCGTTTCTTCCTAATTGTGCGGACTTGCAGGGGAAAAGCCTGTTTCACAAGGGCCGTCACAAACTCTTCGCGGTACTTCTTGTTCTTTGAGAGCTTCTTCCAAACGTCATTCGAAATGGTCTTCGAAGTGGTCACAAGTCCTCCCCTCATCTCTTTCGAAATCGGCCTTGTACTTCATGGCGAGCTCGAAAGCATTGGTTGGTGTCGGGCTCCTGCCGCTCTTCTCAAGGCCACCCAGCATGACAAACTCCCGTTCGATGGGTGGCGGCCAAATACCCAACATTCTGAATTTCCTCTTTTTTCGTTTCGTGCCAACCTGCTGCTCAACCTCAAACCTGATTTCACCCAACCCTACATGAGGGCCAGTCAAAACTTTGAATTGCTCCAGCTCTGGGTCATCCCAGACTTCGATACCGGCAAGGGTAATCAAGGTCGCCTCAAACCTTGCCACAACCGCATGATCTTGGGTCGCACACCAATTCCGGATGAGGTTTCCTTCCTCATCGGAGACATAGTCCACGACGTGCCATACGGGCATGCTATACCAGTCCCGCAAAGAATGCAATATTACATTTTAGGGCTTGACTCCTGCCATGCAATATTGCATACTACACATATGAGCAGCAAAAAGAGAAGGCCAGCTAACTTGCTTGGGGACAAGGGTTGCTGGCCTATGTTCTTTGTGGGGCTAGCAGGCTCGCCGCAGGGTGACCGTCTGGAGGCACCGGCGGGGGGTTCAACTCCCTCTAGCTCCACCACATCATAAGCGCCCCGCCCGTAGCTATGAACTGCGGAACGGGGCTTGCCTCTGGATTTCGGCCAAAGGCAGGGTTTGCACCCGCTGTCATTTTGGCCGCTTTCCCAGAAGAAAGCAAGGTTCAAAGTGACGTGCCACAACTGTCAGGTTATCTGCAAGCGATTCGGGAGAACGAAAGCAGGCCGTCAGCGATTCCGTTGCCGTGAATGCTCCCGCACTTTCACTGAATCAGTACCACACCCACTCGGAGAAATGCGCCTGTCTATAGATCGTGCGCTGCTCTGCCTACAACTCATCGTTGAAGGTAACTCAATCCGGAGCACAGAGCGGATTACCGGAGTACACCGCGACACGATTCTCAGCCTTTTGGTGCTGGCAGGTCACCGCTCCGAGAACTTACTTGCGGACCTTGTCCAGAATGTAGCCGCAAGAGACGTGCAATGCGATGAGATGTGGGGTTATGTGGGGATGAAGGAAAAGACGAAGGGCAGGGAGCACGGCGACGCAGTTGGCGACGCCTATTGCTTTGTTGCCATCGAACGCCACAGCAAGATGATTCTTGCGTGGCATCTTGGGCGGCGCACGTCGCGGGACACGCTTACATTCATGGTGAAACTGCGCCGTGCCTGTTCGGGAAGGTTCCAGCTAACCACCGATGGATTCCACGCCTACCCGGATGCGGTTGAGAGGGTTTTCGGGAGTTCGATAGATTTCGCCCAACTCGTAAAGGTTTACTCCTCGCCCCGCGACGGCGAACAGCGGTATTCGCCAGGGGAGGTTGTGGACGCAATCGTTATGCCCAGAAGCGGGATGCCAGATTACCAGCGAATCTGTACGTCGCACATAGAACGGCAGAACCTGACGATGCGGATGCAGATTCGGAGACTAACCCGCCTCACAAATGCGTTCTCTAAGAAATGGGACAACCTGAAAGCGGCAATCGCGCTACACTTTGCCTATTACAACCTGTGCAGGCCGCATAGGAGCATAAGAGTGACTCCGGCAATGGAAGCAGGGTTAGCAGATCACGTCTGGACGCTGGCAGAATTGCTAGGAGCGGCAACTCCCTAATAGGACACTACCGTTCACTGGCTGTTGGCCCTGGCGCCCGGCGAATCAGATCGGTTCCCGATAGCGGCGCAGGCGGACGGCGGCGGCGAGGAAGGCCGCGGCGAGAGCCAGGCCGAACCAGAAGCCGGGACTGGCGAGGAACTGAGCCAGCGGCGGCGTGAGGGCGGCCAGCGTCATGGGAGTGTTGCGAGGCGGCATGCCTTCTGGGCCCCCCATGAAGCGATATGCGAGCCAGCCGCCAAAGTGCGAGGTGTTGAAGGCGATTTTCTCGACCAGGCCGACGGCGAGCAGGGGCAGCGTGGCCCAGAGATAGGGCGCGCGGCGCGACCAGGCGGAGCACAGCAGCAGCCATCCCCAGATCGGCGCGTACCAGAACCCGTGACCCACGACCAGGTGGTAGAAGAGGATCCACGCCATCTGCCAGAACGACACGTGGGACCACACGCTGAGGCCGGTTCCCA
>Ga0080064_1008024_pt1 | contig 10272 bp, 8 predicted proteins | sample Subgrocontami54m_FD_69260 | JGI IMG/M metagenome (GOLD analysis project Ga0080064, IMG submission 69260) | Subsurface groundwater microbial communities from S. Glens Falls, New York, USA - GMW46 contaminated, 5.4 m (SPADES assembly) (version 2) ... | reverse complement strand
CTTCTCCAACCGCACGCCGAGCGCGCCTGCCATCGCGCTCATGGTCCAGCCCGCGTTGGGGCTGGCGGGCGGGCCGTGGTCGGGCCACATGACGCGCCACGCGCCCCGGCCGTCGCGTCCGGCGACGAAGCTGGCGGCGACGACCAGCAAGCCCGCCACCCGCGCAGGTACGAAGTTCAGCGATGTGTCCAGCAGCGCCGAGGCCTTGCCCAGCCACTCGTACCGTCCCCGGTGTCCCACCATGCTGTCCAACGTGTTGACGGCGCGGTAGAGGACGGCGCCGGGCACCCCGAGCAGCGCGAAGTAGAGCCACGGGCCGATGAACGCGTCCGTGGCGCTCTCCGCGACCGACTCCACGGCCGCCGACGCCACCTGCTCCGGCAACAGTTGCGCCGTCTCCCGCCCGACGATGGCCCCGACGGCGTGGCGCGCGCCATCCAGGTCGCCCGCGGCCAGCGGCGCGCGCACCCGCTCCGTGGAGGCCGCCAACTCCCGCACGGCGGAGACGCCCTTCACGAGCAGCGCACCCACGACTACATAGGCGATGTCGCTCACGCCGCGCGTCGCCGCCATGACGACGGCGGCCACGCCGACCGCCACGGCGGTCACGAGGAGCGCCATGCCCAGCCCGTACACGAACTCACGCGGCGGACCTCCGCGTGGGGCCAGCCGCTCCAGCAGGGAAATGAGCTTGCCCATCCACACGACCGGGTGCAGCGGGCGCGGCGGCTCGCCGAACGCCGCGTCCAGCGCGGCGGCCAGGCCCAGGACGAGCAGGTCAGTCAGCATTAGCGTTCACTTTCGCCCGGGTGAGGATAGGGTAACGCCAATGCAGGGAAAGAAGGCCGGAGCTAGTTCCCGCGTAGCATGTCCGGCAGCACCGCACGGATGCTGTCTATGGACGTCGCGAAGTTCAGCCCTTCCGCGGTCTGTCCGGCTCGCGCCGGAGCGAGCACTCGCTGCGTGACGATGCCGATGACCTCGCCGTTAAGGTTCACCAGAGGGCCGCCGCTGTTCCCTGGATTCGCCGCGGCGTCAGTCTGAATATAGGTCAGGCCGGTGGTCTGCAGCTCGCGGATGGCGGACACGACGCCGTAGGTGGCTGAGACCGGCCCAGCAATGCCCAGGGGGTAGCCCAGCGCGACGACCTGCTCGCCGGGCCGCACGGACGCGGACACGCCCAGCGCGGCGGGCGTGAGTCCGCTCGCCGCGACCTTGACGATGGCCAGGTCCTTGATTGCGTCCCGCGCCACCACCTCACCCGTCACCTGCCGCGCGTCCTGTATCACGATTGTAACAAAGGAGCTCGTCGTGACCACGTGATTGTTGGTGAGGATATGTCCGGCGCTGTCCAGTATCACGCCGGAGCCTGTGAGCCCCGCGTCGCGGTTGATGATCCGCACCACGGACGGGCGGGCCTTCTCGATGGTCTTTTCCAGGATGTCTCCCAGAGTCACGGATCGGGGCGTCGCGAGAGGCGTGGGGGTCGGAACGGGAGTCGGCGTGGGCCTGGGTGTAGGCGTGGGCACGGGCGTCGGCGTAGGCGTGGGGGTAGGAGTGGGAATGGGGGTGACTGTGGGGGTGGGCGTCGGGGCGGTCACGGTGGACAGAACAGCCTCTATCCGCGCCAGTTGCTCGTCCTGGTGTGTCAACTGCTGCTGCATCTCGGTCAGGCGGTTATCGTTGCAGCCTGCCAGAAGGGCCGCAGTCAGGAGCAGCGCCACGCCCGGATTAATCCGCAAAAGCCTCACGGTATTCCCTCAAACATCAAGGCGATCGCTCACGCATGCCGACGGGCAGGCGTTGCGCCTCCACCCGGCCGTCCTGTACCCAGTATATCGTAGCGCGCTCCAGGAAGGCGTCATCGAAGGGGTCCAGGTCCGTACTTGTGACGAGCACCTGCTCGAAGCGCCCCACCACGCTCATAAGCTGTCGGCGACGGGGCGCGTCCAACTCCGAGAAGACATCGTCCAGGATGAGAACGGGCTTGTCGCCGCGGCGCGCCTCCATGAACTCCGCCTCCGCCAGCTTCATGCTCAGGGCGATGGTCCGCTGCTGGCCCCGGGAGCCGTACAGGGCCATGTCCACGCCCTTCACCAGGAAGGAAAGGTCGTCCCTGTGCGGCCCCACGAGCGACATCCCCGCCGCCACGTCACGCTCGACCCCGTTCGCCAGAGCGCGACGGAAGGCCGCGCCCACTGAGGCCGTGCTGGGCACGGCGGGCAGCGGCAGCGCGGGCCGGTACTCCACGTCCAGGTCCTCGCGCCCCTCGGTCAGATGCGCGTGGACCTCCCTTGCACGCGGGCCAACTTCGGCGACGAGGTCGCGGCGCATCAGCATCAACGCGGCGCCCTGCTTCACCATCTCGTCGTCCCAGAAGGTCAGCTCGTCGCGCCGCGCGCGGCCTTCCTGCGCCGCCTTCAGCAGGCTGTTGCGTTGCGTGATCACCTGGCTGTAGCGGGCCAGCACCTGACGGTAGCGCCGGTCAACTTGGACCGCCGCCGTGTCCAGGTAGCGGCGCCTGTGGGACGGCGAACCGTCCACCAGATGTATCTCCGGCGCGCTGAACAGCACGGCGATGAACTCGCCGATGGCGTCGCCGGCGCGTTTGGCCAGGCCGTTCACGCGGATGCGCTTGTGCACCAGCGGCCGCTGGCCTTCGGCGGGCGGCATCGCGGACTCCCGCTGAGCGGCGTGCAGAACGACCTCTATAGTGACGGGGCCGGAGCCCGCCTCCACCTGTCCCACGATGCGTCCCGCGGGAATGGGGTCGGCCCATGCCTCCCATCGGACCACCTCTCGCTCAGTTTCCGCTCGAAAGGAGCGGGTGGTCGCCAGGAAGTAGGCCGCTTCCAGGAGGTTTGTCTTGCCCTGGCCGTTGCCGCCCCAGAAGATGCAGAGGCCCGGAGACAGCTCGATCTCCAGGTTCGTGTAGTTGCGAAAGTTGCTCAGAGACAAAAGCCGGATATACATGGGTCTTGTCCGCAGCCTCCCCGTAGCTGGTGCTCACGTGAGCAGTCAAAACACTAGGACGCGGACTCCGTGGCGCGGCGACGCGCCCGCGCCGCCAGGCGGGCCAGCAGCACCCCGACTTCGTAGAGCACGATCAGCGACACGGCGACCAGCGCCTGGTTGAGCGGGTCCGGCGTGGGCGTGATGACCGCCGCCAGCACGAACGCAAGCACGACGAAGAACTTGCGGAAGCGCCCCAGGGCCTGGGGCGTCACGATGCCCAGACGGGCCAGGAAGTACATGACCAGCGGAGTCTCAAACACAATCCCCACCCAGAACATCATGCCCAGGACAAGGTCGACGTAATTGCTTATTCGTATCTGGGGAGTGACGAGGTCGGCGCCGAAGGAGAGCAGGAACTTCAGAGCGGCGGGCAGCATGATGTAGTAGCAGAAGAGCGCGCCAATCACGAACGAGATGAACGCCGCGGGCAGAAAGATGTACACCCACTTCCGCTCCTGAGGTCTGAGGCCGGGCGCGACAAACATGACCACCTGGTACAGGATGAAAGGCAATGCGAGGACGAAGCCAGAAAGCAGGGCCACCTTGAAATAGGTAGACAGCATCTCGGTGACTTCGATAAAGACGGGCTTGATGCCGCCCGCGGGGACCAGCAGGAAGCGGAAGATATAGTCGGTGAAAAACAGCGAGAGGCCGGTTGTGATGGACAGAGCGATGACGACCCTGATGAGGCGGGAACGCAGCTCGCGGAGGTGCTCCGTCAGTGTCAGGCTTCTGTCTTCGGGCACGGCTTACTCGTCTTCGCCTAGCGAGGGGACTGCGGCGATTTTTGTTCACCCTGGCTCGCGGACGCCGGCTGCTGCGTCTGGGCCTGTTCCTGGCCCGGCGGCAGCGCCTTCCCTTCGGCGGGCCTGGCGTCCGCGGGCTGCGCGCTCCGGCGCTGCGCGGCGATGGCCTCCCGCGTCTTGCGGACGTCCTCCGGCTCCTCCTCCGTGATCACGCGGGTCGTCTCGCGCATCGCTTGCTGTACCTCGCGCAGCGTCTTTCCGATGCTACGGGCGGTGTCCGGCAGCTTATCGGGGCCCAGCACGAGGAGCGCCACCACGAGGATGACCAGAATCTCCATCCACCCGACGCCCATGAAATCCACGATTGTGCCTCTTCAGATGTTCGTTGGCGCTCAACCTATTATAGCGAGGACGGGCGCCGTATGTCAGACAGACGCGCCGTGTTCGGCCCGGCCATGTCCGGACAGAGGGCGCACGCCTGCGGAAGCGCGGACGGGCCAATCGGAGGAAGCGTCAGCCCCGCCTGCCGCAGGAGCGCGCACAGGCGCAGCAGGGGCAGGCCCACCACGTTGCACCAGCAGCCCACCACGCCGGACGCGGGGGCAAAGGACGGGTGCTGCACGGCGTACGCGCCCGCCTTGTCCAGCGAGTCGCCGGACGCGACGTACGCCTCAATCTCGACGTCGGTGTAGGCGCGCATGGTCACGCGGCTTGCGGCGTGGCTCACCACGTCCAGACCGGGTTGCAGCCGCACCACGGCGAGTCCCGTGACGACCCGGTGGCGGCGTCCCCGCAGACGTCGCAGCATGCGGCGCGCGTCATCAGCGGAGCTGGGCTTGCCGAGCGTGCCCCAGCGGTCCGCTACGATGGTGTCCGCGCCGACGACCAGCGCCCGCGGATGACGTTCCGCGACAGCGCGGGCCTTCGCGTGAGCGAGGTAACGCGCCATGTCCTCCGGTGTGGCGCCCGGCGGAACGGCCTCTTCGTCCACGTCCGCCGCGACGACGCGGAACGGTATGCCCAGGTGCGCCAGAAGCTCCCTGCGCCGGGGTGACGCGGAGGCGAGGATCAAACCTTGAATGTCCGACGCCCGCCTAGCTACAGCCATAGCACGCCGCCCGCAACGAGAGAGAGCGGCAATCGCCGCTCTCTCCGCCCGTAGTCTTCATATTGAAACTATAGTTATCGCAGAAAACATATAGCAACCGCGATACTATTTGAATGTCTGCTTAGCCTCATAGACCAATTTCTCATAGTATTCAAGAGCCATACTACAAATCGTTATGGGATCAGAATCTTTTATCCCTTTGCCGGCGTGTCGCTTAGGGGGGTTATCCAAGTTCAGATATGTGTCATGGCGGCCACCTTGCACGGGTATCCGTCGTTCACGTGCGGTGCCTTGATCTACAATCCAGAAAGGGCCTTCAGTACCTATTGAAATCCTCGCGTTGGGTGTAGGTGGATGTCCAGCTTCTTCCGATGATAAGTGATGCACGTGTGTACGGGCAGCTTTGACTCTCTGTTCGCCTTTGTGAAAGTCTGCTATGCGCGCCTCATGTATGTAGCGCAATAGCTCGTCACCTCTCATCTCTTCTTGCTTTGGCGCATACCAGTTTGCAAAACCATTGACTGTGTTCCCTTCCTTTTGTAAAGCGTTACTGATCGCGCGTGCGGAAGAAAGAAATGAGTTAAACAGTGCTCTAAATGTAGGCGAATCCGAGGCGCTTTTCATTTGCAATAGAATGTTGCGCGCATCTTCCAGCTTATTCGTAGCGGCTTGAAACATCAAACCTGTCCCGGTCAGACCGCAACTACATTTACAGCTTGAGGAGGGGGACGAACCGCTTGTCGGACTTGTAGGGGCCGACGACGGCCAGGTTGAGCTTTTCCTGGACCAGGAGCTGTCTGGCTATCCGCTTGACGTCCTCCACCGGGACGGCGTCCACCTGCTGCACAGCCTCGTCCACTGTCTTGATGCGGCCCAGCAACGCCTCCTGCGCGCCCAGCCATGAGGACACGCTCCGCGTATCTTCCATCCGCAAAAGCAGTCGGCCTTTCGTCAGGTCTTTCGCCTTCTGGACCTCGTCGTCGCGCACGTCATCGCGGATGCGGGCCAGCTCCTGCAGGATGGCCTGGAGAGCATCGCCGATGCGCTTGGGATCGACGCCCGCGAACACGGCGAAGGCCCCGGTGTCCAGGAGGTGGTCGGTGTAGCTGTAAACGTCGTACGCCAGGCCCCGCTTCTCGCGGATCTCCATGAACAGGCGGCTGCTCATGCCGCCGCCCAGGATGATGTTGAGGAGGTCCAGTGCGTATCGGTCATGGTGGGACACGGGGAGGCCCGGCACGGCGACGGTCAGGTACGCCTGCTCGGTGCGACGGTATTCCACCTTCGCCCGCGGGGCGCGTTGGCCGTCCTTCGCGGGGAAGTAAGGCCGTGGCGTGGCGGGACGCCAGTCCCCCAGCGCCTTGCTCACGGACTCCACCACCTCTTCGTGGCTGATGTTGCCGGCTACGCTGACGACGGTGTTGGCCGACCCGTACTGCTGGGCCAGGTAGCTCACAGCATGATCGCGCTCAAAGGAACTGACGGTCTCCCGGGAACCGCCTATCTCTCGGCCTAGGGGCTGGTTCGGCCAGACGACCTCGTCAATGAGGACGTCCACCCGCTGGTGCGGAGAGTCGTTCACCATGTTGATTTCTTCGATGACGACCTGGCGTTCCTTGGCTACGTCCGCGGGGTCGAACTTGGAGTTGCGGAGCATGTCCACCAGCACGTCCAGCGCCAGGTGGAAATTGGGCCGGGGCACTTTGCTCCAGTAGATTGTCAGCTCTCTGTCCGTCCCGCCGTTCAGGATGCCGCCCACGCTTTCGATGGCCTCGCTGACCTCCTTCGAGGTGGGCCTGCGCTGCGTGCCCTTGAACAGCAGGTGCTCGATAAAGTGCGATATGCCTGCTTCACTGTCCTCTTCGTAGCGTGAGCCCGCACCCGCATAGAAGCTCAGGCTGACTGAGCGTGTGTGGGGCATGGATGAGGTGACGATACGCAGGCCATTGTCCAGGGTGGTTTTCTGATACATAGTGTCCTTTATCCTGAAGGTGACGACACGTTAGGTGAGTACGAAGGTGACATAAACAAAGAGGGTATCCATTATTGTACGGGAGCGGCCACGCGCCGTCAACTGACGGATAGGCGCGCTAGCTGGTCAGCCAGAGCACGTCGCCGCAGAGGTCGGGTCCGTGGGGCTTGCTGTCGAATGCGCGCACTTCCTCCCGCGCCTGACCGATGGTGGTGTTCTCGCCGTGGCCCGGGTACACGACGGTCTCCGGCGGGAGAGGCAGGAGGCGCTCCTTGATGGAGCGGCACGACTGGCGGAAGTCCTCCGGCGTGGCCGTCCGGCCCGGCCCGCCGGGGAATAGCGTATCGCCCACGAACAGGTGCCGTCCGTACAGCAGGCATATCTCTTCCGGCGTGTGGCCCGGCGCGTGGATGACCCGGAACGTCACGTCGCCGAACGTGATGGAGTCGCCGTGGCCGTAGGTGTGATCGGGGGCCACGGGCAGCATCTCGGCGCCCGCGGGGTGCACGTACACGGGCGCTTTCGTCGCCGTCCTGAGCTTCGCCAGCCCCATGAGATGGTCGCCGTGACAGTGGGTGATGAGGATGGCCCGGACGGTGGTGCCGGAGGCCTCGGCCAGGAACTTGTCCGGCTCCGCCGGCGCGTCAATGAGCACGCTTTCCCGCGTGCGGGACGACACGACGACGAAGGCGTTGTTGGCGTACGGCCCCAGGACGAGCCTGCGGACCTCCAGGTCAGGCCCCGTATAGATGACAGTCATGGCGCCCTCCCGCTGTGGAGTATTCGGCCATCCCCCTCGTTCCCCCTTCCCGCCGGGAAGGGGGAAGGTAGAAAACACTGGGGGTTCCCCCCAGACCCCCGCCAGAGGGGCGCCGCCCCTCTGGACACCCCGTGAGGAATCTCCCCGTGGGTGTGGACTGGGAAGATGCTCTACCGTCTGCCAAACGGAAGGCCGGGCATCTTCTTGCCGGAGGCCATGTCCTTCATCAGCTTCTGTATCTGACGGAACTGGTTCAGTATCTGGTTGACGTCCTGGACGGTCGTCCCGCTGCCCTTCGCGATGCGCCGCCGCCGCGAGCCGTCAATGACGTCCGGGTTGTGGCGTTCGTTCGGTGTCATGGACAGGATGACCGCCTCCACTTTAGCCAGTTGCTTGTCGCCGAACTCGTCCGTGGGCAGGTTCTTGCTCACCGCGCCGAAGCCGGGAATCATGCCCAGCACCTGGGAGAGAGGCCCCATCTTGCGGACCTGCCGCATCTGGTCGAGGAAGTCCCCCAGGTCCATCGAGGACTTCGCCATCTTCTTCTGGAGCTCCTGGGCCTTCTGCAGGTCTATGTTCTCCTGCGCCTTCTCGATGAGCGTGAGCACGTCGCCCATGCCCAAGATGCGCGAGGCCATGCGGTCGGGGTGGAACGGCTCCAGGGCGTCGGCCTTTTCGCCCACGCCGATGAACTTGAGCGGCACGCCGGTGACCGCCGTGATGGAGAGCGCCGCGCCGCCGCGGGCGTCGCCATCCAGCTTCGTCAGGATGAGTCCCGTGAGGCCGACCTTCTTGTGGAACTCCTCCGCCACGCGCACAGCGTCCTGGCCGGTCATGGCGTCCACCACCAGCAGCGCCTCCTGGGGCTGGACGTCCCGCCGGATGTCCGCCACTTCCTGCATCAGCTCCTCGTCAATGTGCAGGCGTCCGCCCGTGTCCAGGATGACCCACGTGGCCGCCATCTCCTTTGCCCGCGCAAGGCCGTTCCGCGCGATGGCGATGGGCTGGGAGCGCGTCCCCTCCTCGTACACGGGCAGGTCGAGCTGCTTTCCCAGCGCGACAAGCTGCTCCACGGCTGCAGGGCGGCGCGTGTCGGCGGCGACGAGCAGGGGCTTGCCGCCCTGGCGCTTCAGGTGGAGCGCCAGCTTCGCGGCGGTGGTCGTCTTGCCGGAGCCTTGCAGGCCGAGCAGCATGACCACCGTGGGCGGCTGGCTGGCCGCCATCATGCGGCGGTCGCCGCCGGAGAGCATGGCGATCATCTGCTCGTGGACGGCCTTGATGACGTGCTGGGCCGGGTTCAGCCCCTCCAGCACGTCCGTGCCCACGCACCGCTCGCGCACCTTCGCGATGAAGTCGCGCACCACCTTGAAGTTGACGTCGGCCTCCAGGAGGGCCATGCGGACCTCCCGGAGCGCCTCGTCCACGTCCTTCTCGGTGAGGCGTCCGCGGTTCGTCAGCTTGCGGAAGACGGCGGTCAGCTTGTCTGTCAGTGTATCGAACATGAGACCTCAGCGAGCTTCAAGACTGAGCTTTCATTGTAGCATGGGAGAGGTGGGTGCCTCACCCCCTTAGTTCCCCTCTCCACCGGAGAGAGGGAGAGAAAAGAAGGAACGGATACGGGAGGACACCTCCCGAACCCTCCGGCAGGGCGCAGCCCTGCACCGCTTCCTGTGTGGGCGTCATTGTGTTCCCTTGTTCTCCGCTTGCAGATAGGTGGACGAGAAGGAGTCCAGGGGTGTCCCGGGGCTGCGCCCCTGCACGCCGCTCATTCCGAGCGCAGTCCTTCTCGAACGGAGACAGCGAGGAATCTTCCCTTCCATTCCAGGCGCGTCTCAGCCGGCGGCGCTATGCTACAATAGCGCCAGATTCGAGTGAGAGGCCAGGGACGGACGTGCGCATCACGGTGTACGACGGCGCGGGCGTGGTGGGCGGCAACAAGATCATGCTGGAGGCGGACGGCGCCCGCCTCTTCTTCGACTTTGGCACTAACTACCATCTTCTGTCGCAATACTTCGATGAGTACATGAAGCCGCGGTCCACCCGCGGCCTGCTCGACCTCTTCGCGCTCGACATCCTGCCCCCGCTGCGCGGCATCTACCGCGATGACATGGCGCTGGGCAGCGACGACGTCTGGAGTTGGACTCCGTCCCACGCGCGCAGCGACGCCAACGTGGACGCCGTGCTGCTCTCTCACGCGCACCTGGACCACAGCGGCCACATCTCATTCCTGCGCCCGGACATCCCGGTCGTCGCGCGGCCGCTGGGCATCGCCATCGCCAAGGCGGTGCAGGACTCGGCGCCGGGGGGATTCGACAAGGAGACGTGCTACGCCACACAACGCGCGGTGAGCGCTAAAACGGGGCTGCTCACCACCACGGGCGGCGAGGTCGTGCAGCGCCCCTTCCTCGTGCCGCGTGGCGAGGAGATATCGCCCGCGCTGACGGACTTCTGGGGCGGCATCCCGTCCGACAGGAAGACGTTCCGCTCCCGGCCTCTCGGTGTTGCTGAGAGCGTCGGCGGCCTGCCGCTGCGCCACTTCCCCGTGGACCACTCCATCTTCGGCGCCGCCGCCTACGCCGTCGAGACCGGCATAGGCTGGGTGGTCTATACCGGAGACATCCCCCTGCACGGCACGAAGCGCCCCCTGACGCACGGCTTCGCGGAGGCGGGC
>Ga0080064_1008023_pt1 | contig 10272 bp, 6 predicted proteins | sample Subgrocontami54m_FD_69260 | JGI IMG/M metagenome (GOLD analysis project Ga0080064, IMG submission 69260) | Subsurface groundwater microbial communities from S. Glens Falls, New York, USA - GMW46 contaminated, 5.4 m (SPADES assembly) (version 2) ... | reverse complement strand
GCAGGGCTGTGCCAGATCCAGGAGAGGCGGGCCCGCCGGGCCCCGGCGCGGTGGCGTTCCCCGCCGGCCAGGTATAAACGGATCTTGCGGGCGGCGAGAATCTGCCGCATTCCGATGTTCACGGCCATGGGCGGGATCGCCTCCGGGTTGCCTCCCGCGGAGCCGATCGATTGCACCAGAATGGAGTCATCTCCCAGCGCTACTACTCGCGTGGTGGAGTTGCGCAGTTCCTCCACGCTCACTTCGTGCCAGCGGGAGAGCGGGGGCTCATTGAAGGCGACGTGGCCGTGGTAGCCAACTCCTCCGTAGCAGACATCGGCTCCGCCTAGCTTGTCGAGCGCCTCCTCCATTTCATCGGGATGAAAGGCGTGCGGCACGTACACCTGATGTCTGGGAGGCCGGAGGGCGGGATCGATGCGGGCGAACAGCTCGCGGCGGAGGAACGCTTCAAAGCTCAACGGATGATCCGGCGCGATGGGCCTACCCTGCCAGTCCAGCCACTCGTCCATTTGGAAAATGTGGGTGTCGCGCCAGGAGATGCGGCGTTGATTGGTGAGATCCACTAGAATCGGATACTGCGCCACCGGGCCAACCGGGAGGATCAGGCGGGAAGGCTCGCCGCGGGCGTTGCGGGATTCGATCTCGGCAGCCACCGAGTAGGCGAAATCAGAAAGGACATCAGCGATGGAGGGGAGCAGGCGGAAGGGGACGCGAGCGCGGCGGCGGAGCTCCTCCACGGGCCAAGTCATCAGATCGGTCCAGTGGGGCACGTCCTCATGATAGCTCCTGATGAAAACGCGCAAAACGGAGCAGCCGTCCGGGGCGATCACTCTGGTGCCGCAGACCAGTTTGGGGACCGGAGCCGGTGGGTGATCCTGAGTCTCTTGTTCGGCTCGATCACGATCAATCTTTTAGACCGTCAGGTGCTGTCGGTGATGGCTCCGCTGATCCGGGATGAGCTGAGTTTGAGCAGCATCGAATACTCCTATGTGGTGTTCGCCTTTACGCTGGGGCTGACCGTGTTTCAAGTGCCGGCGGGGCTGCTGCTGGACCGTAAAGGTGCGCGAGTGGGACTGCCGCTGGTCATGCTGGTATGGTCGATGGCCAACGCTTTGCACGCCACTGCGCGAGGGGTTTGGCAACTGTGCGCGTTCCGGTTTCTGCTCGGGGCGGGCGAGTGTGGAAACTATTCGGCGGGCGTCAAGGTGATCTCGCAGCGATTTCCCGCGCAAGAGCGGGCGCTGGCGGGCGGGTTGTTCAACAGCGGAACGGTGATTGGAGCGGCGCTGGCTCCGGGTGTATTGGTGACGCTCGCGGCGCTGTATGGGTGGCGCATGACGTTCGTGATTCCGAGCATTCTGGGCCTGGTCTGGATTATTCCGTGGATGATGTTCTACCGGGATCAGGGGCCCGTCCAGACTTCGCAGGACAGCACCGGATTTTGGCCATTGCTAGGGTACCGGCAAGTGTGGGGCGTGATGCTGATGCGCGCGCTGGCAGGGCCGGTGGTGCACTTCTACTGGTACTGGCTGCCGGAATATTTGAAGCGCGAAAGAGGCTTCACGATGGAGATGATCGGGGCCTATGCGGGGCTGCCGTTTCTGTTCGCCGGCCTGGGCAACGTGTTTGGCGGAGCCTTTGCGGCGGCGCTGATGAAGCGCGGGACTTCGGCGGATCGCACGAGAAAAGCCGCGTTTGTGATTGCGGCGGCGTTGTGCGCGCTGAGCATGCTTGTGCCCTTGGTGGCAAGCGAGTTCACGGCACTGGCGTTGATTTGCGGGGCAACGTTCGGACTGGCGTCGATGGCGGCGAATCATATTGGCACGCTGGGCGATCTGTTTCAGCCGAAGGTCCTGGCCGGGGTGACGGGGTTGACGGGAATGCTGGAAGGAATGGTGAACATGATCCTGACGCTGGCCACCGGGGTGGTGGTGGAAAGGTTCTCGTATTTCCCGGTGTTCATGGCGGCCGGACTGTTGCCGGCGCTGGCGACGATGTCGCTGTTGGTGCTGGTGCGCAAGGTGGAGCCGGTGCGGGCGGGGGCGTAGAGGGGCGGGGTAGTTAATCCTCGCCCGACAACTCTTCCGGCTTTGGTTTCCTGCGCGTCTTCACTTTGGTGCGCTCCTTCATTGGGCCAGCCAGCCGTTGGCGGGCGGCGACGACATACGGGTTTCGCTTGGGCACCTTGTCCAATTCGATTTCGATCTTTTTCTTGCGGCCCATGGAACCAATTTAGCGGACCAACAGCTGCACCGTGTTGGCTTGCCGGCCGTTGACCTGCACGACGACATCGACGCGGCCGCGTCCGGCCAGGGCAGGGGGGATAATGGCGTTGATCTGATCGAGGCCAGGGAACTCGGGTTGCGGACCGGTGTAGAGTACCTCGGCGGGCAGGCCGCCGACTGTTACGGTGGTTGGCGATGCCCCCTCGGCTCCGCGCCAGCCGGTGCCGAACAGGGAGACGGCGGCCACGCTGGTGGATAGATCGATGGGTACGGTGGCCAGTTGGGTGGTGTTGCCAATGGTCACGATGGCGGCGGCGATACCGGTACCGGTGGCATCGGCGGAGAACAGTCCCGGGACCACGCGAGCAATGGAGAGAGTGGCTGTCTTGATAATTTGGCCGCCTCGCTCGAGGCGCATGACGGCTCCGCCGAGAGCAAGTCCTGGTGGCGTGAGGAAGTTGATTTGTGTTGGGCCGGCGAAGATGACAGTTGCCTCGCGTTCTCTGCCCGCGCTATCCACGATGAGGACCCGGACGCCGGCCAAGTCTTCCCCAAATAGACTGCCGAAGGACTCCGGGGCCAACCAGATGAGATCAAAGCTGGCGCTGGATGTGACCACCGCAGGGGGTGCGTTGGCAATAAGCGAATACTGCCGGAGCAGCTCGCATGTGGCGCCGTCCTGGGGGCAATAGATCTGGTAGCCTTCGCAATCGAGGCGTCCGTCATCGATCATCTGCCAGGCCATTTGACCGGCCGAGCCTTGGCCGAGGGCGTTTTCGGAAAGCCAGCCGGAGAAGATTTGGGCGCGCTCGGGATCAAAGGCGCGGCCGGGTGCATTGCCGCAGTTGGGCGGGGACTGGTTGCCGGCGCGTCGTCCGTACTCGCCGAAGTAGGCCACCTTGCCGGCAGCGCGGGCGATCTCTTCGTGACGCTGAATCCAGATCTTCACGTCGGTAGTGTCGTTGAGGCCCCAGGTGGCGGCGTAGAGATGATAGCTGGCCATGTCGATATCGGGGATCGCCACTAAGCGGCGATAGCTGCATCCTTCGAGGCCGCTGACAGCGTAGGTGTTGCTGAGGCCGGGATAGAGGCGCGGATCGTCGTCAAAGCCTTCGCCGCCATCGGCCACCAGATGGTTGGGATCGACGCTCTTGATGTAGGCGGCCATCTCCTCCATCCAGGTGATCAGCGCGCCGGATGTGCCGGGGGCGGGATTGCGCAGCTCGTTGCCGAGTTCCCAGGCCAGAATGGTGGGCTCATCCTTATATAGATTGCCGGTCACGGTATTGCGCCGCTCAAGGACTGTCCGCACGTAGTTTTTGAACCACTGCCTTATGGTGGGGTCAGTGTAGAAGAGCGGGTATTCACCGGCGGCCGGAGTGCGGCCCAGTTGCCAGCCGACATAGCGGCGGATTCCACCGTAAGCATCCCAGTTGTTGGTTAGCTTGAGAATCATCCGTATGTTGCGCTGGCGGGCCTCGTCGATGGAACGGTCGAGGGCGACCAGGCTCGATTCGACGAAGATGCCCGGCGCAGTCTGTATGGCGGCGGGGTCGCGTTCCGGCGGGTGGTCATTGTGCGCGTTGGCGCGCGTGACCGACATTCCGAGGCCGGCCATTTTGTCGAGCGTTTCATGGACCGTGCCGATGCGGCCATAGGCGATTTCGGCTTGCAGGTAGTAGGTGTTGTTTCCATTAGAACGGAACGGGCGGTTGCCGAGCATGAGCGTGGAGCCCAGGCGGCGGACAAATTCCCCGTTGCGAATGGGAGGAAACACTGGATTCAGGATAGCCTCGCGGGCCTGATTTTTGGAGGGCGGCGAGTTTGGGCCGAAGGTATGATCCCAGGGCGGGACGATGCGCTGGGCGAGGGCAGGCATGAGGAGTCCTTCCACAGAAATCAAAATCATGAGGATGTGGCGGGCTTGGCGGAAACACACTGCTTTCGGCAAGGTGCGACGTCGTGAGCCAGCCCGTTCAAACTCGATCCTTAGGGAGACGGCTGACACTCCGAGGCCTCCAGCTACCTATCGGATCGGAACAAAGGCGTAATTGAGAACCATTGACGATGACGCTTTCGGCCCTGCATATGAATTGGATTCAACGTACAAGCGTTATGGTGACGCTATTACTCCCGACTACGCCACGAAAAACAGTCACGTGGACGTTCCCAAGAGCCAAGTCAGAAGGAATCTGAGCATTGATCTGCCCCGGGGAGACGTAATAAAGCGGAGCATCCCGGCTGCTTACGGCCACCCGTGTGGGGCTGCAAGCCAGTTGCGCTGGCCACGGCAGCGTGTCGGCGATGCAGGTACCGTTGGCCAGGTTTGCGCCGTAAATTTCTACAAGGGTCCCGGGCGAGACACCCCCGGTTCGGTTCGCGGCATTGACGATGCCCGCGGAACTGATCGCTGGGTTCGGGCCCTCATAACCTAAATTCGCTGTGCTCGTGTCTATTCCCCTGGTCCACCACAGGGCGTGGTCCAAGCCAGGGAGACGGTAGGACCTGATTCGCGCTTGAGTGGAAGGGCGTAGAAAGTAGGTTTGGAGTGCCGTCGCTCCGCCTGGATTCAGTTGTGGAAATTTCTCCGGCTTGACTACCACAGAAACCATCGTCCGGCTTAGCACAGCGTCATTCACGAGCAACGGCCGCAGATCTGCCCCGGTTTGTCTCTGGAACTGGAGGAACGGCACGAGCCCGAAAATCATGTAGGCGCCCCTTTGCGCGGCTGCTTGCTGCGCGCCGTTGTCGGCGTTCACTCCCAAGTCGATGTACCAGGCCTCTTTGGGAGGGCGCCCCGCAGCCTCCCAAAGCACGTCCTCGACGTACTTTGGAATCGCGCCATTATTGACCACGTAAGGAAACTTGCCCTCAGCAATGCGCCGAAAACCTTCGACGGCGTCCTGGAGATTCGCAATGCGCGCCGGGTCGCTCGAAGGTCCGATGATGACCTGCTGATTGGCAAAAACCGGACGTGGCCACAGACCTAAGCCATCCGTCATGAAAGACTCCAGGTCGGCGTGCCCATAGTGCGAGATGATCAGATCCGCTTGGCCGTTTCGTGCTCGAATAATCGCGTCTGACCCCGCATACAGGTCGACTAGCAGCCCTGTCTCCTTCTGGAAGTCCGGCAGGATATCCTGCAGAAGTCCGCTTTCCGCGGGAGTATTGACAACCGCAAGCCGAACAACGTTACCCTGTGCTCGTGCCTCTTGCGAACTGAAGCAAGCAGCGAACTGAAGCAGAACTACGCCTACCCGGATTACCGGTTTTCTTCGGAGCGTTGACATCACACCCCCTCTAAGGCCGGATGGCCTTACTCAGTATTATAATCAGATCTCCGAAGCGTGCTGCGATTGCCGCCTTCGATTTGCGGATTGCGCCAATCGTGATACTCACCCGGAGGAGGTCCATAGGTCGTGCGTGGACACGCGGGCGTTCAGGGTCTGGATCTTGGAGGGCGGCGTATCCGGGAGGATGGTCTTGTCCGAGGGCGGGATGACGCGTTGGGCAGGCAGCGCGAATCCTTCCGTTTCCCGGAAACGGACTCAACCATTGTAGCCAGAGGCGTAAAGTTGGAAGCCTCTGAGACGTGTGTGTTCGCCTTGGCAATGTCGGTGAAACACGTGTTGCCAGATAAGTTAATCAAGATAATCATGATCGACCCGTGGCCATTGGCTCGCATTTACCGGCATCACGTCAGATAAGTATGGACCGTCTGTGCAAGATGATCTGTTAGGCAACCCGAAGTTGCGCATCAGGCTTCCTCTTGGGCTTCACCACAATTTCGACGTCATGCCCAAGGGCGACGAGGAAGCGCATCAGACGTTCCACCGAATAGCCACGAAACTGGCCCGCCAGCATAGCCGAGACCTTAGGCTGATCGATTCCCATCAGCTGGGCCGCAGCCGCCTGTGTCGATCCGCGTTCCCGGATTATCTTGCCGATCTTCATGACCAGTCCGGCTTTGACCAGGTGTTGCCTTGAGTTTGGAAGTCCGAGATCGGCGAACACGTTCCCTGTGCTGGACTCCTGGTCAAGAATCTTGCTCTTCGGCATTCATACACCTCCACTCGCAACCGTCTTAGACGCTGCCGGACGACTTCAATCCCGCTCTTCGGAGTGGTGGTCATTATACCAATACTGGCATAGATTCTGAGGGACATCAAGATGAAAGCCGGGACTGACTCCACAGGCTTCCGCCACGGCTGGCGCAGTTGGATCGAAGGTCAAGATTTCACCGGCGATTCGGGATATGATGCTCCCATGCGATTTACACTACTGCTTGTCTCCGCCGGCTTGTTGGCTCAAAATGCTCCCCACATTCGCGACTGGAAACCTGATGCATCCGAGACCACGCTGCAGGCGAAGACGCCGTGCGCGGCTTTGCACGGATTGACCGGGTATGACCTGTCGGTGATGACGGCGGAGGCAACCAGCGGGGCTGTCGGCGCACCGGAGTTCTGCCGCGTGCTGATCCAGGTGCAACCGGAGATTCGAATCGAGGTGAGCCTTCCGCAAGTATGGAACCGGAGGCTGTATATGTTCGGCAACGGAGGCTACGCGGGGGAGAGTCTGGAGGCGCCCAATCGTGTGGCGCACAGGAACGCGGCGCTGCGTTTGGGATTTGCCGTGGCGCAGACCAACACAGGGCATGACGCAGTGACGGAACCTCTCGGGACCTTTACAGTGCATCCGCAGAAACTGCTCGACTACGCGTTTCGATCGCTGCACGTAACGGCGGAAACGGCTAAGCGCGCGGCCGAGGCACATTACGGGATGCGGCCGGCGCGATCCTACTATAACGGTTGTTCCACGGGCGGGCGGCAGGGCCTGATTCTGGCGCAACGGTATCCGGAGGATTTCGACGGGATCATCGTGGGGGCTCCGGCACTGAATAATGTGATGGGGCGGCTGCGGTCCATCGCCACTTATCAGGCACTGACGAAAGCACCCATCCCGGCGGCGAAATTGAAACTGGTCGCGGACCGCGTGTACGCGCGGTGCGACGACAAGGACGGGTTGAAAGACGGGCTGATCGGGGATCCGCGGCGGTGCGATTTTCAGGCCGCGCGGGACTTGCCGCAGTGCCAGGCGGGCGATGGCCCGGACTGCTTTACGGCCGGCCAGTTGAAGGCGCTGGAGGTGATCTATTCCGACGTGGTCCTGAACGGCAAGCGAGTGGCGCCGGGGTTCCCGGTGGGCGGGGAGATCGCCGGCCCGAACGGCCGGAGCGGGTGGGATGGATGGATTGTTCGCGACGGACAACTCAGCCAGTCCGCGCAGTATGCGGAGAGCGCTTTGCGGTACATGGTGTTTCCGAAGCCTGATCCGACCTACGAGCTGACCCGCTTCAATCTGGAAAAGGAAGCGCATTTGTTCGATTGGATCGGCAAGTTGATGAATGCCACCGATCCGGACCTCAGCCGGTTTCGGGCGCGCGGCGGCAAGATTCTGATGTACTTCGGGTGGGCTGATCCGGCGTTGAATCCGCTGATGGGGATCGCCTATTACGAGGAGGTGGTGAGCCGGATGGGCGCATCGACGCGTGATTTCTTCCGGCTCTACATGCTGCCCGGGGTGTTCCATTGCTCGGGCGGGGTTGGGCCGGCGTGTTTCGATCCACTCGAGAAGATGATTCCGTGGGTGGAACAGAGCAAGGCTCCGGAGGCGATCACAGCATCGCAGTTGGAAGGGGGCAAGGTGTTGCGTACGCGCCCGCTGTGCCCCTATCCGCAGGTGGCGAAGTATCAGGGCCAGGGCAGTATCAACGATGCGGCGAATTTCCAGTGCGCTGATCGTTGATGGTTTTTGCGGTGTAAGTGGGGGTATACTTGAGGAACAGGAGTCAACAGGGGCTATATGAAAACGTGTGTATTGGCCTTTCGCCTTTTCGTTCTTGCCGCCATTGGGGCGCTTTCCGCCTGGGCGCAGTTTGAGACTGCCACCGTGCTGGGCACAGTTCGCGACGCCTCCGGCGCCGTTGTTGCCGATGTGAAGGTCACACTGGAAAACGTCCAAACCGGCGTGGTGGTCACAAGAAACAGCGATGGCAACGGGATCTTTGAATTTGTGAATGTCCGGATCGGGCGCTACAAGGTGAGCGCGGAGAAACAGGGTTTCTCGCGCGCGGTAGCCGGGGAGTTTACCGTGACGGTGAACGCGCGGCAGAGAGTGGATCTGGTGATGCAAGTGGGGCAGGTGGCCGAGAGCGTGACGGTGACCGGCGCGGTGCAGGCGCTGGAGACCGATTCGAGCGACCGGGGCCAGGTGATCAGTTCACAGCAGATTGTGAACCTGCCGCTGAACGGGCGATCCTACGCGGACCTGGCGCTGCTGGTGCCGGGGGTGCGCAAGTCCGCCATTTCCACTTCCCGCGACGCCTCCTTCAACGTCAACGGGCTACGGAGTTCGCTGAACAATTTTGTGCTGGACGGAGTCGATAACAACGCCTATGGAACCTCCAACCAGGGGTTTTCGAACCAGGTGGTGCAGCTATCGCCCGACGCGGTGGCGGAGTTCAAGGTGCAGACCAACAACTATTCGGCCGAATTCGGGCGCGCCGGAGGGGCGGTGATCAATGCGTCCATTCGCAGCGGAACGAACCAGTTTCATGGCAGCGCATGGGAGTTTATCCGGAACACGAAGCTGAATGCGGTTGGTTTCTTCAAGCCGCGCGAGAACGTAAAGCCGACGATGGTGCAAAACCAGTTTGGTGCGGCTTTTGGGGGGCCGATCAAGAAGGACAAGGTGTTTTTCTTTGCCGACTATGAAGGCTACCGGCGGGTGACGACAGCGCTCAACCTTTCGAGCTTGCCCACGATGGAGCAGCGGAGCGGTAATCTGGGCGTGCCGGTTACCAATCCGGTGACCGGGCGGCAGTACCTCAACGGAGTGATTCCGCAGAGCGACATGAGCTCGTTTGCGAGAAAAGTGCTGGCGGAACTTCCGGCCGTGAACCGGGCGGGGATAGCCAACAATTTTGAATCTCTCCCGCGGCGCACCGATGGAAACAACAAGGGCGATATTAAAGTGGATTACTATGCCGGTTCAAAATGGACCGCGTTTTTCCGCTACAGCCACCGGCTGCTGAACAACTTTGAGCCGCCGGCGATTCCGGGGCCATCCGGCGGCAATGCGAACGGGAACGTACGGGTGTTGAACTACCAGATGGCCGGAGGCGCCACATGGACGATGGATGCTCGGTCCGTAATGGAGTTCCGGCTGGGGATTGGCAAAAGCGAAGGCGGAAAATTTCCAGTATTCATAGGGCAGCCGCCGGCAAGCGTTGCCTATGGGATCACCGGCCTGCCGGAGGACCCGCGATTTGCCGGCGGTCTCTATGCGCAAAGCGTGGGCGGGTACACGGCTTTTGGACAGCAGTCGTCCAATCCACAGTTCCAAAACCCGCTGGTGATCAACCCGAAGGTGAACTGGAGCCGGCTGGCAGGGCGGCATTCGGTGAAGGCGGGCTATGAATACCAGGCGATCAATACACAGATCGACGACTTTAATCCGAAGTACGGCAGCGACAGCTATGGCAGCCGATTCAGCGCGCCGGCTTCCTCGACCAACAACCTCTACAATCTGGCGGACTTCATGTTCGGGCTGCGCAACAGCTATTCGCTGAACAACGCGGTGATTGTCAACCTGCGGCAGCGGATGAACTTCCTGTATGTGCATGACGACTTCAAGGTTTCGCAGAAGCTGACGCTCAACATGGGCCTGCGCTATGAGCTGGCCACGCCGCAGTGGGAGAGGGACAACATCCTTTCCAACTTCAATCCATCGGGTCCGTCCCTGATCCAGGCTAAGAGCGGGCCTCTGTATGACCGCACGCTGGTCAACCAGGACCGCAACAATTTTGCACCGCGCTTTGGGTTTGCCTACACGGTATCGCCGAAGACGGTGATCCGTTCCGGTTTCGGGGTGAGCTATGTGCACTTCAACCGGCTGGGCGGAGAGAACCTGCTCAGCTATAACCTGCCCGGAATTCTCAACGTGACCATTAACCAGGTGCCCTCGCAAGGTGCCTGCCCCGCGGGCA
>Ga0080064_1008022_pt1 | contig 10272 bp, 8 predicted proteins | sample Subgrocontami54m_FD_69260 | JGI IMG/M metagenome (GOLD analysis project Ga0080064, IMG submission 69260) | Subsurface groundwater microbial communities from S. Glens Falls, New York, USA - GMW46 contaminated, 5.4 m (SPADES assembly) (version 2) ... | reverse complement strand
CCACCTAAACAGTCGTCACTATTCTATGTAAGGCCATCATATCTATGCAGCACAATGTCTCTACCTGTCGCCAGCGTCGCACACCACTCATCATCCAGAAAAACCTGCGGAAGTTGGGCTAATCCCCAACCCCTAACCCCCGTCAGTGCGAGACGCGGTCGAAGTTGACGATCAGGCTGGGGGGCAGCCCAAGGTCGCGCACATCCGGCCGCATGGCGTGGGCCTGGATTGGCTGGTAGAGGAAGATGGCGGGCGGGTGCTCCGACAGGATGCCCATGGAGACCTGGAGCGCCTGCAAGCGCAGCGCGGGGTTCATCTCGGAGCGCGTGAGCTTGTAGATCTCTTCGAAGTCGTCATTCTCATAGGTCGGTGCGAACTCCAGCGAGCGGTCGGCCCCGAAGAAATCCATCACAGAAGACGCGTCCTGCGTCGAGTAGTACGGCAGCGTCTCGTAGAAGGCCGGCATGAGCAGACCCGCGAGCCGACGCTGGGTGAAGCTGTTCCGGTCGTTGGCTTGCGGCAGGACCCGGACGCCAACGCGGGCGAGATCCGCGGCAATCGCCTGGACCTCTCGCTGCTCGCGATCGTCAGGCGAACGCGGGTAATGGATGCGCATCGTGAACCCGTTGGGGAACCCGGCCTCGGCGAGCAGGCGGAGCGCCTCGTTGGGATTGAACGGGTACGTCGTCTGGACCTTCTCGCTGTAGCCGCTGGCATCTTTGCCGACGATCTGCCCATCGAGGGGGAGTCCCGCCCCCACGACGTCGTTGATCAGGTGGTTCTTGTCGACCGCGTAGTTCAGCGCCTGGCGTACCTTGCTGTTCTCGAGCGGCGCCTCGTCGGCGGCAGTCTCCAGCGTGATGAGCCGCGTCGCCGCGACGGGCGTCTCGTAGACGGCGAGACCGCGGTCCTGGAGCTCGCGGATGCGTTGCGGCGCGACGTCAAGCGCGACCTGGACGCTTCCGTCCAGGAGGGCTGCAACCCGGTCCGATTCTCGCGGCATTTCGCGCAGCGTAAGGGTCCGAACCTGGGCCAGCCCGCGCCACGAGCCCTTCCGCGCCTCCAGGGTGAGCTGCTCGCCCGGCACAAAGTGGCCGAAGCGCCACGGCCCAGTCCCGACCGACGCGCCCGGGAGATCCTCGTCGCCAACGTGCGCAGCGTGCTCGAGGGGCACCATGTACAGCGCAGCGAAGCGGCGGGGTAGGATCGGATCGGGTCGCCGTGTGGAGACGACGACGGTGTAGAGATCCCGCGGATTGGCTCGCATCAGCGTCGGGATCTCTTTCATCACCGGGCTCTTCAGCGATGGCCGCAGGATCCGGCGCACGTTGGCCGCGACGGTGTTCGAGGTGAACTCCTCGCCGTTCGCGAAGCGGACGCCGGTGCGCAGCTTGAACTCCCAGGTGGTAGGTCCGATCGGCTGCCAGGAGACGGCTAGCGCCGGCTTGAGGGTGCCATCCGGGTCGATCGTCGTGAGTGCGTCGAAGACGGCCGCATGCACCGAGCGACCGCCGAGGTGCGTGTCAAGATGCGGGTCGAGCTTCGCCGGGAGCTCCGGCACCGCAATCGCCAGTGCGAGGGAGGCAGGATCCCGGTGTAAGTAGCAGCCGGGAAGGAGCGTGACGGCGAGGAGGAGCGAGGCGAACCTCACCAGCGCATCAGTCGACCTAAGCTTAACAGCGGTCACGTGATGACCCTAGGCATGAGGAAAGCGCACGTTTTGGACACGCCCTCACCCTACCCTCTCCCAGAGGGAGAGGGGACAATCGCAGCCACCACCTGCGCCAGCGTCGTCGCATGCTCTCCAACACATCGGTCCTGCAGACTCAAATGATCTTGAAGACGCGGTCCAGCCGGGTCAGCTCGATGACGCTTCGGACCGCGGGCTGGGGGCGCTCGAGCTCGACGGAGCCCGAGCGTGGCTTCACTTCGCGGTGCAGTCCAACCAGGGCACCGAGGCCAGAGCTGTCGATGTATTCCACCTCGTCCAGGGCAATTGTGAAAAAAATCACCTGCGCCTTCACCAGCGGGTCTACCGCGTCCCGGAACTGGTCGGCGGTCTCGATATCGAGGACGCCGCGCAGCGCGATCTCCGCCGCCAGCCCGCCAGGCACGGCGCGCGGCGCTGACGCCTGGATTGTCAACCGGGCTTCGCCACTCGCCCTCGAGATCGGGGGAAGCGCGGCCGGTTGTGGGCTGGCAGGCTCGAATGCTGGGGTCTCGTGGGTCCTGGACCCCGAATCGCGTATCGGGCCAGACGGCGCTTCCTCGGGCGCCTTTGCGGGCACGTCCAAGCCGGCCAGCGACGCGATTTGCGGCGGTGCCTCTGCTGCCGTGGCGGGCGGTCGCGCCGTGGACGGTGGCGGTTCGGCCCCCGCCAGCGGCGGCGGCTCGGCCACCGTGATGGGCGGTCCATCGACCGCCGGCGGCTCTTCAGTTGCCCCAATGGGCGGTGCCGCGGCTGGCGGCGGCTCGGCTACCGTGATGGGCGGCTCCGGCGCTTCTTGCGACGCCTGGGCGACCGGCTGCGGCTGCTCGGGAACGCTCTGCAGGGGGTCCGCCGGCGGAATTGGCGCTGGTTCGATCGCTTGGGGGACTGCCGGATAACCGGCGCTCGGCGGATCGAGGCCGATGACCTGGCCGCTCGCCGCCTCCTCGTCTGTGATGGCGCGTAACGCAATGGAGATCGGCGACGCTTCGGCCCGCACCGTGACCTTCGTGTCGCCGAACTCGATGACGTCGCCGCCGGTGACCGAACGCTCACCCTCGAGCGGCTCGCCGTTCACGATCGTTCCGTTGGCGCTCCGCAGATCCTCGAGATAGAGCGTGCCGTCACGCACGTAGAGGTCCGCGTGGCGTCGGGAGACCAGGGGATCGGCGATGATGAGGTCGCAATCGGCCTGGCGGCCAACGGTCAAACGCCCCGGAGGAATGGAGTATTCTTTGCCATCGGGCAGCACCAGGACGTAAACCGGAGCCCGGGGTGTAAGCTCAGCCACGATTCGATCCTCTCGGGCGATCCTACTGAAGCTTAACGGCGGCCCGCTTGGCCGGCAAAGCCAACACGGGCGTATCGGCAGGAACTCATGATAACGGGCGACTGGCAGCCGGGCGCGAGTGAATTCGCTGACAGGTTCGGTGCGCCTCCGGAGGTCGCCATCCGAGTGCCCGGGCGGGTGAACCTCATCGGCGACCACACGGACTACCACGAGGGGTTCGTGCTCCCGATGGCAATCAACCGCGGGATTACCTTACTTGCGAGGCGGCGCGCGGACCAACAGGTCCGGGTCCATTCCCGAACCCTCGACTCGAGCATCGAGATCGGGCTCGAGGTCCACGAGCGCCACGCCGATCGCTGGGCTCAATTCCTGCAGGGCGTCCTCAGCGTCTTCGGCGCCCGCCACCCACTCCATGCCGGCTTCGACGTCCTCATCGACGCAGATCTTCCGCCGGGCGGGGGTCTGTCCTCCTCCTCGGCGCTCGTCGTCGGATTCACCGCATTGGTCGCGCACGTCCAGGGCGTCGAGTTAACCCCACTGGAGCATGCAACGCTCGGTCGCGACGCCGAGCACTGGTACGGCACGACGGGCGGCATCATGGATCAGTTCGTCATTAGCCACGCGCGCCAGGGCCAGGCGGTGCTCCTCGATTGCCGGTCCCTGACCTTCGAGTTGATTCCCGTCCCGGCTGCCGCGGCGATCGTCATCGCCAACACCGGTACGAGCCACAACCAGATCGTTTCCCCATTCTCCGAGCGCCGCCAGCAAGCCGAAGCGGCCCTTCGCGTGGCGCAATCGGTTGCCCCGGAGGTCAAGACGCTCCGCGACGTCGACCCCGCAGCGCTCGATCGCTTCGAACCCGCGCTGCGCGCGGCGGATGAAACCGGCGTGTTGTGGCGGCGGGCCCGGCACGTGGCCACGGAGAACGCGCGAGTGCAGGCCGCGGCACGAGCGCTCCAGCAAGGCGATCTCGCCGCGGCCGGCAGCCAGATGCGCGCGTCGCACGCGAGCTTGCGGGATGACTATGAGGTATCTTCGACGGAGCTTGACGCCATGGTCGCAGCGGCCCTGGAACATCCGGGCTGCTACGGTGCCCGCATGACCGGCGGCGGGTTCGGCGGCTGCACGGTGAATCTTGTCACACAAGATGCCGTCGAGGACTTCTGCAAAACCCTCGTTAGCCGCTATGCTGGTTCCACGGGAATTCAGGCAACGGTCTTTCGCGCGATTCCATCCGATGGCGTCCAGGCAACCAGGCTCGGCTAAACAGGCGCGCACCGGAGGGCGGATGCCCGGCGAGATCGTCATCGTCAGCAATATGAATATCGACTTTGCGGAGTTCCACCGCAAGTCGCGGCCGCAGCTCATCCAGGCCTATCGCATGATGGTGGACCTGCATCTCGAGAAGCGATTCGCCGGCAGCTATGGCATCACGGGCCGGACGCTCGAGGTGCTGCAGGACGAGGCGCCGGACGTCGTGGAGCGGATGAAGCTCGGCGTGCGGGAGGGGCTGCTCGAGTTCCTCTCCTACACGCAGTACCACGTCCACCCCTTCTTTTCGACGGACGCCGAGTTCGAGCGCGACGTGCGCGCCGGCATCCAGACCTTTCAGCGCGTGCTCGGGCGCAAGCCCTGGGGCTTCCATCCGCCCGAGTTCTTCCACCTCAACACACCAGTCCTGAAAGAGCAAGGGCTCCGCTACACGGTCCTCTACTCCGACGTCGTCGCCGGCGCGGATGGGGAGCCGCCGCCCGTCGTGCGGGTGCGCGGACCGGGTCGCTCCTCGATTCCGGCGGTTCTCGTCCCACGCGACAGCTTTCGCAGCGCAGGCCACATCTTCGGTAGCTCGCGCGATGTATTCTGGCGCCAGTTCAATTCGGTGCCGCTGGTCGCCGGCCGCTACGCCTATCTCCAATACGATGCCGAGATCATCCTCATGCGCGAGTTCAAGGACGAAGAACAGTACATCTACGCCTCCTCCCCCGAGGAGATCTCGCTGGAGCAGGCTGCCGTCATGCTGGGGAACTTCTCGGCCGCCGTCGACGACCTGCGCGCCCACGGCTTCGAGTTTCGCCGCGTCGCCGACGTTTACAAGGCTGCCGGCTCGCGGCTCTCGTCGTACGGGGCTCGGACGGATCTCGGCACGGCGTCGCCGTTGACCTGGAGCAACACCGACGAGAAACGGCTGGCGCTCGGGCTCTTTCACCTGACCAACATCCTGGGCAAGCGGTTCCGCGAAGAGGTCGAGCAGGATCTGCAATTGGTGGAAGCGCAGCTCCTGTATCTGAAGGGAAGCGACCATCTTGGGTTCGAGCCGCCGGTGGAGCGCATCGAGCGTACCGCTACGCTCGCCCGACATCTCTGCAACTCGCTGGCGTTCCGACTCGCGGCGTACGATACTCCGGAGTCGCTGTACCAAGAGTGCACGCTGGAGCTTGACCGCTTCTATCAGCAGCGGCTGGATCAAGCCGCTCCCCCAGAGTTCAGCGATTTTCTCTCTGGCCTCTTCGGCGCGGGTGAGGCAACCTCCGCCGCCACGATCCGCGCGGCCAAAGCCGATCCCGTCCCGCCCGTTGCGAACGGCGAATCCCTCGAGCGAGGCAAGGCATGAGTCTGCAGATCACGAAACGACCCGACGGGATCGCGGTTCTGGAGTGGACAGAGCCGGTGGCCCTTGATGCCTCGAACGCCGCCGAGCTGCGGACGCAGGTGGGCGGCGTGCTCGCGGGCTCGTCGCGGCTGATCTTCGACATGACGCGCGTCGACTTCGTCGACAGCTCGATCATCGGCGCGCTCGTCGGATTCCTGCGGCGCGCCCAGACGGGGGGCGGTGACGTAAAGCTCGTGGGCCTATCGCCAAACGTCGAGACGATTTTTGAGGTGACCCGCCTCCAGCGGGTCTTCAGCATCCACGCCACGGTGCCTGCCGCGGTCGAAGAATTCGGCACCACCGTGTCCTGAATGAACGTGGCGCCGGCCGCGACCGCGCCACGATTCCCTCATCAGCATCTTGTTTCCCACTCCATTTGAGGGGCAATGGCATGGGCGTTCTCTCGCTTCCACGACATAAGGCGCGCAAATCGATGCGCGTCTTGGCGGTCATCGATACGCTCGAGGTGGGCGGCGCCCAGCATCATCTCCTAGCGCTCGCCCGCGGACTCGTGAGCGCGGGCGGTGAAGTGCTGGTGGCCACGTCCGCGAACGAGCCGATGGCCGCCAACTTCCGCGCGGGCGGTGTGCCCGTTTGGAGCTTGACTCGACGGTCGATCAAGCACGTGGTCAGCCCAACCTTTGCCCGGCGCCTTGCGCATCTCGCGGCGAGCGGCGACTTCGACCTGATCCACGCCCATCTCTATTCGTCATCCGTCGCTGGGTACGTCGCGGCGCGACTGACAGGGCTGCCGCTGGTTGTGACCCACCACAGCATGAATACCTGGCAATGCGGCTGGCAACGCTGGATGGGGCGCTGGGTGGACCGGAGCGCGGATGCGGTCATCGCCGTCTCATCCAACGTTGCGGCAGCGCACCGGGGGGCCCAGGTGCATACGATTCTGAACGGCGTGGAGCCGCCCGAGCAGCGCTGGTGCGCCGAAGAGATCGCGGCAGCCCGATCCAAGCTGGGCATCCCGCGCGACGCGTACACGGTGTGCTTTGTCGGGCGATTCTCCGCGGACAAGAATCCGCTTCTGTTTGTCGACATGGCCGCGGCTGCTTCGGCATGGGACCCGAACGTGCACTTCCTGCTCATGGGGGATGGACCACTCCGCCCGCCCGCGGAAGCGCGCGCCGCGGCGCTCGGCGTGAGCGCCCAGCTCCATTTCGTCGGGTTTCAGCCGGATGCCAGGAAATTGCTTCAGGCGGCCGACGTGCTGGCGGTGACCTCCCAGAGCGAGGGGTCGCCACTTGTGACGCTCGAGGCCATGGCCGTAGGGCGGCCCGTTGTCGCGACGAACGTCGGCGACATCGCGTTGCAGGTCGCCCACGGCGAGGCAGGCTACGTCGTCCCACCCGGCGACGCGCAGGCGCTGGCGGACGCGGTCCTCGCGTTACGGGACCCGGCGCTGCGGCAGCGGATGGGAGCCGCGGGGCTGGCCCGGGTCCGACGCCATTTCCACATGCAGAGCTCGCTTGACCAAACGTTCGCGGTCTATCGCGAGGCGCTAGGTGACCCCGTGGACCGCCTCAAGCTGACGGCGTAGCCCCGCGAGTTGTGCCCGCGGCAAGCACTTTCCGGTAGTAGCGCACCGTCTCCCGCACCATCCGGTCTACCCCGAAATGCGACGCGACCCGCTTGCGGCCGCGCTCGCCGTACTGCCGCGCCAGCTCCGGCTGCTCGATCAGTTTCACGACCGCGTCGGTGAAGCCCTGCCGATCGTCGGGTCCAAAGAGCAATCCGGTTTCGCCGTCGACTACGACCTCCGGCACGCCGCCGACGGTGCTGGAGATGATCGGTCGGGCGGCGGCCATCGCCTCCAGAATCGCGAGCGGGAGCGCTTCCTCGCGCGAGGGCAGGAGGAACACGTCCATCAGATGGCTGAGCGTCGTGACGTCGCGCCGCGCGCCGGTAAAAATGACGCGGTCCTTGATGCCGAGCTGCTCCGCCTGGCTCTGCAGGTCATCCGCCAGCGGACCGGTGCCGACGACGAGGAAGGTGGCTTCGGGTTTGCGCCGGAGCACAGCGTAGGCGATGTGCAGCAGCTCCCGGTGGCCTTTCTCCACCGAGAGGCGGGCGATGGTGCCGACGACCGGGCTGCCCTCGGGAATGCCGAGCTGCTGACGCACGACCGCGGCGCTCGCCGACTCGTCCTGGAAGTAGCGCGGCTCGATCCCATTCGTGATGACGTGGATGACGCGGGGCGAGACGCCACCATCGACCAGCAGCTTCTTGGCCGCCTGCGATACGGAGATGATCCGGGTGGCGGTGAGCCGGGTCAGCCAGGCGTCGCCAGGCCGGACGATCAGCGTGTGGGCCGTGGTGAGAATGGCGGGCACCCCGCTGAGCTGGCCGGCAAGCGAGCTGTGCACGAAGGCGGGATACAGATGGCTGTGCACGACGTCCGGCCGCCACCGCTGCATGAGGCCTGCGAGCTCGCCGACGGCGGGGAGACTGACCTCATACTCGTCATCGGGCGCGGGGCGCACCATCTCGATGAGGTGGGCGCGGACGCCGAGCGTCTCGAGGGCATCGACGAACGGGCCGGGACGGGGACATACGACCGCGACCGGGAATTCCATTTTGCGCAGCGCGGTGACCAGGGTGATGACGTGATTCTCGGCACCCCCGATGACGGAGTTGCCGACGACGTACATCACGCGGAGGCGCGCGTCCTCAGCCATTCCCCGCTCCCACCACACCTGCCGCAAGGGTGCCCGCACCGCGTGGGCACACGTTCTAGGTAGACGCCTTGATGAGGTCCGAGGCGGCTTCGCCAATCATGATGGCCGTCAGGTTCGTATTCGCATGGCTCACCGTCGGCATGATCGAGGCGTCCGCGACCATCAAGTTGTCCATGCCGTGGACGCGGAGCCGTGGGTCGACGACCGCCATCGGGTTGTTCGCCGGGCCCATCATGCAGGTGCCCGAGCCGTGATGGTAGCTGTCGAACGTTGAGCGGGCGAACTGCGCCCAGTTGTCTCTTGGGCCCGGCTGCAGCAGCGGACCGTAGTACTCCTTCATCGAGGGATGCTGCACCAGGTCGAACATGAATTGCATCGCGGTGGTCATCGCCTCGATGTCGTCCGGGTCCTCCAGCATGCGGGCATCGATGTGGGGCAGATCGTGCGGGTCGGCGCTGGCGAGCGAGACGCGGCCGCGATTGCGCTGCTCCAGCAGGTGCGCCGAGAGCGGCATCATACGCTTCAGGCCCGCGACCTCCGTCGGCGGGCGCATGTTGATGTGGAAGTTGCCGCACGGCTGGCTCGGGTCGCTCTTGACGATGAGCCGAAAGCGCGGGACGACCCAATCCGTCCTGAACTCGGAAGGGCCCTCGAACGTCATGTAGACGACGGCGTGGTCCTGGTAGTTCTCGCCGACGCCCTCGAGCGCATGAACCACCGGAATCCCGAGCTCCTCGAGCTGTTTGGCCGGTCCGATACCGGAGAGCATGAGGATCTGGGGGCTGTGATAACAGCCGGCACTCACGACGATCTGATCGCCGACGGCCGTCCGCACCACCCCGTCTTTTTCGTAACGAACGCCGGTGACGCGGCGGCCAGCGATGTCCAGCTTGTGGACGCGCGCCTCCGCGACGATCTGCAGGTTCGGCCGGCCGCGCGCCCGGTCGAGATACGAGACGGTCGTTGATTGCCGATTGCCATCCTTGATGTTGTAGGGCGAGGCGCACACGCCCAGCGGGTCGGGCACGTTCAGGTCCGGGCACAGCGGCAGCCCCATGGCCTGGGCACGGTCCAGGAACGCCTTCACCGGCGGCGCGGTCTCCATGCCCAGGGTGAACCCTCGCTTGACGTAGAGCGGGCCGGTGGCGCCGTGGAGAGGACTGTCCGGGAAATCCTGGTCGGATTCGAGGCGTTTCAGGATGGGAAGCATGTTTTCGTACGACCAATCGGGGTTGCCCAGCGCCACCCAGGTGTCCAGGTCGTGCTTCAGCGGCCGCAGCGTGGACATGGCGTTCACCGAGGATCCGCCCCCCATGATCCGCCCGGACAGGTTGTAGTAGATGCTGCCGTCGATGCGGCGCTGCACCGGGTACATCAACATGTACTCGGACTCCAGCATCAGCGCCGGTTGGCGGACGCTGCTGGACACCATCTCCGGAATGGGACGAGGATCGGCGCCGGCTTCCAGCAGTAGCACTCGCCTTCCCGGGTCCTCGCTCAGCCGGGTCGCCGCCACGCAACCCGCGGACCCGCCTCCCAACACAATGACATCGTATCCCTGCTCCATAACGCCTCCCGGTTCAAGCATTCACAGTGGCGGGGCCAAGGGCCGGTTATCCGTGGGGGTCTTGCTTCCCCGCCGCGGGCGCCTTGCCCTGAAACTCCCGCTGCAGGCGGCGGGCAAACTCCTCCAGCATCAGGCTGGTGGTGGCCCGCAGCACCATTTCTCCCAGGATGGCCAACCTCCCTTTGATGTTGACCGCAGCGCGATAGCCGAAATCGGTGGCGCCGGCGCCGGCGCCGGTGAGCGTCATCACCACGTCCGACTCCAGCACGCTCTTGGTCACCGAATCGGTCCCCTGAATCCTGGCGGTCAACTCGGCGGGAGGGGCGCTCTCCACGATGGTGGCCCGCAGCACGAACTTGCCGGACATGG
>Ga0080064_1008021_pt1 | contig 10272 bp, 8 predicted proteins | sample Subgrocontami54m_FD_69260 | JGI IMG/M metagenome (GOLD analysis project Ga0080064, IMG submission 69260) | Subsurface groundwater microbial communities from S. Glens Falls, New York, USA - GMW46 contaminated, 5.4 m (SPADES assembly) (version 2) ... | reverse complement strand
CTCCCGTTCGTCGAGCGGTAGAGACCTCTGAAGCCGCCGATCCATGGACTGGCGTACACCGTGCCGCGGTTCGCGGTGTCGACTGCGACATCGTATGAGGCTGTACCCGGCAGTCCTCCGGTGAATGTTTGCCAGCTTGTTCCGCCATCGAGGCTGCGGCTGACGCCGCCGTTGTATCCGACATAGAGCATCGACGGGTCTACCGGATCGAGAGCAACGTGGTCCGCCAGTGGCGGCCGCACACCGGCCGGCGAGAGGGTAGGCAGCGGCCCCGTCCTCTGCCAGCTGACTCCGCCGTCAATGGTCTTCGACAGCCAGTTGCCGCCGCCGGCGACGTACACCGTCAGCGGGTCGGTCGGATGAACGACGATGTCGCGCGGCGCGAAGGCATGTCCTGCAGGTCGCCACGTCATTCCACCGTTATCCGACCTGAACATGCCACTGTCGGTTCCGAGATACAAGGTGGAGGGCGCCGATGGCGCGACGGCGATCGCGCCAACGGTAAGCGCATTCAGGGTTGATGTTGTAAGCCCCACGTTCATCGCGCTCCACGTGTTGCCTCCATCGACGCTCTTGAAGACGCCGCCGCGGTAGACCGCCGCGTAGACAATGCCAGAGGTGCGCGGATCGACGGCAACGCCTCGGACGTCCCGTCCGGGAACGTCCTGTCGCCCGTGCCACGAACGGCCTTCATCTTCGCTGAGGAACACGCCACGATCGCTGGCCGCGTACACCACCTGCCGCGCTCCGCTCGTCCATGCGAACTGGCGGACGATCTGCGCCTGCAATCCGACCCCAGGGGCCCAGCTGCGACCGTCATCCGCGCTGACGAATGCCGGCCCCCCTCCGTTGGCGGGCTGTGCAGCGCGCCGCAGGGGCAAATCGTTGCCGCTGATTGAGCCGGCAATGTACGCCGAGCCGGCGGGGTCGACCGCGATTCCGGTAATCAGCTCGTCGCTCGTGCCGCCCAGATACGTTGAGAACTCAAGTCTCGCGCCTGTCGGACGAACTTTGGCGACGAACCCGTCCCCGCACTGATTCGCGACGAAACCGGTCCTGCACGTCGGCTGAAGCGCGTTTACCGTCGGCAGATCCGCGGATGTGGTGCTCCCCGCGATGTACGCCGCTCCTGTACGGTCCACCGAAATGGCGACGGCGTCGTCGCTGGACGTTCCACCGAAATACGTCGAGTAAACGAGGTCGCCTCGCCTATCGAGCTTGACGAGGAACGCGTCGGGACAGGGGAAACTCCTGGGCGTCTGCCGAGGCAGCTGGATAACGCACGTGCCGCCGCTGAAGCGCGGCTGGGCGCTCGCGGACGTGGTGGGGAAGTCATCCGACGAGGTCTGTCCCGTAATGTAGACATTGCCTCCGCCTCCCTCATCTACGGCGACATCGCGCGAGGTTGCACCACTACGGCCGCCGGAGACAGCTTTCCGATAGATGGTGCGGCCCTGCGCATCGAGCTTCGCGATGAATACGTCGCTTATGCTCGTAAATCCGATCCTGCCGATGATCACCGCCTGACCGGCGCCGTCGACGGCAATCGCCGATGGCTGCACGGCGTCGCGGCCGATTCCACCGAAAGTCACTTCGTACAGACGCCGAGATCCGGATGGGTCCACCTTGATGACATATGTCAAGTTGCTTTGGCCGGCGAGGACGTACGCCGCGCCGTCGCGTCCAACGGCGACGTCGGCTGCGAGGAAGGCGCTGTTACCCGAAAGCGCCATCGCGTAAACGACCGCGCCGGCCGGGTCGAGCTTCACCAGGTATGTGGCCGTTGGAAGCTCACCAAATAGGCTGGGTGGTAGTGGGACAGGCGCTGGGAAATCAACAGACGACGTGGTCCCGATGAGGTAGGCGTTGCCCCGCGCGTCGACCGCGATGCCTTGGGCGCGATCGTCTCCCCTGCCGCCAAAGTACGTAGCCCATGCGCTTACTGCTCGCGGTACCGCTCGCGGCTCGCCTAGGTTTTGTCCTGCTGGGCTCACGTATCCAGCATGAAGTAACAGCGCTAGAACCGTCCCTACCAGCACAAGCGTATGACGTCGCATAAACTTCCGCACCGATGAAGAAAGACTCGCAAGGCGAACGCCGACGCCACCAGAATTCGTGACAGACGGATTCTTGTGATGAGCGGCAGCACAATGACGTCGATCGTCAGCAGGAAGAAGGGCCAGCTCGATTGGTTTCAATTTATATGTCCAAACCTGGATACGTCGATGGAAGATGCCAATTACGGAGTCAGGGTCCTACGCGAACCGGCTTTAGTCGCGGCTACGCCGATGATGGCTGCGGCACGCCCGAACTGACGATCATCCAGATGCGTCGTGTCGGCGCGCCCGCAGCTTCTCGACAGCCGCAGGCAGATAGAAGGCCTCGATGAACGCGTCGATAATCTTGGCGACGACGCGGCTGTCGATATCGCGCGCTTTCCCACCTTCTCCGTAGGCCGCCCATGGGAGATGCGCGCCCACCCATTTGACGATCTCGAATGATGGCCAGTAATACACATTCGCGAAGCGCTCGGCCATGACGAGATCGAGCGCCACGCGCAAGACCGACTTCGACACGCAATCCGCCGTGAGACACGAGATCTCGCGGAAGGTCGCGAGGAGCGGCACAGGAGAGAGTGTCAGGACAATCGGCGCAGTCGCATTGAGTTGCCGAACGAGCGACACGATCTGTTTCAGGTTTGCAGTGTTCTCCTCGACTGTCGTCAACCGAAATACGTGGCGATCGGCATCGAACATGTCATCGGGCACGCCGCGCCAGAACACACCGCCCGTCTCACGATCCTGCCAGACTTCGGCGAGCCCGAGCGTGAAGACGAACGCGCCAGCATCAGCGAACGCTGCAGCATAGGTCTGTCGCTCCGCGTCGGGCGTCCACTCGGTGATCGCGCCGCTCACGCTGCGTTCGTATCGGAATCCCCGTCCAGTCTCCTGGCCCGTCACGCACCAGGAGAGGAAATCCAGGATCGCAAACGTGTTATTGAGACCCGAGGGGATCCAAAAGTGCGCGGAGTCGACACCAGCGTTGCTCAAAAAGTGACGGAGCTCACGCGCGAAACACGACCCGAGTGCAATCACCGAGTCCGTGTCGTTGAGTATCGGACTTGGAGGCAGGTGCCCGGGAAGGACGTGCTCCTGAATCACCGGACGCAAGTCGCCTTCGAAGAGCTCGTGTTCCAGCGGATACACGTTCGAATCAGGCAAGTACCAACCGTGGCTTCGGTACTTCGCCCATCCCTGTTTCTGACTCGCCGGACGTCGGGCAGGCGGGTTCAGCTGACCGATGACGCTGCCCTTTTCACTCTTGCTACTGGTTGGTTTCATCAGGAGTCCATCGAGGTGCCAGGAATCAGTATAGATTTGAAGAAGGCATGAAGCAGTCGAATATCGCCCTGCTGCGGCTGGGTCCTTTCAGCCTGGTTGTCACCCGCATCAGCTCCGCGAGCTATTCCAAAGCCCCCTCGCAAATCGTCACGTCGCTCCATCTCGCGAGGCTTCACCGAGCCAGGCTGTACCTTGTCAGGCCTGAACGCCCCTTGAACCGGGCGGTCTTCGATCTGCGGGCCTCGGACGTGCGCATCCTGCCGGAGATACCCTGGCTGACCGCCCGACTGAGACGCCATTGGGGTGTCGTATTGCGTCTCGGCGACCCGCACATCTATTCCACCCTGGACACATCAGGATCGATCGCTCACCGCCCCGTCGCCGTCCGGTTCTTGAATCGGGCGGAGCGCCTTGCGACCCAACGGGCCCGCGCTCTCGGAATCACCGAGCAAAGCCGCCTGGTCACCCTGCATGTACGCGAGGGAGGATTCAAGACATCGATCGGCCAGTCGGAACGAGGAAAAGACGACATCCGCAACTGCCGCATTGAAACCTACTATGACGCCATCGATTACCTGGTCAGCCTCGGGCGTACCGTTGTCCGAATCGGAGATCCGACGATGACCCCGATCGACCGCCCCGGGGTCGTCGATCTCGCCACGTCTCCCCTCCGCGATGAATGGGTCGAACTGTGGTGCATGATGCGGAGCGAGTTCTTCATCGCCTCCCAATCGGGACCGTACTCCATGGCCATCATGACGAACACGCCGGTCCTCATGGTGAACGTGGTCAACCCCTTAGCAGCCTATCCCCATCGACGCAACGATCTGTATGTTCTGAAACACGTGCTGGATCGCAAGACAGGACGTGCGTTGCCCCTCTCCGAACTCCTGATGGATGAGGAAAGCCTCCATCGCACCGGAGACCTGGACCGCTACGCTTTTGCGGACAATTCAAGCGTCGAATTGGTCGATGCTGTTCGCGAAATGATCGAGTGCCTCCACTCTTGGCCGCCGGCCACCGCGTTCCAGGACGAGTACGCCCGATCCATCCGGCGCATTCAGGTATCTGATAGAAGCCTGGCGAAGCTGGCACGCAAGGGATTCAACAGGGCCCCCTTCCAACGCGAAGGCCGGATCGCGGCGTTCTTTGCGGAACGCTATATGTATTCCACCGGACAAGCCACGGCGCACGCAGAACAGCCTGCCTAGTCTTTCGGGAGGATCTGGATCGCCCTTTCCTGCCTTTGCCGCATCCGCCGCCGTAGTTTCGCCCGGGAGCGCTTTCGCAGCACCCATCGCTCGTCCGGAACGCGCACCAGCGCGAACGCCCCTTCGTTCTCATGCGAGGATCCGCCGTCGGCCCGTGCGTCCGGTCCGACTGGCCACGGAAAATGGTCTCCTCCGGTGATGTCCTGAACGAACGCGTCCACGAGGGTCGGCAGATCCGCACGAAGAGGATTGGAGATCGCGTACTTCGCCCCGAGCTTCTCGAACGCATAGAGGCTGTACCGTCGATAGGGTGTCAGGAAGGGATATCGGTCGAGCGCCGTAAACGTCAGGGCGGGTACACCTGTCACCGAAGCGATACACGACAGCCCACCCAGCGTTCCCGCGAACCCCTTGGATCGGGCGATCAGCCAGGACTGCACTCCAAGATTCCTTCGGATATCCGTGCGCCCTTTGAGACTCCAGATGCGATCTCCCGCGTCGTGGGCAAAGTCCCATTGCGAGATGCTGTGATCCTTGAATCGAATGCCCGGGTCCAGGTTCACCACTGGAATGCGTTCGGACAGCAACCGAATGAACTCTCGAACTGCGTGCGCGACTCGCGGCTCGTCCCACAGGGCACCCTTCCGGGCTTGGGTGTAAAAGCGGATGGCCACGAACTCTCGAGGGAGTCCTTCCAGGATCTCCTCGGGAGGAGGCATATCAAGAAGGCAGTGGCGAGTCATTCCAAGGAGCAATCTGTCGCCTTCGGGCCCGGCGTTGTAGATCACTCTCGTGAAATTGAACAGCAGAGCCGGATGGATCCATTGAGCCCGGCTCCATCCACACTGTTCCTTGATCCGCTCGAACAGGTCTCGATCCCACTCATGGATCTCGACCGGCCTCTCCTTTTTGTTCCACTCCGGAGATAGGCCTCGGAGCTCCTCTACGGGAACCAAGTCGAACGCATCGGCATACCCGCCGGCGACGCCAGCGTACCAACCGCGTACTCCTCCTCGCGAGATCGCCACGACCCGCTGCGGGTCCACCGCGAACCTCTCAATGAACCAGCGCAAGAAGGGAATCCAGAACATCAGCTCGATTCCAGGTTCGGTTACCCAGGGGCCCACGACGATCGGATCGCCGCTGCCGGCCACACGCGCCAGCTCTTTCTCGATGAGCCGCGCCTGAGCCGCGGGCAGCGCGCTCATCACCTTCTTCTTCAGGTCTCTCGACTCGAGTTGAAGCAGCTTCAGCGCAAGCGCCTGCTTCCGGTAGAACGGGGAAATCATGAATCAGGAGTTCGGCGTGCCGGGCTTGGTGAAGACCGCGTAATGGTTGGGCACTCCCCAGTCCCGGACGAAGGCTCGATCGCTGTTGCAAAAGGAAGTCAGCTGGTCGAACGTCCGACGCTTCAGCAGATCCAGGATCGTCCGGGAGCTCCTCGTCAGGTCCACGGCGCATGCCCGGTCCTCGGGGCTCGCCATGACCTGGCTCGAACCCAGGATTGGTTCGAGCTCTGAGAGGAGCGCTCCGCAGCGGGCGGCCCGGCCTTCATCGAACTCCGAGATGAGCTCATCGGTCAGCCTGAGCAGCTCCGAGAGCGGACCATCGAGTTTCAGCCGCTCGTCCACGATGAAGATCGGGCGGCCAAACAGATGGCCCAGCAGGCTCCGGGTAATGAAGCGCTCCTGACTCTCGAGACGCTCGGCGGCGCTCCGGGTCTTCTTGAACCAGTGGATGTCGAGCCCGTCCGCATACGGCGGCCAGGCCGCATACAACGTGACCCCCGCGTCGTGCATGGAGCGACACAGGGCGCGCGAATCGATGAAGTACTCGAGCCTCACGAACGGGTTTTCAAGCACGTCCATGATCCAGGAGTCAACGGTCCGGCGGTGGCCGATGCCGTTCCACTTGGCGGCGAACAGCGTCCGTGCCGTGTCCGCGCGCGACATCCCCGACCATCGGCAGGCCGTCGCATGGATGACTTTGAGCATCAGCTCCATGAAACAGCTTGTTGGGTCGTAGAAGCTGAAGACGGCGTAACCGTCCTCCCCCAGCAGCCGCGCGAACAGCTGGATCCAGGTCGAGTTTGGCTTGACCGTGTAGATGAACCCTTCCGCGACGATGATGTCGTAGGTGGCTGAGGATTCGGGGCGCGAGGAGAATCCCTCCAGGTCCGATTCCACGATCGCCGTCAGGCGGTCGGTCAACCCGAACCGGGCGAAATAGTCGCGAATCGTCGGGTGGGCGTTGGTGTTCGGCTCGACGAGCGTGCATTGAGCTCCCCAGCGCGCGAATACCAGCGCGTTCTCTCCCGTATCAGGGCCGAACTCGAGCAACCGGGCGCCGCGAAAGGCGCGCGGCGGGAGATAGAGCTTCTCCGTGAACACGCGGCGCCGTTCGTCGTCGTGGGCCTCCAGTCCATCGAGCGAACGGAAGCGGCTGTAGGTGGGGAAGACTTCCTGATCGGCGTAGTAATCCGACAGCTTGGCGTAGGCCTTGGTTCCACTCGGGTCGTGTGCCGGCATTGTCAGGATAGGTTCAGGGCCGGCGGGACTTCCGGTGCCGTCGTGTGTGTCGAATTGTAAGCACGCGGGGGCCGCCGATCAACTCGGCGCCCGCGGTCTCACACGAGGCTCAGGACCGGGAGCACCACCAGATACGACCGTGTGTTGCTGACGCGGCCGATGGTCAGCCGCGCCGCGAGCGCGACGAGCAGCAGGCCGGCGAACTCAAAGGAAATAAAATTCATGCATGTCCATTGAGCGCGTGGCGACGTTTCTCCCGAGTCGCATCGAGCTGCTGGCGGTCAACAAGGGTGTGCCTGCGCTGCGGTATGCCGGTGCCTTTCCCACGCCGGCCGCACTCGAGCCGCGGATACGCATGGAGCGCGAGCGGCTCGCGGCCCCCGGGCGCTATAACGAACGGCAGGCGATCCTCGCGGACGAACCGATCCGCGACGGCACCACGGTGGTTCTGCCCTACCACGACGCGGAGTATGCGGTGATTGCCGCGCTTCGGTCGGCCGGCCAGCCGCCGTTCGTCCTCAGCGCCAGCGTGCTGCTCGTGTGCGACGAGCGGCGCGAGATCTACGTGCAGCGCCGATCAGCGTTCTGTGACGCCGCCGCGGGCCTGCTTCATACGGTCAGCGGCGCCCAGAAATATCCGCTGTCGCATTCGGAAGAGAGTGCACTGCTCGAGACCGCGTGGCGCGAAGTCCGCGAGGAGACCGGCCTCAACCTCGCGCCTGATCCCGAAGTGCCCCTCGTCCTCATTCGCGAGCGAATGGCCACGTCCTTCCAGTTCGTCGTGCTGGGCGCGCGCATCACGGCGTCTCAGGCCGCCGCGATCCACACCTCGGTCGAGGGCGAGATCGTCCCGATCGGCTTCGATGCGCTCGAGGACTCGCTGAGCCGACCGTTGGAATGGGCGGCGACGGGATTCTTTCACGTGCTGGCGTGGCTGGCGCTGGATCCGGTGAGCCGGCGGTTCGGCGCACACGACGCCGATACGGTGGTGGATGGGGCTTTCGCGGCCACACGCGGGGTGCGCTGGCCCGATTACTGACTCGCCGTCTCGGTGTTGGCGGCATCGGCGAGTGCCTTCTTCGCCTCCTTCTCTTTCCTCTTGATTTCCTTCTCCAGCCGCTTGAGCGCGATTTCCTCAGGCGTGGGAGGCGGGGCCCCCGGAGTGACCGCGGCCTCGGCGACCTCCAGGTAAAACTCCTGGGGCAGCGGCCCCCCGGCCTCGGCGCGAAGCTCCTCGAGCTGCTTCCTCTCGAACACGCCGTACCGGACTTCCGCAGCGTTGCTGATCAGCATCGGCTCATTCACCTGGAGCGGAAACTTGAACTCGTCCGCGGAGGTGCGGCGCATCACAACCACAAGCGTGGTCCTCGTGCCCTCCGGCTTCGCGTGTCCGGAACGAAACCAGTAGAACTTGGGCTTGCCCGTCTGCCAGAAGCCGACCATCTCGTATTGGTTGTAGCGCGCCAGGCTGAGAAAGAACGTCGGACAGTACTGATACAGCCCGTGGTTCTGGTAGTTGTTGAACGGCACGACGTGGAACATGAGCCCGCCGACGCGCGTCACGTTGTGGAACTGCAGAAAGAAGTTGTACTGGTTGAACACATGCTCGGACGTGCCGATGTTCATTGCCAACCCGTAGCGCTGCTGATACTCGGCCGGCAGCTGCTCCACGTTCAGATCGATCGGAACGCTGCCCCAGCGCCCATCGATGTCAAAGGACGCGTAGTCCCACCCGAGCGCGCGGTACATGTCTCCGGCCACACCGTACAATCGGCCCGTCTCGCCGTCGTAAAAGCTCGCGGGCACCGACCTGCCCTGACGCTCGAAGAACACCTCGTAGGGCTTGTTGTTCTCCGCAGCCCTCGAGTCGAACTCCATGGAGCCGAAATCACAGGCGGCATTCACGTCAGCAAGCAATCCGTGCTGCTGGAGAAGCAACAGCACGCCGGTTGGCGCAGGGGTCAGACTCATCGCGGCTCCATCGTCTGTACGGACGCGGTGTCGGGAATCACGCTGACGCGTCCATGACGACGCCCGCGAGCGCGTCGACCATGGCCACCAGCCAGGCCTGGTGCGTCACCTCGACGAGGTTGTACCGATCGCTGTTCACCCACAGGTTGACCGCGCCCGCGGCCCGCAGCGGATTGTCGGGCGCAAATCCCGAGAGCGTCAGCAACGGTAGTCCCATGGTCCGAGCCTGCGCTGCCGCGTTCACGATGTTCGGCGATCGTCCGCTGCTGCTGATGAGGACAACGGCGTCACCTGCGTCGGCGTAGTGCTCCAACGCCTTGGCGACCCAGTGCTCGTAGCCGAAATCGTTCGCGAAGCAGGTAATGAGATCGGGCTCGTTGAACGTCATGGCGCGGATGCCGGAGATCTTCGTCAGGTCGACGGCGATGTGGCTGGCGATGGCGGCGCTGGCGCCGTTGCCCGCGAGCATCACCTTCGCGCCGCCGGCGCGCCGCAGCAGCGCAGTGGCCGCCTCGAACGCGACTGGATCGATCGATTGGATCAGGCCGGCCACCTGACGCATGTACTGCGCGCAAAAGGTCATGACGATAAAGGGTCCTTGATGGCGGCCGCACACCGCGGCGGCAACCATCTATAACATACCAACCCCCTCTATCTGCCGCGCCGCCACACGAGGATGTTCGTGTTCGCCCTGTCCTGCAGGTAGGCGAGCGCCTCCCCCACGTCGGCGACCGGCCGCACGCGCGGCCCTGGCGCGCCGGCTTGCAGGTCTGTGAAGTCGGTGAAATGGCGCTGCAACAGCGCCACCAGATCGCGGAAGTCGGCGCCCGCCCGTTTGATCAGCACGGGCGCGATTTCGAGCTCCCACCCGATGTGCGGCAGCGAGAGGATGCGTGGCGCACCGGCGAGGATGAACATCTCGGTTCCCTGCGTGTCGAGCTTGATGAACCGGATCGCCTGCTCGTCGATCCGCAGTGATGCGGTCCATGAGTCGAGCGTCAACATGCGCACGGGCTGCGTCGCCTTATGCTTTCGCTCCATCGGCGCGGTCAGCACGCGGTGGCCGCCGATGCTCTCGGCCGGCAGAAGGTACGCCGTGCCGTCGGTCCCGCCAATCGCGACACGGTCCGGCAGCACGACGCCGGCCAGCCCGTTCTCGACGACGTTGAAGACAAGACTGCGGTAGTTGGCGGGGTCCGGCTCCGCCGCATAGACAACCTC
>Ga0080064_1008015_pt1 | contig 10279 bp, 5 predicted proteins | sample Subgrocontami54m_FD_69260 | JGI IMG/M metagenome (GOLD analysis project Ga0080064, IMG submission 69260) | Subsurface groundwater microbial communities from S. Glens Falls, New York, USA - GMW46 contaminated, 5.4 m (SPADES assembly) (version 2) ... | reverse complement strand
ATACAAGTGATCTCCAAATGTGATAACTCCGACTTCTGGGACTTGAAGGGCGATACCCTGACTACGAAGTGTAGCAACGAAAACTGTCTCAATCGAGGGGTGGACTGCGCCCTGGGGTGAACCCCTTCGTTGAGACAGTTTGGGTTGCTACACTTCGCAGTCGTGTTTTGAGTGAACCCTTCACTTGTAACAATCCGGCTTTGAAACAGGTTGCCACACGGCTCATTTCCGATAGTCATCTGGTTGATTCTCCAAGCCGGGAAGGGGTCTGGGGAAGGGACGGCGTTTGAATCCCTTCTCCCAGCATCCCCGTATAAGATTTCCCCGTCGATTCCGGGAAAAATGTCAGTGTAGCAGAGAGTGACGCTGCTTCGCTTGTCTGCCTGGCTTGCTGCTCGAATTCCTCCGGCGAGCGATAGCCCGACGCGGAGTGCAGCCGTTTTTGATTGTAATACCGCTCGATGAACTCTTCGATGTTTTCCCGCAAGTGATCCAGATTTCGATACTCGTTCGCGTAAATTTCTTCCCGCTTCAGTGTCTTGATGAAACTCTCACAACTGGCATTGTCGTACGGGTTCGCGGGCCGACTCATGCTCGGAACAATCCCGTGTTTCTTCGGTCTGCGTTGCTGACACCTTCGTCGCTTGTATTCTCAAGAGTCAGCCCGGACGTGGAACTGGTTAACACTGGCGGCTGAAAACGGGCGGATCGGTTGGCGCTGGCGGGCTCCCACTCGCACATTTGCCCTTCGGATTCCAGACTTTCAATAGAAACGAGCTGCGGCTCTCCCGTGCTTACTCGCGAGAAAGCGTTGGAGGCGCCAGCCGGTTCCCTTTGTGGCTCTTTGATCCAATCCCACCCTGCCGAAAAAGCTATCAGAAAGAAAACCGCGGGTATGGTTGCTAAAAATCCAAGGTGAAACTTTAGCCGCATATTCATCTCCGTAGCGCCATTACTTCAGCACCCCTGCCGCTTCATAAACCACTTTTCCTCCCACGATCGTCATCAACGCATCAATCTTGGAGATCTCGTCCTCGGGTGCGTTCATGTAGTCGCCGTCCACCACAACCAAATCCGCCAGCTTTCCGGGCTCAATTGTTCCGAGCTTCTTCTCCTCCCCAATGTGATAGGCTGGCCAGTTGGTGGACATCCATAGCGCTTCTTGCCGATTGATTTTCTCGGCTTCGTTGAAAATCCTACCTTTGTAGTCCTTCCGCGTGATGGCCTCCGCCATTCTCCAAAAAGGCGCATAATCGAAACTGTCTCCCTCCAACGCAGGTTTTAATCCCATTTTGATGTAACTTTTTACCGGCGCCATTTTCTGAACTCCCTCCCCATACTGAAAAACAGCGGCATCCGCCATGTGGGGAAAGAAAAGGTGCCAGAGCCCAATGCTGGACATGACTCCCAACTTCTTCATCTTCTGAATATCTTCGGGCCGGGCCATGGGCGTGTGATTTGTAGTGAGCCGCTGGTTGGGCCTCTTGACGACCTGAGTGTTCAATCCCTCCTCAAATGCCTTCAGAACTTCGGACACCGCCCGGTCCCCGACTGTATGATCCGCACTCACATCCCAGCCGTACCGAACGGCTTGCACCACTGCCTCTCTTCCGGTGAAGGCTTCTTCGTCCCCAGTAGGCTCCTTTTCGCCGTGCGGCTCGCTGGACTTACCCGGCAGGCTGCGAATTTTCGCGTCAACGGTCCACGTGTTGCCCTGCATCATATTCCCCCCGACCGCTGCCGGACGGATTCCCACGAACCTCCACATATCGTCGCCGATTCCGCTCACGTTTCCCATTCTCCGGAAGAGGCCTTCCGCCTTTTCTTTTGGAACATCCACGCTGAACTCACCGCCTTCGGGATACATCGGATAAGGCATGCGCATGCGCACCGTCAGTTCCCCCCGAGCCCACAGCTCGCGGATTCCGCTTAACAACTGCAACTGGCTATGCTCCTTGGCCAAAGTGATCCCATGAGCGCTTGCTCGCTTCGAGCCTAAGCGGTAAGCTGGCATCTGATCTTCCAGCGGAGTCTGCCAGAAAAGGTAATCGCTCACGGCCTTTTGTGCCTCGGAGTAGCCTCCGCCGTCTCGGGTATTTGATGTCGCGAGGCAAGGCGACCCATCACCCTTAAAGCTGGGAATGCCGGGCGGCAGTTTCAGTAATGCCGCAGCCTTGGTGTTTGCCCCATATGGAGATAGGTTTACAAGCTCTATAAAGAATATTGGATTGTTGGGAGATACCGCATCGATCTCTTCCAATCTCACGGCGTCGCAGAGCCGGATCGCAGGGCTGTTATTCCTAGTCGGAATCACCACTACTTCCTGGGGCTTCGCCGCTTTGACGGCCCTCTCGATATCCCTCAGCGCCACGTTTCCATCGGACCACTCCACGACGACCTCTTTTTCCAACGGGGTCTCGGTAGACAGAACGCCTTCCCATTGAACGTTGTTCTTGGACTTCCAATACGCCAGCATCCCCATGCTCATGGGGTGCTGATGAATGTCGATGATCCCGGGCACCGCGGTTTTCCCCTTCAGGTCAACCTTCCGTGTTTTCGGTCCCGCCATCGCCACGATCCGATCCGTCTTTCCCACGGCTAGAAACCGCCCGTCCCGAATCGCTACCGCGTCGACAGTGGTAAATTTGTCGTCGGCCGTCAGGATCTTGCCGTTATATAAAACCACGTCGGCATAGGAAATGACTTCGGGGGGGAAATTTGTTTGTTGCGCTTCCAACCGGTAATTACTCGCCCCGGTCAATAAGGAAAATCCGGCGACTAACGAAATAAGAAATGTAATACTCTTCCTGGCAACGGACCGCATCATAAAACCTCCACTCTTTTTCGAAAAACTCACCTACTTCTCTTCTTCGTTTAAGTGATCGATGGCTCAGACAATAGCAAAAACTTCAGAACGCCAGTTTCAGCGCAAACTGAATCTGCCGCGAGCTGGTGTCGGTCTTGGTTATGACCGCTGCGCTTCCGACCCGAGCCCCCGTTGCGGTGAAGAGCGAATTCGGAGGCGTGCTAAAGTTGGCATGATTAAATATGTTGAACAGCTCGGCACGAAATTCCAGGTGCAACCGCTCCGTAATCGGCGTGTTTTTCACCAAGGAGAAGTCAAAGTTCACCAAGCCGGGGCCCACTAGAGTATTTCTACCCAGGTTGCCATAGAAACCGGCTGGCGCATTCTCAAAGGCCGTCACGTCAAAATACCCATTCGGTTTGCCGAGTATGGGATTACTGCTCCTCCCGGCAACAAGGTTTGGTCTCTCCATCACTGCATTCCCCGTGGAACCATTCCCGGAACAGCACGAACTAATCGCGGAAAACGGCGCACCGGAGGATATTCTGGTAATGCCGTTGAGTTGCCAACCATCAGCAACTTTCCCGATCACTCCTTTCCCGATGTTAGGAAGGCTGTAGCTATAGTTGATAATCAGATTGTGTTTTTCACTATAGGGCGCCGCCGATCTATCCCGGCCCGGATCAAAGGGGTCCATCAACTGTTGCTCCGCGCCGACGCCGTCGGCTGAAAACACAGTCTCACCTTCCGACATGATCTTGGCGTAATTGTAGGAACCTCCCAGTTGAAGCCCGCCGCGAAGTGACTTGTTGACACTAACGACCAAGGCATTGTAATTGGAGGTCCCCTTGGTCGACTCAAACCGCGTGTTTCCCCACACGGGATTCCGGCGGGACGCATTTGCGGGAAAGAACTGCTGCCCGTTTACGATCACAGGTATCTTGATATTCTGCTGCCCCGAAAGTACAAGGTGCCGTCCCTGAGATCCTGCATAGCCAACCGTCAGGGCTGTGCTGGGTGTTACTTGGCTTTGAATCGTGAAGTCGTACTGCATCGCGCTGGTCGTTCCCGAATAGTCGAATGGCCGCAGATCCCCTAAGGTCGGGTGCTGGGGATCAACCAGGGTGTAGGCAGTTGGGAAAGGCACATTCGCAAGCTGAACTAGCTGTGCGAAAGGCGGCATTGAATAGGTTGAGCTGATCCAATAGTTAGGAATCGGCTGATCATAGAAAATACCAAAGCCACCGCGTACCACCATCTTGCCATTTCCTCGGGAATCCCAGGCAAAACCAATGCGCGGGGCCAGATTTACCTTATGCGTCTGAAAGAATGGATTCTGGATCAGAGGGGACGTCGCCATGACATTCGGCAGGTTGGACGCCTTATTGTGCACCTCGGAAGGAGGTGTCATGAATTCTTCCCTCACGCCCAGGTTGAACGTCAATCGTGGCGTCACCTTGAAGTCATCCTGGCCGTAAAAACCAAGCAGGTTCTGCCGATAATCCCGATCTAATGGGCAGCAAGGCAATTGCTGAATATAGGAAGTCGACTGCCCTTGCAGCAAGGAGGTCAGACCGCCTGTATTGTTGTAATATCCTCCATTCCCGTTGCTAAGAACACGAAACGTGCGGATCCTCTTAAAAATAATGCCGGCCTTCAGCGTGTGCCTTCCCCACGTGCGGGTCACATCGTCCGACCATTCGAACAAGTTATATTTACCGTCCGCCGGGTACTGCTGGTTTCCAATATTGTCCAGCCCCGTGACCGCTAGAGAGCCTCCGTTAGTGAATGGAATACCGGGAACGAGGTACAATCCAGCCGGGAATCCCGGCAAGACATTCTGTGCGCTGATGTGGGCCCGATTATATCCAAACCGGAAGGCGTTCAGGGTACTCTGCGATAGAATGCTGTCGGCCTCAACCGTCAAATATTGGTTCCGTGAGCCGTTCAATATTTTATAGATGGGAAGGGGACTCGGGAGATCTTGAGTCGCATCGTCGATCGTATATCTGGCAAAGAAGGAATGCTTTTCCGAGAAAGTATGATCGACCCGGCCCGTATAAAAATTGTCGTTCGTGGGTTGCGAGGCTCCGGAAATGTGTTGCGCGGTTCCATCGCCAAAATTTCGGCCGTTCGGAAGCGGGAACAGGGCCAGCCAGGGCGCCACCCCAGGGGCAACTCCTACATTCACCAACTGGCCCCCTCTCGGGATAATTCCTTGACGAGCTAACTCATCTGGGACACTTCCAATTGCAGTGATCCCCAACCGGTCGCGCAATCCTTCATAGCTTCCAAAGAAGAATGTTCTGTCCTTCCTGACCGGTCCGCCGATCGTAAACCCAAATTGATTTCGCTTGAAGGGTTTTGCTTCCTTCAGATCGAAAAAGTTTCTGGCGTCCAATGCGCTATTGCGGAGAAAGTCGAAGGCCGAACCATGCAGATTGTTGGTTCCAGAGCGCGTGACGGCGGTGATCACTCCGCCGGCGGCTCGTCCATACTCGGCGCCATAGCTGTTCGTAAGAACCCGAAACTCCCGGACCGTTTCCACCCCCAGAAATACTCCCGCCACGCTGCCCGGCATCGTATTGCGATAATCGTTCACATCCGTGCCATCCAGCAAAAAACTGTTCTGCTGCGGACGCGCGCCAGAGATCGATACCTTCGAGCCGCCACCGTTGAAATTGTTCACTCCCGTAGGTGACCGCCGGAACTGCACGGTACCGACTTGCAAGAGCACCAATTGATCGAAACTGCGCCCGTTAAGCGGCAAATCGCGAATGGTCTTGTCGTCCACCAGCCCCGTGATCGCGGCACTCGTCGTATCCACGGCCAATGCCTCACTTCGTACCTCAACGCTCTGAGTTACGTCGCCTACGCGGAGCGTAAGGTTCACGACGGCTTCCTGGCCCACCGCCACTCCGACCCCCGTGCGCACTTCTTTCTGGAATCCGGTTTGCGCGGCTTGCACTTCGTAGTTGCCCAAAGCCACATTGGAAGCCCGGTATCGACCTTGATCGTCCGTGATTACCGTCCTGGATATTCCGGTGTCGATATTCCTGATTGTGACGGTGGCTCCCGGAATGACGGCTTCGCTGTCGTCTCGCACCAATCCGGAAATCGTTCCGCTGTTCACTTGAGCAAGAATCAATTGGCTGGACAAAACCATTCCCATTACAATCGCTCGCAGTTTCTTAATCATGACACTCTCCCTAAAACAGACTTGTTTCAACCGGATTCCTTCCATCAGGCACACCCCCGCAACTGATCCTTTACGAATCCAACCAGCTGAATAACCTTTCGCGATTCGCTAGCGTCAGGGCAAGCCGAGTTCCATTAGGTCAATCCGTTTGGTAATAAGTCTGATTCGTCTAGAGCCGGTCTCAAAAATGCCTGCAACAGCCTGATCGCGAAATAGCTTGCAGGATAAAGGTTCTCGAAAGGTCTGAATTCTATGACCTTTAAAAAGGCACTGGCTTGTGTGTTATTTGCCAGTTGTGCCATTTGCCCCCGCAGAAGCGCTATTTCGCGCAATTCCGAGACAGGTTCAAGCCTTATTTTGGGAGAATCCAATGATCAGAAACCTGCAAACGGTTGTACTTGGAATGGTGTTGTCCAGCCAGTTGATTTTTGCTCAAGTGAACAGCGGAACGATTTCCGGATCGGTGCGAGACAACAGCGAGGCCGTCATTCCGGGAGCCACCGTCACAATCAGAAATATCGACACCGGAATATCCAGGACGGTAATCACGGACGATCAAGGCCGATACCGGGCTTCCAACGTGGCTCTAGGCAACTACGACGTGCAAGCCGCTCAAACCGGGTTTCAGAAAGAAGTGCGCACGGGGGTTGGAGTGGCGGTGGGCCAAGAAGCCGTCGTGAACCTGACGCTCCGTGTAGGCGACGTGACTCAGAGCGTTGAGGTTCGAGGGGAAGCGCCAATCGTAGACACGACAAGTTCCGCCGTCACGGGACTGGTGGACGACAAGACCATTCGCGATTTGCCGCTCAACGGGCGGAGTTTCGATCAATTGGTGCTCTTGCAAGTGGGCGCCATCCAGAATAGGAGGGGACAAACCATCAGCGGCGTCGGCAACTTCAACGGAGGCGGAGCGAAGGTTTCCATCTCCGGGGCCCGGCCACAGCAGAACAGTTTTCTGCTGGATGGCACGGATGTGAACGATTATCGGAATGGAATGCCGGGCAGCGTGGCGGGAGTATTTCTCGGAGTGGAAACGGTCCGGGAGTTTCGGGTTCTTACGAACAGCTATGGCGCCGAGTATGGACGAGCCGCCGGTGGAGTGATCACCGCCGTCACGCGCTCTGGAACCAATAATCTGCATGGTTCGGCCTTCGACTTTCTCCGCAATAGCGCATTGGACGCCAGAAACTTTTTCGATCTGAAGGAAGCAGCTCCCTTCAAGCGGAATCAATTTGGGTTTACCGTTGGCGGACCCGTCAGGAAGGACAAAACGTTCTTCTTTGGAAGCTACGAAGGATTGCGAGACCGGTTAGGAGTGAGTGTAATCAACACCGTCCCCGATGCCTCAGCTCATCAAGGGTTTGTAACCAGGGGAGGGCAGGTGGCGAATGTAGGAATTGCTCCTGGAGTAGCGCCATGGCTGGCCTTGTTCCCGCTTCCGAACGGCCGAATTTTTGGCGATGGAACCGCGCAATACATTTATGGAGCGTCGCAACCCACAAATGACAATCATTTCATGACGAGGGTGGATCAGACAGTCTCGGGAAAGCATTCCCTTTTTGGACGCTTTACGTTCGACAATGCGACCAACAGTTCCCCAACTGTTTCCAACTCGGTGACCCTTCCGATCGAGCACACAGCGAGCTCCTCGCGGGCCCAATACCTGACGGTCGAGGCCGACAGCATCCTTTCGCAGAGTACCCTGAATGCCTTCCGGTTCGGGTACAATCGCTCCCATATTAATTCCATTTCCGTGTACCCGGATTTCCCCGCTGGATTGACCTTCGTTCCCGGTGTCTCCTTTGCCGCGGGAGGGTCTATACAGGTTTCTGGTCTCACCTCAATCGGATATCAAAAATTGCCAGGAGCCTCTACCTATAATCTGTTCGAGTGGTCGGACGATGTGACCCGCACGTGGGGAAGGCACACGGTTAAGACAGGAATAATTTTCAAGAGGATTCGTTACTTTCGCGATTATACCAATTCCAACGGAGGCTACTATAACTTCAGCGGCGGTTTGACATCTTTCCTGCAAGGGCAGCCCAGCGCATTTCAAGTCGAGTTGCCTTGCTGCCTATTGGATCGGGATTTTCGGGAAAATCTAGTCGGCTTCTACGGACAGGACGACTTTCGAGTGTCGTCCCGCTTGACGGTCAATCTGGGCGTGAGGGAAGAGTTCATGACAGGTCCTTCCGAGGTACACGGAAGAGACGCCAACCTGCTGGATGTCATGGACACGTCCACTGTCGTCGGCAATCCAATGTTCCAAACGCACAAGAAAAATATTGCCCCGCGCACTGGTTTTGCCTGGGATTCGATGGGAAACGGCAGGATGGTGGTGCGCGGAGGTTTCGGATTGTTCTACGATCAGCCATTTCCGACCTATTGGACAGGTCCATCCAGTTCACTGCCGCCTTTCGCCCAGATAGCCCAGATCAATAATCCGGTATTCCCGAACGCCTACGGGTTGATCGATCCCAAACGCCCGGCACTCGGAGATATGCGGCCATTCGGCTATACGGGGACCACCTATGCGATGCAGTACGATTTCACGATCCAAAGCCAAATCACGCCGAGCTCGGCGTTGACGCTCGGTTATGCCGGCTCTCAGGGCAGACACCTGGTAATCGCGGGGCAGGAGAATCTAAAAATACCCGTCATCGTAAACGGGCAGAAGTTTTTTCCCGCTAACGCGCCCCTTCGGAATCCAACGTGGGGTAACACCCGGTTTTCGAAGACGAATGGGAACTCCAACTACAATGCCTTGTTCTTCAGTTTGAGCAAAAGACTTGGCAATGGCTTTCAACTGGGAGGTTCCTATACATTTTCCAAAATCATGTCAAACTCCGAAACCGTGTTCGGGGCAGACGGCACGGGCGGCCTGAATCAACAATCGCTGGACCCCTACGATCGGAACCGGGATCGTGCTCCGGCGGATTATAGCGAAACACACAATCTTTTCATCAACTTTACATATAACCTGCAGGTTGCCAAAACCGGTCTGGCGGGAAAGGTTGTCAACGGCTGGCAATTGAATGGTATTACGAGAATATCGTCCGGCGCGCCGTTTACCGCCCTGAGTTTGTGTTGTTCCGGGGACGGTTCCACTGCGTCGGCAGTCCAGGAGAGACCTAACCTGGTTCCGGGGAAGAGTATAAATCCCGTGCTAGGCGGTCCCAATGCGTATTTTGACGTGACAGCGTTTGAAAATGGGCCGGCCGGATTCTTGGGGAACGTGGGTCGCAATACCTTGATTGGTCCCGGCATGAAGAACTTTGATTTTTCCCTGGTGAAGAACACGTCGATTACGGAACGGATTCACCTGGAATTTCGTGCCGAGCTGTTCAATATTTTCAATCACGCTAATTTTAGTACTCCTCCGGCCTCGCTATTCACCGCGAAGGGAGCGCCGGTAGGGAATGCCGCAGCCATAACTACGACCGATACCACCTCGCGGCAGATTCAGTTTGCATTAAAGCTGTTGTTTTGATTTTTTACCGGCCAGGAGTATCGCTGTTCCGAGTGGTGCTGCGATCTTCCGTTTCAGAATGAGCGCGGGAGTGGAGGAGGGATGTAATGCGCCGAAGATTTCGTTTGCGGCGAGCTATTGTTGCGATCCTGGTGTTGGGCACGGTGGCTATTTGTCTGTTATTCGCAAAGGAGGCGAGGCAGCCGGAATCGAAAGCCGCGTCCGCGTCCGAATTGCGTTGGCCAACCGGGTATCCCCAACTGGTTTCCGTGGAACCCTTGCCGACAGATGACGGGGAGATGTGCGCATGGGCGCCTGGCGGCGCTCACACCACGCTGGCTGCTCTGCAACAGGAGCGGATGGTGACTCCCTCGGCAGCCAAAGCAGCAGCGGTTCCGGCGGCGGATGTCGGCGCCCAAATCAAAATGAACCGAGCCGCCGTAAGGGTCATTCGCGGGCCTTATCCGTTGTACACGGGTGTCTCGGTGGACCCGGTGAGGGGAGAAATCGTCGCGACGGACGAAAACTTCCTCAACCTTGTGGTATACGACCGGCTGGCGAATACACCTTCCGATGCCGCCTTCACCGAACCGAAGCGTGTGATTGGAGGGAGCCGGGAGGAGCCGCAGGACTCTACGATTCAATTCCCGTGTGGCGTGTATGTTGACCCGAAAAATGGGGATACTTACGTCGTCAGCAACGACCTCTCGCAAGCGGTTCAAGTGTTTCTGCACGAAGCCAAGGGAAATGTGGAGCCCGCCCGAAATTTGAGAATTCCGGTTGAGACGTTTGGCTGGGCGGGGGA
>Ga0080064_1008013_pt1 | contig 10283 bp, 8 predicted proteins | sample Subgrocontami54m_FD_69260 | JGI IMG/M metagenome (GOLD analysis project Ga0080064, IMG submission 69260) | Subsurface groundwater microbial communities from S. Glens Falls, New York, USA - GMW46 contaminated, 5.4 m (SPADES assembly) (version 2) ... | reverse complement strand
TTGCTTACCTCCCCCTGCAAGGGGGAGGGCGATTTGCGTCAGCAAATCGGGTGGGGGTCAGCGGGATGACCCCCACCCCGACCCTCCCCCTTGCAGGGGGAATTATCACCTTGACATAGTACACGGCTAGGCGTAGTGTTTCCGCATTGGACAGGAAACACGGCTATGAGCGACCTTACAAACCCGATCTTTCACGACGACGCCAAGGCCCGCGAATGGCTTGAGGCTCGCCTTTGGGCAAACGGCCCTATCTGCCCGAAATGCGGCGTGGTTGGTGAAGCCACACTTATGCAAGGCAAATCCCATCGTCCGGGCCTGTACCAGTGCAACGCTTGCCGCGAACCATTTACGGTCACGGTCGGGACGCTGTACGAGCGCAGCAAGGTTCCGTTGCACAAGTGGCTCGCAGCAACGCATCTCATGATGGCGTCGAAGAAGGGCATGAGCGCGCTACAGGTCGGCCGCATGCTCGGGCTAAGCAAAAAGACGAGTTGGTTTCTTTGTCATCGCATTCGCGAGTCGCTTCGTGAAATCAATCCGGCAATGCTTGGCGGCGAAGGCAAGACTGTAGAAATTGATGAGTCCTACGTCGGCGGAAAAGAGAAAAACAAACATCGGAATAAGCGCACGAAACTTGGCACGGGCGGCGCGGGCAAAGAGATTGTGTTTGCGCTAGTCGAGCGCGGCGGAAAGGTCCGCTCGCACCACGTTCCGTCCGTGAATGCGAAAACGCTGCGCCCTATTCTTCAAGCTCAAATCGACGCCACAGCCTATGTCATGAGCGATGATGGTGGCGCGCGCGTCGGCAAGGGCTTCGCCCGCAACGCGACCGTCAATCACAGCATCGGCGAGTATGTACGCGGCGACGTTCATACGAGCACAATCGAGGGGTTTTTCTCGATCATGAAGCGCGGCATCCATGGTGTTTACCATCACGTTTCCCAGCGTCATTTGAAGCGTTACCTTGCCGAGTTCGATTATAGATATAACGAGCGTTCGGCCCTTGGCGTCGGCGATGCCGAGCGGATGTCTAAGTCGATCCCAGGCATCGTCGGAAAGCGGCTATATTACAAGACGCCAGCCTGAAATGAGCGTAGAATCAGCCCTATGCGTATCGGATGGTTGGTTGCGAGGGCGATGATGACCGCTGTGCAATTCGACCGCGACAAGTTCAAAGCCCTTCTTCATTACATCGTCTGGAGAGCGGGCGACAAAGACGGATTCGGTGCCACAAAACTTTACAAAGTTTTGTGGTTCTCTGACGCGCGCGCCTATGCACTTTTCGGCGAACCTATCACCGGAGAATCCTACGTCCGGGAAAAGTACGGGCCGTTGCCGCGTCATGCGTTGCCTGTCATCCAAGAATTGAGCAATGACGGTACGATCCGAGTTTGGAATGACACCTATTTCAATATGCCGATCCGCTACTTTCGGTCGTTAACAACCCCTGACAAACTATCTCTGAGCGCCAAGCAACGAGAGATCGTCGATTATTGGATCAAGCATATTGCTGATGAGCACACCGCCGCTTCGATCAGCGAAGAATCCCACGACTACGCTTGGGAGATTGCGAAGATCGGCGAAGAACTTCCATATCACGCGATCTTCGCAAACCGCATTCGCGATCCCGAAGGCGAAGAACTTGAGTGGGTCTTACAGCGAGCACAGGAACTTAGGCTTCCATAGTGCTAACTGTTGTCGAACAACCGCGCGTGAGCCGTGCGATTGACGACGCAAAACAGCGATGGCCGCGAGCGCGCGATGCGTGGGAAACAGTTTCTTGGACCCTCTCTCATGACCCGCAGGCAGGCAAGCCTCTAACTGAAAGTGGGATGACAAGGGCTTTTACGCTCGATGGCGCGCGGTCAATAGGAATGCCGACCGTGACCGTTCTGTATGAAATATCGCGCTATGAAATAACTGTGCATGATGCCAAATTCGAGGACGCTAGATTCGCTCAGGCTGGCCGCGCCTAAACGCATTTTGACGGGGCTGACGTGAATAAATTATTTTATGGTGACAATCTTTCCGTTCTTCGCGAGAGCATCGCGAACGAGAGCGTTGACCTCATTTATCTCGATCCGCCGTTTAATTCGAATGCGTCCTATAATGTTCTGTTCAAAGCGCCGTCCGGTGAAGGCTCACAAGCACAAATCGAGGCGTTCGAGGATAGCTGGCATTGGAACGAGTCAGCCGAGCGCGCCTTCGATGAGGTCGTGACCGGGCCACACTCTGACGCTTCGATTATGCTTAAGGCCATGCGCTCGGCGCTTGGTGAAAACGACATGATGGCCTATCTCGCCATGATGGCCGTTCGGCTAATCGAACTGCATCGTGTGCTTAAGCGGACAGGGGCGCTCTATCTGCACTGTGATCCGACCGCGAGCCATTATCTCAAAATCATTCTCGACGGTGTTTTTGGAACGCAGAATTATATCAACGAGATAATTTGGCGCAGATATACGCGCCCAAAAGGATCACAATTCAAAGCACGTAGCTTCGGCACATCCACCGATACGATTTTGTTTTATTCAAAGACAGACGAATACAGTTTTAATTTAGACCGTATTAAAACATCGCTCGACGACGATGAAATTAAGAAGCGATATAATCTCACGGACAAAAATGGTCCATACTACAGTGGGCCATTATTGCGGTCAGCGGCTATGGGAGATAGGCCCAATTTAGTTTACGAATATAAAGGGTTCACACCGGGGCCAGAAGGCTGGCGCATGACCAAAGAAAAGGTGGCTGCGCTCGATGCTGCTGGGGATATGTTCTTTACAAGCTCTGGAATTCCGCGCCGCAAAGTTCGCATGGGGGATGACCCTGGAACAACGATTGATAATTTATGGACTAACATTGAAGCTTTAGGTGCGCACGCAGCCGAACGACTTGGTTATCCGACGCAGAAGCCGCTCGCACTATTAGAGCGCATCGTTTCCGCATCCTCGAATGAAGGCGACTTGGTGCTTGATCCTTTCTGCGGCTGTGGCACCACGATTCATGCCGCGCACAAACTTAACCGCAAATGGATCGGCATTGATATTACGCATCTTGCCATCGCACTGATTGAGCGCCGCTTAAAGGAAGCATTTTCAGACATAACTTACGAAGTTCACGGCGTCCCGAAGGATGTTGCTGGCGCGCGTGACCTTGCCGAGCGCGACAAGCACGAATTTCAGAAATGGATCACCGCGACCATTGGCGCTCAGCCCTACAAGGGCGGCAAGAAAGGAATGGATCGCGGCATAGACGGCTATCTGCATTTCCGCGATGTTGACAAGAAACCGCAGTTCGCAATCGTATCCGTGAAGGGTGGCGAGAACATCACATCCGGGATGGTCCGCGACCTCAAGGGCACGATGGACCGCGAGAAAGCCGCGCTCGGATTATTCCTCACTCTCAATGAGCCTACGCGCGAAATGGAAAAGGAAGCGGCATCGGCTGGATTGTATGAGACGGGCGGGATGAAGGTGCCCCGGCTCCAAATCCTTACGGCCGCGCAAATTCTGGATAACCGCAGCCCGCAAGTGCCGTTCGGGTTTACTGAGGGATTTAAGAAAGCTGCGCGCGAAGAAAAGGATCAGGACCGCTTGCTTTGAGCTAAGCGCCGCTTCGGGCGCGCTTTCTTTTTGGCTGCCGACCGCGCGGTGGCGGTACGGTGCTGCGGCCCGCTTTTTACCGCCGCGCCGATAGCGGCCTCAAACCGTTCCCACCCGTCGGGGCGCAATTCGACTTCGGCCTCGATCTGGGGCTTCCGCTTCGCTGGACTCATTGCAAGATTCTAAGTGATTTGCCGCAAATACCCTATGCCACCACCCATAGACAATGCTACGTTAAGGTGATAATTCCCCTTGCAGGGGGAGGGAGAAACCGTCCGTCAACGCCTAACCGATTGAAGTCTATGCAGGAAAGATTTGGCAGGCCGCGAGCAAAGCACGGCTGTCATGCCTTCAGCTTGCAGCCCCGGCCTTCGGGCGGCTATGCCTCGCGCAGCCGATTCCCCACCGTTCGCACGATCCCTCCATGCCCGGCTCCGTCAGTGACCACTACGCGGCTCTCATCGCCGCAGGTGAGATTGAGCGCGATCCAGCGCAGCAGGCGGTGCTCAACAAATTCGCTCATCTGGAATCCCGGCTGGCCATGCACCGGCTGGCGCGGAAATCTTCTTCGCTCGGCTGGCTATTCGGCCGGCAGGATGCGAAAGAGGCGATCAAGGGTCTTTATCTTTTCGGGGATGTCGGCCGCGGCAAGACCATGCTCATGGACCTCTTCTTCGAGGCCAGCCCGGTCATTCGCAAGCGCCGCGCGCATTTTCACGAGTTCATGGTTGATGTGCACGAGCGTGTGCACAACTACCGGCAGAAGCTGAAAACAGGCGAAGTCAAAGGCGGCGATCCGATCGCGCCGGTGGCCGCCGCCATCGCGGAAGAGTCCTGGCTGCTCTGCTTCGATGAATTCCACGTCACCGACATTGCCGACGCCATGATCCTCGGCCGCCTGTTCACGCGGCTGTTCGAGCACGGTGTCGTGGTGCTTGCAACCTCCAACGTCGCGCCGGACGACCTCTACCGCGATGGGCTGAACCGCGCGCTGTTCCTGCCTTTCATCGCCCTGATGCAGGAGCAGATGGACGTGCTCCGGGTCGATGCGCGCACGGATTTCCGGCTGGAGAAGCTAATCGGCGTCCCAATCTGGTACGTCCCCGCCGATGCCGCCGCCGATGCCGCGCTTGACGAAGCTTGGCGGCGGCTCACGGGCGGCCACCATGGCGCCGAGCATGAACTTCCCATGAAAGGCCGCGTTATCCGCGTGCCGTGCGCTGCCATGGGCGCGGCGCGTTTTTCCTTCGCCGACCTGTGCGGGCAGCCGCTCGGCGCAGCCGATTACCTCAAGATCGCGCATGAATTCCATACCATCCTCCTCGACCATGTCCCGGTGATGGATTTCGACCGCCGCAACCAGGCCAAACGCTTCATCATCCTCATCGATACCCTTTACGACCAGGCGGTGAAGCTGGTGGCCTCCGCAGAAGCCGAGCCGGATGAGCTCTACCGGGCCAGCGACGGCTTCGAGGCGCAGGAATTCCGGCGTACCGCCTCGCGCCTGATCGAAATGCGCTCCCGGCCCTACTTGGCGCTTCCGCACGGCCGCCGGGATTCGCCCGCCCAGATGCGAGAAGGAATCGTTGAGACTTGACCAGCCGCCGAGCGGGCAGATAATGACCGTCGTGCCTTGTTTTTCAGCCGCTGTTATTCAGGGAATTTCCGCAACATGACGCGACACAAGATTGCATTGATCGGTGCGGGCCAAATCGGTGGAACGCTTGCACATCTTGTCGGCCTTAAGCAGCTCGGCGATGTCGTTCTCTTCGACATTGCCGAGGGCGTTCCGCAAGGCAAGTCGCTCGATCTGGCCCAATCGTCGCCGGTGGACGGCTTCGACGCGCGCTTTACCGGCGTCAATTCCTACGAGGCGATCGAGGGCGCGGACGTCTGCATCGTCACCGCCGGCGTGCCGCGCAAGCCGGGCATGAGTCGCGACGATCTCTTGAGCATCAATCTCAAGGTGATGGAGCAGGTGGGCGCGGGCATCAAGAAATACGCGCCCGGCGCCTTCGTCATCTGCATCACCAACCCGCTCGACGCCATGGTCTGGGCATTGCAGAAGACCTGCGGGCTGCCGAGGCAGATGGTGGTCGGCATGGCGGGCGTGCTCGATTCCTCGCGTTTTCGCTATTTCCTGGCCGACGAGTTCAACGTTTCGGTGCAGGACGTGACCGCCTTCGTGCTCGGCGGCCACGGCGACACCATGGTGCCGCTGCCGCGCTATTCCACGGTCGCCGGCATTCCGCTGCCCGATCTGGTGAAGATGGGCTGGACCACCCAGGCGCATATCGACGAGATCGTCGATCGCACCCGCAACGGCGGCGCCGAGATCGTCAACCTGCTGAAGACCGGCTCGGCCTTCTACGCGCCCGCCGCCTCCGCCATCGCCATGGCCGAGAGCTATTTGCGCGACAAGAAGCGCGTGCTGCCCTGCGCCGCCTGGCTCAACGGCGAATACGGCATCAAGGACCTTTATGTCGGTGTTCCGGTGGTGCTCGGCGCCAAGGGCGTCGAGCGCATCGTCGAGATCGAGCTCACCAGCGCCGAGCGCGACGCCTTCGAGAAATCCGCCGCCGCGGTGCAGACCCTGGTTGACGCCTGCAAGAAGATCGCGCCGGACCTGGGCAAGAAATAGCCGCATGAACATCCACGAATATCAGGCCAAGGCGCTGCTGCGCGACTTTGGCGTGGCGGTGCCGCGCGGCTCCGCTGCCTTCACGGTGGAGGAAGCAGTCAAGGCGGCGCAGGCACTCGGCGGCCCGGTGTGGGTGGTGAAGGCGCAAATCCACGCCGGCGGCCGCGGCAAGGCCGGCGGCGTCAAGGTGGTCAAATCCATCGACGACGTGAAGAAGGAAGCCGCGCGCCTGCTCGGCTCCAAGCTCGTCACCCATCAGACCGGCCCGCAGGGCAAGGAGGTGCATCGGCTCTTGGTCGAGGAAGGCGCCGCCATCGCGCGCGAAATCTATTTCTCGCTGCTGGTGGACCGCGAAACCTCGCGCGTCGCCGTCGTCGCCTCCACCGAAGGCGGTATGGACATCGAGAAGGTGGCGCACGACACCCCGGAGAAGATCATGAGCTTCTCCATCGATCCCGCCACCAACGTCTGCCCGTTTCATGTGCGGCTGTTGTCGAAGGCGCTGAAGCTCGACGACAAGCAGCAGAAGCAGATGAGCGCGCTTTTGACCAAGCTCTATAAGGCCTTCACCGAGAAGGACATGAGCCTGCTCGAAGTCAATCCGCTCATCGTCACCAAGGACGGCGACCTGGTCTGCCTCGACGCCAAGGTGAGCTTCGACGACAACGCACTCTACCGGCATCCCGACGTGGCGAAGCTGCGCGATATTACCGAAGAGGACGACAAGGAAATCCAGGCGTCGAAATTCGACCTCAACTACGTCGCGCTCGACGGCAGCATCGGCTGCATGGTCAACGGCGCCGGCCTCGCCATGGCGACCATGGATATCATCAAGCTCTATGGCGCGTCGCCCGCGAACTTCCTCGACGTCGGCGGCAGCGCGACCAAGGAGAAGGTGGCCGCCGCGTTCAAGATCATCACCTCCGATGCCCAGGTCAAAGGGATTTTGGTCAACATTTTCGGCGGCATCATGAAATGCGATATCATCGCCGAGGGCGTGGTCGCCGCGGTGAAGGAAGTCGGGCTCAAAGTGCCGCTGGTCGTGCGGCTTGAAGGCACGAACGTGGAGTTGGGCAAGCAGATCATCGCCAAATCGGGCCTCAACGTGATCTCCGCCGACGACCTCGACGACGCCGCGCAGAAAATAGTCAAGGCGGTGAAGGGAAACTAAATGTGGAAGGTGATCCACGTTTCGTCGCTTTCGTTGATGGGGGCGCTTTGGATCCCGATCTACTTCTGCGCGCGAAATCAGGCAAAACGCGCAAGGCGATTGGTATTTCTGCTCGGCACGTTCGTTGTTTGGCCGACCTCGACCGTTGCTCTGTTAATGCGGCTGAGTGAATTGATCTCTCCCGAAGTCGGCAAGCCAGAAGTGGATTCCGTGATAATTCTTGTTTTGGTGGCGGGCGGTGGAACAACGTTCGTAATATGGCTGATCGGCTTCTGGGCCGCTTCAGCCCTCGGATGGTGGATGAGGCGTAAGGAAGTAGGGGCTTAGATGTCCATCCTCATTGACAAGAACACCAAAGTCATCTGCCAGGGCTTCACCGGCAAGAACGGCACCTTCCATTCCGAGCAGGCGATTGCCTATGGCACGCAGATGGTCGGCGGCGTATCGCCGGGCAAAGGCGGCGCCATGCATCTCGGCCTGCCGGTGTTCGACACCGTCGCCGAAGCGCACGCGGAAACCGGCTGCGACGCCAGCGTGATCTATGTTCCGCCGCCCGGCGCGGCGGACGCCATCACCGAAGCCATCGCGGCGGAGGTGCCGCTCATCATCTGCATCACCGAGGGAATTCCCGTTCTCGACATGGTGAAGGTCAAGCGCGCGCTCTGCGGCTCCAAATCGCGCCTGATCGGGCCCAATTGCCCGGGCGTGATGACCGCGGGCGAATGCAAGATCGGCATCATGCCGGGCAACATCTTCAAGCCCGGCAAGGTCGGCATCGTCTCGCGCTCGGGCACGCTTACCTACGAAGCGGTGTTCCAGACTACGCGCGAGGGGCTCGGCCAGACCACCGCGGTCGGCATCGGCGGTGATCCGGTGAAGGGCGCCGAGTTCATCGACATGCTGGAATTGCTGCTCGCCGACAAGACGACCGAAGCCATTGTCATGATCGGCGAGATCGGCGGCTCGGGCGAAGAAGACGCCGCGGCGTTTATTCGCGACGAGGCCAAGCGCGGCCGCAAGAAGCCGATGGTGGGATTCATCGCTGGCCGTACCGCGCCGCCGGGGCGCCGCATGGGCCATGCCGGCGCGATCATCGCCGGCGGCAAGGGCGACGCGGAATCCAAGATCGCCGCCATGCAAGCCGCCGGCATCACGGTATCGCCGTCGCCGGCTCGCTTGGGCAAGACCCTGGTGGAAGTTCTGAATCGGTAGTTTAATTCTTGCCTCTTTCAGGGCATTTTCCCAAGCTTAAATAGGGTAAAAGCAGCGGTCCGCCGCTGATAGCCCGATTCGGCATGCAGAAACCGAACGGGGGATTGAGCCGATACCAGGACCCGAGAAATGTCGCGCCAAGACGCCAATGCCGCCTTTGCCCTGACTTCGTTCCTCTACGGCGGCAATGCCTCCTATATCGAAAATCTCTATGCCCGCTACGAAGCCGACCCGCAGGCGGTGGATGCGCAATGGCGGGAGTTTTTCCAAAGCCTCAAAGATAACCCCGACGAGGTGGCGAAACTCGCCCGCGGCCCGTCATGGAAACGGCCGAACTGGCCGACGCCTGAGGGTGGCGAGCTTGTCGCGGCACTGACCGGCGAGTGGGCCGAAGCTGCCAAGGCGGCCGGCGATAAGGTCAAGGCGCAAGCGCAGGCGCGCGGGGTCGAACTGTCCTCCGCCGAGGTGCAGCAGGCCACCCGTGACTCAATTCACGCGCTGATGCTGATCCGCGCCTACCGCGCCCGCGGACATTTTCACGCCAAGCTCGATCCGCTTGAAATCGAACCGGAGAAGAATGAAGCGGAGCTCGATCCGCGTTCCTATGGCTTCACCGAAGCCGACTACGACCGGCCCATCTTCCTTGACAAGGTTCTCGGGCTGGAATTTGCGCCGCTGCGCGAGATCGTCGCCATCCTGCGGCGCACTTATTGCCAGACGCTGGGCGTGGAGTTCATGCACATCTCCGACCCCGCCCAGAAGAGCTGGCTGCAGGAACGCATCGAAGGCAAGCACAAGGAGATCAGCTTCACGCGTGAAGGCAAGCGCGCGATCCTCAACAAGCTGATCGAGGCGGAAGGTTTTGAGAAATTCTGCGATCTGAAATTCACCGGCACCAAGCGGTTTGGCCTCGACGGCGCCGAGGCAATGATCCCGGCGCTGGAGCAGATCATCAAGCGCGGCGGCGCGCTCGGCGTCAAAGAGATCGTGCTGGGCATGGCCCATCGCGGGCGGCTGAACGTGCTGGCGCAGGTGATGGGCAAGCCGCACCGCACCATCTTCCACGAATTCAAGGGCGGCTCGGCCATGCCCGATGAGATCGAAGGCTCCGGCGACGTCAAATATCATCTCGGGGCCTCTTCGGACCGCGAGTTCGACGGCAACCAGGTGCATCTGTCGCTCACGGCCAACCCGTCGCATCTGGAAATCGTCGATCCGGTGGTGCTCGGCAAGGTGCGCGCCAAGCAGGACCAGCTCGGCGACCCGCCCGAGGCACGCATCTCGGCGATGCCGCTGCTCATCCACGGCGACGCGGCTTTCGCCGGCCAGGGCGTCGTCGCGGAATGCTTCGGCCTGTCCGATCTGAAGGGCTACCGCACCGGCGGCTCGGTGCATTTCATCGTCAACAATCAGATCGGCTTCACCACCTACCCGCGCTATAGCCGCTCCTCGCCTTATCCCTCCGACGTCGCCAAGATGATCGAGGCGCCGATCTTTCACGTCAACGGCGACGATCCCGAAGCTGTCGTCTATGCGGCCAAGGTGCTGACCGAGTTCCGGCAGAAATTCCACAAGCCGGTCGTCATCGACATGTTCTGTTACCGGCGGTTTGGCCACAACGAAGGCGACGAGCCTTCGTTCACCCAGCCGCTGA
>Ga0080064_1008011_pt1 | contig 10285 bp, 9 predicted proteins | sample Subgrocontami54m_FD_69260 | JGI IMG/M metagenome (GOLD analysis project Ga0080064, IMG submission 69260) | Subsurface groundwater microbial communities from S. Glens Falls, New York, USA - GMW46 contaminated, 5.4 m (SPADES assembly) (version 2) ... | reverse complement strand
TACCGCTTGATGGCTTCGGTCTCGTATGGGGGCGGAGACTTGCGTCTGAGCGTGCAGCTGGCCGGCGCCGAACCGAGGCTGCGAGTGTCAGGTGTGACGGATGTGACGGGTTGTTTCGTTATGTCTTTACGCGCGCGCGCGTGCGCGCGCGTGACGTTGATATCGAAGTGATCCGTCACATCCGTCACAGGGTTGGCTTTGTTGGATTTCACCGGGTGCTCCATGGTCGGTTAAAGCTCCATCTCGGTGGTGCCTGCGCTGCCCTCGCGTAACCGCAGCCCTCGAAAGCCTCGTGCTCGATGATCCCGGCGCTTCTCGAAGCCCCGGCTCACGAGGTTCTCGGAGAGCCATTTGACCGAGGCGATGAACTCTCCGTTGGCTTCCGCCCACACCTTCCAGGCGGCAAAGAGGGCTGCGCTGGTCTCGGTCAGGTTGGGCCCGCGCTCGCACTTTTCGTCGAGCCACCGGCCGAGCGAGTCCTCGGCCTCGAAGTATTCCTCGGTCGCCGCTGCGACGGCGGCAGGCGGCTTGAGGCCGATGCGCTGCCACTCGCGGCATCCATCGACCGCCCAGGCCAGAATGCCGTCACGCTCGGCCAGCAGTTTTTCCGGCAGCTTCTGGTCCCGCTGACTCGGCGGAATAGTCACGGTGAAGGGGATCAGGTGGAGCCGGCGCCGCATCGCCTCGTCGACGTTGCGAATGGCCGGCTTGTGGTTGCCCGCGATGATGAGCTTGAACTGCGGGATGAACTCAAAGAAGTCCTGCCGCATGAACCTGGCGGTGATCTTGTCGCCGCCGGTCAGCGTCTTGAGCTTGCTCTCCGCCCAGCGCCGCCCCTGCTCCGTTTCGGTGGCCGTGACGAGGCGCGCACCGCGCAATCCCGCCATGTCGGTCGGGTGCCGTTCGCCCATTGTCGCCATGAACATGTCCATGGGGGCGACGGTCGCGTAATCCCCGAGAATCCCGGAGACGGTCGTGACGAATACGGACTTGCCGTTGGCGCCCGTGCCATACAGAAAGAACAGCGCGTGCTCGCTGGTGACGCCGGTGAGGCAGTAGCCCACGACGCGTTGCAGGTAGGCTTCCAGCTCGGCGTCGCCGCGTGTGACGGTGCCCAGGAAATCCTGCCAGGCCGGACATTCGCCACGTGGCGTGGCGGTGGCGATCTTCGTGTTGGCATCCGTCCGCCTGTGCGGAACGAGTATCCCCGTCCTGAGATCGACAACTCCGCCGAGCGTGTTGAGCGACCACAGATCGGCGTCCCAGATATCGGTCGATGCGGCATGACTTCGGTCCGCGCGCGTGAGCCGCTCGACCGCCGCCACCGTGCCGGCGGACGCAAGCTTGGCGCGCAGCTTGACATTGGTGCAGGCGGCCGCCGCTTCTCGGCACACGATCCGTGCGAGGTCGTAGACCTTCAGCGTGTTTTCGCGTTGCCAGTGCGTGCCGGTCCAGACGAGCCATTGGCCCCAAGCGGCCACATAGTGCCAATCCTCGCCATGGCGCTGCGTGAATTGGAGCGCCAGCGCATCCTCGGTAAATTCCATTGCGCCAAGGCCCGCCTTGTCTTTGCGCTCGCTGTCACGCTGCCCAAGCCGCTTCGTCTCATGCCGAAGACGGTCCATGGGCCAAGGCGGAATGATGCAGGCTTCGTTGTAGGAGACGATCTCCCCCCATGCCTGCTCGCGCGAGAGGTGCCCCTCCGCGCAACGCCGAATCCAATAACCGATGATGCGGCTCAGCGCGTCGAAGCGTGTGATGCCGTCAACGCCCCCTTCATGGACGCGCTTCGCGAGGAGTTTGGCCGCGGGCTCCTTAGCCGCGCGGGTGGCATCCGGTGTTGTCACCGTGCCGTCGGCAAGGACGGGCAACGCTTCGACCTTCTCGGCAAGTTCGCTGAGGTCGTATTCCAACGATCGTTGGGCGCGAATTGTGACCAGGCGCTCGACGCCACCCTTGCGATAGATCGACCCCGCAACACGGATCGGCTGGTGCGCCGATCCAAACGAGGGATCGCCTCCGACCCTGTCGGCGATCACCGACCGAAGCTTGCACACCGCCGCAACGTCGGTACCGACGGCAGGCTCGGTCAGATTCCAGTAGAGGTGAAGTTTTTCCTGGCCCTGCTCCGTAATGCCGCCCGAGACGACCTCGAGGGATGGCGGCCCGAGATGCTCGGCAAGGTGATCGCGTTTCGATCGCACGTCGCCGTGGTCGAGATCGACCAGCACGGTCTGCATTGCGACGACGTCGTCCGCCTTGGCCTTGCCTTGCCCCGACACGGTGCCGGGGATGACGTAGAGGGCTAGACCTGCCTTGGCTGCTGCCGTCGCCTCCGCCACAAGCTTGATGCCGAGATCCGAGTCGGCGCGGAGAAACGGCAATCTCGGCGGCCGATTTTCTGTACCTTTTTCGGAGAACTCCCGTACCGCTACCCACCCGTTGCAGTAGCTGAACAGGACCTTCGAAAAGGTCTCGATCAGCGCGGGGGCGGGGGCAATCGGATTGCCGGCGCCATCTCCCTCGGTCATCGCCACGATCTGCCGCCGTAAGTTCAGGCGCGGCTGGCGTGGGGCGAGACCTCGGCAACACTTGAGGTGCTCGTGCGTATTTGCTGCGCTTCGTATGCCTCGACGTCGTCGAGGCGATACACGACCCTGCCGCCGATTTTGAGGAACTGCGGCCCCTGGCCCAGCCAGCGCCAGCGTTCAAGCGTGCGCGGGCTGATGCTCCAGCGGCGTGAAAGTTCGACTTGGTTCAAGTGATTGACGGACATCTCGCTCTCCTTCAGGTGGCGTCGAAAACCTGCGGAAAGCTTGGGGGACGTGCGGGGAGGAGGCGGGGAGGCCAAAGGGAGGGTGGTAGGGAGGAGTTGATTTTGTCAGAAAAACCTTCTATATATCTGACAGAAAGAGAGCCAAAGAGAGCGCAAATGATTGGAATTGCTGATAAAATTGCTAAACGGGTGCGCGCCCATGGTAAGGGCGCTTGGATCTGCACGCCCAGGGATTTTCTTGATCTCGGTAGTCGAGCGGCTGTCGATCAGGCTCTCACGCGCCTGGTGAAGGCCGGTCAGCTTCGCCGGGTCGGTCGGGGCTTGTACGACCTGCCGCGCTTCAGCGTGGCGTTGAACCGCCCCGCCCCAGCGAATCTCGATGCCGCCATCGCAGCGGTGGCTCGACGCGACAACATTCGGGTGATGCCGGACGGTATCGTCGCCGCCAACAGGCTCGGCCTGACCAATGCCGTGCCGGCAAAGGCCGACTACGTGACCGATGGCGCCACGCGGACGATCAAGGTCGACGGCTGGACGGTCCGGTTGCGCCGTGTGAGCCCGAACATCATGAACTGGGCCGGGCGTCCAGCTGCCCCCGTCGTTCAGGCTCTGCGATGGCTAGGCCCTCGTGCTGCCGACGATCCGCAGACCGTGATGATCCTGCAGCGCCGGCTGCCGAACAATGTGAAGCGTGATCTAGCCAAGGGTACCAACACCCTTCCGGATTGGGCGGCCCGCATAGTGAGCAAAGTCCTGGACGGTCAAGGTGCCGTCGCGTGAACACGTCTTTTGAGCGCTTCCTCCAATTGTCGAAAGCGGATCGAAGTGACGTGTTCACAGCGGCTGCCCAGCGATTGGGCACGCTGCCCTCCTACATCGAAAAGGACTTCTGGGTCTCGCTCGTTCTCGATGCCCTCTACAACGGCCTGCCCGCCGGACACCCGAGACTGCTCTTTAAGGGCGGCACGTCATTGTCGAAGGCGTTCGGTATAATCCGGCGCTTCTCCGAGGACATCGACATCGTCGTCTTCCGAAATGATCTCGGATTCTCAGATGAGCGCGACCCGGCCGGTACCAGCACCAACTTGTCGCGGAAGAAGCGCGCGCAGCTCTTCGAAGAGCTGAAGATCACGTGCGGGGACTACATCGTCGATAAGCTCGCGCCAGCACTCGGCGCAATTCTTGACGGCCTTCAAACCAAATGTCGCGTTATGGCGGCCGACGCGGACCGTCACACGCTGCTGGTGGAATATCCGAGTGTGTTCGACGCCGACGGGCTTTCCTATGTCCTACCGCGCGTGAAGATCGAAAGCGGCGCGCGTTCCGCGCTCGATCCCAATTCTAAATGCCAGATTCGTCCCTACATCGCCGACGAGCTGGCCGACTGGAAGTTCTCCGTTGGAGGGATCACAACAATCGACCCAGCGAGAACCTATTGGGAAAAGCTACTCATGCTCCACGGTACCCATTGCGGATATCGTGACGAGGGCCGATTGCCCACCGATCGTGATCGCATTTCGCGCCATTACTACGATGTGGCGATGATCAGCGAAACGGACATCGGGCAGAACGCCATTCAGGATCACGAACTCTGGGCTGCCGTTCGGGAGCACAACCTCATCGCCTTCCGCCAAGCCTGGAAGAAGTTCGACGAGGCAGTCGCGGGCTCCACCCATATAATTCCGCAGCAGGCGCTCCGTACCGAGATTGAGAAGGACTACGCGGCGATGCAGGGTATGATTCTCGGCGACGCTCCCGATTTCTCCTGGATCATCAAGCGCCTCGAAGAAGTCGAGGAGGCAATCAATCGGACGTGACGTTGTTTGCGGCCAGGAGATCGTCGTATCGCAGCCAACATGAGCCTTCCTGGTACCCGATCAGTTCCTTCCAGTCGTCGTGCCCCTTGAAGAGGTCGCGCAGGCGCGTTGCGGTCGGGAACTCGAGTTCGGTAAACATGAGCGCCGTGCTGACAGGTCCAATACCTTCATTCCATTTTTGATGTAGAAACCCGATAACTTGGCGCTGTTTGTCGCCGCGAAAATGAAATTCACGCTGGCCTACCCGCACCACGCGGAACTCGCCATCGACCCGGATTGGCGAATCTGCGTGTGCGGACTTTGGACCATGCACCGCGGTATAGATGACCGCCGTATCGATTGAAAAATTCGCCATTCCGGCCCGTGCGCAAGCCTTTATCGGTAGAATCGTGCAGCCGTTGACTGACAACATCTTCGCCAGGCTCGGCTCTTGGGTCGTTGTCAGGATTGCCCCGGACGGACGGCCTGCGCGCGAGCGCAATGCTTCCTGAACTCGGGCAATCAATTCCGGTTCGTTGAGCCGCCGCGCGAAATAGACCGCTGTCTTACGCCGTGCGCTCTTTCGCTCGCCAAGCCATGTTTCCCCGAGATCCCAGAGCCGGTCGGGCACAAGGTCCACCTGCCTTGCGTTCGCACCGAACCCGAGCTGGCCCGCAATCCAACCGAGAAACCAGACCATCTCAAGACGAAATCGACGAAGCACATCGTCTTCGACCGGGACCATCCCAACTGCCGAACTGAAATAGCCGTGGCGACCCGTTTCGCCACTCCAGTTTACGCTTACGACCGCATCATCATGATCGGCCAGCGAAGCTGTCACTGGCTCAAACCCATCGAGTTGCAGCGCTCCAGCCGCGATCAGCTCTGCCCCCGCGTCCGCGTGAAAGCCGCTCAGAGCGGCTCCGGAGATCGCCAGGCCCGGTGTCTCTGCGATGACGACGAGCAGATCGACTGCGGCTTGGCTAAGCAGCCCCTTCGCGTCAAACATTCCGGACGATGTCCCAACGGCGCAGATATTTCTCGCCGATCATGCACTCACGTTCGGTGCGGTCCTTCAGATCGCATCCGTGCGGCATCGTGATGGTCAACGGTAAGGTCCTGCCCCGGCTTGACCCTGCACCAGGGTGGAAACGGATGGTCAGCTTCGCCTGCGTCACGACCCAACCACCCGCCAGCGGGCTGTTGGCGCCGAACCGCTCCTGGGCCATCTGCCAGATGGTCTGTGTCGCCTGCCGCATGCATTCGAGGGTCACGCGCTCACCCGCCGTATCGACAGGCATCAGCCGGAGGGAGTTAACGCGGATAAACTCGATTCCGTCACCCGGTTCGGTAGGGAAGCCGAACGGATGCTGAAGAACGCGCAGATCGAACTGCCTGAGGGGTAACCGCTGCTGGTGGAATTCCGTGGCCAGAAGATCACGAGCAAAAAGCCGGACGAGATCCTCGCGGCTCTCGCGGTCGTTGGCGACGACCTCGATGACACCGGTCGCGGGCTCGTAAGTGACGGCCGCCTCAAAAACTGGACGCCAAGGCCGGCGGTCGAGCAACCCATTAACAAATTCCGGCCGCGTATCGAGGCGACCCTCGCGATAAACAGTGACTTGCACCAACGCACATTCAGCTCCCTCGAAGGTCGGGCGCTGCCGATCGAAGATGTCGATGTGGACATTGTTCGACTGAAACCTCTCGCGGATCGCGATCTTGAACGCATCGACGGCCACTTGATCCCGCCGCAATATCAAATTGGGCTCACCGATAAAGCCGTCCCACATGCGCCCGCGGCGCCGCTCGTCGGTGAAGCGAACCTCTTCGGCATGCCGGAAACCGACCGAATCGCGGAGAAACATCCAGAGCGAGCGCTCGTGGGAGTTCTGCAAAGCGTCGAGCTGATCTGGATTTTGGGCCACGCTGTAGAGCGCCGCCTGGCCCGCCTCGTCGACCAGGCTCGTAACGCGCTCGGCATCATTCGCCAAGCGAGCGCCGGCAACGTCGTCGATGTCGTCGACGGCGCGCAGGAGTGAGCGAATCACCTCGGGTTCCGGCGCGTCCCAATTGACCGGGACCGGCAGTGCGATACCGGACTGGTCGAAATAGGCCCGGAGTAACACAGCGGGCGTGTTGCGGATGAAGCTGGTCACCGAGGCCATGCGCCGCTCCCTTAACCTTTGATGTTCCGGGGGTCGTGACCGTGGCTGTCGCTCTGGCCGATCCGGCCGTCGCGGTTATGGATCCTGAGCTCGGTGCCGGCGTTGCGGCTGAACTCACGACCGTGATTGACGGCCTCGGCCTTTTTGTCGAAGTGCCCACTGGAACGGTCCGCGCCACCGCGGCGGACGTCCCAGCCGCCGCCCGGATTGGGCACCACATGATGGGTATCAGGGCCACGCTTGGGCATAACGCGAATCTCCTATCAGGTACGATCTTGTTCGATCTATATCGAACGCCCCCGCAATTCCCTTGTCAAGCACGATTTCGTTCGCCATACATCGAACACCCGCTTTCCCCCCTGCATGAGGAACCCGGATGCCATCGTCATTGGGAGACAAGATCAGGAAGCATCGCCTGGAAAAGGGCTATTCCCTGGACAAACTGGCGGAGCTAACCGATTCCAGCAAAAGCTACATTTGGGAGCTCGAAAACCGGGACACCCGTAAGCCATCCGGTGAGAAGCTGACGCGAATCGCCGAAGCCCTCTCCGTAACGACGGATTACCTGCTCGACGAATCTGCTGAACCCAACGAGAAAGTACTCAGGGAAGCCTTCTTCCGGAAGTTCAACAAGCTTGATCCCGACGACCAGAAGAAGATCGAACAGATGATCGATGCCTGGAGAAAAAAGAGTTGAAGCTACCAACGACACCACAAGGGTGGGCGATCCACCTGTCGAAGCTCGTGAAGATATTTCACGCGGCGCACGGACTCGACAGGTTCCCCATTAAGGTCGCGTCGATCGCGACTGAGTATTCGCGAAACGTCTTCCCCGACGCCCCAATCACCAAGGTGGAGGGTCTCGATCTGTCAGCAAAGTTCGAGGGAATGCTGCTGCCTCGTCCGAACGGAAATGGCGAGTGGGGCATCATCTTCAACAGCTCGATCACCTCCAAGGGCCGCATCAACTTTACGCTTGGGCACGAGCTCGGCCATTACCTGTTGCACCGCCATCTTTCGCCCGAAGGATTTCGATGCTCAAGCCGCGACATGCTGGATTGGAAATCAGAGCACGGCCAAATCGAGGCTCAGGCGAACACGTTCGCTTCGTTCCTGTTAATGCCGCTCGACGACTTCCGGGAGCAAATCCGCGACCAAGCGATCACCATGGCGCTGATGCGCCATCTGTCGGACCGCTATGAGGTATCGATCACGGCCGCCATTCTCAAATGGCTCGACATCACCGAAAAGCGAGCGATGATCGTCGTCAGCAAGGATGGTTTCATCGACTGGGCTTGGGGGAGCAAACGTCTCTTCAAATCAGGGATCTATTATCGCGCTCGGCAAGAAACTGTACCGTTGCCGGAGCTTTCTCTTGCCGCTCGGCGAGATCCATCGATCGATGCTGAAATCGGTTTCGTCCATCCGAAGGGCGTGTGGGTCGGCAACGAAGAAGTGCGCGAAATGACCGTCTTTGCCGCCACGAGCGATATGACAATCACTCTTCTGCTTTATCCGAACGACGGTGCGACTTACCTGCGTGGAATTCAGGATATCGATGAAGAAGATACGCCGGACACGTATGACCAATTCCAGAGGCACGGATAGGAGGCTGAAACCCTCGGCATGGTCCGAGAGTCGACCGGAGAGCGGCGTAGGCGGATCTTCGTATATGCCGCGTTTCTTTCCATCCTAAGCCGAGGCACAGAACCTTTGCCCCGCTGAGATTCTGGAGTGACGTTCCGTGCGTCGACGCCCGGATCGAGACCATTTTTCTGGAGGGTCGATGCGACAAACGATCGTCGTGCACAGCCGACACGCGTTGCGCTTTCACCGAGAGCAGGCAGCGCGCAAGAGGCTTTGCGGCCTGCAAGTCCTGACGATCGAGCAGCTGGCTGCACGGCTCGCTGGCGGATTTCTGCAACCCATTGACCAAGACGCATTGAAGGCCGCTATCAGGACTGCATCTCAAGTAGAACTCGGCGAACTCGATGAAGTGAAGAAGCTGCCAGGATTTCAGCGCGCGGCGGCCGCGACGCTGCAAAAGGCCTGGACCGCTGGTCTCGATCTCGCGAGCCTTTGTGCCACAGCCTCACCCAGGGTGAAGCCACGACTCGAGGCGCTTACCCAGCTAGAGGCCAATGTCCTGAAAGTGTTGCCGCTCTCAATGCAGCGGTCCGCCGACCTCGTTGCTCGCGGTCTTGCCCGAATTGAGCATGCCAAGAGCCTCTTCGGTCGCATCGAAATCCATGGCCACACAGAGCTCGCACCAGTATGGCGCCCATTGTTGAAAGCGCTGGCTGATTTGATCGAGGTCATCTGGATCGCCGAAGCACGCCATGTCCCAACTTGGGTCCCTCAAAGCAACATCACGGTGATCAAGACGCCCCCTGCAACACCTGATGTGTCCGCCGTATCCTGTGCCAGCCCACGCCATGAGGCACTCGAGGCGATACGATGGGCCCGCGCACTCATCGCTGGCGGTCATGCACGCCCCGAGGAAATTGCGATTGCCGCCGCCTCACCAGATTCCTGGGACGATCATCTCCTGGCGCTCACATCGATGAGCGGGATTGAAATCCACTTCGTGCACGGCCGTAAGGTACTGACTGGGCCCGAGGGCCAGACAGCTGCTGCGCTTGCAGAGGTACTGCTGCGCGGCTTTAGCCAAACCCGCGTGACGAGGCTCGTTAGCCTATTGCGTAGCGAGAGTCTCCGATTCAAAAGCCTGCCCAGCGATTGGTGGCGTGCGCTCCCAGAAAATGCTCCGCTCCTTGACACCACTCGCTGGCGCCAAGCGCTGAGTGCGCTCACACCCGACAACTTTCGCGATGGAGCCAACCACGGCCCTCTCCTCCTTGAACTCGTAGATGTGTTGGCGCGCGGATTGAAGGCTGCCGATGAGATCGGTGAGCAACTGCTCTCGGGGCGTTGCCTTGCAATCTGGCACAAGGCGCTTACTGAGGGGCCGCCTGAGGCGCTCGATGTGACGCTCTCCTCGCTCCGAATGGACGATGGAATCGCGCCGGAAACGTCGATCATCTGGACGCCGGCTTCGGCGTTAGCGGCTGCTCCTCGACCCTTCGCCTGGCTCCTTGGCCTCACCTCGCGGTCGTGGCCACGGCGGGCCGGAGAAGATCCGCTACTCCCGGACCACATCGTCCCGGCGGAGCAACTCGATCCTCTTCCAGTCCACCAAGCTGACCGGCGCGACTTCGCCACTAATCTCGCTATCGTGACGAAACAAGTCGTCTGTTCACGCGCCCGGCGCGACGCAGAGGGACGCTTGAACGGTGTCTCGCCTCTGTACCCTCGTGACGTGCGCGAGCGCTATCAGCAGCGCGCGCGTATTCCGGAGCACGCCGCCGGCTGGTCGGAGCGACTCTTTGCGCGCCCTGCAGAGTTTGCGGGTACGCCGCTTGCTCGTTCGTCGATTGGCTTGTGGATCGACCGGCACACGCAGCAGCAGATCCCCCCCCACGACGGGCTCGTCCGCGCCAACCATCCGGTTGTGATGCGGGCGCTCGACCGGCGCCAGTCAGCAA
>Ga0080064_1008010_pt1 | contig 10285 bp, 7 predicted proteins | sample Subgrocontami54m_FD_69260 | JGI IMG/M metagenome (GOLD analysis project Ga0080064, IMG submission 69260) | Subsurface groundwater microbial communities from S. Glens Falls, New York, USA - GMW46 contaminated, 5.4 m (SPADES assembly) (version 2) ... | reverse complement strand
CACAAGGTCCACCTCCAGCCAGTGGTTTTCATTGCCCTTCAGATTTCGATAAAACGCATTCTCGGCATGATCGCCCGGGTAGTGGCCGCCCAACTGCGCGTAGATATCCAGGTCGCCGTCCTCATCCAAATCCACAAACGTCACTCCGTGTCCCTTATTGCCGGGCCTCGCAAATCCCACCGAAGCCGTCAGATCTGAGAAAGTGCCGTCGCCGTTGTTGTGGAAAAACCGGTTCGGCTCCAGCCGCGTCAACTGCGGGTCGCCGGTGCCAAAGTAAAGGTCGAGAAATCCGTCGTTGTCGACATCGGCCACCCCCGCTCCCATCACCCCCATCGGATGGTACAGCTTGGCCTCAACCGTAACGTCGGAGAATGTGCCGTTCCCGTTGTTCCGGAAAAGCCGCGAAGCGTCCCGATGCAGGTTCTGCCGCGATGTCACCGTAAATCCCTTTTTGAGCCCCTCCACGACAGCCGGCCATGGCGCAAGGCTGGTGGTGAGCACATCTGGCCAGCCATCGTTGTTGTAATCAAGGAAGAAACAAACGAAGCCGTTATGCGGAGGCTGTACCAGCCCCGCCGCGCGCGAAACCTCGACAAACTTCCACTTCCCATCGTTGCGATAGAGCCGGTTGGGCGCCCCGTCCAGCCCGTTGATCAGAATGTCCAGATCTCCGTCCCGGTCGTAGTCACCCAACGCGATGCCGATGGCCCCGAACTGCGGCGGTTCATTCAAACCGGCGGCCTTGGTCACATTCGTGAAGGTTCCATTGCCGTTGTTGCGATAGATTTGTGGCACCGAACCGTCCTTCAATACCCCGTTGGCCACCACAAGATCCAGATTGCCGTCGTTGTCCAGATCGCCCCAAAGGGAAACAAAACCAGATCCGCCGTCATCGGCGCCGCTCTCCTTCGACACATCCCGAAACTTGCCTCCTCCGAGATTACGAAACAGCCGGTTCCGCATCGGCCCGCTCCAACCGTTCAAGGCCACGTAAAGGTCCAGCCGCCCATCGTTGTCGTAATCGACGAAGTTCAAACTGTAGCCGGAGGGAACGCCCGCGAGCCCGGCTTCCGCCGTCACCTCCCGGAATCGCCCTCCCTCATTCCGATAGAGCGCCAGGAACGTCCCGCTCCCGGACAACGCCACATCCAATTTTCCATCGCCGTCGTAGTCTCCCCACGCGATGGTGCCGTTGCCGTCCAATCGGTTCAACCCCATCTCACGCGCGACGTTCTGAAACTGGAGGCGGGGGTGGCTCACCGCCGGTTCGGCAGGAAACATCACCTCGGCCGGCAATGGCGGCACAGCGCCTGGCATCTGGTCCAGGGTCACCTTCAACAGCCATTGGTCCACCGGATTGTTGCGCAGTTGCAGTGCCTGATAAAACTGCCGGGCAGCTTCGGGAAAATCCGCCATTCGATAAAAACTGGAACCTAACTCGCGCATCACCTCCAGCTTCTGGTTCTCATCCTGCGCCCGCCGCAAAGCCTGTTGGTAATAGCCGATCGATTCGGCGAAGTTTCCCCGGCGCGACAGAGTTTTCGCCATTAGGAAAAATGCGGCGGACTCCTCGTTGCTGAACGGCATCGCATCATCGATCACTTTTCCCAGCAGGTCAATCGACCGGTCCAGCCCAATTTGCGGATCATGCGGCACACGGTGGCCGCTGTCCTGGCTGAACCGGACCTCACCGGACATCCACTCCGACAGGTTCACCAGATACTCGTGCGCTTGCGGCTGCAACCGGGCTACCTGCGCCGCCATCTTGTAGGCCAGGTTTGGGTCGTAATAGAGCAGCTCAGCCCGCGCGTGTATAACGGACTTCGCCTTCAGGGCCGGAATATGGTCCGGATTGCGCCGCAGCGTGTTGCCCAGAGCTTCCATCGCCAGGCTGAGCGAGACGCGGCGAGCGGCAGCGTCGCCGGACGCGTAGAAATCCATGAGATGGGAGCGGGCCATCTGGTAGTGAAGCTCGGCGTCATCAGGCGTTTCCCGCAGCATGCGTTCGAGCTCCAACCGGGCTTCCGCGGTCTTAGCCTGCCGCAGCAGGGCAAGAGCCTTGCTGGAAGCCGATGGGACTGGGGGACCCCCGCCCACTAACCCGGTCGGCGCGGTGTTCTGTCCTTGGCTGAACTGAGCCAGGAGGAGTAGGAACGTCAACCCCCGCCTTGTCATCCCTTCAGCTTAGTGTATGGAGGTCACGTCCGCTCAACTTCGCGCTCATTCCTGCTTTTTGCCGGTTAGGGTGATATACTCAGTGCCGGGACTCTATCCTGTATTGTGTAGTGTGCGCCCTAAGGTCAGTTGATAGCCTTCATCATACTCAGAGGAGCGCATTAACCCAGTCCCCAGGAGGCTGGCAGTTATGACGGACCTTCTCCTAATTCGGGCGCTTTTTGTTGTTTTGCTTGCCTGTGCTGCTTTCTTTCTCAAGCCTTTCCAATTGGATGCCAATCTCTCCGCGGGCGTTGGCGCGCTTGCCGGGCTAGCCATTGTGTTGTTTGAGGTTCGGCTCAAGCAGGTGTCCCTGAAACGTCTCATTGGCGCAGCTTTAGGTTCGGTTCTGGGCATCCTCGGCTCTTACCTCATGTCGCTGGTTCTTGGGCAGTCCCTTCCCGCCGGTCCATCCCTGTCCTTTATCCAAATCCTGCTTTTGTTCCTGATGACATATGTTGGGCTCATCGTGGGCGCCAACAAAGGGGACATGCTGAACCTGGCGGCTCTAGGCGGCCTTTTTGGCGGCGAAAATGTTTCCGCGAAACAGCCATTCAAGATCCTGGATACCAGCGTCATCATTGACGGCCGCATCGCCGACATCGCCGAGACCGGCTTTCTGGACGGGATCCTGGTGATCCCTCAATTTGTGCTGCGCGAATTGCAGCTGGTGGCCGACTCGGCCGATTCAATGAAGCGCAACCGCGGGCGGCGCGGGCTCGACATCCTGCAGCGCATTCAGAAAATGCCGGACTTGAATATTCAGATTCTCGAAGACGATTTCCCGAATGTGCGCGAGGTGGACATGAAGTTGATTGAGTTGGCCAAGGTCTACTCGTGCAAGATCGTCACCAACGATTTCAATCTGAACAAAGTTGCGCAACTGCACGGCGTGGACGTGCTGAACATCAATGAGCTGGCTAATGCACTCAAGCCGATTGTTCTGCCGGGTGAATCCATGCGGGTTTTTATCCTGAAGGAAGGCAAGGAATACAATCAGGGTGTGGCGTACCTGGACGACGGAACTATGGTTGTTGTGGATAACGCCAAGCGCCTCATTTCCAAAACCGTGGATGTCACGGTCACCAGCGTCCTGCAAACCACTGCCGGGAAAATGATCTTTGGCCGGTATGACGAGCGCGGACACCCGGGCTCTCAGGAGCGCTCTGAGCGGCAGTCCCTGCGCGAGCAGGCAACCGCGGCAACCGCGCCTCCCTCATCGTAAACAGAACTCTAGCGAGGCTCCCCTACTTTTCTATGAAAGTTTCCGTTATCATTCCCGCCGCTGGACTGGGCACGCGCATGAAAAGCCGGGGCGCCGCGCAAACTTCCGGGACCTCGCGCAAGCAGTTTATGCAACTGGACAATGCGCCCATCCTTCTGCATACCATCCGCAAGTTTGCCGCCTCGCCATCGGTTACCGAGATCGTGGTCGCCGCGCGGCGGGAGGAAATCCCCTGGGTGACGGATCTGGTGGCCAAGGAAAATCCGGCGCGGCCGGTGAAGGTGGTGGAAGGCGGCGACAGCCGGCAACAGTCCGTGGAGAACGCGTTAGCCACTTTGTCCGCCGACACCGATCTGGTTGCCGTGCACGACGCGGTGCGCCCCTTCATAGACCCGGCCACCATTGAGAAAGTCATTGAGGAGGCGGCATCGGCTGGCGCGGCGATCGTCGGCATCGTTCCAGTCGATACGGTGAAGCAGGTGCACCGCAACAAGATCCGCCAAACCATTCCCAGAGAGAGGCTCGTCATGGCACAGACCCCCCAGGTCTTTCGCTATTCCCTGTTGCAGCGGGCATACGCGAAAGCACGCGAGGATCACTTTACCGGCACCGATGAGGCCAGCCTGGTCGAGCGCCTTGACCAGGTGGAGGTGAGCGTGGTGCTGGGCAGCGACCGGAACATCAAGATCACAAAGCCCGGCGATATGGATCTGGCCCGGCTCTTTCTCTCGCAGGAAGCCGCTGCCGGCAAGGGGACCAAATGAGTATCGAGTTTCGTAGTGGATTGGGGTGGGATACCCACAAGCTGACCACCGGGCGGCCTCTCATCCTCGGTGGCGTCCGTATCGAGTCCCCCAAGGGTTTGGCGGGCCATTCCGACGCCGACGTGCTCTCTCATGCCATCACTGACGCACTACTGGGCGCGGCGGCTCTGGGTGATATCGGTACACACTTCCCCGACACCGACCCGCAATGGAAGGGAGTGGACAGCCTTCAGTTGCTCCATCATGCCGTCCAATTGGTTCGCATGGGAGGACGTAGGATCGTGAACATAGACGCGAACGTGATTCTTGAGAAACCCAAGCTGCAAGACTATCGTCTGGCCATTCGAGAGAGTCTTGCTAAGACGCTCGGAATCACCGTCGACCGGGTCTCTGTCAAGTTCAAGACCGCCGAGGGGATGGGCCCGGCCGGCAAAGGACAGTCAGCCGAAGCACAGGCTGTCGCGACGATTGCCGTCACTGTGGGTTAACATTGAATTGAATCCTATGAAGCTTCTGCTCCCGTTACTGATGTTCGCCGTTTCCTGCTTCGCGGAGGTCACCTTTACCCGGGAAATCTCCCGCATCGTCCAGACCAAGTGCGCACATTGCCATCGACCCAACGATATCGCTCCTTTTTCTCTCCAGACCTATGAGCAGGTGGCCGCGTGGAAGGACGACATCCTGCGCGTCGTCACCGGCGGCGTAATGCCCCCGTGGAAGCCTGTCGCGGGGCATGGTGTGTTTCGCGATAACTTTTCCCTCTCCGAAGAAGAACGGAACCAGATCAAAGCCTGGGTCGAGGCCGACGCGCCTCCGGGGGACCCCGCCGACTTACCCGAGCCGCTGGCCGATGCAGGCGAATGGATCCTTGGAGAGCCCGATCTGGTGGTCCAGATGCCGGAGGCCTATGAACCGCCGCGCGGCAGGGACATGTACCGCTGTTTCGTGCTTCCGACGGAATTCAATACCACACAGTTTGTCAGCGCCGTCGACATTTTGCCGGGCGACCGGCGCTACGTCCACCACGTGATTCTCTTTCTGGATACCAGCGGCGTGGCGGAGAAGCTGGATGCGGAAGAAGAAGGCCCCGGCTATACATGCTTCGGCGGCCCGCGCACGCCCGCCCTTCCGGATGCCTCCCTCAGCTCGCTGCTGGGGAACGGAATCGGACTCGGTGGTTGGGCGCCCGGCACGCGGCCGAGACTACTCCCCGACGGTATCGGCATGCAATTGCCGCCCAAGGCGCGCATCGTAATGCAGATCCACTACTACGCACGGGGCGGCACCGCGCCGGACCAGACCAAAGTAGGAATCTACTTTGCGAAATCGAAAGTGGAGCGCCGCCTCATCTTTGTCCCCATTGTGCCGCTGGATAGCCGCGGAAACGTGAGCCTCACAATCCCGGCGGGAGCCGCCGAGCATGAAGTGAAGTCCGAATTCATTGTCCCGCCGCTGCTCGATGCGCACCTGATCAACATCTTTCCGCACATGCATCTGCTCGGCCGCCAAATACGATCGAGCGCCATCCGCCTCAATGGCAAAGAGGAACCGCTCGTCTTCATCGACAACTGGGATTTTAACTGGCAGGGCGCCTATACCTACGTCGATCCAATCGCGCTGCCGGCTTTCTCACGCATCAAACTGAGCTGCACCTACGACAACACCGAAAACAATCCTCGTAACCCGAGCAACCCCTTGAAGACGATCCATTGGGGCGAGGGGACCGAGGATGAAATGTGCCTTGTCTTCCTCGGCGTCACCTTTGACCGGGAAAGACTTCCCTAGTACTATGACCGCGTCCCCGCTCTGACGAGCGGGGCTACGATAGCCCCGCCCGTGAGGGCGGGGACCATGGAAGGTCAGGGCACTAGCGGAGATTCCCGGACGCGGGCACATAGGGATCAGGTGTTCCGGGCGGTATCGGCGGTTCTTTCTTGAGCGACGCTTTGTGGTCTGTCAGCGCCTGGCCGACCGGCCACCGCACCCAACCGTTTTCGACCCATCTTGGATCGAGGGGATTCTCTTCCTTGGGGTCTGTTTGCAGGTCGAACCAGATTGGATAGGAGAACTGCTTGACCGGTTCGTTGAAGCCGCGGTCCACCTGTTTGGTCATCATCTTCCAGTTGCGCCACTTGACCCCGTAAATCTCGCTGCCAACATAGATCACGATCGCTTCGCGGCTCGATTCTGATTTGCGGCCCTGGAAAAAATCAAGCTGATCCACGCCGTCGATGATGCGATCGTTCGGAACCCGGCCCCCCGCCACGCGAGCCAGCGTGGGGAACAGGTCCATCTCGTGTACCATCTCGTTGCTCACCGCCCCGGCCGGAATCCTTCCCGGCCACCGAATGAGAAAAGGGACCCGCAGGGATCCTTCAAACGCCGTGAAATAGGTGCTGCGCCATGGTCCGGAGAAGCCTTGATACGGCGTTGTGGCCTCCGGCCCGTTGTCAGAGGTGAAAATGAAAATCGTGTTGTCGCGGATCCCCAGCCGATCCACCTCGTCGAGCAAGCGTCCCAGGTAGGCGTCGGTTTGCGCCAGCACGTCGGCGAAATCGCCATTGCGGGTCTTGCCCTTGAACTCAGGTTCGGGGGTTACCGGCATATGAGTCTGTGTGTATGGCAAATAGAGAAAGAAGGGCTTGCGGCCGACGGCCTGTTTCCGCATGAATCCGATGGAGCGCTCGGTCAGTTCCCGGTCGATCAAAGCCCGTGCCTGAAGGTCATACACTTTCACAGCGGTAGGCTCCCCGCCTTTGCGGGACTGTAGAACTTGCGACACCTTGACGTATGGATGCGCGCCTGGCCGGAAGCGCGGATTATCCGGCCAGAAACTGTCGTTGGATGAGTTGGCGATTCCGTACCATTCCTCGAAGCCTTGATCTGTGGGAAACCGGCCCGCGGTGTGCCCGAGATGCCACTTGCCGTACATCGCGGTGGAGTAACCCCCGTCCGACAGCATCTCCGCCATCGTATATTCCCAGCGCGTCAAGCCGTAGAGGGGCGTTTCGATCGGTACGGTGGAGTTGCCTGTGCGGATGGCGTAGCGTCCCGTCAGCAGTGCGGCTCGGCTGGGCGTGCACTGCGCCTCCACGTTGAAGTTCAGGAGGCGCATGCCTTCCCCAGCCAACTTGTCTATGCGGGGCGTGGGAGCGCCACGCAGGATTCCCCCTCCGTAGACGCCTGGCTCGCCCCATCCAAAATTGTCCATCAGGACAAGGACAATGTTTGGCTTCTGGTTCTGGGCCTGGGCAGCGGCACCCAGGGCTGTGGCAATCAGGAGGAAGGCGTTTCGGGTATTTTGCAGCATTTGACTCTCCGCTCCAGTGAGTATACAGGGTAGGGGGTCCGGATCAATCATACTATTCTTGATAGACATTACTATGATCGCCTGCTATCCTCTTCTCTAGGTGTCCTACTCGCTTTCCCACCTCCGCGCCCTTGAGGCCGAGAGCATACACATCCTCCGCGAAGTCGCCGCCGAGTTCGCCAAGCCGGTGATGCTTTACTCCATCGGCAAGGACTCCTCGGTGATGGTGCGCCTTGCCCAGAAAGCATTCTTTCCGGGGAAGATTCCCTTCCCCATGCTGCACGTGGACACCACCTTCAAGTTCGGCGAGATGATCGAGTTTCGTGACTCCTTCATGCGCTCCATCGGAGCCGAACTGATTGTCGGCACCAACCACAAAGCCATCGCGGAGGGCGCCAATCCATTTGCCCTCGGCACGGCGAAATGCTGCGCGCTGCTGAAAACGCGAGGCCTGCTGGATGCCCTGGAAGCCGGCGGCTTCGACGCCGCATTCGGAGGGGCGCGCCGGGATGAGGAAAAGTCCCGCGCCAAGGAACGCGTCTACAGCTTTCGGGACGAGTTCGGGCAGTGGGACCCGAAGAACCAGCGCCCGGAACTCTGGAATCTCTACAATGCCCGCGTCGACAAAGGCGAGAGCATTCGAGTCTTTCCGCTGTCCAACTGGACCGAGCTGGACGTCTGGCATTACATTTACCTCGAGGACATCCCCGTTGTCCCGCTCTATTTCGCAAAGCCCCGGCCGGTGGTGGTGCGCGGCGGATCGCTGATCCCGATTGAACACAACATGCCGCTTCTGCCCCACGAGAAGCCGGAGATGATCATGAGCCGCATGCGTTCACTCGGCTGCACCTATTGCACCGGGGCCATACGCTCGGAGGCGGACACGCTGCCAAAGATCATTGCGGAGCTGGTGGGATTCCGCCGCAGCGAACGGGAAAACCGCGTGATCGATCATGACCAGGAAGGCTCTATGGAGCTCAAGAAGCGCGAGGGTTATTTTTGATGAGTGAAACCATCGAAGATTTTCTCGCGCGTCACGAGACCAGCGAACTGCTCCGTTTCTCCACCGCCGGCAGTGTGGATGACGGAAAGTCCACGCTCATCGGCCGCCTCCTCTACGACACCAAAGGCGTTTACGAGGATCAACTCGCCTCCATTAAGAATTCGCGCATCAACCGCTCCACGGGAAGCATCGATTTCTCGCTGCTCACCGACGGACTGAAGGCGGAGCGCGAACAGGGAATCACCATCGACGTAGCCTACCGCTACTTCGCCACCGCCAAGCGGAAATTCATCATCGCCGACACGCCCGGCCATGAGCAGTACACACGCAACATGGCTACCGGCGCATCCACGGCTACGCTTGCCATTGTCCTGATTGACGCGCGCAAAGGAGTGCTGCCGCAGTCGCGGCGTCACGCCTACATCTCCAGCCTGCTCGGCATCCCAAACATCGTTGTGGCCGTCAATAAAATGGACCTGGTGGACTTCAGCCAGGAGGTCTTTGAGCAGATACAACGCGACTTCGCCGTTTTCGCCTCGCAACTGAATCTACCGGATCCGGTTTTTATCCCGATCAGCGCGCTGGAGGGGGACAACGTTGTCTCGGCCAGCCCGCGCACCCGCTGGTACACAGGGCCCAATCTGCTGGAACACCTGGAAACCGCGCCGATCTCGACGATCCACAACTACAAGGATTTTCGACTCGCGGTGCAATACGTGATTCGCCCTGATCTGGACTTCCGCGGCTATGCCGGGCAGATCGCCTCCGGCACAATCCGCCCGGGCGCGCCGGTGATGGTGCTGCCCTCGGGCCGGACTACGAAGGTGAAATCCATCTCCACCTTTGACGGCAACCTCGACGTGGCCTTTCCACCCATGTCGGTCACCCTGACGCTGGAAGACGAGCTCGACATCAGCCGCGGGGACATGCTGGTGGACCCGGCCAGCATGCCGCATGTTTCGCGGCGCGTGGAAGCCGCGCTGGTCTGGATGAATCAGGAGCCGCTGGAACTCAACCATCCCTATCTGCTCAAGCACACCACGCAGCAGATCGGAGTCACCGTGACGGCGATTCAGGCGCGCATCGACGTCAACACACTTGCCGAAGATCAACCGGAGCGGCTGGAGCTGAACGAAATCGGGATCGTTTCGCTGGAGACCACTAAGCCGCTTTTCTACGATCCCTACAATTCCAACCGCGCCACCGGCAGCCTGATCCTGATTGATCCCACCACCAACGCGACACTCGCGGCCGGAATGCTACGCCAGCACCGGACGCCGGCGTCCACACAAAGCAGCGTGCCGCTGCTCAATTTTGAAGCCGGGCGCCTCACCCCGGCCGAGCGCTATGCGCGCGCCGGACATCTTCCCGCGACCATCTGGCTCACCGCCCGCGCAGAGTTGGTCTGGAATCTGGAACGTAAACTCTTTGAACGCGGTTGCCTGGTGCAGGCCATCTCCGACGACGTGGAAAGCCACCGGCTACCCGAGGTGGCGCGGATTCTGAACTCAGCGGGATTGATTGCCATCTGTTCTTCCGGCACCGACGACGCCGCCGATTTGCAGCGCGCCGAGGAACTGGTGGGCAAGGACAAGCTGTTCGCCTATCACCCGAGCGACATCTCGCCGAAAGACGACACCGCCTGTAACTGCATCATCCGCGACCTGGAAAAACGCGGTATCCTGACTCCGGCCGACTTCGCTTCCGGCGAAGGGATTTGAACCCGAGCCCACAATGAAAATCACAGCCGTCAGGACCATTGTCGTCAA
>Ga0080064_1008008_pt1 | contig 10286 bp, 9 predicted proteins | sample Subgrocontami54m_FD_69260 | JGI IMG/M metagenome (GOLD analysis project Ga0080064, IMG submission 69260) | Subsurface groundwater microbial communities from S. Glens Falls, New York, USA - GMW46 contaminated, 5.4 m (SPADES assembly) (version 2) ... | reverse complement strand
CCCAGCAGGCGACCGTCACATCGCCCTCGGCGATCCGGCCCAGCACTTTCTCAATGTGCTTTTGCGGATTCCACTCCTGTTCCTCGTGCAGACTGAAGAACTGCATTTCTCTCTCCTCTGAATCGCCCGGAATCAACAGGTAATTACCAAAACCAACCAAGCAGTTGTGGAAAATGGAGCGTGAATACTACATCATTCCAAAGGAGACAGACTCGAGCATCCCGCGGTCCGGGCAGCCTACAGCGTCCAGGATGGACGACGTAATTTGTACGAGCTACACTGCAAAACCGGGCGCCGCTCACGTGAGCGCGTATGCGCCGGACCGGTAACGCGCCGCAATGGCCTGGAGGAGACATGCCGCTCAAACCCGTATTGATTCCATTCGTGCTTGGCGCATTGGCGGCCACGCAATGGCTGCCCGCGCACGGGCAATCGACACCCCCGTATCCGACCAAACCCATACGTTTCGTCGTGCCCTATCCTCCCGGCGGCACTACCGACCTGGTGGCGCGCGGGATAGGGCTCGCGCTCGGGCCGCGGCTCGGCCAGCAGGTGGTCGTCGACAATCGCGGCGGCGCAAGCACGATCATCGGCGCCGAAGTGGGTGCGAATGCGGCTCCCGACGGTTATACCCTGCTGCTCGTGACGCAAACGACTTTGTCGATCAATCCCAACGTCTACCCCAAACTGCCTTATGATGCCGCCCGCGACTTTGCAGCGATCACTCCCGCCGTCTATTTCCCGTATGTGATCGCGGCCCATCCTTCGGTGCGGGCGAATTCCGTCAAGGAGCTGATCGAACTTGCCAAAGCGAAACCGGGAACGGTCAAGTATTCGACGCCGGGGACCGCTTCGACCAACCATCTCGCCGGTGCGCAATTCGAATCGATGACCGGCACCCGGCTCGTGCATGTGCCCTACAAGGGATCGGGGCCCGCGTTTACTGGCATGCTCTCCGGAGAAGTCGATCTCATTATCACGGGCATCGCGACGGTGCTGCCGCAGGTGAAAAGCGGCCGCGCCAAATTCATCGCGGTTTGCGCTGACAAGCGTCTTGCGAACTGGCCCGAGATTCCCGCGGTGGGAGAAACTCCCGGGCTCAAAGGCTACGAAGGCGGCACGTGGTTCGGCGTAGTGACGCGCGCCGGAACGCCGCGGGCGATCGTGCAGAAGCTCAACCGGGAAATCGTCGCCACACTCGCCACCGCGGATCTCAGAGAACGCTTTACCGCGGTCGGATTCGAGATTCGCACGAGCACGCCGGAGGAATTCACGCGCTTCATCAAGACCGACATGGCGCGCATGGGGCAGATCATCAAGGGCGCGGCGATCAAACTGAACTGATCCCACGCCGTCAACGCACGTAACCGCTGAAGCGCGAAGGCGGAATAACAAGGAGGAGATGACATGAGCAAGAACACGGGTCGATGGGGTGTCTGCCTGTTGCTGGTGGCGTCGGCGGGCGCTTGTTTGGCTCAAGGCGCCGCGAGCTACCCTGCCAAGCCAATCCGCATGATCATTGCACTCGCCGCGGGGGGCGGTGTGGATACCTCCGGGCGGATACTCGGGCAGAAGTTCACCGATGCGTGGGGCCAGCAGGTCGTGGCCGACAATCGGCCCGGCGCGGGCGGCACGATTGCCACGGAGATGGTCGCGCGCGCGACACCCGATGGTTATACCCTGCTGATGGTTTCGATGGGCCACGCCATCACGCCGGCGCTCTACAAACTGCACTATGACACGATCAAGGACTTCGCCCCGATTTCGCTGTTCGTGCAATCGCCCAGTATCCTGGCGGTGCATCCCTCGGTGCCGGCGAAAAACGTGCAAGAGTTGATCGCATTTGTCAAACCGCGTCCGGGCGAGATTCTGTTCTCCTCGTCCGGCAGCGGCAGCGGTCAGCATCTGGCAATGGAATTGCTCAACCGGATGGCAGGACTGCAGCTGGTGCACATTCCTTATAAGGGCACCGCGCCCAGCATTCTCGACCTCGTGGCCGGGCGGGTCTCGGTCACTTCAGCCAGCGCAATTTCGACCATGCCGCATGTCCGCTCCGGCCGGCTGCGGGCGCTGGCGGTTTCGAGCGCGAAGCGATCGCCTTCAGTGCCTGAGCTTCCCACTGTCGCCGAGTCTGGAATTCCCGGATTCGCCGTGGACCAGTGGTACAGCCTGTTTGCGCCGGCCGGAACGCCAAAAGAAATCGTCGCCAAGCTCTACGGCGAGATCGCCAAAACCGTCGCCCATGCAGCGACGAGGGAACGATTGCTGGCGATGGGGCTCGATCCGGTCGGCATGCCGCCTGCCGAGTTTGCCGCCTATGTGAAAACGGAAACGGTCAAGTGGGGAAAACTCGTACACGACGCCGGAATCCGCGTGAATTAGGCATGAAAAAAATCCCATTGCCGCCCCGCGCGTTCGACGATGGCCTCGATATCTTCAGCCAGCACGTGACGGGCAGCGGCGAGTTCTTGCGCGGCCTCGCGCACCTGATCCAGATACGCCGTTCGTGACCCGTAACGCTCGGCGATCGACAACCGCGGATCGCTATTCTTCTCGCGCTCCGCGCGCGTGCGCGCAAAAGCAAACGTTGAACCCATCATTTGCATGAGGTCCCCGGGCGCGCCCTGCTCGGGGTGACGCGGGTTCCAACCGGTGAAAGTGGCAAGCGGCACGGCGAGCTCCGGCGGACGGATGCCCGGGGTCTCGTTGCCGTCCGCGTCGACGGCGGGGACGTACGTTTTGTACGGCGCGCCCGCCTTGGGAGGGTACGCAGCAATGCCGCGTTCAATGTCGGGGCCGAAATCAAGCGGCGTGTGCCGCACCATGCGGCCGGGAAAACTCACGCCGGGTAAGGAGCGGAAAAACGGCTCCAGCGAACCGGCTTCCACCGCGGTACCGTCGGCCAGGCGCGGAAATGCGCTCGCGGGCGGCTCGACGCCTGCACTGACCCAGCGATCGAGATTAACGAGCGCGGCACGCATGAGCGGCGCGTAATCCACGATGTTGAAGCGATGCCGGCCGCGGCCCCCGGTGTTCGCATCGGCCGCGGGCGGCGGTATGGCGCCCGGAGTATGTTGAGTGCCCGCGAACAAATAGGTGCGCCCGAATTCCGCCGGTTCGGCGTCGCGGGTTCCGGTGGCATCCGTATGGATGAGAGAAGCGTCGCCGCGCCAATACTCCGCCGACGTATTGGTGGCGAAGATGCGCGGCACGCGCCCGCGCTCGCGCAGCCGGGCGAACAATCCTGCATCGTTGAAAGGCGGCAGACAGCCTACCGCCTCCTGTGAGTTCAGCGACGGCTGGCCGAAGCGCAGATTGAATTCTCCGCGCCGTCCACCGGCGACGTGCGGCATCACGGCGTCGAACACCATGCGCCCCTGTTCGTCCTCGTCGAGGCCCAGATGCAGCAGGTGTCGCAGCATGCGTCCGCTCTGCGAGAGACCGAACAGATATGCGCGTTCGATAACGCCGGCGCACGGATTGCCGTCCGCCGCGGAAGCCCAGCGCAGAAACGCAGCGGTGTCACGCACGGCGAGGAAGCTCAAGCCCACGAGCGGCGGATGGGCGGATCGATAGACGACATCGTAGATCGCTCCCGGCGCAAAACCGCCTTGCATTTCGATGTGGCCGGCATCGGAGAAACGCCACGCCGAACGCGGCACCTTGACCGCGGCCGCGCCCCCATGCTCGCGCACGGTGATCCAGGCCTGCGGGTCGTCGAGATCGATGGTTGGATGGGGTATGTGGTAGCGGTCGGCAAGCGCCAACGCTGACGCGCGCACGTTAGGCCGCAGCCTGCAACGCACGAATCCGCTGACGCCTTGCGCGCGTGGCACATCGAGCGCCATCAAGCCATCACGCCGCGGCACGTCCGCTTGCCAGCCCACCCATGCCACGGTGTAGCCCCGGCGCATCAGAAAACCGTTGCCAAAATCCTCCGCCGTGGCAGGATCCGGCACGCGCGGTGTGCTGTTGAACAGGCCGAGCGCAATCTTGCGCCCGCGATTGGAGACATCGAGCAGCAGCCGGCCATTCCCCTTGCGCGTATCGACGGGCTGCAGCAGATAGAAGTCGCCGGAGAACTCGACGCGCCCGTCCGCGTTGCGCGGCGCAAGTCCGATGTCGGTGACACGCTGATGCAAAGGATGCGCGAGATCGACGGCAAAGCGTATCGTGCCGGCGATTTTTTCGTAGGCGCCGGTGGCGCCAAACGGTTGTCCGCCGAGCACGACGGCGCGCGTCTGGATTTCAAGGCTTGTTACCATGTTGTTGCGCTCCTCGTTCGATGGCTGCGACACGCATGCCAGCGGGGATTGTGCCCCCGCAATAATGGCGACCGCCATCCACGTTGTCAAAATTTTTCGCAACGCGATCCAGGGTTTACTGCCGTAAAATAACCGCCATGTGCGGCCGCTATTCGCTCCACGCCAATCCCGAAGTCATCGCGCTCGCTTTCAAACTCGGGCTGATGCCCGGGATCAAGCCTCACTACAACATCGCGCCAAGCGCCCGGATACTGATCGTGCGCGAGGACAAGGAACAAGGCCGCATTGCCGACCTCTATCGCTGGGGATTGATACCGGGTTGGGCGAAGGATCCGGCGATCGGCAACAAGCTTGCCAATGCGCGCGGGGAAACGGTCGCGGAGAAGCCGTCGTTCCGCAATGCCTTCAAGCGCTGGCGCTGCCTGGTTCCCGCAAACGGTTTTTACGAATGGCAGGGCGTCAAAGGCCGCAAGCAGCCGTACTACATTTACCCGAAGGACGGGGGACTGTTCGGCATCGCCGGCATCAGCGAATTATGGCAGGGCCCCGACGGCCCCGTTCACACCTGCGCGCTGATCACGACCGGGCCGAACGAGCTGATGAAAAACATCCATGACCGCATGCCGGTAATCATCAAGCCCGAGGATTATCCGGCGTGGCTCGACCCCGCGAATCAGGCGGCCGCCGAACTCAAACAGTTGCTCAGGCCCTACCCCGCCGCCGCAATGGCCGCCCACCGCGTCAGTCCGCGCGTGAATACCGCCAAACACGACGACCCGGCGCTCATCGAACCCTTCGAACCGGCGACGTAACGCACCCCGCGTTACTTGCGCCAGGCCGCGCCGCCATCGACGCTCACCACCGTGCCGCTCACGTAGGACGCGCGCTCGGAAGCCAGAAAAACGATCACGTTTGCGACCTCCTCCACCGACGCCGGCCGCCCGAACGGGAAACCCTTGGTCAGCTCCTGCCAGCGCTCGGCATCCCCCAGCTCCTTCTGCGCCTGGTTGCGCCAGCGCACGATCCCACGGTCGGTGGCGGTCGCGCTGGGATTGAGGCCCAGCACGCGCACGCCGAACTTGGGGCTTTCGGCGCCGAGCGCGCGCGACATCGTCATCAAGCCGGAGTTGGCAATGCTGCCGGCGATGTAGCCGGCGGTCGGGCGCTCTCCGGCGCCGCCAATCACGTTGACAATCACGCCACGCCGCCGCGCGCACATCCCGCGATAGACCTCGCGCGTGAGGTTGATGTAACCGAACATCTTGAGTTCCCAGCCGGTGCGCCAGGTCTTGTCGTCGAAATCGAGAATCCCGCCCTGCGGTATCGCACCGGCGTTGTTGATGAGAATATCGATCTCACCGCACTCCTTCGCGAGCCGATCCGCATTTTCAGCAATCCCCAGATCGAGAGCGTGACAGGTCACCTTGACAGGATGGGCCGCCGTTATTTTACTGCGCGCAGCCTCGAGATCTGCTGCACTGCGGGACGCGAGGTGCAGATTGCAGCCCTCGGCCGCGAACACCTGCGCGACCCCGAATCCGATGCCACGCGAACCGCCGGTGATGAGCGCGGTACGCCCTTTGAGTTGCAAGTCCATGGGTAATTCCTTTCAGTCGAGTAAGAAACACATGCGGTCAGAGCAATTATCCCCTATTGAGATCAGGGCCGCTGCCCCAAAAACCCTTTTTTTCGCGGCAGCGGGCCGCTGCTATTGTCCTCGAAAGGGTGTCGGCCGTGTGAGACGCCCGAGCCTTGACGGTGACGGGTCGTTGATATACCGTGCTTCGGTCTGAAGCCGGGCTCCTCAAACACGGCATTCCAACGATAAAGACGCTATCAATGGAGGAGTTTATGAACCGTAACCCTGTGCATCGCTCCGCCGTGGCGACCGCTGCCGCGCTTTTCATGGTTGCTGTTTCCATCACCTTGGGAATCCCCCAATCCGCCTACTCGCAGGACAAACCGCAGAAGGTGGTGCTGCGCTTCGCAGCCGACTTCCCGCCCCCGCCGCATCCGGCCGGCATGGCAATGAAGTATTTTGCCGACCGCCTGCCGCAGGTGATTCCCGGCAGCGAAGCTCGTTTGTACTTCGCCGGCGCGTTGTACACGATCCCCGAGGCGTTTGAAGCGATGCGCCAGGGTAACCTGGAGATGACCTGGATGCAGGTCGGCAAGGCGGCGCCGGTCGATCCGTGGATGCTGTCACTGGTCGGGCCGGGTATCCTGACGACGGTTGGCGCGGTGGACAACCTCGACAAAACCAAGACCTACCAGATGCTGATCGACCGCCTGCAGAAAAAACAGGCCATCAAGGTATTTGGCGTCGGGCACATGAGCTTCGGCATGGGTGTCGGCGGCAAGAAACGCTTCGCCAAACCTGAAGACTTCAATGGCAAGAAGGTGCGTAGCATGGGGCCCGCCGAAAACCCGGTGCTCGCGTCGTGGAAGGCGAATCCGGTCGTGATGGGATTCGGTGAAGTGCCGAACGCGATGGAGTCCGGCGTTATCGACGGATTGATGACAAGCCTGGGCGGCTGGAACAGCATGCGCGAGCAGGCGCCGTACTACACGATGGGCGGCGCCGGCGCTTTCGTCGGCGACTACTACATGGTGAGCGCAAGCCGGCGCTGGTTGGACCGCCTGAGCCCGGCGACCCGGACCGCGCTGGAGGGGTTGATCGCGGAAACGATCCAGGTGCAGAAAGAGTACAACTGGTGCTTCGACAAGATGGCCTACGACAAGTACGGGACGAAGGACCCGTCCAAGCCCGGCGTGTACTGGATGACCCCGCAGGAAGTCTCCGCCATGGTGACCGCAATGGGAGACGCGGCGGTCCGCTACGTGAAGAGCAAGACACCGCCGGACGCGGCCAAGTGGGTTGATAACTTCGTCAAAGAGGGCAAAGAACTGTCCCGGCAGCACCCCTCCGGCTCGTCGTGGATCGAGAAGGTCGACTGCGCGAAGCACGCAGCGGTGATCGCGATCAAGTAGCGCGCCGGGACACGGGGTACGGCGCGTGGAGAAGGCATACGCCATCTGGCGTGCGTTCCAGGACCGGGTCCTGGGACGCGTCGCCGCGCTGCTGCTGCTCGGCTGCACGCTGCTCGCCCTGCTCGAGATCGTCCGCCGCTATGCGTTCGGTGTGTCCTTCGAGTGGCACCAGGACGCCGTCACTTTCTTCATCCTGAGCGGCGTTTATATGTATTTCAGCATCTCGCAGCGCCACGATGAGCACCTCACCGTGATGGTGCTGCCCGAGGTGCTGGCCGCGATCGGGCCGCGCGCGCGCCGCGCGGCCGAGTTCGTCAAGATCGTCGCCCAGATCTTCACCCTCCTGTTCCTCGTCGCCGTGGTGTGGTGGGGAATACCGGAAGTGCGGGAGGGCATCCAATATGAAACCCGCACGGAAAGCCTGGCGTTTCCCATGTGGCCGTTCCTGGCGGTGCTGCTCGCCGGATTCACGTTCATGGCCGTCACGTTGTTCTTCCAGATCTACCGCGGCGTCCAGAAGCTGCGCGGTGTGAGTGTCCTTGACGAACCGTTGGAACCAAAAGATGTAGCGCTGGAGTGACGCGCTGATCCGGACAGGGGGAGTGGTGTCCATTACCGGGATCGTACTGCTGGTGCTGCTCGTGCTGAGCGTGCCGATCGGCATCGCGCTCAGCGCTGCGAGCGCGGCCTTCATCGTCGGCGATCCGCTGCTCTCGACCGAGGTCATCTTCCGCGCCTTCTTCAATTTCATCAGCCGCTACTCGCTGACGGCGATCCCGCTGTTCATCTTCGCGGGCTTCCTCATGGAACGCACCGGCCTGGTCGCGCAGCTCTTCCGCTTCGCCGACTCGCTGGTCGGCTGGATGCCCGGCGGGTTCGGCGTCGCGACAGTGCTCGCGTGCGTGCTCTTTGGAGCGATCTCGGGATCGAGCGTCGCGATGGCGGCGGCGATGAGCGTCATCGCGATTCCCGAGATGCTCAAACGCGGCTACCCGCCGTGGCTCGCGGGGGGCCTGGTCGCCACCGCCGGCGGCATCGCGATGCTGATTCCGCCGAGCATCATCCTGCTCGTCTACGGCATCGTGACCGAGACCTCGGTCGCGCGCCTGTTCTTCGCCGGCATCATTCCCGGACTGATGCTCGCCCTCGGCAACATCATCACCGTCATGGGCATCGCCTGGTACCTGAAGCTGCCGCGCGGAAAGTTCGACCGGCATCACATCTGGCCTGAATTCAGGGGCGCGGCTCCCGCGCTCGGGATGCCGATTGTGATCCTCGGCGGCCTCTACGGCGGACTCTTCACGCCCACCGAGGCGGCGGCTGCCGCCTGCGGCTACGCTCTGGTGTACGGGCTCATCGTCGGCCGGGGCGAATTCATCAAGCAGCTCCTGCCCACCGCCGCCCGGTCGTTGAACCTGACGGCCGTGATCCTGTTCCTGGTGGGCAGCGTCGGCGTGTTCCAGTTTCTGGCGGCAAACCTGTACTGGCCGCAGAAGATCACCGAGACCATCGTCGGATGGGGTCTGACGCCGCTCGGCTTCATCTTCGCGTTCATGGGGGTCCTGCTGATACTCGGCATGCTGGTCGACGGCGTCGCGATGGTGCTGCTGACCGTGCCGGTGGTGTTCCCGGTCGCGATGGCGCTCGGAATCAATCCGATCCAGCTCGGCATCATCATAACGCTCAACGTCGAGACGGGTGTGGTCACGCCCCCGGTCGGCCTGAATCTCTTCGCGGTGAGCGGCACCTCGAAGATTCCGCTCACCCAGGTCCTGAAGGGCACCATCCCGTTCTTCATCGGCGACCTTACCGTGCTGCTCCTGTGTATCCTGTTCCCGGGACTGTCGACGTGGCTGCCGGATCTGCTCATTACCGACGTCTTCAAGTAATCGCGAGAGCGTTCGCAGGCAGTGCTTGGGACTTCCAAACGCTCGAGGAATTGAGTAGATTAGTAATCACCAGCAGGACTCACAAGGAGGAGACCCTATGAAAACCATGATTACTGTTACCGCGGTTACTGTTCTGCTCGCCGCCTGCCAGACGATGCCCCCTGAGTCACTGCGTGCGACGGCGCAGTTGAAGGCAACCAAAGGCAGCAAGACCTTTGGCGAGGCGACTTTCGAGCAGGTGGGCAACAAAGTTCGCGTCGTGGTGTTCGTGCAGGGCCTCAAGCCGGGACAGGAACACGGCCTGCACATTCACGAAGCCGGCGACTGCAGTTCGGGCGACGGCATGAGCACCAAGGGCCACTTCAATCCCTTCGGCAAGCCGCACGCGAATTACGCCAGCGCCGAGCGCCACGCCGGCGACCTGCCGCCGCTCAAGGCCAACAAGAGCGGGCGCGCCAATGTTCAGATCGATCTGGACATCATCACGGTGACGCCCGGGCCGGCGAGCATCATCGGCCGCGGACTCATCGTTCACGCCGCCCCCGACGACTACAAGACCCAGCCGACCGGCAATGCCGGCGCGCGCATCGCCTGCGGAGTAATCCAGGCCGGTTGAAGCGCGCACCGCCGATCGGCGTTTCCGTCATTTCAGTTTCGCGCCCGAGCGTCTGACGACGTCCGCCCACTTGGCGATTTCGCTCTTGACGAATGCATCGAACTGCTGGGGCGTGCCGCCCACCAGTTCGTAGCCGATGGTCGCGTATTTTTCCTTGAGCGCCGGCAACGCGAGCACTTTGTTGATTTCGGCGTTGAGCCGCGTGACGATCGCTTTCGGCGCGCCGGCGGGCAAGACGACTCCGCCCCACACGATCACTTCGAAACCCGGGACCGTCTCCGCGATCGCCGGCAGCTCCGGGATGGCGGGCGAGCGCTTCAGGCCGGTCACGCCGAGCCCGCGTATCCTGCCCGCCTTGACGTGCGGCAGCATCGGTCCGATGTTGTTGAACATCACGGGCAGGCGTCCCCCGATCGTGTCGGTGATCCCCTGCTCCGGGGTCTTGTATGGCACGTGCACCATCTGCGTGCCGGTCATGATGGTGAGCAATTCACCGCTGAGAGGCGGGCTGGTGCCGTTGCCCCT
>Ga0080064_1008005_pt1 | contig 10293 bp, 4 predicted proteins | sample Subgrocontami54m_FD_69260 | JGI IMG/M metagenome (GOLD analysis project Ga0080064, IMG submission 69260) | Subsurface groundwater microbial communities from S. Glens Falls, New York, USA - GMW46 contaminated, 5.4 m (SPADES assembly) (version 2) ... | reverse complement strand
AAAGCCGCAACCAAATAAACACCCTAATTGGGACTGTCTAAAAAGTCTTAGGAACGTGCCATTTACGGACTATCCTGGGCTGCATTATACCATGAATAGATTGGTGGGGAAAAAAAGGTTTCAGTAACAAGATTAAACAGGTTGTCCGAGAATGCGGCGACAAGTTCTTTAATTTAGCCATAAAAAGAGGGTAATCCGGTTGCGATTGAGAAGTTCAATGATATAATAAAGCGAAATGAAATCTTCACAGCAAAACCACACCAAGCGGTTAAAACTTTTCTTTGAGTCACCCATTTTACCGGGCAAATCGACCGTATCATTATTTCGCTTACCAGAAGATACCCAAGGGAGGAGAATCAATCACATGACTAAATTTAAACCGTTTCATGAATTCCAGAAACCACTGATAGGATTTACTTCGGAATCGTTTTTAGATTACGCAGAGACGGTAATACCCCCAGAACATCTATGCAGATCAGTAAAGGAGGTCGTATTTTCATTAGATACAGAATCCATAGAAGCGAAGTATTCCTTTTTAGGTCAACATACGTATCATCCGAAATTACTGTTAAGTTTATTATTTTATGGATATGCTACAGGAGTGCGCAGCAGTAGGAAATTGGCCGAGAGGTGTATAAGTGATCATACGTACATTTATTTAATGCAAAGTTACACCCCGGATCATCGGACGATCAGCGATTTCCGCAAGAATAATCTCAAAGAAATCGAGAAGTATTTTGTGGATATAGTCAGAATATTTAGCAAATTAGGCTATAGCCATGTAGGGAAGATATACATAGATGGGACAAAGCTCAAAGGCAATGCCTCAGCGAAGCGGACGAAAGATAGGGCGGGATTTGAGAAATGGTTATCTGAGATAGAAGAGGAAATAGGCAAATTATTAAAGGAATGCGAAACCATAGACAATCAAGAAGATGAGACCTGTAAAATAGATACGGAAGAAGAGGCATTAAAGAAGAAGTTGTCAGACCGTAACTATTTGAAGAGGCAGATAGAGGAAGCGATAAATATCATGAAGGAAGAGGAGAGGGAAAAGATAAATCTTACCGACAGAGACGCCAATCACATGAAAACCGGGGGGAGTAAAGATATTCGTCCTGGATACAATTGTCAGGCAGCAGTAACCGAAGAGGGGTTTATAGTAGCAGCAGAAGCGGCAACAGATGCAAACGACCGGAATCAATTAAAACCCATGGTAGAGCAAACAGAGTCAAACACTCAGGAAGCAGTGAAAGAGACAGCGGCTGATAGTGGGTATGGGAGCTATTCAAATTATGAGTATCTGGAGCAAAAAGGAATAGATGGATATATTCCCGATGATCATTTTCAACAGTACAAATCAGGGGAGTACCAGAAAGAGGAGAATCGGTATCATTACAGTAATTTTCAGTATGATGGGTCGAGTGATAGTTATATGTGTCCGGAAGGGAAACGGTTGAAGTATTGGAAAACCAGAACAAATAAGACTGATAGCCGCCAATGGAATCATAAAGTATACAAAGGAACAGGGTGTGGAACATGCGCGAAACGAACGTTATGTACCAAGTCAAAGGTACGGGAATTACTCATTGATATACGAGAACCTCTTTTGCAAAGAATGAGGGAAAAGTTAGTATCTGAAGAGGGAAGATTAAAATATTTTATGCGACAATACATCATTGAACCCATCTTCGGACACTTGAAGTTTAATGTAGGGTATCGAAACTTTCTGTTACGAGGTCTGGAAAAAGTACGTGCGGAGTTTAAACTGATGTGTATAGGATGGAATTTGAAAAAGATGCTGAAAATGGGAATAAGGCTCGCCACGGTATAAGGTGATACAAGGAAAACAAGCCCTCATTTGGGTAGTTTCATGTCCTTTTTATGCTCCTGAGATAAAAGTATGATTTGGATGGAAACATTTTAACCTTTTTCTGATTTGATTATCGATCATATTTACTTTATACACAATTTCCTTTACCTTTTGTTCTTGTTTGTTGACCACGTTCTCGGACAACCTGTTAAGCTTTAACTCGCGATTTGAGAATGAATCATAACAAATGTTTTGGTTCAATCGAGGACGAGTGAACCAGCAAAAGAATAGACAGAGAATTTATGCGGATTTTTTCCTCCCCCTTTATCCCCCTCCGTGAGGGGGACAGGGGGCGGAATCTGCGTTCTTCGCGCCCTTTGCGGTGAACTATTCTGAAGTTTTACTTTTTCCCCCATCTCAGCTTCGGCTCACGGGCGGCCTTGACCTCGTCCGGACGGCCAATGGGAGTGGTTTGAGGGGTATTGTGTACTGTTTCTGGTTGCTGCTCAATGTCTGTAGCTATCTGGATCATGGCATCAGCAAAGGCATCCAATGTCTCACGTGATTCTGTTTCTGTAGGTTCTATCATCATGGCCTCTTCCACAATCAATGGGAAATAAATCGTTGGGGCGTGGAAACCGTAATCAAGCAGTTTCTTGGCAATATCCAGGGCTGATGCCCCTTTTTCCTTTTGCTTCCCGGCAGAAATGACAAACTCATGCATACAGGTCTTTCCGTACGGAATATCATAGTATTTTTTGAGTTTGTGTCGGAGATAGTTGGCATTCAAAACGGCATATTCACCTACCTTGCATACCCCCTCTTTGCCTAAGGACAACAAATAGGTATAGGCCCTGATCATCATACCGATATGGCCATAAAACGCCCGGACCCTGTCTATGGAGTCCGGGTAGTTATAATTGAGGTGAAACAAATCAGCCACAGAGTTATGGGGATGTCGGGTCGAACGGCTATTCGCCTCTCCAATTTTTTTCTCTGCGATCTCGGTGCTCTCTGTGGCTAAGACTTCTATTCGTGGAATAGGTAAAAATGGTTCCAACTCTTTGGTGACACCGATGGGGCCAGCGCCAGGACCGCCTCCACCATGCGGTGTGGAAAAGGTCTTATGGAGGTTCAGGTGCAAGATATCAACGCCCATATCTCCCGGCCTTGCTATCCCCATGAGGGCATTCATATTTGCCCCGTCACAGTAAACGAGTCCGCCCGCATTGTGGGCAATCTTGCATATTTCCACGATATCCTTTTCGAATAATCCCAGGGTGTTGGGATTGGTAATCATGAGCGCCGCTGTGTCACGGGTAAATGACTCTTTGAGCTTCTTTATGTCTACGAGTCCTTCGGCATTGGATTGGATCGATTCGACTTCGTAGCCGCAAAGGGCGGCAGATGCAGGGTTGGTGCCGTGTGCTGAATCAGGGACGATAATCTTGTGTCTTATTTCCCCCTTTTTTTCCATATAGGCGCGGATTATCAGCATGCCCGTTAATTCGCCGTGTGCGCCTGCCGCCGGTTGTAACGTAAAGGCAGACATCCCGGAAATAGATTTGAGCATTTGCTCAAGGTCATACAGCAATTTCAGGATACCCTGACAATGCTCGACAGGTTGATAGGGATGTAATTTCGTGAAACCCTCCATGCGCGCAGCATCTTCATTTATCTTAGGATTGTATTTCATGGTGCACGATCCTAAGGGGTAAAAATTCGTGTCCACACAGAAGTTCGTCTGCGATATTCGTGTGAAATGCCGTACGACGTCAATCTCTGAAACCTCTGGTAATATTGCCTCCTGTTTTCTCAGCATTTTTACTGGGAGAAGGTCTTGTATAGATTTTTCCGGCACATCGCAGGCAGGCAGGTTAAAACACCGCCTGCCGGGAGATGATTTTTCAAATATGAGGGGTTCTGTCGGGTTCATGATTTTCATTGAAACTATTTTGCCACTAAGGCACAAAGACACGAAGACAAAAATTAGGAATAATTATTCTGCATGTAGGGGCAGGTTTTAAACCTGCCCCTACTTTGGATATTCCAAACATTTACCTCATTTTGTTCAGTTCTGCAACCAAACGGTCAATCGATTCCCTGGTTTTCGTCTCGGTTACGCACAGGAGCATGCTGTTGTTCAGTTCAGGATATAATGCGGAGATGTCCAATCCACCAATAATCCCTTTTGTCAGAAGATATTCATTAATTTTGTTTATGCGATGATTGCTCCGGGCTTTTAATACAAATTCATTGAAAAATGGCTTTTTAAATGACGGCTCAAAAATGTTTAAGGCAGAAAGTTTTTCGCAGGCATAATGGCTCTTCTGTAGATTAAGATTACCCAGTTCTGCTATACCCTTTTTCCCCAATGCGCATAAATAAATACATGCCCTGAGTGCAAGGAGCGCTTGATTGGTACAGATATTAGAAGTCGCCTTCTGCCTCCGGATGTGTTGTTCCCTGGCCTGCAGGGTGAGGACGAAACACCGCTTTCCATTACTATCCACCGTCTCACCTGCGATCCTTCCCGGCATTTTTCGGAGCAGTTCTTTTTTAACGGCAAAAAAACCAAGATACGGGCCGCCGTAATTCAAATAATTCCCTAAAACCTGCGCCTCACCAACGGCGATGTCGGCGTTGTATTCACCAGGTGGTTTCAGTATGCCCAGCGAAATGGGATTTACACAGGCTATAAAAAGCGCATCGTACTTGTGAGTAATATTTGAGATGGCGTCCATGTCTTCGATACAGCCGAAGAAGTTCGGATTTTGGATGAGTACAGCAGCGGTTTTGTCGTCCACCGCCTTTTCTAATTGGTTGATATCTGTTATTCCTTCAGGCGAGCCAATTTCAACAATTTCTGTCCCAAAACCTTTTAAATAGGTTTTGAGTACTTGCCGGTATTCCGGATAGATTGCCCGTGAGCAAACGACCTTGTTCTTTTCTTTCAGGCGAATGGATAAGAGCGCTGCTTCGGTCAAGGCTGTAGAGCCGTCGTACATGGATGCATTGGCTACGTCCATGCCGGTCAGTTCGCACATGAGCGTTTGAAATTCATAGATTGCCTGAAGTGTGCCCTGGCTTACCTCGGGCTGGTAGGGGGTATAGCAGGTAGAAAACTCGCTCCTCGATGCCAGATGATCCACAACAGTCGGGATGTGATGTTCGTAAGCGCCAGCGCCTAAAAATGAAATGCAATTGCCTGTATGGGTATTTTTTTTACTTAAATCTTGTAATAATTTTAATACCTCTGGCTCGGAAAGGCCATTTTGCAACGGTAAGGAGAAATTTCGCAGGGATTTTGGGATGTCCTCTAAAAGCGATTCAAAAGAAGATATTCCCATCTCTTTGAGCATTATTTCTTTGTCGCGGTCTGTGTTTGGAATGTAATCCATAATATTTTTAGTTAGCAACTCTACCAACCCCACGAAATTCGCGAAAAGGTCGCGAAAATATGTCCTGATAATTTGTGAAGATATTCCCTTTCGTGTTTTTTCGTATATTTCGTGGGTATGAGTAACCTTGAAATTCCTGATCCTTAAAGAACCAATTACTGATGTGATAGAAATTGAAACAAAAAAGGCATGGACAATCAATCAAAAAACATTTGGAACAGGGAGTGAAGGGGGGACAAGCGGCGAGTGGCAATTATCTCATATCCGCCATTTTCGTTGTGTTTTCGCCGGGTTACGAGGTTTTCTGTATCCCGGAGATGGCAGTGGGCAGTCCAATGTGGTAGCCCTGGGCGTAGTCTACACCATATTCCTGCAAAAGCAGTAACGTTTCATCACTGCTCACGTGATTGGCAATAGTTTGTTTTCCCAGCCCGCGCGCCACTTCTACCATTCCCCTGACTAAATGTTGATGCACCCTGTTGTGCGGCAGGTCGCTGATAAAACTACCGCTAATTCTCAGGTAGTCTATGGGTAAATGTTTGAGGTGATTGAATGAGGAAAATCTGCCATAATCATCCAGCGCAAAACGACAGCCAATATCCTTAAAGGAGGTTATAAAACTATGTATTTCACCCGCATTTTCAACGATGGCACTTTCAGGAATTCCAAGAATGAGATTTGAAGGATTGGTGTCAGTTATTTCTAATTCTTGCCTGGTTTGTGATAAAAAATCTGTGTTTGCGACTGTCTTGCCGGAGAGGTTAACTTCAAGGCACTGAAATTTACCAGTCCTGCGGAGTTCTGCGATGATGTTAATCGCTTTACAAACTACCCAGCGATCTATTTCGTGAATGAGCCCAAAACGTTCCGCAACATTGAGAAAAACAGATGGCGGAATGAGTTCACCATTTTCACCTATCATGCGCAGTAATGCCTCGTGTCTGACAATGCGGTTTTCTCTGAGGTTGAGTATGGGTTGTAAATGTAACACAAAACGATCATTTTCCAGGGCATAGCAGATGCGATTCTTCCATTTCAGCCGGAGTTCAATTTGCATTTCCTGATCTTGTGAATAAACACAAACACGGTTGCCTCCCTGCTCTTTTGCGTTGTACATCGCAAGATCAGCATAGGCAATCAATGTCTCAAGCGAGGCGCTGTGTTCGGGAAATAAGGCAATACCTATGCTGGCAGTAATGCCGGGGCATTTTCCCTCCTTTCCTTCAGTATTATATTTCAACAAACCCAGCATTTCTCCGGCGATCAATTGTGCCTGTCCTATGTTGGTATGTTGCAGAATAATGGCAAATTCATCACCACCCAATCTGGCGAGTGTGTCTGTATAACGCAACCTTTTTTGTAGAGTATTGGCAACCGTTTTAAGGAGTTTGTCTCCTGTATAATGGCCAAAGGTATCGTTGATATGCTTAAAATCATCAAGGTCAATAAATAACAATGCCCCGTGTGTCGTATAGCGCTTTGCCTGTGCAAGCCAGTCTTCCAATTCCTCCTCAAAACGGCGGCGGTTAAAGAGATTGGTAAGCGGGTCCCGCTCAGCCATATTTACAAGCTTCGTTTCTAAATGCTTGCGTTCGTTTATGTCTTCAATAACGGCGAGAAAATGGGTAATGATCCCATTCGAGTCTTTAACAGGTGAAATAGACGCATGCACCCAGTAAAGTTTTCCGCTCTTTTTTTTGTTTTGAAATTCACCATGCCATTCACTGCCGGAGGTAATTGTATTCCACATGCGTTTATATTCTTCAGGTGGTATTTTTCCGGATTTTAAGATGCGTGAATTTTGTCCCACTACTTCTTCCGGTGTATATCCTGTTAGCTTGGTAAACTTGTGGTTGACATACTTAATATTACCACTTATATCTGTGATGATAATTGAGCATGGGTTTTGTTCAACGGCACAGGACAACATGCTGAGTTGTTCTGCTGCAATCCTGCGTGGAGTTTCTGCGGAGTCAATAGTATTGTCAATTAGGGTGGATGCGTCGGCCGGGTAAATGTTAGATTTCATATTCATTATAAAGGAAAAGTTGTCGCCTTGCTGTCTAACCAAGGAAATCTATGACACAAGGACTTCACGTCAAAATCCCCCCTTTGTGCTTATATAGTCATTGAAAATAATATTTTTCAAAAGACTACATTGTTATTTCTTTAATTATCGGTAAAAACCCAGGGAAATTTAGCGGTAATAAATAATATTTTTCAACTAAAGTGTAAGTCAATGTAATACTTATATTTATTACATTGCTAATTTGACACTATAAGAGTGATTTTACTGCGAGTTGTTAAATCAAAATGGATTTATGTTTAGTAGTATTCCTGGATGGGTTTGACGTCGAGGCTGCCGTTTTTGAGCGCCTCGATTGCTTTGGTGGCGGCTACTGCGCCGGCAACGGTTGTGAAATAGGGGACACGATGCACCAACGCCGTGCGCCGTATGGAATACGACGCCTCCTGGGCTACCTTGCCTTCTGTGGTGTTGATGACGAGCTGGATTTCGTTGTTTTTGATGTGGTCTACAATATTTGGCCGTCCTTCAGTAGCCTTTAAAACCGGAGTAACTGAGACGTTATTTTCGGAAAGCACTTTTGCCGTGCCCTGTGTAGCAACAATTTTAAGACCCATGTGTATGAGCTTCTTTGCAATGGGTATCATGGACTTTTTGTCTTTATCCCTCACGCTGATAAAAACTGTGCCTGTTAAAGGAAGGCTGCAGTCTGCGGCCATTTGGGATTTGGCATAGGCACGGCCAAAATCCGTGTCCAGTCCCATGACCTCGCCTGTCGATTTCATTTCCGGTCCCAGTACCGTATCTACACCTTTAAATTTAATAAAGGGGAAGACGGCCTCTTTTACGGCAACATGCTTTAACTTCATGTTCATGGAGATATTTAATTCGCTGAGTTTCTTTCCGGCGATCACCTTGGCTGCGATCTTGGCCAAGGGTATGCCTATCGCCTTACTGACGAAGGGCACCGTCCTTGAGGCACGGGGATTGACCTCAAGCACATACACCGTTTTATCTTTAATTGCATATTGTATATTGATCAGTCCTACCACATTCAATGCAAGCGCCATGATCTGCGTTTGTTTTTTTAGTTCGTTAATGATGTCATTTCCAATGGAATAGGGCGGCAGCGAACAGGCGCTGTCTCCGGAATGGATGCCGGCTTCCTCGATGTGTTCCATAATGCCGCCAATAAATACCTCCTTGCCATCGCAGATTGCGTCCACGTCAATTTCTATGGCGTCTTCCAGGAACCGGTCAATCAAGACAGGGTGTTCGGGCGAAACCTGTACGGCATGCGTGATATAATCTTCCACGCCCATTTCATCGTAAACAATGCGCATCGCCCTGCCTCCCAGGACGTAAGAAGGACGCAACAGCACAGGATAACCTATTTTGTTGGCGACGACCTTTGCTTCCGCAGCCGAACGGGCACAGCCGTTGTCGGGCTGCCTTAATTTTAATTGATTGATCAGGGCGGCAAATCGTTCCCGGTCCTCTGCAATATCAATGCTTTCCGGGGAAGTCCCCAGGATTCTTACTCCCTCTTTTTCTAAAGGCACTGCCAGCTTTAAAGGTGTTTGCCCTCCAAATTGAACAATCACGCCTTCAGGCTTCTCCTTATGAATAATCTCAAGGACGTCTTCCAGGGTAAGAGGCTCGAAATAAAGCCTATCCGAGGTGTCGTAATCCGTGCTCACCGTTTCAGGATTGCAGTTAATCATAATAGTTTCGTAACCCAGCTCCTTCAATGCAAACACTCCATGAACACAGCAGTAATCGAATTCAATTCCCTGACCGATACGGTTGGGGCCGCTGCCCAGGATGATAATCTTTTTCTTCTGTGTAGGCTCTGCTTCACAAGAGGTTTCATACGTGGAATACAGGTAGGGCGTAAATGCCTTGAATTCTGCGCCGCAGGTATCCACGTGTTTGAAGACAGGTCTGATTGCCTCTTTTTGACGGTATTTCCGTATGGTCTTTTCTTCAACATTGCACAGAGAGGCAAGATATTTATCGGAATAACCATATTGTTTGGCCTCAGTCAACATCTCCCTGTCCATTTTAAAGCTGTTCTCACCTTGAGATGTAAGGGGGAATGGCCGTTCACCCTTACAATGTTGTTTAATCCCGGCTTCCATGTCGAGTATTTGTTTGATATTGTAAAGAAACCAGTGATCGATATGTGTCCATTTATAGATATCATCCAGACTCAAGCCAAATCGCATCGCATCGGCGATGTGCCAGAGTCTGTCGGGATTTGGTATCATTAACTTTTCCCTTAGAAACTCAGTTCGCTGTTCGGCAGACCACTTATCGCTACCAGAAGGCCATAAACTCTCAAAACCACATCGTCCGGATTCCAAGGAACGGATGGCCTTCCCTAGGGCTTCTTTAAAGGTGCGTCCGATTGCCATGACTTCCCCGACCGATTTCATGTGGATAGTGAGCGTTGGGTCAGTATCCGGAAATTTTTCAAAGTTGAATCTTGGTACTTTTACCACGCAGTAATCAATCGTGGGTTCGAAGCAGGCGGGCGTGTAACGGGTGATGTCGTTGGGTATTTCATCGAGGGTATAGCCTACAGCAAGCTTTGCGGCAATCTTGGCGATAGGAAATCCAGTAGCCTTTGAGGCCAGGGCCGAACTCCTTGAAACCCTGGGGTTCATCTCTATTGCCAGCATTTCCCCATTTTCGGGATTGACGGAAAACTGAATATTAGAGCCGCCTGTCTCGACGCCAATCTCCCGGATAATCCTGATCGCCGCATCCCGCATGATTTGATATTCAACATCGGTAAGAGTCTGGGCGGGAGCCACCGTGATGCTGTCGCCTGTATGTACACCCATCGGGTCGAAATTTTCAATAGAACAGATGATCACCACATTATCTTTCAGGTCGCGCATTACCTCGAGTTCGTATTCCTTCCATCCCAGGACTGAGCGTTCCACGAGTACTTCGTGGACAGGGCTTGCCTCTAAGGCTATTTTGATATATTCTTTGTATTCTTCAATATTATAGGCCGCATTTCCACCGCTGCCTCCCAAAGTAAA
>Ga0080064_1008004_pt1 | contig 10293 bp, 7 predicted proteins | sample Subgrocontami54m_FD_69260 | JGI IMG/M metagenome (GOLD analysis project Ga0080064, IMG submission 69260) | Subsurface groundwater microbial communities from S. Glens Falls, New York, USA - GMW46 contaminated, 5.4 m (SPADES assembly) (version 2) ... | reverse complement strand
ACGCCGCCAAGGCCGGGCCGGCGGGCGGACTCTTTGCGGCGTATTCGGACGACGGTGGCGTCACCTTCTCGCCCGCGGTCAAGGTTGGCGCCGTGCCCGGATTGATGCTCGGCATGCGGCGCGGCCCGCGCATCGCCGCCCACGGCAGTCGCGTGACGGTCACCGCGGTCGGCGATGAGTTGATCGCCATCAGCTCGGCGGACTCCGGCAAGACCTGGGGCGCGCCGGTGACGATCAACGATGTGCCGAAAAGCGCGCGGGAAGGCTTGCAGGATCTCGCGGCCGCGCCCGACGGCGGCTTGTTCGCCACGTGGCTGGATATTCGCAACGGCAAGATGGAACTGTGGGGCGCGTCGTCGCGGGACGGCCGCACGTGGGCGAAAAACGAGCAGGTTTATCGCTCCTCCGACCAGTCGATCTGCGAATGCTGCCATCCCACCGCGTTGTTCGATGCGGAGGGCAACCTCGCGGTGATGTGGCGCAACTCGATCGAAGGTTCGCGCGACATGTGGATGACGACCCGTGCCAAGGGCAGCGCCCGGTTCGCGCCCGCGAAAAAGATCGGCGAAGGCACCTGGAAGTTGAAGGCGTGCCCGATGGATGGCGGCCGGATCGTGGCGCTGGGCGGCGGCAATTTCGGCGCGGTGTGGCAGCGGGCCGGCGAGGTGTTCCTCAGCCGGCCGGAAGGCAGCGAGGTCAGGCTCGGCAAGGGCAAGCAACCGGTCGCGGTGCAAACCGGCGATGGCCGGCCCCTCGTGATGTGGCAGCAGGACGCGGACCTTGTCCTGCTGCGCAACCTGCCCGGCGCCGCGCCGGTGAAGTACGCCAGCGACGCGCGCTTCCCTTCCCTCGTCACCTTGTCCGGCGGCAGGGGCACGGTGCTCGCCTACGAACGGGGCCCGGCGAAGGGCCCGACGTCAGTCGCGGTCGACCGGCTGTAGCCCGAAGATTTCCTACCGCGGCCTGCGGCCGCAACCAAAGGACAATTCTGATGGGACACAGAGGTCCTAGAGCGGGGAAGCCGCAACCAAATCCCCCAAACCGGCGACACAGAGGCCACAGAGATTCAAGCGGAGGTCACAGAGGGAATAGATCATCTCTGTGCCCTCATGTTTGTCCTCTGTGAACTCTGTGTCCCAAAAAATTGCACGTAGGAAAACAACACTTTGATCCTTTGGGGTGCCCTCACCCCGCGGGAAAGCATTTCCGATTCACTGTCGCGGGGTGGGGGCACCCCGCCCACATTCCGACCTGACAAAGTAGATTCAGGGCGGGCTGAAGGCCCGCCCTACTTGGCGGGGGCGAATTCCTCGACGTGTTCGGGGGCGCGCGGCGCGGAGCCGCTGCGGCGGAAGCTGCGCCAGCGGTCGAGCGGGACATTCGCGATCGCGATCATCAACAACTGCGAGGCCCCAAAGCCGATCAGGCCGACAAACGCCGCGTCAGTGAAACCGTAGCTGTGCAGGCCGACGCCGAGCATGTTCGTGCCAAACCAGCTCCACGCCGTGCAGATGTTGCCGCCGATCGCGAGGCACATCAGGCCGCGTTGCCGAATCATGCCACCCCAGCGCGCGTGCAGGATGATGGCGTTCCAGACCACGATCATCAGCGCGCCGTTTTCCTTCGGGTCCCAGCCCCAGAACCGGCCCCAGGACTGATCGGCCCAGATGCCACCGAGGATCGTGCCGACGAAGCTGAACAACGTGGCGAAGCACACGATGCCGTAGACCATCCGCGCGAGCGCATCCGCGGTCGGCTTGTCCAGCGTCGTCGTGAAGACGCCGCGCGCGACGTAGATCAGCGCCAGGAATCCCGCGAGGAAGGTGGCCGAGTAGCCCATGTTGATCACGACCACGTGCGTCGCCAACCAGAAGTTGGAATCGAGCACCGCGCGCATCATCTCGAGCGTGTCCCCGCTCAGCGACAGGTGATGGGCGACGATCAGCGTCGTGATGCCCAGCACCGCACCGGCGACGCTGGCGATCGCGTTCTTGAAGAAGCCTTCGAGGATCAGGCACAGCGTGATCGCCACGCAGCCGATGAACGGCGCGGTCGAGTAGAGATTCGTCACCGGCGGCCGGCCCTCGAGCCACATCCGCGTGACAATGCCGCCCAGCATCAACAACCAGGTGAGCGCGAGCAGCCCAAACGCGGTCCGGCGCAGCGGCTCGGTGTAGCCCAGCCACGAGAACACGCCGACGAGGAACGCGAGCACGGAGACATACGTTGCCCAGTAGAAGGGCTGCGCGGCGTTGAACCGCGACTCGGCCTGCGCCTTCTGCAGCTGCGCCTCAAACCGCTTTTCGAGATCCGCGCGGAAGAGTTGCACGAGCTTGTTGAACTGCTCCGGGTTTTGCGCGCGCCAGGCGTGCGCGAAGCCGGCGTAGGCCAGCGCCGAGGGATCAACCTGCCCGGTGCGGAACGTTTCCAGCAGGGTGGGGCCGGCGGCCCGCCAGGCATTCGGATCCGTGCTGCCGCGCTCGGGCGGAATCACCAGGTAAATGTTGCTGTAGTTCGCCATGTCGACGAACACCTCGCCGATTTCCGTCATCGCCTTCGCGGCCGCCTCGTCGTGCGGCTGGCCCGCCTGCTTGGCGCGCACCGCGGCGACACCGGCCGCCACCTGCTCCTGCAGCTTCAGCAGATCGCCCAGGAAGTCCGGCCGGCTGGGCGGCGCCACCGCGTAATGCAGCCGCTGATACTGGATGAGGTTGCCGTACAACTGGACCACCGCGCGCTGGAAGGGGGAACGCACCGCCGACTCCACGTCGTTGGCCAGTTTCGCCTGCCGGTCGAGTTCGGCGAAACTGTTCTTCAGCTGGTCGTAGGCGAAGCGCTTGCCGTCGCGGCCGTCCTCCGTCCGCAGGCTGAAGAGCGCGAGCAGGTCGGGATTGACGATCTCGAAAACCCGATACGTGTCCGCCAGTTCGGGGCGGAAGAACACGTCGAGCAGCCACTCGATCGGTGTCGGCGTGCCGCCGTCGGGGGTGAGCACGTACTGCTTGCCCTGCAGCTGCAGCAGCGAGCTGCGCGCCATGGTGTCGATCGGCTTGAGCCGGCCATTGGCGAGGACCGGCAGCTGGCCAAAACCGACGACGTCGAACGCGCCCGGGTTGCGGGGCGCGCGGGTCTTGCTGGCGACGAAGCCGACGGTCAGCACCAGGACGAGCAGGGGAAGAAAGCGTTTCATGCGGGGAGATTTTGAAACGCGGAGGGCGCGGAGACCGCGGAAAGATTGGGTGCGTTGTTTGAAACGCGTTCGATGCCGTCCACGAGTTTAAGTACGTGAAAGTTGATGAGCAACCCGAGCGGATGCTTTCCGAGCCGCAAATAGGTCAGGAGTTGCGCGGAATGGATCGGCAAGAGTCTCTCGACCGCCTTGAGTTCCACGACCACGCGATCGTCGGCGAGGACGTCGATGCGGTAGCCGATTTCGATCAACACGCCTTTGTAAAGTACGGGCATGGGTTTTTGCGTGATGTGAGGAATGTGGCGGACGTGCAGCTCGTGCGAATAGGCGCCTTGATAGGCGGATTCCAGCAGCCCAGGGCCAAGCTCGCGGTGCACTTCAATCGCGGCGCCGATGAGTTCGTGGGAGAGTTCGTTGATCGATTTCGGGGTCATGGCATTCGGTCTCTCCGCGATCTCCGCGTCCTCCGCGTTTCAATCAGGCCTTCGCAGCGGCAGGCACACGCCGCCGGCCGATAAAACCGACGAGGTGGATGCCGAATTGCACAATGAGACCCAAGGTCATCAGCGCGCAAGCGACGTACGGAATCAGCCAGCTGGGGTTGCGCACCACCTGGAGGATGGTCGCGTTGGGGTCATTGGGATCGTAGCTCGCCTGGTAGAACGTCAGGCCCGCGTACCGCAGCGGGTTGTTCATGTAGATCAACACTTCGCGGTCGTCGTGGCCGTCGGGCGTCGTGAGCCGGATCCGGCTGGAGAAATTCTTCGGGATGTCCGTCCCGGCGTACCGGTCGTGGCTGAACTTGAGCAGCGTCAGCGTGAACGGCTTGTAGGCGCGCACCGGCCGCAGCGCGAGCGTGTAGGTGCGCCCCGCGTATTCGAATTTCTGCGGCGACAGCAGGTGGCCTTCCGCGTCGACCGGCGCCTGCGAAACCATCCAGGTGCCGAGCGGGCCGGAGGTGCCGATCAGTTCCACGAACACCGTCGGCGCGTTGCGCTCGTCCTGTTTGTACGTGACGGGCGCGGGCATCGCGACCAGCTGCGGCCCGGCGCCGGTCGTGGCGAGCGAGGGCCGGTTCGCGTCGACCACGGGGCCGCGCATCCGGATCTGTGAATTCGGATAGTATTCCTTCGTCACGACCCGGAAGGGCAGCTTCGGGTGCTGCACGGCCTCGCTCTTCGCCAGCAGCGCTTCGGGCAGCGCGACGACCTCGTCGGACTTCGGATCGGTCACGTCGACGATCGCGAGCTCGTTCGCGCGGAAGCTCTCGGAGTAATTCTTCGGCTCACCGACGTTGAGCCGCATGCTGTAGTCTTCCTGCCAGAGCCCGGAGAGCAGTTCGCCCACGAGGAGCAGGATCAGGCCGAAGTGGGTCAGCTCGATCCCGGCCTTGCGCCACGTTTTCCTGAAGCGATAGAGGTGCGCCCCGATGAGGTTGAAGAGCAGCAGCCCGCCGAGGAGATAGCCGCCCGGGAAAATCGGGAACGGAATGTTGCCGAGCCGCCCGAGCACGAAGAAGCTGCGGAACCATTTTTCCTGGACCGCCCAGATGCCGAGGTGGACTTGGTCGATGGTCGCGGCGAACACCAGGACCAGCCCGAGCACCAGCAGCACCACGGTCAGCCGCAGCGAAACGAAGAAGTCGCGAAACTGCCGAAGCGTGCTGTTCATTCGAATGGGGTCCGATACCGCGAACCTTGTTTCGCCGTGGTTGAGCTGTGGGCACGCGCGTGAGCGAGTGGTGGTCCGTCCGCCCGCTCCCGCTCGCCGCCACCAGAAAAGCTCGAAGGGGGCATGGCGGTTTTGGCCCCGGAGCCTGCCCTGGGGATCTTCATTTCGCGGCCGGCGCGGGAGTCACGGTCTCGAGGAACGCAAGAAAGGCGACTTTCTCGTTTGCGACGGTGGCGTCAGGCCCGGGCCCCAGCTTGAAGAACCACGTTGCGCCGCCGAACGGCACGATCGCACCGAGCATCCGCTGGCCGCCGCCCGCCAGGTCGACCACCGTGAAATGCAGGCCATTGCGATCGAAGCGCTGCGCGGCCGCGCCGAGTTCGCCCGCCGCAATCGGTGGCAGCTGGACCTGGCCGCGCCAGCGATTGATGTTCGCCAGCTCGCCGCCGACATCGCCCGGAAACGCGGTGATGGCGAGCTCCGCGTCACCGGCCCCGCCCTTGATCGCATAGCTGCCCTTGCGCATCGCGCTGCCCGTCTTCGGGGTCCATTGCGGCGGCGCCTTCCACGTCAATTCGGCGCCGGCCGCGGTGGCCACGGCCGTATTCGCCATGCTGTTACCTGCGGCGCCGGCCGCGGGCAGCGCGGACCCGGCGGGAGCGGCGGGAGCGGCCGGCGCGGCGTTGGTGCTGGCGGCGGCGGCCGGCGCCGCCTCGGCGGTGGTTTCCTTCGGAATCCGATAGGATTTGACCTCCGGTTTCTTGCAGCCGGCGAGTGCGACGGAGCAGGCGAGCAGGATCAAAACGAGGGTGCGTTCGTTCATGGAAACGTGCATTACTCGTCGCGGTCGGCGGAAAGTTCAAACCAAACCGCGGCGATTTGTTCATGCGGATGACGCCCGCGGGCGGGTGGCGGATGCTCGCGGTTCGTAATCCTAACCAAGTTGTTACGGTTTGAAACGTGCCGGCGTGTGCGGTACGCTTTTGTTTCCCCGTTACCCATCATGAATATCCCCACCGTCCGTGCTTTGCTTTTCGCCGGCGCCCTTTGCGCCCTGGGTCTTCGCGCCTCCGCGCAAATCGTCGAGCTGCGTGCCACGATCGATCAGTCGCAGGAAAACCCGGCGACCGGTTCCCCCGCCCGCGGCAACGCCATCATGCTCTACGATGTCGGTTCGAACACGTTCGACCTGATGGTCTCGATCACCGGCCTGAGCAACGTCGCGGCCAACTCGCACATTCACGAGGCGGCGGTCGGCGTGAACGGCCCGGTCGTGACCGGCCTCGGCGGTGACGCGGTCTACACCCGTTCCGGCACCTCGCTGACCGGCACCTTCCGCAGCGTGAAGCACCTCGGCGATCCGCTGAAGCTCCTGCAGGGCGGCGCGTATTACAACCTTCACTCCGCGCAGTTCCCCGGCGGCGAAATCCGCGGCCAGCTCATCCCGCAGCCCGTGCGGCTGTACGCCGTGATCGATGTGCCGCAGGAGGCGGCCGCCTCGGCACCGACGCTGAACTTCAGCGGGCTCAACGATCGGGGCGGCGCCGTGATGTACTACGACCCGATGACGAACCTGATGCGGCTGCGGCTCTCGCTGTTCAACTTCAACAACACCTTCTCCAATTCCCACTTTCACACCGAGATTCCGGGCAAGAGCGGCGGGGTGACGACGAATTTGGGCAACACGCTTAACACGACCTTTCCCAATGGCGGCACCTACACGAACGCGAATGGCTACATCGCCGGCTCGTTCGACATCCCGATGACCGGCACCAGCCCCATCGCCTTGCTCCTCGGCACGACCTACCTGAATTTCCACAGCAATGTGTTCGGCGGCGGCGAGGTGCGCGGGCAGGTGTACGTTTCGGAGGAGCGGCCGGGTACCCGGTTCGCGAATACGTCGGTCCGCGGCTTCGTCGGCACCGGCGATCAGGTCTTGATTCAGGGCATCAACATCACGGGCGACGAACCCATTCGCGCGCTGATCACGGCGAAGGGTCCGTCGCTGACTGCGGCGGGGGTGGCCGGCGCGCTCCCGAATCCGCGGCTGGAGCTGTACGACTCCGGCCGCCGGCGGATTGCGTTCAACGATGACATGCCCGCCATTCCCGCGGGATCGGAGCTGGCGAGCATGCCGGGCGTGCCGACCAATGCGGTGGAGTCCGTGCTCGTCGTCGTGCTGCCGCCGGGCAACTACACGGCGATCGTTTCGTCGGCCACGGCCGCCACCGGCGTCGCCCTGCTCGAGGTGACGGATTTGCGCAGCCTGCCGACGACGGTGCCGGCGGTGGTGGCGATGCAGCGCGCCGCCGCGCCTGCAGTGACGACGAAAGGTGCGGTCGCGCTGGCGAAGTCGATGCCCGAGCTGTGCGTCGCCCCGCTCGCCGCGATTGTCGCGACGCGCTGAACCGGAACCATTTCAATTCAACCGCGCAGAACGCGAAGAGGCGCGAATCGGTCGGTGGCGCGCTCGTCGCGCCACGCTTGCCCGCCGCCGGCGGGTTGCGCGGCTAGCGCGCAACCTACACCATCGGTGTCATCGCACGTGCTCGGATAGCGGCCCGACTTCACCAGCGTAGACCAACCCGAGGCCGGCATCCCTGCGATGCCGGCCTTTTTGTTTTGCGGCGGGACACCGGCGGCGGGAGAAAGTTTGCATGACGATTTCTCCGCTGGGCGATTCGGCGGTCGTGATCGCGCTCGGAGAGACGATTGATTCGAGCGTCGCGGCCCGGGTCCGCGCGGTCGCGGCGGAAATCGAGCGCCACCCGCCCGCCGGGCTCGTCGACGTCGTGCCGGCCTTCGCGACCCTCGCGGTGTATTTCGACCCGCTGCACGCCCCGGCCTGGGAGACGATTTCCGCGGAACTGGCCGCGAGCGTCCAGCGGGCGGATGCGGCGGTGGTTTCAGTGGACCCGCGGACGGTCATCATTCCGGTGTGTTACGGCGGCGAGTTCGGGCCGGATTTGGCGGGGGTCGCGGCCCACACGCGTCTGCCCGCGGATGAGGTGGTGGCTCAGCACGCGGGCGGCGATTATCTCGTGCACGCGATCGGGTTTTCACCGGGCTTTCCGTACCTCGGCGGGTTGCCGGCGCAGCTGGAGACCCCGCGTCGCGCGACGCCGCGGCGGCTCGTGCCGGCGGGGTCCGTCGGGATCGGCGGGGTGCAGACCGGTATCTATCCTTCGGCTACACCGGGCGGGTGGAACATCATCGGCCGCACGCCGGCCGAGTTGTTCGATGCGGCGCGGCGCGAGCCCGCGTTGCTGCGGGCGGGGGACCGCGTGAAATTTCGTGCGGTGCCGCCGGAGGAGTTTGCCGCGCTGCGCGAAAACGCCGGCGTGCAAGCGGCCACGGGAGCAGCGCCGCGGGCCGTCGTGCCGCCCGCGGCGCGGATCGAGGTGTTGCGCGCCGGCATGTTCACCACGGTGCAGGATCTCGGCCGGCCCGGTTGGCGCGCCATGGGCGTGCCGCTGAGCGGCGCCGCGGATCCGTTCGCGCTGCGCGTGGCGAACGCCCTCGTGGGCAACGCCGAGTCCGCGGCGGGACTGGAGTTCACACTGGTCGGGCCCGAGTTGCGGTTCACCCGCGATGCGGTCGTCGCCCTCACCGGCGCGGCGTTCGCGGATTTGCCGCGGTGGCGACCGTGCAACGTCGCGGCCGGCACGGTGCTGAAACTCGGCGTCGCCCGCGATGGTTGTCGCGGGTTCCTGGCCATCGCCGGAGGCATCGACGTGCCGGCGATGCTCGGCAGTCGCAGCACCTATGTTCGCGCGCAGCTGGGCGGAAAAGAGGGACGGGCCCTGCGCGACGGGGATGTGCTGCCGGTCACCGCCACCACGCGCGAGATCGGCAACCATTGGCGGATCGACGAGCGGATCCTGCCAGGCTATTCGCGCACGCCGGTGGTGCGCGTGGTGCGGGGCCGGCACGCGGGCGAGTTCGGCGAGGGTTGGCTCGGCGCGGAGTTCAAGACGTCGTCGCGCTCCGACCGGATGGGTGTGCGGCTCGAAGGCGGTTCGCTCACGCGTCCCGCGGCCGCCGATCTCGTTTCGCTGCCCGTGGCGCCCGGGACCGTGCAGGTGCCACCGGATGGCCAGCCGATCATTTTGCTGGCCGATGCGCAGACGATCGGTGGCTACCCGCAGATCGCCCACGTGGTTTCGGTCGACCTGCCGCTGGTGGCGCAGTTGCGGCCCGGTGACCGCGTCCGGTTCCAAGCGGTTGCGCTGCGGGATGCGGTCGAGCTGCTGGTGGCGCAGGAGCGCGCGCTGGCGTTGTTGCGCGAAGGCCTGGCGGAGAAACTGGGGCTGAAGTAGGGGCCGGGAGTCGGAGGGAGTGGGGGATAGAGGGAATGAGGGATAGAGTGAGTGGGGTCGGGGGCTTCGCGTGGAGCGTCCGCACAGTCGGAAAAATTCAGAACAGCGCCCGCGAATCACGCGAATCGACGCGAATTTCAGAGGAGAAGGACAGGGCGTGGTTTGCGCGGAGCGCTTGCACCTCTGCGGGGAGCGAAGGCGCTCGATGATCTTATTCGCGTTTATGCGCGTCCATTCGCGGGCTACTGCATTGATCCGGCGCAGACCGAGTCCCGCAGCGGCGATCCGTTTGCGTTCGGTTCATGGCAAGCGCCGCGCGATTTGCATTCGCCGCCCTTACCCCCTCATTCCCTCATCCCTCCTCACTTGAAACGAATCGATCTGAACTGTGATCTCGGCGAAGGCGCGGGCCGTGATGCGGAGCTGATGCCGTTGGTCACCTCGGCGAACATCGCGTGCGGCGCGCATGCGGGAAATCTCGAGACGATGATCGAGACGGTCGAACTCGCGGTGAAGCACCGCGTGATGATTGGAGCGCATCCCGGCTATTTCGATCTCGAGCACTTCGGCCGGGTCGAGCGCGAGATCACGCCGCAGGAAGCCGGCCGGCTCGTGCTGATGCAAATCGAGCAGTTGTTCGAGGTCGCCGGTGCGCGGCTGCGGCATGTGAAGCTGCACGGCGCGCTTTACAACCAGGTGTCGCGGGATTCACGGCTCGCCGAAGGCGTGGTGTCGGACCTCGCGCGGCTGTGGCCCGATCTCATTCTGTTTGCGCTTGCCGGCAGCCTGCTCGCGCGCACCGCGAGCGCGCGCGGGCTGCGGGTGGCCGAGGAAGTGTTTGCCGACCGGACGTATCAGCGCGACGGATCGCTGACGCCGCGCGGCCAGCCCGATGCCCTGGTGACGGATGAAAACGCCGCGGTCGCGCAGGTGTTGTCGATGGTGCAGCGCGGCGTGGTGCGCGCCACCGACGGCACGGAGGTGGTGATCACCGCCGAGACGCTCTGCCTGCACGGCGACGGTCCGCACGCGGTGGCGATGGCCCAGCGGCTGCGGAAGGAACTCACGGCGGCGGGGATCGCGGTGAAGCCGTTTGTGGCGTGACGATGCCGC
>Ga0080064_1008002_pt1 | contig 10295 bp, 11 predicted proteins | sample Subgrocontami54m_FD_69260 | JGI IMG/M metagenome (GOLD analysis project Ga0080064, IMG submission 69260) | Subsurface groundwater microbial communities from S. Glens Falls, New York, USA - GMW46 contaminated, 5.4 m (SPADES assembly) (version 2) ... | reverse complement strand
GGCTTGGTGAACGGCGTTGAGCCGGGAAGCCCGGCCTGCGCCGCGGGCGCGTGCACATACGGCGTGCCGGGCTGAGCGTGGCTCTGGGTTTGCGACGCCGGCTGACCGGGAACGCCGGGGACGATGTTGTTCTTGGCGTCGGGGCCGGCGTAAGTGGCTTCGAGATCGATGATGTCGCGCAGGAACGCTTTTCCGGTATTGAGTTCGTCGCGCCAGATGATGATGGCCTGGAAGGTGAGCGGGCTTTCGCACAGCCCCGCGATCATCGCCTCGCGGCCGGCCTCGATGCGCTTGGCGATGGCGATTTCGCCCTCACGCGACAGCAGCTCGACCGTGCCCATTTCGCGCAGATACATGCGCACGGGATCGTCGGTGCGCTCGGACGGCTCCTTGGCTTCGGACTTGGCCAGCGCCTTCGGCTTGGCCGCGACCAGCTCGCCGCCTTCGCTCTCTTCTTCTTCCTCGGGCTCCTCGCCGCCTTTTTCCTCTTCCTCGGCTTCCGCCTCTTCGGTCTCCACCGTGTTGATGCCCATCTCGTTGAGCATCGCGAGGATGTCCTCGATCTTCTCGGAGGTGACTTCCTCGGACGGCAGGACCGCGTTCAATTGTTCATAGGTGACGTAGCCGCGCTTTTTCGCGAGCTTGATCATCTTGCGGACGGCGGCGTCCGAAAGATCGAGCAGCGGCGCGCCTTCAGCGGTTTCCGGAGCGTCCTTCTCCGGCGCTTCTTTTTCTTGTTCTTTCGCTTTTGCCTTAGACGCCATTCATCTCTCCTGGCCACCGCATGAGCGGTCGCCGGCTGCGTGCAGCCGAAACCCTCACCGGCAACGGAACAACACGGGCGGGGCCCCCTGGCCTCCCGAATCGGCATCAGTGTCGCCGATGCCTGTTAAACGCCGATTAACCCTTCTTATTCCGGTACTTCTTCCGGTACTTCCGCCCCGGCTGCAAGTCCTTTGGACGCAGCCGGCACCTTGCGACCTTGTGTCAAAAAATCCGGGCCGGGCGCCCCGACGAGGTCCCGAACCCTTCGATCAATGCCTCAGTTCCTTCGGCGGCTAAAAGCCGGGCCTTCACGTCCCGCAACCAGGAGTAGTTAGCCTCGGTGCTTTCGTGCCCCAGCGCAAGCTCGGCGTCTTTCAGCTCCTTAGTTAGGGAATGCCACTGCCGATGCAAGGCAACAAGCTGTTTCCACGTCGATAATACGTCCTCCGGAGCCGCTTCCGGCGCCAGGCTCCAGACCGAATTGGTTGTGATGGCCTTGTCCATCCGCTCCAGCAGGCCGGCGAGCCCGCGGGCGGCCAGCCCGGCCTTCAGCCGGGCCGGGTCGACGCCCGCGTCATGGGCATGAATATCGATGATCGCGCCCTTCAGCCGCTGCGCTTCGGCATGGCGAAACTCGAGTGCGCTGAGTTCCTCCAGGTGATCGTGCAGCAGCCAGGGATGATTTAGCACCGCCTGCAGGATGAGCGCCTCGCGCAGCGGAACGGCGGTGAGGTGGCCGCGATGGACAGGGCTGGCGGCGAGCTGCGGACTGGCGACCAGATAGGGACGCCCCCGCGTCATCATGGGGGGCGCGACAGGCGCGCGCTCAGCAAAACCTGACGAGCGGCCACCACCGCCGCCCTGCCCTTGCCACGGATTGCGCTCACGCCACGCGTCGCCGCCCGCGGCGCGGCGGAAGCTTTGGCCCTGGCCGACCAACTGCCGCAGGCGCTCGGAAAAATCCTGCCGGTAATATTTCCGCACGGTCTCGTTGCCGATCATGGCGGTGACTTCCGCCACGCGCGCTTCCAGCGCGGCGCGGCGCTCGGGCGTATCGAAACCTCCGGCTTCGGTTTCGCGCGTCCATAGCATTTGCGCGAGCGGGCGCGCCTGCGCCAAAACTTCCGCGACGGCTTCACGCCCGCCCGAACGCACGAGATCGTCAGGGTCCTGCCCTTCGGGCAGCAGCGCGAATTTCAGGCTCTTGCCGGGCGCAAGCCGCGGCAACGCCACATCGACGGCGCGATAGGCGGCGGCGCGGCCGGCCTTGTCGCCATCGAAACACAGCACCGGCTCGTCGGTCATTTTCCAGAGCAGCACGAGCTGGTCTTCGGTGAGCGCGGTACCGAGCGGCGCGACGCTGCCTTCGAAACCCGCCGTCACCATGGCGATCACATCGACATAGCCTTCGACGACAATGATCTCTCCGCCGCCATGCGCCGCCGCGCGCGCGGCCGGAAGGTTGTAAAGATTGCCGCCTTTGTGGAAGAGCGGCGTCTCCGGCGAATTGAGGTATTTCGCCGGGACGTCCTTCTCCAAGGCGCGGCCGCCGAAGGCGATGATGCGCCCGCGCAGATCGGTGATGGGAAACATCACGCGGTCGCGGAAACGATCGAACGGCACCGGAATATCGTCGCCGGCAATGAGCAACCCGGCCTCGATCATGTCGCCGGCAGAAATTCCCTGGCTGCCGAGATGTTCCTTCAGCGCAAAACGCTCGCCGGTCGCATAGCCGAGACGGAATTTCAGTTGCGTGGCAGGCTGGATGCCGCGGTCCGCGAGATAGCCGCGCGCTTTCGCACCTTCGCGCGCCGCGAGCGTCGCCTCGAAAAATTTGGCCGCAAGTTCCATCACGTCGTGCAAGGTCTTGCGGCGCTCGTCGCGCGCCTCATCCTCGCGCGAGAATTTCGGCATCGGCAGGCCGGCCATGCTCGCGAGCCGTTCCACCGCCTCGGGGAAGGTCACGCCTTCCGTCTCCATGACGAAGCCGAAAATGTCGCCGTGCTTGCCGGAGGAGAAATCGTGGAAGAAGCCCTTCTGATCGTTGACCGTGAAAGACGGCGACTTTTCCTTGTTGAAGGGAGACAGCCCCTTCCACTCGCGCCCCGCCTTTTTCAGCTTCACGCGGCGGCCCACGACGTCCGAAACCGGAAGCCGGGCGCGCAGCTCGTCCAGAAATTGCGGCGGGAATCGCATGGTGATTCGCAAGGGTAGCGGGGAATCGCCGCGAATATAGGGCTGCGTGCCCGGGGGAGCCGGTTACGGCCGATTGTCCCGGTTATTCACAGGGACAGGCGCATTGACATTCGCATACAATTGTATATACAATACTCGTCTTGTTCCTAGGCTAGTGGGTCGTAGCACGCTCCCTTATCGTCACGCGGCGGGGAGCGCGCGATGGCAAAAGATAGAGATCCTGGCGATGTCGAATTCGACTGGTATGACGAAAAACGCGAATGGGTTTTAAACAAGCGCGGCATCGATTTCGTCGATGCGGCCAAAATCGTAGTCAATCCAGTATACGAGTATCGATCAGATCGAAAAGGGGAGACGCGCTTTGTCGCGATCGGCCCTCTGCCGGACGGAACATTGATCGCCATTGTCTACATGATGCGGGGCGCTACGTTTCGTATCATTACTGCTCGACGAGCGAGGTCCAATGAGCAACGTGCGTACGTACAAGCTCTCGCAGCTCCGCCGGATGAAGGGGCGGACTGATTGGGAACGGCTTCGAAGTCTTACCGACGAGGAAATCGACGCCTCAATCGCGAACGATCCGGATTGGGCGGAATTCAAGGACATCGACTGGTCAAAGGCGGTCCTGGTCATCCCAGCGAAAAAGAAGGCGATCTCGATCCGGGTGGACGAGGACGTGCTCGACTATTTCAAGAAGGAAGGCGGAGGCTATCAGCGGCGCATGAACGCGGTCCTGCGTTCCTATATGCAGCAGAAGGGCAAGCCCAAGAAGCGGGCGTGACCATGCTTACGCCGCCGTTCGCTGCGCGGCTTTGACTAGGCCGGACCATGCGCCTTCCACGGCATCGAGGCGCTGCAACGCGGCGCGGGCGACAGCCGCGATGGCTCGTCCATTGTCGTCGCGGTCCGTATCCATGCCATCGGCAATCAGACGCAACGCCAGAACGAAGTGCATGGCGTCGTTCAAAGGCACCTCCATGTCGAGGGCGCGGCCCAATGTGGCGCTGAGGACCTTCTCCAACTGACGACGTTTCGTTGCTTTCCCGGTTCTTGGCATAGTCTCATCTCGCACATAACCTAAATAGCTTATCTAATCTATAAAGGCTGACTATTTTATCGTCAACCTAAATAGCTGGCCTAGACACAAAAAGCTTTGACCGCGATAAGTGGCCATGCTGCCGGAACAATGTCGCGCCGCGCGGGGCTGGCTTGACTGGTCCCAAGACGATCTCGCCAAGCGAGCGAAGGTCGGGCTGAGCACGGTGAAGGACTTCGAAAGGCGACGGCGCACGCCCATCGCCAACAACCTGGACGCCATGCGGCGGGCGCTGGAAGCGGCCGGCATCGAATTCACCAATGGCGACGTGCCGGGGCTGCGGTCCATCAAGAAAACACGGCACCGGTAGCGCCAATCCGCTCATTCCCGCGAAAGCGGGAATCCAGTTTCCGAAAGCGCGGCTATTGACGGCCACAAGACTGGGTCCCCGCTTTCGCGGGGCCGATCCGGGACCCAGAATCCACAGCATGGGTCCCGGCTCTCCCCCCGATCAAGTCGGGGGTCGGCCGGGATGACAAAAAGTGAGCGTCAGCTCGCCTTCGCCGCCTTGGCCCGCATGGTGCCGGCAGTGTGGCCGCAGGCGCATTCGAAGAACAGCCGCTCCAGGGTGGAGGAGCCGGGCGCCGGCTCCTTGCGGGCGAGCCGCATTTCGGCGCCGCATTGCGGGCAGGTCTGCGTGATCGTGGGAGCTTTCGAATAGTCGGAACGGGACATGACACCAACCCGGAAATGGAGGCCCGAACGCGGGCGTAAGCCTTGTGAAAGTACGATAGTTCCCGGCGGTCTTTCAAGCGGAACTCAGGCATTGCCGGTCCCCACCAAGGTGGGCTTGCCTCGCGCGGGCAATCCATCGTAGGGCGCGTCCATGGCGCTGCCTGAAAAACCCCCGCTGGACGCACCCCCAGCCAAGCACCCTCCTTTCGTTTCGCTTTTCGCTCTCTACCGGACCTTCTTCTGGGTCGGCCTGTTCAGCTTCGGCGGAGGTCTGAGCGCGTGGCTGCACCGCGAAGTCGTGCAGCTTCGCGGCTGGCTTACGGAGGAGGAATTCTTCTCCGGCTATAGCCTCAGCCAGGTCATACCCGGCGTAAACTCCAGCAATCTCAGCGTCTATCTCGGCCAGCATTTACGCGGCCCGCTCGGCGCTCTTGTGTGTCTCACCGGTTTGCTGACGGCCCCCTTCATCGTCGTCATCGCCACCGCCATGGTCTATCAGCGCCTGCTCGGCGTTCCCGGATTTCAGGCAGCGATGGCGGGCGTCGCCGCGGCAGCCATCGGCATGCTGGTGCGGATGGCGTTGACGGCGGCAACCGGAGCGGTGCGCGGCGGCCGTCTGGGGGGCTTGGTCCCTCTGCTGATCATCGGCATTACCTTTACGGCCGTCGGCATTCTGCGCTGGCCGCTCGTGCCGGTCGTGCTGACCATGGCGCCGATCAGCATCGCCGCCGCGTGGTCGTCGCGGAGCGAACCCGATGCGTGACGATCTCACCGCGCTTGCGATCATCATCATTCCGCTGTCGCTGGCCGCAGTCGGGGGCGCGTCGAGTATCTATGCGCCGCTGCAACATCAAACGGTGGACGTGCACCAGTGGCTGACGGCGCGGGAATTCCTCGATCTGTTCGCGCTGGCGCGCGTCACGCCGGGCCCGGGATCGATGATCACCACCCTGGTGGGTTGGCAGGTCGCGGGATTGGCGGGCGCGCTGGTTGCGACGCTGGCGTTGTTCGTGCCGTCCTGCCTGGTCTGCTTCCTGGTTTCGCGCACCTGGAACCATTATCGCGGAACGCAGTGGCATAGCGCGATCGAGCGGGGGCTGCGGCCGCTGGCGGCCGGCCTCGTGCTTTCCGCCGTTGCCGTGTTGTTGCGCCTGGCGGAAACCGGGCCGCTGGCCTGGGTGGTCGTTGCGATCTCCGCCGCCGTGCTGATGTGGCGGCCGAAGCTGCATCCCTTCATTCTTCTCGTCGGCGGCGCGGTGATTTTCCTGGCGGCGCGGGCGGCGGGAGTGGTGACGCTTTAGAATTGTGGCCGCTCGTCCCCGCGAAAGCGGGGACCTAGTAGCCGCCGATATTCTCACGTTTTGCAAACTGGATTCCCGCTTTCGCGGGAATGAGCGAAACATCTGCTGGGTTCACCCCGCCAGCATTCCCTTCACGAGGCCGCTCGCCTTGGCCATGTCCATCCGGCCGGCATATTTACCCTTGAGCGCGCCGATCACCTTGCCCATGTCCTTCATGCCGGCGGAGCCGGTGTCCTTGATCGCGGCCTGGATCGCAGCCTTCATCTCGTCATCCGACATCTGCTTCGGCAGATAGGCGGAGATGATCGCGATCTCTTCCTGCTCCTGCTTCACCAGGTCGGCGCGGCCGCCCTTCTGGTACATCTCCACCGATTCCTGGCGCTGCTTGATCATTTTTTGCAGCAGCGGAAGCACCTCGGCGTCGCCGAGCGCCGGCTTGCCCGCGCCGCGGGCCTCGATATCGGCATTCTTGAGCGATGAATTGACCATCCGCAGGGTTGAAACCGCGCGCTCGTTCTTGGCCTTCATGGCTTCGGTCAGGGCTTTGTTGATGTCGTCGCGCAGCACGGGCGATCTCCCTTAAATGGTCTTGCCTCGGCGGATATTATAAGCAACTAAGCTGTCATGACCGGGAAAACCAGCCCGTTGTGGACGGAGCCCAAGGCCACCGCCCTGCTCGTGCTCGCCGACGGCACGGTTCTGGAGGGATTCGGGCTCGGCGCCACCGGCCATGCGGTGGGCGAGGTCTGCTTCAACACCGCGATGACCGGATACGAGGAAATCCTCACGGACCCCTCCTATGCCGGCCAGATCATCACCTTCACCTTCACCCATATCGGCAATGTCGGCACCAATGTTGAGGACATCGAGTCCGCCAACATGGCCTCGAGCGGCGCGCGCGGGGTGGTGCTGCATACCGCCATCACCGAGCCTTCCAACTACCGCAACACGCGGCATCTGGACGAATGGCTGCGGGCCCGCGGCATCATCGGGCTGTCCGGCCTCGATACGCGGGCGCTGACGCGGCTGATCCGCGAAAAAGGCATGCCCAACGCCGTGATCGCGCATGAGCCGTCCGGCACATTCGATCTCGACGCCCTGAAGAAAGAAGCGCGCGCGTGGCCGGGACTGGTCGGCATGGACTTGGTGCCGATGGTGACGAGCGGACAACGGTTTTCCTGGGACGAGACGCCGTGGGAATGGGGCAAGGGCTATGGCCGGCAGGAGAAGCCGGAATTCCATGTGGTCGCCATCGACTACGGCATCAAGCGCAACATCCTGCGGCTGCTGGCGGGATCAGGCTGCAAGGTGACGGTGGTGCCGGCGAAGACATCCGCCGATGACATCATCGCGCTCAAACCCGACGGGGTGTTTCTCTCCAACGGCCCCGGCGATCCCGCCGAGACCGGCAAATACGCGGTGCCGGTGATCCAAACCGTGATCGGGAAAAACATCCCGACCTTCGGCATTTGCTTAGGCCACCAGATGCTCGGCATCGCGCTCGGCGGCAAGACGGAGAAGATGCACCAGGGTCATCACGGCGCGAACCACCCGGTGAAGGACCTGACCACCGGCAAGGTGGAGATCACCTCGATGAATCACGGCTTCGCCGTGGACAAGGACTCGCTGCCGAAGAATGTCGAGCAGACACATGTGTCGTTGTTCGACGGCTCCAATTGCGGCATCGCGCTCAAGGACAAGCCGGTCTTCTCGGTGCAGTATCATCCCGAGGCGTCGCCTGGCCCGCGCGACAGTCATTATCTCTTCAAACGCTTCGTCGACATGATGCGGCAGAGAAAGAGCGCCTAACCTTCGGCGAAGGGACCATGCCCGCCGCGACCAAACCGATCGAACCGCTCGCCTTCATGTTCGCCGACGATGGGGCGATTCCCAACAACCCGCGCCTGCCCTTCCTGCATTATCGCGAGGCGATCGATTTCTCCGGCTCGGCCAAGCCGGAAGAGACGATCGAAAATATCTTCAAGCGGAACGGCTGGGGCGACATGTGGCGCAACGGGATTTTCCCTTACGTGCATTATCACTCGATGATCCATGAGGGCATGGGCATCGCACGCGGGCGCGCCAAGGTTCGCTTCGGCGGCGAGAAGGGGCAGGAAGTCGATCTGATGGCGGGCGACGTGGCGATCCTGCCCGCCGGCACCGGCCATCAATGCCTCTGGGCCAGCCCCGAGCTGATGGTGATCGGCACTTATCCCCCGACCGGCCGTTACGATCTCTGCCGCGGCAGCAAGGCGGAATACGCCAAGGCGGTGGTTTCCATTCCGCAGGTGCCGCTGCCGAAAGCCGATCCGGTCTATGGCGAGAGTGGCCCCTTGCTGGAGCTGTGGAGGAAGTAGCTTCGTTTCACGCGCCCCTTCCCTGCCCGGTGAATATGGTCTAAGCACCCAGCGCGCGGGGGCTTCCCCGCCGGGTTGGCCAGGACGCGCGAAAGCGCGCCCTTTTTTTGCGTGTTTACATGACTCGTCATTCCGGGACGGCCACAGGCCGGACCCGGAATCCAGAAAAAAGCTCGGTGTCGCGCCTCTGGATTCCGGGTTCGCCGCTGCGCGGCACCCCGGAATGACAAGGTCAGATTGCGGAGTGCAATGCCCAAACGGACCGACATCAAATCGATCCTCATCATCGGCGCAGGCCCGATTGTCATCGGCCAGGCGTGCGAGTTCGACTATTCCGGCACGCAGGCCTGCAAGGCGCTGAAAGCCGAGGGCTACCGCATCGTCCTGGTGAATTCGAACCCGGCGACGATCATGACCGACCCGGATCTCGCGCACGCCACGTATATTGAGCCGATCACGCCGGAGATCGTCGCCAAGATCATCGAGAAGGAACGGCCCGACGCGCTGCTGCCGACCATGGGCGGGCAGACGGCGCTCAATTGCGCGCTGTCGCTGCGCAAGATGGGCGTGCTGGAGAAATTCAACGTGCAGATGATCGGCGCCACCGCCGAAGCCATCGACAAGGCCGAGGACCGCGCGCTGTTCCGCGACGCCATGACCCGCATCGGGCTGGAGACGCCGCGCTCGCACCAGATCAAAACCCTGCCGCAGGCGCTGGAAGCGCTCGACGACATCGGCCTGCCCGCCATCATCCGGCCGTCGTTCACGCTCGGCGGCACCGGCGGCGGCATCGCCTATACCAAGGCGGAGTTCATCGAGATCGTCGAGCGCGGGATCGACGCCTCGCCGACCAACGAGGTGCTGATCGAGGAGTCGGTGCTCGGCTGGAAAGAATTCGAGATGGAGGTGGTGCGCGACAAGAAAGACAACTGCATCATCATCTGCTCGATCGAAAATTTCGATCCGATGGGCGTGCACACCGGCGACTCCATCACCGTCGCGCCGGCGCTGACGCTGACCGACAAAGAATATCAGATCATGCGCGACGCCTCGATCGCGGTGCTGCGCGAGATCGGGGTGGAGACCGGCGGCTCGAACGTGCAATTCGCCATCAATCCCGCCGACGGCCGCATGATCGTGATTGAGATGAATCCGCGGGTGTCGCGCTCCTCCGCGCTGGCGTCGAAGGCTACCGGATTCCCCATCGCCAAGGTCGCGGCCAAGCTCGCGGTCGGCTACACGCTCGACGAGATCGCCAACGACATCACCGGCGGCGCGACGCCGGCGTCGTTCGAGCCGACCATCGACTACGTGGTCACGAAAATCCCGCGCTTCGCCTTCGAGAAATTCCCCGGCGCGGACCCGGTGCTGACCACCTCGATGAAGTCGGTCGGCGAAGCCATGGCCATTGGCCGGACGTTCCAGGAGTCGTTGCAGAAGGCGCTACGTTCGCTGGAAACGGGGCTGACGGGTTTCGACGAGGTCGAAATCCCCGGTCTGGAGCCGGGCAGTGCCATGCAAGACGGCGAGGACAAGAATGCCATCCGCGCGGCGCTCGGCACGCCGACGCCCGAGCGTATCCTGAATATCGCGCAGGCCATGCGGCTCGGCGCGGATGATGAATTGATCCATACCGCCTGCCGGATCGATCCGTGGTTCCTGCGCGAGATGCGCGGCATCGTCGATATGGAAGCGCAGATCAAGGAGAAGGGCCTGCCGGCGACCGCGGGTGCTTTCCGGCGCTTGAAGTCGATGGGCTTCTCCGACGCGCGGCTGGGCAAGCTCACCAGCCTCGCGGCGGAAGAAGGGACGAAGCGGCGCCAGGAGTTGGGCGGGCGGCCGGGGTTCAAGCGCATCGACACCCGCGCCGCGGAATTCGCCCCGCCCCCCCCTTACAAGGATTCG
>Ga0080064_1007999_pt1 | contig 10296 bp, 6 predicted proteins | sample Subgrocontami54m_FD_69260 | JGI IMG/M metagenome (GOLD analysis project Ga0080064, IMG submission 69260) | Subsurface groundwater microbial communities from S. Glens Falls, New York, USA - GMW46 contaminated, 5.4 m (SPADES assembly) (version 2) ... | reverse complement strand
GCGGTGGGGCCGGGGGGGGACAAGGTGATGCCGACCCGCGGGCGGGTCCCAATGGATAGGGCATTTCTGAGGGCTTCCGTGGCTCTGCTGATACAGACCTGCCACAAGCGGGAGATCCACGCCATGGGCGGAATGGCGGCGCAGATCCCGATCAAGAATGATCCGGAAGCGAACGAGAAGGCGCTGGAGAAGGTACGGCAGGACAAACTGCGCGAGGTCAAGGCGGGTCACGATGGAACCTGGGTTGCGCATCCCGGGCTGGTCTCGATTGCGAAGGACGTCTTCGACCAATACATGCCCACTCCGAATCAACTGCATGTGAAGCGGGAAGAGGTGAAGGTTTCTGCCGCCGATTTGCTGGAGCCCACCTCCGGCGGAATTACAGAAGACGGATTGCGCGCCAACGTGGACATCGGCATTCAATACCTGGAAGCCTGGCTCAATGGCAACGGGTGCGTGCCCATCTATAACCTGATGGAAGATGCGGCTACGGCGGAGATCTCGCGATCGCAGGTCTGGCAATGGGTGCGGCACGGAGTGAAGCTGGAAAACGGGGCGCCTGTGACGGCCAGCCTGGTCCGCCAGGCGATTGAGGATGAGCTGGCGGCCAAGCCGGGCACGGCAAACAAGAAAGTGGCGGCCGAGCTGTTTTCCGAAATGATGACACGGGAGGAGTTTCCAGAGTTCCTGACAACGGCGGCCTATCAGAAGATCGATTAGCAGGAGCACCATGATAAAGCTGCTGATTCTGACCCTTCTCCTGGTTCTGCCTCTCGCGGCGGAGCGCAACAAGGGAAACCCCCTCGATCACATTCCGAAAAACATGGAAGTGCTGACGCATTTTGGCGAACGCGCGGACTTTTCGCCGGACAACCAGCGCATTGCATTCATGTCGAAAAGCTTCGGCGATGCTTTTGTCATCGATCTCAAGACGCGGATCATACGGTGCCTGACCTGCGGGGTGCCGGGCGCGGCATTCCTTCGCATCATGCATCTGGCGGATGGCAACTACATACTGATCGGGCCGGAGCGGTTCAGCGATATCGGCACCAGCCGGCGGCGCGACAATGAGCTCTGGTTCCTGAGCAAGGAAGCCGGATCCAAGCCCGTCAAGCTGGGGCAGAAGATGAGCGAAGGCGCGGCGATTTCGAAGAAGAACATGAGGATGGCCTGGTCGGAAACCAACGCGCAGTTTCCGGAACTGGCGCCCTCCTATTCGCGGTTAGTGGTGGCGGACGTGGTTTCATCCGGTGGAACGGCGAAGCTGGTGAATCAGAAAACAATCTATGAAAGCAAAGAGGCGAGCTGCCGGCTGGAAGCGCAGGACTTTTTTGACAATGACCAGCAGATGACCTTTACCTGTTACCGGCCGAAAGGACCCGCCGGGGTGATGGGCATTGATATGAGGAATGGCAAGGTGACCGACTACTCGCAGGCGCCGGCCATCTACAACGAGGTGGAAGGCATCTTCCCGGACGGCAAGTATACGCTGGTGGAATCCTCCCAGCAGGTGGAGGAGTTGGGCGGCAATCATGGTTCACGCCAGATCGATATCTGGAAGCTGCGGATGGACGGCACCGGCAAGGATTTCGTTCGACTCACCAACTTCAATGACTATGAGGGTTGGAAGGCTTCCAATCCCGTTGTGGCAACCGACGGCCGGCGGATTGCGTTTCAGATCGCACACACGGCCGACGAAGCGGGCGTGGGATATGGCCTGGTGCTGATTCACCTGCGAAAATAGGCGGGTAGCGACGGCTTGGTCTCCACCAGGATCTCCAGAATTGCCTTGCGGTCCGAAGCCGAGAGCAGGTCGAACTCTTTTTGCTCTCCTGTGAGAATTTGATAGAGCCGCCGGTAGAGATAGTCCAGCGCGGGCTGGGGCAGGCTGTCCAAGGCGCGTGAGTAGATGAGAAAACTGCAGCGATAGCGGAACAGCCTGGTGTCGAGATCAAAATCACGCAGCGAACGGCCTTTGCTGTCGCGCGGTCCCAAACCGGCAAACTGTTTTTGGAAATCCGATGTTCCGCGTACCGGAGCGGTGAGCGGCGCCTCGCCGGAAAACAACAGGTACTTGAGCAGGGCATCGACGGGGCCGAAAATTCTGCGCCGCGTGGAATCAAACCATTCCTCCGGCGGGCGCTTCAGCGCCTGGCTGATGGCCTGTTGATGGGAAAGGGCCAGTTTGGTCTCATAGCCGACGCGGGTGATCAGGTTGTGGAGCTTGGACTGGTGCGCGAGCACCATCAACGCAACCGGGTCACTGTGCGGCGAAGCGTAGGAAGAGAGATCCACCACCTTGGCTAGATCGGTCAGGTTGGCGCCGGCCTCGCGGTCCAGCCTTTCCGGCTGGTTCCTGTCCTTCACCCATACATTGCCCATGTGCCGCTGCGCGCCGTGCGTGCCGGACACAAACCATCCTCCCCAGCGCTGGGAGATCGGAGAGTTGTCGTCGGTGTCAAAGGAGCCGGCCTGCAATTGCGGAAAGCCTTCCACGTCCGGATACACGGATCGAACAACGTGCCCGGGAACTCCCAGCGTGCGCGGCGAGGCGTGGCATTGCAGGCACTCGTCGCGGCGGACAAAACCGATGGTGGAGCCGTCGCGGTTGTCCAGGGTGTAGAAAAAGGCTCCGCGCTCGGGGTCCACCGAGGAGACCTCCATCACCTGGCTGCCTTTGACCCAGCCGATGTAGACGTTGTCGTTGAAATAGAGCGCGCGCGGGGCGGCCGGCGAGATGAGCTGCAATTGAAAACTGGTTTTGGAAAAAACGAGCACCTGCGAGCTCACCGGCACATCCAGGTTCCGCAATACCGACAGCAGGTAGCCGCCGGGCGATTGGTATTCGAGGGTCACATCGCCCCGCTCCAGCTTGCGCTGCAACCGCGCCACCGGGTCATTCCTGGTGGGGGCGTTGTAACCGATGGCCTCGTCTTCCATTGGCAAGACAAACGAGCCTTGCCCGAAGGCAAAAGCGGGCGCCAGCAGACTCAACAAAAGGTGATGCCGTTTCATCGGGCTGCTCTTACCATAACCTGCTCCGGACTCTGACAAAGCGGCATCTGCGTTCCTGTCAATAACGCGGCCAGGCTCACCTGCCGGAACTCCTCCTCAATGCTCGCCATGGCCGCGTCCAGGCGCTGGTGCAGCGGGCACAGGTTGCAGCCGTGCGAGGAGATGCCGAGGGGGCAGGTCCGGATGCGCGGCAACGGATCCACGGAGTTCAACACATCCAGCACCGTGATCTCGCACGGATGGCGCGCCAGCTGGAAACCGCCATGCCTGCCGCGCCAGCCGAGGACCAGTCCGGCCTTTCCCAGTTGGTGCATCACTTTGGAAAGGTAGCCGGGCGGCGCCTGGGTACCGGCGGCGATGTCGTGGGTGGTCTGGGAGATGCCGTGGGATTGAGCGAGGAAGACGGCGGCGCGCAAAGCGTATTCAGCGGTGGAGGAGAGCATAAAAGTATATTAGTACCTTTATATCCAGAATATACGCTCATCCTGGCTTTGATGCAAGTGCGGGCACGCATAAAGACGCCCCGGCATGATGTATGATTGGACTCGTTTGACTCCCGAATCGATTGCGCATTACCGGATCACAGGAAAGCTTGGGAAGGGCGGCATGGGCGAGGTCTACCGCGCCACCGACACCAAGCTCGGACGCCAGGTGGCCATCAAGGTGCTGCCGGAGGCTTTTGCCGCTGACCCGGACCGCATGGCGCGATTTGCCCGCGAAGCCAAGGTGCTGGCCACACTGAACCACCCGAACATCGCTTCCATCTACGGAATCGAGGAGCGGGCCATCATCATGGAGTTGGTGGAGGGCGAGACGCTCAAGGGGCCCATGCCGCTGGATACGCTGCTCAAATATGCGGTGCAGATTGGTTCAGCGCTTGAGTATGCGCACGAAAAGGGAGTGGTACATCGTGATCTGAAGCCCACCAATGTCATGGTCACGGCCGCGGGAGTGGTAAAGGTTCTGGATTTCGGACTTGCGAAAATGAACGAGCCGGCGGCCGCGCCGGACGAGGGAACTGACTCGCCGACACTGACGATGCGGGCCACGCAAGCGGGAGTGATTCTCGGAACCGCCGCCTACATGTCGCCGGAGCAGGCGCGCGGCAAACCGGTGGACCGGCGCGCGGATCTGTGGGCGCTCGGTTGCCTGCTGTTTGAACTATTGTCCGGCAGCAGGGCGTTTGGCGGCAGCAGTAACCTGGACATTCTGGCCGCCGTGGTTGGAACCGAACCGGAGTGGAGGAGGCTACCGGCGGGAACGCCGGCAGGGCTGCGCCGCCTGCTGCGGCGGTGCCTGGCGAAAGATCCGGCCAAGCGTCTGCAAAATGCCGGCGACGCGGTGCTGGAACTGGAGGATGCGGGAAATGAGCCAGTGCCGGTTGGGCCGGCGGCCTCTGTGGTGCCGCGCGGCAAGCTGTGGGCCTGGATGCTGGCGGCCTTGTGCGCCGGCGCGGCGGTGGGGGGCACTCTCATCTGGCGGTTGCGGCCACCGGAGGCGGCTGCTCCGGTGACTCGATTCTCCATTCCATTGGTTGCCACCACGGACCTGAACATGCCGGTTGCCATCTCGCCCGATGGCAAGAGGATTGTTTATTTGGCCGGGGGCGAATTCAATGCGGTCATCCAAGTACGCGACTTGTCGTCACAGACGGCCAAAGCTTTGTCCGGAACTGAAGGCGCATTCGCTCCAAGCTTTTCTCCCGAAGGGGATTGGATCGTGTACTCCTCGGACGGCAAGCTACAGAAGGTTTCCGCCGGCGGTGGGGCCGTGGACACCTTGGCGGCGGGTGTAACCGTACTGGGAGGGGGCGCGCATTGGACGCCGGAGGGAGAGATTCTGTTTACGGCCCATGGGCTTTCCAGCATACCGGCGACCGGCGGAGTTTCCAAGGCGTTGACCACTGCGCCGCCAGGCGAGGAGCATTCCCAACCGGAACTGCTGCCCAGCGGCAAGGCGATCCTGTTCACGGTAGTTCGGCTGGGCGAGTCACCGCGTGTGGCGATTCTGCAGCGGAAGAGCGGAGAGGTGAAGATACTCCTCAACGGCGCCCAGCAGGCGCATTACCTCAACTCGGGTCACCTTGTGTATTACCGCGAGGGACGGCTGGAACGAGTCGCCTTCGATCCGGAAACCCTGAGTGTCTCCGGCGCGCCGGTGACTGTGGTGGAAGGGGTTTCCTATTCGCTGGTCTACACTTCGGCCGCCTTCGCCGCGTCTCCTGGCGGCGTTCTGGTCTACCGTCCGGGAACGGGAGCGGCATCAAAATCGGAACTGACCTGGTCCAATCGCGCCGGGGAACGGCGTCCGCTGGCCAAGCTTTCGCATCCATTCAACCAGGTGCGCCTTTCTCCAGACGGCCGCACGTTAATCCTGGCCAACCGGGCGCAGGAAAGCGACTTGTGGTCCTATGATGTGGAGCGCGGCACGCTTTCCCGGGTCACCTTCGAACCGGGTGAGGATGAAACGCCGGTCTGGTCACCGGACGGGAAGCAGATCGCCTGGGCCACGCATCGAAAGGGCCCGGGGCAGGTGGCGGTGCGAAATGTAGACGGCACGGGTGGAGAGCAGATTGTATGGACGGGCGCCGCGCATACGCATGTGGATTCCTGGTCCCCGGACGGCAAGTTCCTCGCGTTGTCTATGATCGAGCAAGGCGCAACGTTCGACATCCTGACAATTCCGCTTCAGGGCGATCACAAGCCACAGCCGTTCTTGAGCGGCCCCTATACTGAGATGCAGGCCGCATTCTCACCGGATGGCCGCTGGATCGCCTATTCCTCGAACGAGTCCGGACGGCTGGAGGTTTATGTGAGGGCGTGGCCCGGCCCTGGCGGAAAAACACAGATCTCCACCGAAGGAGGACTGTTGCCGCAGTGGACGCGCGGAGGCCGGGAATTGTGCTACCGGTCCGGCGCCAAAGTCATGTCGGTTCCCATCGAAACCGGCGCGGGGCTGCGTGCCGGCGCGCCCAAGGCGCTGTTTGAGGGAAGGTATGAGACCGAATACGCCGTCATGCCCGACGGCCAGCGGTTCGCGATGATCGCGCAACCAGAGGCGGCTGACGCCAATGAAATGGTGGTGACCGTCAACTGGCTTTCTGAATTCAGCAAGCCCGGGAAATAAGATGCACAACCAGACGCGTTGGCGGGGACCGCGAATTTCTCAGAACATGATTCTGGCGTTAATCTGAAACACCCGCGCCGAGTTTCTTTGTCCGGTGATGCGGCCAAAGTTGACGTTCGTGGGGTTGTTGTTGGGATTGCCCCAGTCCACTGAGTTAAACGTGTTGAATGTATCCATCTGCACGGCGAACTTCCAAGACTCGTGAATCGGGAACTCGCGGCGCAGGCTCAGGTTTTGATTAAAGCTGCTTGGGTTATGCAGCTTGTAGACGAGCGAGCGCGGCGTGTTGCCGAAGGTGAACGCAGCCGGATTTTGGAACGCATTACGGTCCAGGAAGGGAGTTGGGTCATTGCCCATGCGGTCATTGACGCGGTAATCCCCATTGATACGGACAGGCCCTGAGAAGTTCGGATTGAAATCCGAGTAGCAGGATCCGGCGCTCGGCAAATTGCAATTCGCCGCGATGCTGCCAAAACCAGTGCCCGACCGGTACGTTGTTATCCCGGAAACCTGCCAGTTCGACAGAAGAGCATTCACGACGGAGTTGCCAGGAGCAAGCGGCCTGCCCTTTCCGAATGGCAGTTGATAGAGAAAAAATGCATTGAGGATATGGCTGGAGTCAGTGGTTTGCGCCTTTTCGGACCAGTACGCGCTGCGGCTGCCGAGATCGTCGAATCCCTTGCCAAAGGTGTAGTTGAACATGAACGTGAGCCCCTGCGACATCCTCTTATCAGCCGTAAACTGAACCGAATTATAGTTGCCATTGCCCACCATCCCATAAGGGTCCGACAGGCCGGAGTATTGCGGGTACGGCTTCAACATCTGCGCGATACTTCCGATGTAGTTTGGATACGGCAATCGAATCTCGGGAAAAATCGCCCTGGCGGAAGCGACGTTTGCGGGGCTGGCCGTCATGCTGAGCAGATTGCCAAGCCCGACATACTTCGGGTCGATTGTATTGGACCAGATTCCGCGCGACCCGCCTTGCAGATAATGACCGTTGCTCGCGACATAGTTTACTCCCACGGTCAGGGTGGAAAGTATGGCGGACTGCACGCCGATGTTCCAGTTCTGGTAGCGCGGCGGGTGCCCGCCGATTTCCGGGTCGCCGTAGGTGACCGATCCGCCCTGGGGCACTCCGGTATAGAAACCGGTGTTGAGGGTGGGCTCAAAGAACGGCGCTTTTTGATAAGACGGGAAGCCGCTTTCCCAGTAGAAGGCGGGGCTGATGCCGCCATCGAGGGAGGCGGGCGATGGATTTGCGGTGAAACCGAGCAGGCCCGTGCCCGTCCGGGCGCCACCGCGGCCGCCGACGGCGCCACGATGGGTAGAGTTGATTGCGTACCCAGCGCGCAGAATGGTCTTGCTGTTCAGCTTGTAGGCAACGCCAAGGCGGGGTTCCAAATTCCCGTAGTAGGGTTTCACTGGAGTGCGGCATTTGCAACTGTTCACGCCGTTGCCGGAAAAAACCAGCGCTCCGGGAAAGCCGCCAATGGCGGGATTGGGAGCCGTGGGATCGAAGAACGACATACGGTCAGCCACTTCGACATAGGGAGTCATGATGTCGTAGCGCAAGCCGAGAATGAGGGTGAGGTTCTTGGTCATCTTGAACGTATCCTGCACCCAGGTGGAATAGGTCCGGTACCGTCCGCCGTTGCCGACGACATAGTCGTCTGAAACGTTGGCCGAGTTCACCGCCCCGAGCAGATAACTCGCATAGGAATGTCCCTGTGCGGTCTGCAACGTACCGGCCGCATTGAAACCGGCGGTCTGCAGGTTGCTGAAGTTCCAAGTGGCGTTACTGCCCAGCAGGCGCTCCTTGCCATTGATCTGGTTCCATTGGATTTCCCCGCCGAAGGTAACCGAATGCCGGCCGGTGGTCCATTGCAAGTTGTCCTGCAAGGTGAACGTATTGGTAAGGTCGAGGAAGGCGCGCGAATTGGTGCCGCGCCATCCGGTGGGCGAGTTCGGCCCGCCGAAAGCAATCTCCGGGAACGACGAGTCGGCCTCGCCTCCCGGCAAGCCGGTGAGGCCTGCCTTGATGGGGTACTTGCCATCGACGGTTACATTGGTGATGGGCACGTTGAACCGCGCGTATCCATAGCTGATCTGGTTGACGATATTGCCGGTGGGAACCCAGTTATGCTTGGCCTGCGTTGTGAGTGTGTATTCATCCACGGCCCGTGTGTCGGCATAGGGAAGCGGCAGGTTATTGCCTGCGTTGCGATACAGAGTGGCCTGGCCGCGGTGACCTTTGCTGAAAAGGAACGATGTGGAGTGTTGCGCATTAATCGTCAAGTCGACTTTGTTGGTTGTATTGTCGTTCACAAAGCCGAATGGAAGGCTGGTCAGGTAGTTGCTTTGTAGGCTGGAGTTGACCGGGTCAGGCAGGGCTTGCTGGAAACTCTGTGAAATCCTGGAAATCTGGTTCGCGGGAATGACGTTGCCCGGGTAGGGCGCGCGTGTTCGAACGCCGGCTGCATTGGCGACGGTTGTTCTCGGGTCGAAGACCGGAACTAGCTGGCTGAAGTTCCCGGCGCGCATTTGGAGGGTGGGAACATGGGCGAAGGCGCCGGCCGATTTGGTCCGATAGCGGAACCCGTCATAGTTGGAGAAGAAGAACATGCGATTGCGAATGATGGGGCCGCCAACGCTCGCTCCGAATTCGTTCTGGTGTTCAGGCGTGTCGGTGCGGGCAAAGTAACCGCGGGCATCGAGCCGGGTGTTACGGAAGTACTCGTACATGGCCCCGTGAAACTTGTTGGTTCCGGACTTGATGACAAAGTTTGTCGCGCCCTGCCCGCCGAACTGCACCGACGCGCCGGCGGTCTCGAGCTGAAACTGATCCACAGCCTCGACCGATACGCCCAGCCCAATGTTGCGCACCTCCCCCTGCACCACGGGATTGGTAAGCGCGATGCCTTCCACATAAACCTCTTGTGAGTTGGGCTGTCCACCGAGCACGTTGCCCGCGTCGTTGTTGCCGCCGCCGCCGGTGATTCCAGGCATCAGACCCACAAACCCGAGCGGAGACCGCGGGGCACTCCCCATCGCCAGCGGTAAAGCCGTATAGAGGTCCTGTCGAATCGTCTGTCCCATGCGCACGTCATCCGTGTTGAGCGTGGGGGCAACGTCGGTGACTGTCACCTGAGTGGCTGTTTCTCCCACTTGCAGCGCCACATCCACCGTCACTACCGTGAGCGCGTCGACGTGTATGTTCTGCCGAACCGTGGTTTGAAACCCCGCCGCGGTGATGGCGATGTTGTAAGCACCAACAGGCAGCGGCGATATCGAATACACTCCCGCCGAGGTAGTCACCCGCGTGCTCTTGACTCCGGTGGCGCTGTGGGTCGCCACCACCACGGCCGCCGGAACAACGGAGCCGCTTTGGTCGGAAACCACCCCCTGAATGGAGCCGCCGCCGCCGATCTGCGCGGGCGATGGAATCGCGAAAGCCAGGAAGAATGCTCCCAGCGAGCAAACAAGAGCATTGTGCATAATAGAACCCCTGGTAGAGTATAACTCCGCAGTGTCAGTAGTGTGTGTGATTGGCTACTTTTCGCAGGTATGGGTCCCCGCGTTTGACGCTCTTCGGCTTTGCGCCCTTGTAGCCGTAGACCAGTAACATCCTGCTTGAAATACAGTACGACCTTGCCTTGCTCGTTCAAGCGGAACTTGTACCAAAACAAGTCTTCGGAGCCATCGCCCTTCCAGTCGCGCTTGACGAAATCAGGATTGCCGTTGAGCGGATTGGCGGGCCACTTGGAGAGGAGGTTGCCTTGCCGGTCAAACCAGTGTACCTGTGCGCCGAGGCCAGCCTCACCGTTCCTCGCCTAGGTCCTGGCGTTGACGGCGATCCTTGGCCCGGCAAGACCGCCGCGGACATTTCGCACCTCGAGTTGTTGCGCATGCTCGGCCGGATGCCACAGCAGTTCGCCAGTTAACGCGCGGAAGACCATGATGCCGAACTCGCTCACGGGCGCAAGGATCTCCACCTGCCCATCGCCGTCGATAGTACAGGTGGGCCTGAAGGTCATCTTGTCCCTCCATACTATCGACCTCGAAGCATGCCGAGAACTACCGCTATCAGGTTCAGGACCAACCGGTGTGAATAGGCGGAAGCTGGTATTCTTGGAGGCAACCATGAAGCTGTCT
>Ga0080064_1007996_pt1 | contig 10305 bp, 9 predicted proteins | sample Subgrocontami54m_FD_69260 | JGI IMG/M metagenome (GOLD analysis project Ga0080064, IMG submission 69260) | Subsurface groundwater microbial communities from S. Glens Falls, New York, USA - GMW46 contaminated, 5.4 m (SPADES assembly) (version 2) ... | reverse complement strand
GCCCCGGCAAGAGGGATTGCCGCGGCTCGACCGCATGAGCGGCCTTCCGCACCGGCCCGCGACCGCCGTCACCGACGAGATGGCGACTACCGCCGGGGATGCTTTTTCAATGGCGCTGTGGCGCGCCCATCTCGCGCGCGCGCTGGATGCGGCGCGCAGTCTCAATCCCGGACGCCCCGTCCCGGAACTCGCCGCGCGCGATCCTTACGCCTTGCGCGGGCTGGTGCTCGTTCTTCTGTTCGCGACTTTTTTTGCGGCAGACGGCGAGCGGCTGCGCCGCATTGCCGCCGCCTTCGACTTCCGTGGCGTGGTGACGCCGGCGAATTTCCGTGTCGATGCCTGGGTGACTCCACCGCTCTATACCGGCAAATCGCCGCTGCTGCTGCCTGGGGTGCGGCCGGGCGAGCCGGTACAAACCGCTGCCAATTATTCCGTGCCGGTCGGCAGCATCCTCGTGGTACGCGCCAGCGGCAAATCCGGCCTCGATATCGATGCCAAGGGAGAACTGAGCGAAGTTTCCGACGGCCCCGCGCCGCCTGCCGGTACCGAGGAGCGGCGTTTCGTGATCAACGGGGGCGGCTCCGCCACGATCCATAGCAGTGCCGACGACGTTACCTGGAGCTTCACCGCCATTGCCGACCGCGCGCCCACCATCACGCTGGCGAAAGATCCTGAATCCCAGCCGCGCGGCGCCATGGTGCTCAATTACAAGGTCGAGGACGACTACGGCGTCGCGGAAGCAAAGGCGGTCTTCAGCCGCGCCGAAAAACCAAGCACGTCGAATCAAAAGGTCCGGCCGCTCTATGATCCACCGGAATTCCCGCTGGTGCTGCCGCAGGCGCGCGCCCGCAATGGCGTTGGACAAACCGTAAAGGATGTAACTGAGCATCCGCTGGCTGGCGCCGACGTCGCCATGACCCTGATCGCGCGCGACCAGGCCGGCAACGAGGGCCGCAGCGAAGCCTTCAAGATGAAGTTGCCGGAACGGCCATTCTTCAATCTTCTTGCCAAATCGCTTGTCGAACTGCGGCGGATGCTGGCGCTCAATGCCGAGGAGCAGCCGCGCGTGTTGATCGCTCTCGACGCGCTGAGCATCGCTCCGGAACGGTTTACCAAGGAGATCGGCGTCTATCTCGGACTGCAATCGATCTACTGGAGTCTAAATTACGCCAAGACCGACGACCAGTTGCGCGACGTCGTTTCGCGCATGTGGGCTTTCGCGGTGCTGCTGGAAGACGGCAGCCTCGGCGATGCCGCCGCGGCGTTGCGCGCGGCTGAAGAAGCGCTGCGCCAGGCGCTCGAGCGCAACGCCAGCGACGAGGAAATCAAGCGGCTGACGGACCAGCTGCGCGCGGCTATCAACAATTACCTGCAAGCCCTGGCGCGGGAGCTGCGCAAGAATCCGGAGCAACTTGCGCGTCCTCTCGCACCTGATTCGCAAATGCTGAATTCGCAGGATTTGCAGAACCTGCTCAGTCAGCTCGAAAACCTGTCGCGCTCGGGCAACAAGGAAGCTGCGCGCCAGCTTCTGCGGCAACTACAGGCGATGCTCGACAATCTGCAAATGGCGCGGCCGGACGGCTCGCGCGGGAACGGCGACATGCGGCTGCTGGGCGACCTCGCCGAGATGATCCAGCGCCAGCAGCGATTGCGCGACCGGACCTATCAGCAGGGTCAGGACATGCGCCGCGATGGCCAGAACGGCCAGAACCAGATGGGAGAGCTGCAGGACGACCAGCAGGGTTTACGCGACAAGCTCAACAAGATGCTGGATGAATTGCGCCAGCGTGGTTACGGGATGAAGAGCCCGGACCAGCAGGGCCAGGACGGCCAGCAGGGAAGCGAACTCGACCAGCTCGGCCGCGCCGGCGATGCCATGGGCGACGCCGAAGGCGCGCTGGGAGGCGGCAATCCGGATTCGGCCGTTGATTCGCAGGGCCGCGCGCTCGAAGCCCTGCGCCGCGGTGCGCAGAATCTGGCGCAGGCCATGCAGCAGCGGCGCGGCGTCGGCCAAGGGCCGGGTTTGGGCGGCCGCCTGGGCCAAGCGCGCGGCGATGACGAAACCGATCCGCTCGGCCGGCCCCGCGGCAACCGCGATTTCGACGATACCAGTGTCAAAGTGCCGGGCGAGATCGACGTGCAGCGCGCGCGCCGCATTCTTGAGGAGTTGCGCCGCCGTTTCGGAGATGCCGGCCGTCCGCAGCTTGAGCTGGATTATATCGAGCGGCTATTGAAGGATTTTTGATCCGGCAGGATTGACGTGCCTGCTCGCGCCGAGAAGCGCGCTGGTTACCGCCTCGCGGATGCCTGCTACCGACAGCGGCTTGGCGATCACGTCATGGATCAGGGCGTCGAGGCCGTGCGCCCGCTCGCGCTGGTCTGCGTAGCCCGTCATCAGCAGAATAGTGACCTTGGGATGATCGCGCGCGGTGGCGAGCGCCAGCGCGATGCCGTCCATCACCGGCATCTTGATGTCGGCAAGCAGGAGATCGAATTGGCCGCTGCGGCCGAGCGCCTCAAGCGCCGCGCCGCCGTCCGCCGCGGTGACGACATCGTGGCCGCTCTCCAGCAACGCGCGCGCCACCAATCCGCGTATCTGTTCCTCGTCCTCGGCTACCAGAATCCGCGCCATGCTTTCTCAATCTATCCTGGCGACCACATCGCGGCGGGTAAAGAAACGCACCATCACGTCCCGCGTTTCAGCGGGCGGAGAGGCAAGCCGCGCGCGGAACGGGAGCGTTTCGCCGGGCCCGAGAATTGAGCGCGTGGGTTGCGTGGTCCAGGAATAGATTTCGTGTTTGCTGCCGTTGCGGACCGCGAGGCGCAGCCGCGGCACTTCCGCCGCGCGGCGTGTTACGTTGGTGATGGTGCCTTCCACCACCAGCACGGGCATTCCGTCTTGTTCTTCCTTCGACATCTTGATGCCTTCGAAGGCGAGCCCGCGCAGATTCACCGGAAGCCCTATGACGGAATAAAAGGAGGCCGTCTGGGGCAGCAGCCGGACGATATCCATCCGCCAACCCATCAGGACAGCGTTGGCGGCAACGAGCGCCAGGATAAGGGTCGGCAATCTGGAAAGCGGCCATTGCTGTTTTCGGCGCCGCAACACCTGGCGGCGTGCGCGGCGGGCATTAAGAGCCTCGATGTCCACTTCAGTATTTGCAATCTGCACCGGCGGGGGCTCCGCCGCCGTCTTAACGGGCTCATCCGGCGGAACAAGTGGCGGGGCTTCCGCGACGGCGATTTCTTCGCCGGGGACCGCGCTGAGCACGGCATCGGCGGCAGCGGTTTGTTCCGCATCGGCCGCCGCCATGTCTTCTTTCAAGCTCTCAAGATCGATTCCCTCGGTCGAGGCGGTCTCCGGCTGGGCGGTTTCTTCCAGTGCGGCCTCAGGCGCTGTTTCCGCTTTGGCGTCCGCGGCGGGAGGAGCCGGTTCCAAGATTGGCGCTTCTGCGTCGGGCGCGGGAGGGAAAAAAGAGATGATCTTCGGCTTGGCATCGACCACATCGAAGTCATCCCTCATGGCCAATGCTGGCGCCATGACTGGCATGGCCGCAAACCAGACATTCCTGCAGCGCGCACAACGCACCGAGCGGCCGCCCTGACCCAGTGACGGCGCTTCAACCTGGTACGATGTTGCGCATTTTGGACAGACGATCAGCATGACGATTCGAGGCGGATAAACGGAAGGCTGACCGTAACCCCTGATCCGTTAACGAATTGGAAACCATGCCGGGGCTGGGCGAAAATGCCCTTCCGCCCGGCGAAAAAGGCGGCTTGGCGGGCGATCCGGCGCGGCAAGCCGCTGGTATAAAGCGCGAATCAGGGCAGATAGTCTTTGCCTGGGGTTGATACCCCCTGCGGTCCGGAGAGGCTCGTGGTCCGATTCGAAAACGTGGGCTTGCGCTATGGTTTGGGCCCGGAGGTCCTGCGCGACCTATCCTTTCGGGTCGAACCGCATTCCTTTCAGTTTCTCACCGGGCCATCCGGTGCCGGCAAGACCTCGCTGCTGCGGCTGTTGTTCCTGACTCTGAAGCCGACGCGCGGGTTGGTCACGCTGTTTGGCCACGATGTCGCCATGTTGAGCAAGGACTCGCTGGCGTCGCTACGGCGGCGCATCGGCATCGTCTTTCAGGACTTCCGGCTGCTCGATCACATGACGACATATGAAAATGTCGCGCTGCCGCTGCGCGTGGCGGGGCGCAGCGAAGACAATTTCCGCGGCGAGGTGGTGGAGCTGCTGCGCTGGGTCGGTCTGGGCGAGCGCATGTGGGCGCATCCGCCGGTTCTGTCGGGCGGCGAGAAACAGCGCGCGGCCATCGCCCGCGCCGTGATCGCTCAGCCCCAGCTCCTGCTCGCCGACGAGCCGACCGGCAACGTCGATCCAAGCCTGGCGCAGCGGCTGCTGCGGCTGTTCGTCGAACTCAACAAGTCTGGAACCTCGGTGGTCATCGCCACCCACGATATCGCCTTGATGGACCAATACGATGCCCGCCGCCTGGTGCTGCATGACGGGCGGCTGCATGTGTATGAATAGCCATGTCTAATCCGCGCGACACGGGCGAACTGGCTGCCCCGCCGAGAACGGCGGATGAGCTGCCGCGCATCCGCACGCCGATCGTGCCGCGCAATTCCATTTCCGGCCGCGCGCTGGTTGCCGTCGTGGCCATCATGACCTTTCTCGCGTCACTCACCACCGGCGCCGTCATGCTCGTGCGCGCCTCTGCGAGCGAATGGCAATCGGAAGTGGCGCGCGAAGTGACCATCCAGGTGAAGCCGGTCGCCGGCCGGGACCTGGAGGTGGAAGTACGCAAGGCCGCGGACATCGCCCGCGGAGTCCCCGGCATCGCCGAGGTCCGGCCCTATTCCAAGGAGGAGTCGGGACGCCTGCTCGAGCCTTGGCTGGGAACGGGCCTTGTCCTCGACAGCCTGCCGGTGCCCCGGCTGATCGTGCTCAAGCTCGCGCCCGGTGCTGCGCCCGATCTCGCAGGTTTACGAAAAACGCTCGGCGAGCAGGTGGCCGGCGCCAGCATCGACGACCATCGCAGCTGGATCGATCAGATGCGCGCGATGAGCCGCGCCATCGTGATTGGCGGGATCGGAATTCTACTTCTGGTCTTCGCAGCGACCGTGCTCTCGGTCATGTTTGCCACCCGCGGCGCCATGGCCGCCACCCGCCCGATCGTCGAGGTGCTGCATTTCATCGGTGCGCCGGACAAATTCATTGCCGGGCATTTCCAGCGTCATTTCCTCGTGCTTGGGCTAAAGGGCGGCGTGATCGGGGGCGCTGCGGCTCTATTGTTTTTTGCCGCCGCCGATTTTGCCAGCGGCTGGTTTGTCGGCGGCGCGGGCGCGAGCCAGGTCGCGGCCCTGTTCGGGAGCTTTTCCATTGGGCTCGCGGGTTACGTGGCGGTGGCGCTACAGGTTATTCTGATTGCTTTCCTGACGGCGGGGACTTCCCGCCAGACAGTGAATCAGACTTTGCAGATCATTGAATAACCCGGCCAATTGGAATTCGCGCCGGATTTTGCTGTATAATTATTTTGAGCAGGAGACCGATGGCGGCCATTCGAACAGATAATGGCGATGAGCGAACGCCGCTGGCGGGAGCTCCGGCGCGGGGCGGGTCTTTTTCGCGTATAGCGGGGAGACTTGCGCGCGGCGCTGCCGTCATCGCGGCGATTTTCGCCATTACATTTCCGGCAGGATTTTTATGGTTTGCTTCGCAGGTTCCGGCCCGCGAAGTCACGCTCACCCGCAATGCCGACGGCATCGTCGTGCTTACGGGAGGCGCCTCGCGCGTCAACGATGCCTTCGAGTTGCTGGCCGCCGGCCGCGGCCGCCGTCTGCTCATCAGCGGCGTCTATCCCGCGACCAACGCTGAAGAGATATCCCGCGTGATGCCGGAATATCGGCAGCTGTTCACTTCGCGCGTCGATCTCGACCGGGCCGCGGTCAACACGCTTGGCAATGCGCTCGGCACGCGGCGTTGGGTTGAGGAAAAAAAGTTTCGTTCCTTGATCGTGGTGACGTCCGCTTATCACATGCCGCGCGCGCTGCTGGAGCTGGGGCATCAGCTCTCCGACGTCGAGCTCATCCCGTTTCCTGTGGTCACGGATAAATTACGCGCAGAGCCCTGGTGGTCAAATGCAACGACGGCCAGGCTTCTATTCCTTGAATATCTCAAGTATGTCGTCGCCGTCATCCGGATCCATGTCGATCCAGCTTCCTCCTTGATCGCGCCGGGCCAATTCTCGCAACAGCGTCATGGTTTGCCGATGGCATCGGTTCCGGCACGCGGACAATAGGGTTCTTCTGTGATCTTTCGTTCCGTCCTGTTCAACGTTCTTTTCTATTTGAATTTGCTTGTCTACATGATCGCGGCGCTGCCGACCTTGTTGCTGCCCTACCGTTATCTGCGTGCGCTCGCCAAAGCCTGGGCGGGGTCGAATCTTTGGCTGCTGCGCGTCATTTGCCGCATCGGAGTGGATTTTCGCGGGCTGGAAAAAATACCGCGCGGCGGTCTCATCCTCGCCTCGAAACATCAATCGGTATGGGAAACCTTCGCGCTGATGCTGGTGGTGGACGATCCGGTTTACATCCTCAAACGTGAATTGATGTGGATCCCCTTCTTCGGCTGGTGTCTCTGGAAGGCCGGCATGATCCCGGTTGACCGTCGCGCGCGCGGTCCCGCTCTTGCCGCCATGACGGAGCACGCACGCAACACGATTCGGCGCGGCCGGCAGCTCATCATTTTCCCCGAAGGCACGCGGCGTGCGCCGGGCGCCGAACCGCAATACAAATCTGGCGTCGCGCAGCTCTATGCCGAAACCGGCGCGCCCTGCGTGCCGGTTGCTCTTAACTCGGGACTGTTCTGGCCGCGCCGTTCGTTCCGGCGTTTTCCCGGCACAGTGCGCGTCGAGATTCTCGATCCGATCGAGCCCGGTCTCGACAAGCGGGGTTTCGTCGAGCGGCTACGGACGCAAATCGAGACGGCGACGGTGCGGCTGGTGGAAGAAGGAATGCGCGAACTTGGGCGGAATGCGCCGCGTCACCCCGGAGGCGGAGCCGCGTGAGTGCCCTTGAGCCTATGTGCCAACAAATGCAGGTCGGGGTCGCGGAAGCCTAATGCTTCCAGTTCTTCCACCGTCGAAACAACGTAATCCCGGTTCGGTCCGGCATGGCCATGACCCTGGCGGACGAGATGAAGCTGCTCATCCAGCGAAAGCCGCCCGGCATATTGCGGATGGCTGCGATCGACCACGTAGCACAGCGCTTCCACCCGCCGTTCCGGCTCGCCCATCAGCCAGATCGAACGCGCAGATTCGCGGTAGACTTTCGTCACCTGCTCGCGCGCTCGCAGATAGGCGACAGTGGCGGCGCGTTGCTGCGCGCTCACGCGATAGGCGATGCCGCGGCAGGTTCCACCGCGATCAAGCCCGAGAACAAGCCCCGGCCGCTCCGGCGTGCCGCGGTGAACGAAGGAATAGACGCACAGCGCCCGGTGTGCGCCGACCACCCGCGCCGGCATGCGCTCAAGGAAGGCGAAGCCCGGCCGCCACATCAGCGAGCCATAGGCGAAAACCCAAAGGTCTTCCGGGATTTTGTCGAAGTCGGAATCCATAAGCCGGACCGTGCGATTCTGAGGCTAACATTGTCATGTCTTGCGCCAGCATGGCATCTATGACCACCTCATTTCAGGTGAAAACTGGACGCCCGTATTAACCGGATCGTCGGTTCCCCCGGGCGATGACAAGCAAGTGAATTGAGGCGAACCGGCAATGCTCTGGACATCAGGGTGGGTTCGCCAGAAGACTGCGGATGTTTTAACAATGCAGGCTTGGGACATGTGATGGACAACTACGTCCACATTCCGCGGCGCCGTTCCTGGCCCATTTATGCGGCCGTGATCGGGCTGGCCGCATTGGCGATCCTGTGGAGCTTTCTTTGGTTTCGCGCCGCGACCGTGGCGCAGGAAACGCTCAAGGGCTGGTTCGACCGTGAAGCCAAGGCCGGTCGCATCTATGAATGCGGCTCGCAAAGCATCGCAGGCTTTCCCTTCCGCATCGAACTGCGATGCAATCCGGCGGCGATGGAATGGCGCAGCGGGCAGCCGACCGTCTATCTGAAGACCACCGAATTATTGGTTGCTGCGCAAGTCTATCAGCCGACCCTGCTCACGAGCGAATTCACCGGGCCGCTCACCATGGGCGCGCCAAGCGGTCCGGCGGATTTCATCGCCGACTGGAAGTCGCTGCAAACCAGCGTGCGCGGCGGCCCGGCGATGCCCGAGCAAGCCTCGATTACAATCGACCGGCCGAGTTTCGACCGCGTCACGCCCTCGGGCCAAGACACTTTATTCCGCGCGACCCGCGCCGAAGTGCAGGGCCGCATCGTGGAAGGCTCCGCCGCCAGTAATCCGGTCATCGACCTAATGCTGCAGCTCACCGGCGCGACGGCGCCCACGATCAATCCATTGACCGCGCAGCCGTTCGACGCCGACATCACCTTTGTGCTGCGCGGGCTGAAGGATTTTTCGCCCAAGCCCTGGCCGGAGCGTTTCCGGGAAATCCAGGCGGCGGGCGGCCGCATAGATATCGGCCGCGCGCGGGCGCAGCAGGGCGAGTCGATCGTACTTGCCACGGGCTCGCTCGGGCTCACGCCCAACGGCCATCTCGACGGCCAACTTCTTGTTACGGTTGCCGGGCTGGAGCGTCTTCTTCCGGCGCTGGGGCTGGAGCGATTGGCGGCGCCAGGCGGCAGCGTGGACAAGCTCGCGGGCAAGCTCGACAAGCTTATTCCCGGCCTCGGCAATATTGCCCGCGAAAACGCAGGCCCCACCATCGCCGCCGGAGCCGCGCTCCTGGGCGAGCAGACCCAGCTCGAAGGCCGGCGCGCGGTGATATTGCCGCTGCGTTTCGACAACGGCGCCATGTTTCTCGGCGCCGTGCCGCTCGGGCAGGTCAGTCCGTTATTCTAGGATTTCTTTTCCGCGCCTTCAGGCAGATGCGGATGAGGCCGTCCGAAATCCGGCGCGGGTGAATCCTGGCCAAGCTCTACAATGCCTTTGCGGATGGCGCGGGTGCGGGTGAAGAGCTCGAACAAAGCATCGCCGTCGGCGTTTCGGATCGCGCGCGTCAGCGAAGCCACGTCCTCATTGAAGCGGCCGAGCATTTCCAGCACCGCCTCTTTGTTGGCGATGAAAATGTCGCGCCACATGGTCGGATCCGACGCGGCGATGCGGGTGAAATCGCGAAAACCGCCGGCGGAGAATTTCAGCACCTCGGAGCGGGTCACGGAACCAAGCTCGTCGGCGGTGCCGACGATGGTGTAGGCGATCAGATGAGGCACATGGCTGGTGATGGCGAGCACTAGGTCGTGATGATCCGCCGTCATGGTTTCGACATTGGCGCCGAGCGCGCGCCAAAACGCAGCCAGCCGTTCGACCGCGGCCGTGTCCGCCTTTTCCGGCGGCGTCAGGATGCACCAGCGGTTGATGAATAGCTCGGCGAAGCCGGAATCGGGGCCGGAATATTCGGTGCCGGCCACCGGATGCGCGGGGACAAAATGCACGCCCGCGGGCAGGTGCGGGGCCATGTCGCGCAGCACCGAGCCCTTGACCGAGCCGACGTCGGAAACCGTCGTGCCCGGCTTCAGGTGAGGCCCAATTTCCTTGGCCACCGCGCCGCTCTGTCCCACAGGGATGCAGACGATGACGAGGTCCGCGTCCTTCACGGCCTCAGCGTTGGTTTCCGTCACGGTATCGGCGATGCCCAGTTCCTTGACGCGCTTGCGCGTCTGCGCCGAGCGCGCAGTGGCGGCAATCGATCCGACGACGCCTTGCGCGCGTGCCGCACGCGCGATGGAGGAGCCGATCAGGCCCATGCCGATCAGCGCGAGCCGGTTAAAGAGAGGCTTATTGCTCACGCCTTCTTCCCCATGAAATCCGCCAGCGCCTTCACCACCAGCCGGTTGGCTTCCTCGGTGCCCACGGTCAGCCGCAGGGCATCGGGCAGATCATAGCTTTCCACCCGCCGCAGGATCAGCCCGCGCGACAGCAGGAATTTATCGGCGTCCGGAGCGGTGCGGCCCTTGGCCGTGGGGAAGTGGATGAGAATGAAATTCGCCACGCTCGGCGTCACGTCAAGGCCGAGCTTGCCGATCTCCTCCGTCAGCCAGGGCAGCCAGCGCGCGTTATGCGCGCGCGAGGCTTCCATGTGCGCCGCGTCTTCGATCGCCGCGACGCCTGCCATCATGGCGGGCGTGTTGACGTTGAACGGCCCGCGGATGCGGTGCAGCGCTTCC
>Ga0080064_1007995_pt1 | contig 10307 bp, 11 predicted proteins | sample Subgrocontami54m_FD_69260 | JGI IMG/M metagenome (GOLD analysis project Ga0080064, IMG submission 69260) | Subsurface groundwater microbial communities from S. Glens Falls, New York, USA - GMW46 contaminated, 5.4 m (SPADES assembly) (version 2) ... | reverse complement strand
CGCCCCCATGACGATGCCCATGCGCTGCCGCAATCCATCGACCGCCGGACCCCACCGCGCACTTCAGCACGCCGGCACCGTTACAATCTCCAGAGCACCGCGCTCTGAATCCAGCGGTTCAGTCCAACCGATTTTATCCACCATGCTGTCGCATGACGGATAAAATCCTATTCATTAGGCATCGGTAGCGCGGGCGCCATGATCATCAAGGCCACGATTGACGAGGTACGCGCGGTTATCAACGCCGTGAACGACATCCGTCGCTTCATTCGGGAAAAGGCCGAGAAGGAAGCCCGTGGCATTACCGGCACTTGGACGAACGAAGGAGATGTAACAGCGCCTTTGCCGTCCCACTTTATTGATGTCGAGCTGCTTGTTGATGGGAAGAAGGTTTCCGGTATCGTGCGGTCCCGCGAACTACAAACGGATTCCGAACTACCCAATGGCTCGCTTGTTGGCGAACGGAAAATGCGAAAAATCGCTGCCGAGGTACTTGATGTAAGGCGGGGACGTTTGGTGAAGTATGGCGACATTACTCTCGAACGAAAAGGGGACTTCATTCATTGGACCGCCCGCAATTGCGTTGCTGACTTCCTGCCAGCCACGGCCAGGCTTTGGAAGCTGAAGTAGCATGCCGATGGATGTGCTGGGCATACTCGGGATTGTCCTTAGCCTCGCTATCGCCGCGTGGGAGTATCGACGTGCTGAAAACGCAGAGCGCACGATCAGGGATACGCTAAGAAACCTTCCGAGCCAACTGGTGGCTGATCTTTCGCGTCTGCTCGCGGTCCCTGCCACAACGGCAGGTCCGAATTCTTCATTAACCAGGAATAGCCTACTGTCGAGGCACGCGGACCTCAACGGTGACGGCGAAGACGAACTGCTCGTCTCTTACCTTTCCGGTCCCCACAATACTGCATTGCAGGTCTACGGCAAGAAAGGTCACGGGGAATTTGGTCTTCTTGGTGAGCTGTTCAGCACAACACCCACCGAGTTTGAACTGGAGGACATTGACGGGGACGGAATTTTGGAAGTTACCACCGAAGAGATTGCGATGGACCCCGATCTTCCCTATGTTATGAGTCTTCGCGATCGGGTGACTCATAAGCTTGGCCATGATGGCTTTTTCGAGGTGAAACGCCAAAAGGCCTACAGCGAGGAAGATCTTCAACGTGCACTTGCCGCATGGCCAAGCGGCCAATAGGGCGGAGCCGATGCCTAACCGTGCAGTCGAGAATGACGCTCTGCGAGCGGCGCTCGCACGCGCATCTCACTGCAGACGTTAGAACTCATGCGCGACGCACTTCGAAATCTGAGCGATAGCAAGTACTGGGTTTACGGGCCAAGCACGTACGAATTCGACAGCGTCGTTGAACTGATTCAGAAGTACTCTGATTACGCTGACGAGTGCATCGATCGACGCACCAGCGACGCGGAAGTGCCTGCGGAATTTGAGGAAGCACATGCGGAGGTAAGCTCTGACCTCCGTTACTACTGCTACATAGAAAAAGGACTCCTCTGGTCATTTGCGCTCTGGCGACTTCAAGGCATGTTTGAAGCACTCTTGGCTTCGCACTATTTGCGTGGCACACAGATGCGACGGTTAGGTTTGAAAGGCAAGTTGCGGGCACTCCGTGAAGCTGGATACGAACTCCCTATCGCGCAACAAGAAGAGCTGCTGCGGTGGGCCGCCCTAAGGAATCTCTTATCCCATATGCCGCCGGAACATTACCACCCTATAGCCGTAGATCGAGAAGACATGGAGGAGTTTGTCGTTCTCTTGAAATCCGTATGCGCAGTTTTGTCTAAGCAGCGATCAACGGTTTTGGCAAATGAGCTCTAACCATGCGATGCAGACGGACGCCGCATCGGCGCGGCTCTCGCTGTGGAACGCACTCTAACCGGGCAGCGTAGCGGGCGCGCGGAAAGCGCCGCAGCATGCGACAGTCTGCCTCCGCGCGCCGCTGGCTTCTACGTTGAGCGTGTAGGAAAACCCATGGCAGAGTGCCATGAGGGTGGAGTCGGTGATGCTTTGGTTGACTGCTCAAAAAAACGAAAACCCGCAAAGCCAATATCCGTGCGGCTTCCCAGCGTTTTAAGGTGTTATTGAGGGGCGCATGCGCGGCGGCGGGGGAGTGGGCTGACGCGTTTATTCTCGTGGTTCGATCAGCGCAGACTTGCTGCGGGTGTGCGGCGCTTAGTGCGAACGCGGGTGGCGCCACTCCCACGGCGGAACGGGATGCGGGTCAGCCCACAGCCCGAGCCGTTTGAGATGCGCTTCATGTTCGGCGGCAGCGTAGCGTTCGCGCTCCGCGCGCGGCTGCTCCTTCGCGTACTGCTTGTAGTGCCAGGCGAGACCGGCGGATAGTTGCGCCAGCCCCGCGTCCACCGTCTTCGCGCAATTAACCGCGGCACAGTTTTCGTCCGGAGCGAGTACCGTGCCGATGATGCGGCCATAGCGGTCGTGCTTTTCCCAATACACTTCCACCACCTTGCCGAACACGAGTTCAGACAAGTGCTGTTTTGCGCGCGTGCCGTAAGGCTTTTTTTTCTCGGGTGCGTCGATGCCCGACAGGCGCACCTTGGTCTGGCGCTGCGCCGCGTCGAGCACCGTGATTGTATCGCCGTCGGCGACCGCGACCACGCGTCCGGATAGCTCTGCGGCCGACACCGCAAGGCAGCCGGATATCACGAATAAAGCTACAAGCCTGATCAAGTGGATAGCGCGCATAATATTGGCGAAGGATACTCTTGATCGGAGACTCCGTGGAAAACCCCAATCTCGATTCTCTCGGCAATCAAATCATTGCGTATGAAATGACGATTACATCCATCCTTCAGGTCCTAGCACACGCTGACCCAGCTACAGGGCGAGCCATCGCTCAGGCCATGCGGGATGACGGTGACAAAATCCCAAAGCGCTTCCAAGGCGTGAAGGAACGGGTGGACGGGTACATAAAACTGGTTGAAACGCAGCTCGCGAAGGGCATTCACTAATACTCGTTGTAGTAATGCACCTTGTTCAAGTAAGAATACGGGGGGGGCAGACCACTAACCCGGTCGCGAAGCGCGCTGATAGGGTAGTCTGTCCCTGAGGTTCCACAAAAGGCGAGAAAGGATTAGGGATTAATAGATGGCTAACGAAAGAAAAACAGAAAACCTTGTCCGAGATGAGCTACGTAAGCTTGGCTATTACGAGAAAGAATGTTCTACGCGCGTCGAAGAACAAAAAAGCGAGATTGAGCAAGTAAAACGACTTCTAAAGTCGGCTAGTAAGACCGGCAAAGGCGGCAAAGGCGCGCCAGAGTTTATCGTAAGCGATTCCAGCACTCCCGATTTCTTGGTTGTTGTCGAGTGCAAAGCTGACATCAAACACCACGAAAGCGTAAACCGAGATGATCCGGTGGGTTATTCAGTTGATGGCGTACTCCATTACGCCGGTCACCTTGCCAAAGAGTTCAATGTCATTGCTGTAGCGGTCGCAGGGCAAACTAAGGCCCAGTTAAAAGTATCTACCTTCCTGCATCCTAAAGGAGCCACTGCAGCCAAAGAATTGCGAACCAAGACCGGTGCCTCAATCGAAGCAATCATTCCTTGGCTAGATTACATCGAACACGGAACGTTTGATCCCGCCATTCAACTATTGCGTCACGATGAACTGATGGCATTTTCCAGAGAACTCCACGACTTCATGCGGGACCATGCCAAGCTTACGGAAAGCGAAAAACCACTGCTAGTCAGCGGAACTTTGATTGCGCTCCAGAATGACGCATTTGCCAAATCATTCGATGCATACAATCCGGAGGATCTGCAAAAACGATGGTTCAAGGTCATCAAGGAAGAGATCAACAAAGCCGATCTTCCCCAAGCCAAGAAATACAACATGACCCAGCCTTATTCCACTATCGCTGTAGCACCTGCGCTCGGTAAACCCACCGATGCAAAGACAGCGGCTAAATTTCCCAAAGGCGTACTCTACGAACTTATCAAGGACCTAAACGAGAAAGTCTGGCCGTTCATCAGCATCTACCATGACTTCGACGTTGTCGGACAGTTCTACGGTGAATTTCTGAAATATACTGGTGGGGACAAGAAAGCTCTCGGCATTGTCCTTACGCCGCGCCACATAACCGATTTGTTTGCGCGTCTTGCCAATGTAACCAAAAACAGTACCGTCCTCGATATCTGTGCTGGGACCGGTGGTTACTTGGTATCTGCTATGTATCACATGATGCGGCAGGCTATCACTAAGGATGAAAAGGAGCGGATCAAGAAAGAAGGGCTTATTGGCGTCGAACATCTGCCTAATATGTATGCTCTCGCCGCTAGTAACATGATCCTTCGCGGCGATGGGAAGGCAAACCTGCACCAGGGGAGTTGTTTTGACCCCGGTATCGTAGCCACAATGAAGGACCAAAAGTGTAACGTCGGCCTTTTGACCCCGCCATATTCTCAGGGCGATGAAGACCTGCATGAACTGGTTTTCGTGAAGCAGATGTTGGATTGCTTGGAGCCTGACTCGGTTGGTATCGCTATTGTCCCTATGTCGTGCGCAATTTCACCGCATGCAATGCGCGAAGAGTTAATGAAGTTCCATACTCTAGAAGCGGTAATGTCAATGCCAGGCGAACTGTTTTACCCGGTGGGCACCGTAACGTGCATTATGGTCTGGACTGCAGGTAAGCCACACGCTGTGTCTGATCGTAAGACATGGTTTGGCTACTGGCGCAACGATGGTTTCATTAAGACTAAGCACAGGGGAAGAATTGATTTGTACGGAAAGTGGGAAGCAATTCGCGACAGGTGGGTGGAAATGTTCCGGAACCGTGAGGTCCACGCTGGGGAGTGCGTGCAGCAGAAAGTCACCCATGAAGATGAATGGTGCGCAGAAGCCTATCTGGAGACGGACTACTCAACGATCACCCAGAAGGATTTCGAGCGCGAGCTAAAAAAGTATGTTGTTTTCAAAATCCTGAACCAAGATCGCGGGGAGGGTGCAGATGAAGAAATTGAATGAAATCTTCGATGTCACCTATGGCAATAAATTTGACCTTAATAAGATGAGCCGCCTTCCACTTTCTGCAGATGGCGTAAATTTTGTTGGCAGATCGAGCCAAAACCATGGTGTCAGTGGAACTGTAGCTCCGCTGTTAAACGTGCCTCCATATGAGGCTGGCCTAATCACAGTTGCGTTGGGTGGCACAAAACTCTTGTCATCCTTTGTGCAGGAACAACCTTTTTACACTGCACAGAACGTAGCTGTCTTAAGCCCTAAAAGGGCAATGTCATTTGCGGAAAAACTGTTTGTTTGCCTGTGTATTCGACACAATAGATTTCGGTACAGTGCTTTTGGGCGAGAGGCAAATAGGACGTTGCGTATTTTGCTTGTTCCAGAACTCCATGAATTCCCAGATTGGGTAAGGAATCAGCGGCCGGAGGCCGTCGATGCTATGGCAATTCCGGCAAACGCATCATCGGGTATCCCCTCTATTGTCCCTTCATCATGGCAGCCGTTTGAGCTTCAACAGTTGTTCGATATCAGGAAGGGTAAACGTCTTACTAAAGCAAATATGACCAGTGGTGATACGCCCTTTGTTGGCTCAACAGATTCAAATAACGGAGTGACAGCAACGATAGGCCAGCAGCCCAATCATTGTGGCAACACCATTACTATTGCCTACAACGGGTCTGTAGCCGAAGCCTTTTATCAGCCTGTTCCGTTTTGCGCGACGGATGATGTCAATGTCCTGCATCCAAAATTCAAAATGACACCGGCCATAGCGTTGTTTCTAATTACACTCATTAAGCGTGAGAAATATCGCTTCAATTACGGGCGCAAATGGCACCTAGAACGAATGAATAAATCAATCATACTGCTCCCAGCGAAGCCAGACGACATACCAGACTGGAATTTTATGGAATGCTACATACAGTCGTTACCGTACAGTTCCCAAATTGAATTAAGTCCGGCTGGCAAGCATAGCGACTTATCTTGAGAGTGCCGTGAGAGTCGGTCGATTATCGCTTAGGCGGATTTCTTAAAGAGACGAAAAACCCGCAAAGCCAATATCCGTGCGGCTTCCCAGCGTTTTAAGGCATCAAGAAGACTGACATGGCAACAGATGCGAATGCGGATCGCAAGCCTGACACTATCGAGCTTTACGTAACTTTGTTACATCGCTCGATCCCTCACCCCCAACCCCTCTCCCGGAGGGCGAGCGGAATATGTCAATGACTTTGAGACACCTGGTTTGAGAAATTAGTGAGCAATTTCGATGTCGCTTTCGTCAGGTCATGGGTTATCTCCATTTCGGTGTTGGGTTTTGGCATGTTGATGCCGACGATCGTTGGCAATTCGGGCGGCGTGGGCAGCTTTCCTTTGAAACGTTCCGGATGTGCACGGTAAGCGGCTTGGAGAACCTGCGCGCGCTGCGCCTGAAGCGCGGGCGCGGTGCCCCAGTGCACCGCCGCGGGGGTCATGAAGCCGATCCCGGAGTGCCGGTGCTCGTGGTTGTACCAGTGGAAGAATGGGCGCAGATGCGAGCGGGCGTGTTCGATGCCCTCGAAGCGTTCAGGGAAATCGGGCCGGTACTTGAGCGTCTTGAACTGCGCCTCCGAGAATGGGTTGTCGTTGGACACCCGCGGCCGGCCGAAGGAAGCTGCCACCCCAAGATCCACCAGCAGCTCCGCCGTGGTCTTGGCGCGCATCGGGCTGCCCCGGTCCGAATGCAGCGTGAGCGTGTCGCGAGCGATGCCGTGCTTGTCACAGGTGTCTTCGATCAATTGCATGGCGAGCCCCGCGTTCTCAGCGCCCGCCACCAGCCACCCGACCACGTAGCGGCTGAAGATGTCGATGAGCACATACAGGTAGAAGAACTGCCACTTGAGCGATCCACGCAGGCGCGTGATATCCCAACTCCAGACCTGGTTGGGACCGGTGGCGATGAGCTCGGGTTTGGCGTGCGCGGGGTGGATGAACTGGTTTCTGCGCTCGTTGACCATGCCGCTGGCGGCCAGCACCCGGTAGAAGGTGCGAATCGAGGCGAGGTAGATGCCCTCATCCAAGAGCCGTGCCCAGGCCGTATAGGGGGTGCAATCGGCAAAGCGCGGAGCGTTCAGCGTCTGAAGGATGACCGTGCGCTCCGGTGCCGAGAGCGCCAGCGGCGGGGCTGGCCGTACACGCGCGATGTGCGGCAAGCGCGGAGCACGGCGCCGATACCAGGTCGCGTGCGAGCCCCCCAGCCCCCGCAGCGCAGGGCGCAGCGCCATTGCCGGCAGCAGTTCGGCCACCGCGCTCATGATTCGCTCCCGGTGCTCAAATCGCCCGCTGCCGTCGGAAGTCCCAGCAGCGTGCAGAGCTTTTTTTGCACGTCGATGATCAGGCGCGCCTGCGAAAGCTCACGCTCAAGTCGGGTGTTGTGCGCTTCCAGTACCGCAACGCGTTTCTGCTCGGCCGTGAGCTTTGCCTTGCGCCCACGCCGGCGTGAAAGCGCATCCAGCGCGCCCACCTCACGCTCCCGGCGCCACACCGACAAGTGCGAGCTGTATAGCCCCTCCCGGCGCAGCAGTGCCCCGACCGCCCCTGGCTCCGTGAGTCGATCAGCCTCGGCTAGCAACGATAGCTTGTACGCGGCGCTGAATTGCCGGCGCTTCGCAATTGCGCGAACTTCCGGGTCGGGCGTACCGCTCGGCGGTGTCGGCGCAGCAACGGAATTTACCATCTTCAACTTCTTTCTCTCGGACATGATGGGCCTACCTTTCTACATTAATTATACGAAGGTAGGTGTCTCACGTTACATTGACACAAACGGCTTTGGCCCCGTCCGTTCCACCTATAGTTATATGCGATTCCTATGACAGCTTGCTTGAAACTAAGCGGTTCAGGCTAATTCCAGACTCGGCAGCTTGGATTGCAAGAGTACGGTGAGTTTGCGGTGGTATGCGCACCATGAACTTTCCACTAAACGCCTTCGTCGCGATGGGTTCGGGCGCTTCTTCGTGACTTCTGTGCATGTCTGCGATGCTTTCTCTAACGAGCCTTCGAATTCCCTGCAACGCCTTTTCCGGCGTTTTCTCCAACCAGCTCAAACTCGGAAACTCCGCACATAGTCCAACATGCTCGTTATCTTCTTCAGACCAGGTAACACGATACGTATACCGGTCAATTTCTTTATTCATCATTTCTCTCCAGACGGTCGATAGCAAGAAGAACCTGGCGTACCTGATAGGGTTTCGCCTTGTTTCTGGCATTTTGAATATTGACGCGAGGATCACCTTGCCACGGGGTTTTGTAGATTCGGTGACTTGTGCCGGATTGCCTCGGCTTTCCGAAATATTTGTCGCAAACTTTGCACAGGTCTTTGAAGCTGACCCCTTTCGGGCTTTGCCTCATGATTTTGACGATATCGTCTACCGAGGCCATGGATAAGATAGTATCAGTATTGGTACCATTCCACAAGCAGGACAATTAAGGCACACGCCGCGTTTCTATGGCATATAACGTGTTGCCCACCGGCGACCGCTCGCGGGCGTCCGGTGCGGCAAAGGGTTAGAACTTTTTCCTGAGAATAACCACATGTTAGTTGAGCGCTTGAAATGCCGGCAGTACCTGCTGAATAATGAAGTTTCGCGCCTTGATCAAACAATTAACCGCGCTAACGCCGACGAGTTCTTTTGGCGTTCCTAGCCCAAATACTGGAATGACGACCATCTTCACTTTCACTTTGTCGTGGGCCGTCCCATCGCTGGGCTTAAAGCTGGCGAGTACTGCGCCGACTTCCATTCGCCCTTTATGTCCCTTAAAACTCTTTACACTTCCGCCGCCCTGAACGCTAAATGTTACGCGCTTAACAAAAATTTCAGTAAAAGCAAGCAGGCGATGCTTGTCCATATTGTCGATTTCATCCAGTGTCATGAGCCACTTGGCGTTTGGGTAAATCCTTCTATGGTAAGGCTGAAACCGCTCGATTCTGGCGCGTGCAAACCGATCAACGAGTTTGAGTTTGCGCCTTCTTTGTTCGACAAAATTCGAGCGCTTCGAACAAATGGGGAATTCCACTTGCCGGTTTGCCTGGCCGGGCGATGGCGCCTTGGCGAACGCGAAAGCAATATGGTCAAGGGAAGATCTCAGACAATGCGCTGCATCCCCGATTGCAAGAGCAAATTCGGGTGGTGGTTGAACAAGGGAGGTGATTTTTACGATGTACCCCCCTTGATTGCCAGGTTCACAATAAGTAGTGCAGAGGTTGCCATGAACGAGGACATCGAGGATTGCATGGGCCTCACGAATATGGACTTTGGCCCTATGGAGTTTCAAGACGGCCGATGAAAGATTACGCATCACTTTAGTTCTAACGAGGCTGTGCAAAAACCCGCGGCATGTTTACGCTCGCTATTTTCGATCTGTTTTGGCTATCCATTTACCCCTCCGAAAACTTTTGCGTCGATTGTGGAGTGTTCTATGCGGTCGAGTTTTGTGTGCCTTCGCCGAGCGTTTCAATCGAGACCTTTTTGCACAGCCTCAACGTTCGCAATAACGCGCACTGAGCGGCGCGCGTTGCGCCGCCGAGTAAGTGTCGCTGTCGATTGCGCTGTTAAGTCCCATCGCTTGGGTACAACCAATCTATTACTTGCAGTCGAAACCGTTCTAGTGCCTCGGCAGCCGAAGCGACGCGCTGCAAATCGCCGTCAAATGCTTCGGGTTGAAGCTCTTCTTCGAACTCCTCGCGTTCACCCTTCTTTGCCCTAAGCCGCGAGTTCCTTCGTAGAAGACCTGTTCAGAGATGCTGGAAGTCGACTATGAATCGGCCGAGCTGGTGGTAGGCGGTAGGATGTGACATGGGACTTAACGTAGAAGTAAGGGAACTGAATTCACGCCTAACGCCTCACGCTCTTCAAAAGCACCATCACCGCGCCGCTGCCGCCGTCAACCTGGCGTGCTTGGCAGAATGCCAGCACCTCGTCACGCTGAATCAGCCAGTTTGCGACCTTGGTCCTGAGCACCGGCTCGCGATTTTTCGAGCGCAGTCCTTTGCCGTGTATGATGCGCACGCAGCGCGCGCCGCTGCGGATGCAGTCGTTGAGAAACTCCACCAGCAGCGCGCGAGCCTCGGCCGAAGTAAGCCCGTGCAGGTCGATCTCGTCCTGGATTACCCAGTGGCCGCGGCGCAGTTTTCTCAGGATTGGGCGCGCCAGGCCGTGGCGCAGGTAAACCAGTTCTTCGCCGGTTTCGGTTTCGATGTCCCAGGTGATGTGATCGCTCAGACTGTCGGCAAGCGCAGCGCGCTCGTCGCGCAGCCGCTGCACCG
>Ga0080064_1007992_pt1 | contig 10312 bp, 11 predicted proteins | sample Subgrocontami54m_FD_69260 | JGI IMG/M metagenome (GOLD analysis project Ga0080064, IMG submission 69260) | Subsurface groundwater microbial communities from S. Glens Falls, New York, USA - GMW46 contaminated, 5.4 m (SPADES assembly) (version 2) ... | reverse complement strand
AAGGAGCGGCGAGGCCAGACCTTACGCCAGATTGTCTGGCATCTCTTCGACCGACCGGACGTCTGCATGGACGCGGCGAGGAATGGGCAATTCAGCTTTGAGATGATCCATCAGTATGAGCGTCTGGCGAACAACTACCGGACAACACGGGACATCATTGAATACGGAGACGTTATATTGAGCCGGCTGGAAGATTTCCTGACCAACCAACCTCTGTTGCTCGACAAGACAGTGAATGCGTATCTTGGCTCACGAACGGTGGGCCAACTCCTGAATCTGACGCTTTCCGGAATCTTGTTGCGGCTCAAACAGACCTATCACTTCATGAGGGCTGTCGGAATTGAACCGCAGGAAACTTTCCGGGACGAGGATTTTACCGGCGTTATGATCCCGAAGAAGCTTTTTGGCTGACCTTCGCGTTGCACAGCCTCAAGGCATCTGGATGTTGCCCTTCTGGATGACCTTCGAATATTTGGCAATCTCGCTCTCAAGCATTTTGCCCAACCCCTCCGGCGAGCTCCCAACTGCATCCAGCGCGTCCCTCTTCATGTATTCGCGCATGCGCTCAGCTTCCACACTTGGGGCGTATGATACTGCGATTACCGGGTGCGGGTTGTGTCGACGCGCTGCTGCAGATCTTCAGCGCACTTTCTGTTAGCGCACTGCGAGGACCAAGATGACCATAGACGCCATCACCGCCGACGTGATCGGCCACCGATTCCAGGCGGCGACCGATGAGATGTTCGTGACGTTGGTGAAAACGGCGTTTTCGCCGAACGTGAAGGAGCGGCGCGATTGCTCCGCCGCGTCCTTCGACATTCACGGGGAGCTGATTTCGTTGAGCGCCAGCGCGCCGATGCACTTGGGCTCGCTCATGGGCCTGGTGCAAAACATCCTCCGGCGCTATCCCCTGGAAAACATCCGGCCCGGCGATATGTTCCTCACCAATGACCCGTACGTCGGCGGAGGATCGCACTTGCCAGATCTCACAGTGAGCAGCCCGGTTTTTCTTGACGGCCGGCTGGTCGGTTTCGTGGCCAACACGGCCCACCATTCGGATATCGGTGGCAAAGCAGCCGGCAGCGAGAGCGCCGATTGCATCAGCATTTTCCAGGAGGGGTTGCGCCTGCCTCCCGTAAAGCTCATGGCCGCCGGCGAGTTGCGACAGGACATCGTCGACATCCTACTGCTCAACTCGCGCACGCCGCGGCACCGTCAAGGCGACATAAATGCTCAAATGGCCTCCAGCCTCATCGGTGTGCGCCGGGTCGAAGAGGTGTTCCGGCGCTTCGGGCTGGAGACAGTGCTTGCCGGCATCGAGGCGCTGTTTGCCTATTCCGAAGCGAGGATGCGCGCGGCCATCGCCAAACTCAAGGATGGCATTTATGAAAACGAGGATTTTCTCGATCACGATGGCGTCGAGCCGCGTATGGTGCGGCTCAAGGTTGCCGTCACCATCGCGGGCGACAACATCCACTTCGATTTCACCGGGAGCGACCCGCAGATCGCCGGCGCACGCAACTGCGTGATGATGGCAACGCTCGCGTGCGTGTTTCACGCGGTCAAGGTGGTGACCGACCCCGGACTTGCACCGAATGGGGGTTTCAATCGGCCGATCAAGGTCACCGCGCCTGAGGGCTCGATCATGAATTGCGTGTCCCCCGCGCCGGTAGGTGACCGCGGCCGCACATCGCAGGTGGTGGGCGATCTGCTGCTCGGTGCGCTGGCGAAAGTCGCGCCGGAAAGAGTTATGGCCGGTTGCGGATCGAGTCAGGCTTTGCTCTTCAGCGGCTACGACCCGAGGCGCAACGAGTACATCGTCGATTACGACGTCTTTGCCGGCGGTGCGGGCGCGCAATTCGATCGGGATGGCATGGACGTGGTACGCGTTCATGCGGCAATGGCGGACAGCACGCCCATTGAGGCGACCGAGCACGAATTCCCGCTGATCGTACAACGCTGCGAACTGCTCAAGGATTCGGGTGGACCGGGGAAATTCCGCGGCGGGCTCGGCATGGGGCTGGACATTCTGGTTTGGGCTGATAAAGGCAGATTGTCCGGGCGGGGGCTTCGCCACGGATTAAAGGCTCCGGGGCTATTCGGCGGCGATGGTGGGCGTTTGGCTGGCTACACCCTGAATCCGGCGACGGCCGAAGAGAAGAAACTGGAAGCGGTGTTTTCCGAGAGGCCCCTGCCTCCTCGCGCGATCATCCGTGTCGAAACACCGTCGGGTGCCGGATATGGTGACCCGCTCGCGCGCGAGCCGGAGCGCGTGCTCGCCGACGTGATCGCCGACAGGGTCAGCGTCGAAGGCGCGCAGCGCGATTACGGCGTGATGCTGGATACCGACGGTGTGGATCTCGAGGGCACCAAGATCATGAGAGCGCGTCTCAAAGAGGAAAAACGGGGTCGTGGACACTGATCGTTACGTGCTCGGTGTGGACGTCGGCGGGACCTTTACCGACTTCGCGCTCATCCGTCTCTCTGACGGCCGCGCGTTATTTCACAAGACGTCTTCGACACCGGCGGACCCGTCGCTCGCGGTTGCCGAGGGGATCAAGGCTCTACTTGCGCAGTCCGGCGTCAATCCGCCGCAAGTGCAGTACTTCGGGCACGGCACGACCGTCGCGACGAACGCGGTAATCACGGGCCGTACCGCACGCACCGGCCTCATCACGACCGAAGGGTTCCGCGACGTTCTCGAGATCAGGCGCCAGCGCCAACCGCACAACTACGACATACGCATCAATAAACCGGCTCCACTGGTGCCGCGCCACTTGCGGCAGGAACTGCGCGAGCGGGTTTACCTCTCGGGCGATGCACCAGTACCTCCGGATTCCGGCGCGCTGGATGCAATCCTCGCCGGCTTCAAACGCGAGGGCGTGGAGGCAGTGGCCGTGTGTTTTCTGCACAGCTACGCGCTGCCGGAACACGAGGCGCTGATCGCGCAGGCGGTACGCGAAAAATTTCCGGAGACTTTCACCTGCGCCTCGCATGAAGTGCTGGCTGAATTCCGTGAATACGAGCGTATCAGCACAACGGTCCTGAATGCAGCGCTCGGTCCGGTCATGAGCCGCTACCTGAACCGCCTGGAATCGAGCGCGCGCGCCATGGGCCTGGTGGCCCCGAAGATTCTGCAGTCCAACGGCGGTGTCGCCTCTGCGCAGGAGGCAGGCGCCAAAGCGGTCCGCACGCTGCTGTCCGGCCCGGCTGCGGGAGTGACCGGAGCTGCACATCTCTCCGTCAAGGCGGAGATTCGGGACATCATCACGTTCGATGTGGGCGGGACCAGCACGGACGTCTGCCTCATCGAGAACGGCCGTCCGCTGATCGCCCGGCAACGGGAGTTCCATGGCTATCCCGTTCGTTTCCCCATGATCGATGTGCACTCTGTTGGCGCCGGGGGCGGCAGCATCGCATGGGTCGACGATGGCGGCTTCCTTCACGTCGGACCGCAAAGCGCCGGCGCCGATCCCGGACCGGCCTGCTACGACCACGGCGGCAATGAGCCCACGGTCACTGACGCGAATGTCGTATTGGGGCGCCTGCCGCCGGATGCCTTGCTGGGCGGCCGCATGCCGATCCGCGCCGATCTCGCGCGCAGGGCGATCGAAGCGAGGATCGCGGCGCCCATGGGTCTCTCGCTGGAGGAAGCGGCTCAAGGCATCCTCACCATCCTGAACGAGAACTTGATCCAGGCGATCCGCGTCATCTCGGTCGAGAAAGGGTTTGACCCGCGCAACTTCACTCTCGTCGCCTTTGGCGGCGCGGGCCCGCTCCTGGCCTCGCCGTTGGCACGGGAGTTGGGCATCTCGACGGTCATGGTGCCGGCCCATCCTGGACTGCTTTGCGCCCACGGGCTGCTGGTGGCTGACGTGCGCGCGGATTTCAGCCTTTCGCGGCTTGCGAGTCTCAAAGAAACCGGGGTACAAGGTATCAATGCGGCCTTCGCCGAACTGCAACGCAGCGCGAACGAGTGGTTTGTCCGGGAACGCGTTGATCTAGCGAGCCGACACCTCGAACGTGCACTCGATCTGCGCTACGTGGGCCAAAGTCACGAGCTTACCGTTCCGGTCCAGCGCGACGACTTCCGTGAGGAGGACCTGCCGGCACTCATCTCGCGCTTTCGCGAAGAGCACGTGCGGGTCTACAGTTATGCCCCGGACGGGCCGGTTCAAATCGTCACTTATCGCCTCACCGCACGCACGCCTGTTACGAGCCATGCGAACGGGACCCGGATGGATCTTCCAGCGGTGGCCGGTTCGGCAATCATCGGAACGCGCCGTGTCCATTTCCGCGAGCGCGGCGGCTTTGTCGAGTGTCCGATTTACAATCGGGCAGGCTTGACGGCGACGCAGAAGATCATCGGTCCGGCAATACTCGAACAGATGGACACGACCACAGTGGTTTTGCCTGGCCAGGTCGCACGCACGCAGGCCGATAGCAGCCTTTTGCTCACATTTGAATGACCCCCATCAACCTCAATTGAACACGGATCTAATCATGGCCAAAATTAAATTTGCGAGCATTTATTTAATTTTCGCGGCATCGTTTTCGATTGCTTGTGTCAACGTGGTACAAGCCCAGGTATACCCCGCCAAATCGATTCGGATGGTCGTGCCCTACGCGGTCGGCGGCGGCACGGATATATTTGCCAGAGTGATCAGCAAAAAGCTTAGTGAACGCTGGGAACAACAGGTCGTCGTCGACAACCGGGCCGGAGCGGGGGGAGTAGTCGGGACCGATATTGTTGCGCAAGCACCACGCGATGGCTACACGGTGCTAATGCTAGCCAACACGCACGCGCTGTATCCAGGCTTCTACAAGAAGCTGCCGTTCGATCCCGTCAAGAGTTTCGATGCCGTAGCGCTCGTGGCGATCGGACCCAACGTTTTGGTCGTGCACCCGTCTTTGCCGGTGCACACGGTAATTCAGTTAATCGCATTAGCACGGCGCCGGCCAGGGGAACTGACGTTCGGCTCTGCCGGCGTAGGCTCGACAACGCAACTTGCCGGTGAGCTTTTTAAAAGCATGGCGAAGATAAACGTGGTGCACGTGCCTTATAAAGGCAGTGGGCAGGCCGAGATTGACTTGGCGGGGGGACACGTGCAATACATGATCGACAGTCTGCCTGCCGCGCTACCTAACGTGAGAGCGGGCAGGACACGCGCAATCGCTACTACCGACAGCAAGCGCGCCCCAGCGTTGCCCAACGTTCCAACGATCGCGGAGTCAGGGCTGCCTAATTACGAATTGATCACATGGTGGGGCATCGTCGTACCGGCCGGTACACCGCAATCTGTCATCTCGAAATTCAACAAAGAAATTGTCCAGATCATGGCCCTCACCGACGTCAAAGAGCTGCTCGCGAGCCAAGGTGCGGAGTCTCGTACCAGCAGCCCAGAAACGTTTGCGGATTACATCAAAACGCAAATCGGTTTCTACGGAAAGATCATCGCAAGCGCCGGAATTAAGCCCGAGTAACTTGGAACAGACTCGGGCGCTGGTTCGGGCTGGCGCCATCGAGCGTTAGCGCTGGGCTGCACCTTTATCGAAACAGCCTATCAACCGAAGATGTTCCTGGGGACGAGAATTCCGGAGAAGTCCTCGTCTTGCAACGGATTTTGCGGTTCTATGCCAATGACCTTTTCAAAGTAATACGTTTGTTTGATACGGAGCGCCAGTCCCACAAGCGCCATGTTTAGTAGTCTGCCAACGGTCTTCGGGCCGAAATAGGTTGCGACAGTTTTCTCGGTGATCTCTGGCTCGGCGGTCAGAAAGTGCTCGAGCCGTTGCAGGATCACGTCTGCATACTCCAAGAGTTCGCGCGTTGTAGCATAGTCGTGAGCAAGTTGCTCGTATTCGTGGCACATCTCGTAGGTATACTCGCCGATCTGCGCCGCGTGCATGCAGACATCCGGCCGGTCGAACAGATGGAAAGCGAGCTGCCGCAACGTCTGGCCTCGACGCTCCTTCTGCGGCGTTACCCAGTCCAGTTTTTCGTCCGGGATCTGCCGCACGGCTCGCTTAGCACCCCAATAAAGCAGACGATATTTCTCTAGGAGCTCTGGCGCTGACAGATCGCGAGGCGTATCGCCTTCAATGCTGAGAGCTTCTTTGAGCGCCGGGATGTCGAAGCCCACCACGGTTCGGGTGCCATCGACGACCGTAACGGGCAGAACGGCGAGACCCCTTGCTTTGAGTTCCTTCGCAAGGTCCGGATGGTTCTCCACGTCCTTATCTTCGAACTTGATGCCATGAGACGAAAGATACTCTTTCGTTTGTCCACAGGCGGTTCAGCCCGGGTGCGTGTATACCGTGACCTGTTTCATAGATGACGACTCCTCATTTTTTCACCAGACCCAACTCGGTCAGAGTAGTTCTCAGTGCTTCGTATTCGGTTCTCAGGAACTCCCCGGCTCCATTGGCGTCCGTAAAACCATCCTCCAACTCGTTGTTCTGCAGATATCGTTTCCATTCATCTGTTGCTGCTACCTGCTTGAATACCCGCTCCCAGTAATCGATTTGATCTCGGGTCAGGCCGCGTGGTCCGATTACACCGCGCCAATTGGCAAAAACGGCATTGACGCCCGAGTCTCGCCATGTCGGTACCTGCGATAGCTCGCCTATTAGCCTCTTGGGCGCGGGCACTGCGATGACTCTAAGATTGCCCGCTCGGACGTGTGGCATAACGACCGGAATTCCCACCACTCCGACGTCCACATGTCCGCCCAAAAGCGCCGTAGCTGCTTCTCCACCCGACTTGAAAATCACCATCCTCATCTTGCGCGCGTCGACCCCGGCAGCCCTGGCAACCAAGGCAACAGAAATATGCGCCGATCCACCGAGCGATGGGGCAAATCCTATGCTATTTGCCGCCGGATCGCGCTTCAGGCTGTCTAGCAAAGATTTTGCGTTCTTGATTTGTGAATCGGCCCTGACGGCAAACAAGAGGTACTCGTGCGCTAACATGGCGATCGGTGTGACATCCGTATAGGTAAGGGGATGCGTACCGATAATCTGGTTCGTGAGAAGGTTTACCGTGCTGAAGGCGATGTAGTGCGCGTTTCCCTCTTTCTGATTGATATAGCTGTAGCCTATCGCTTGCCCGCCTCCAGGCTTATTGACAACAGTAACCGGCACTTCAATCATTTTTTTTGATTGGACGATGGCGTGTGTGGTTCTCGCCATCGAATCCTGACCGCCTCCAGGGCTGGTGGGAACGACCATTTCAACGGGTTTGTCCGGTTTCCATTCTGCAGCTGGTCCTGAGGCAGGAAGAAAAAGAACGGCCAGCAACAGCGCACGGCTCAATAGAACCGCGGTCGCGGTATAGTCAGGGCTAGATAAGCGCACAACGTTGCATTCGCTCAATCCACTTCGTCGACGATGCCTATGAAAAATGAGCACCACGCAAGAATAGGAAACTTAACGGCACCTCAGAGAGTATCTCCGAGTCTGGCAGACGCAGTCAATCGAAAATCTCATGCAGAAGGCCTCTGTAAAATCGTCGGAAAGAAATAGGAAAACAAATGCACCTATTCCAGCGGTTCTTTCCCAGGCACTTGCTGGAGCCGAATCCCACGTCCTGATTTTTGTGTCGCCGCCCCCAAAGGCAATGTACATGCGGGTTTCTGGATTTTCAATCTGGAGAAATTGACTACGACCCCAATTGCTCGCTCAACAGTTCGCTAGGCGTCGAAAGCGAGGGTCAACGGCCAATGGATTTATCTGATCTGCCTCGTGTATGCGTCCTCGGAGTTCCAGAATAGCCTCGGTGCGCTCCGCTGCGGTTTGAGCGGCTGTCGCTCTCTTGAAAGCGTCCGACATCAGTTTCTGCCGCCTGTTTGGAATAGTAAGCGAATTACCTTTGATAAGAACGCCTGTAACTATCTTCGCAGCGCTCGCTGGATAGGTTTTAGTTTTCTTTTTCTTTTCACTAGCATGTAGCCCCCATTTCCGAATCATTCCCAACACTTCATTGAGAATCTCCTTGGATGCCGCAGCCCCAGAAAATACGATGTCGTCCTGCAGTAGAGTCATCACGCAGTTCTTCGCTCGTGCGTAATCATAGATCTGATCAAAGAGCGGGCGATTTGCAAGGAACGCCAGCGGATTGCTAATTTTGCTTCCCGTAGGAATATGTCCACCGAAAGTACACAGCTTAGAAAAATACCAAGCGACGTCTGGCGGACACTTTAAATCCTCAGAGAAAAACCGCTGCACGTGTGAGAATTTGATGCTCGGGAAGTAGTGCGTAATATCCGTTTTCGCGATTGGCATATCTCTCGCGTGCTCTCGCGCATTAGAAACGTATGAACGCTTTTTCTTAGAATGAACGTAATCTGGAAGTGCGATGCGCCGCAATAGCATCGCCAACCGTTTATGGCATTCGGCCATCTTCCCCACGGGATGCTGGATATCTCTATCGCCATCCTTGAATGTTCTATAGTTCTTTTCGTCTCTCGCCTCAATCAATGCATCAAGCGCTTTGCGCGACGAAAGGTTAAGAACTTCGACGAGACGCACCTTTGAGGTGACTGCGTACAGGCGCGATTGATTAAGCGGATGTGCTAGTAGTTTCGCCATTTTCAAAATGCTCCGATTCCGCTACCCATTCAAGCATTCTGAGAATCTTTCCTCCTGCCTGCACGCGCACGCGTTCACTGAATTTTTTTTCGTTCAAGCGCTCGGAAAACAATAAAAGAGTCGAGACCGGAATTTTAAATATCTCGGAATATCGCCCAAGTAACTCTACAGATGGGCTTTTAACTCCGCTCTCAATCTCGCTCAAATATGAGTTCGAAATATTGAGTTTGTCGGCTAGTTCAGTTTGCTTAAGTCGATGGAAGCTTCGGACTAGTCGAAGTGCCTTAGATAACATTCGTCAGCTCCTAGAATTAGAAATAGGGGGGTGCTAGTGGAACAGATCGAAGACCTTCGCCACTTGGTAGAGAATCCTGAGAATCCATAATGCAATGCTCAAAACCCCCGCCCTACGCAGCACGTTCTTGACACGTCCAACCAGCGACCGCGACCTGCTACGGTTTTTGCTCATCATGGTCTCCTGGTTACGCCGCCAAAATCGCTAGCGGCTCTCGTCTGTAACCAAGCAGAGGCAAATTGCGGTATACCCCTCACCCTCTAACAGCACCCGCATGCTCGTCGCGGGTGCTCCGCCGCCGCCACCCGCGCCCCGGGGACCGGGACAGCGCTGGCGATGTGATAGGAACCCAAATTACTCGGTTCCCGCAGATGGGCTTCCCCATCCAATACTGCTAACGAGATTTTTTCTCCTTTCAACCGTAGGGACGGAGGTTACCACGAAATCCATCCAACGCAAGAACTTTTTTCGCTAATAGCGAAACGGAGAGGATCGAGTGATATGCACTCGTAAGCAGTGCCAGAGAAGAATTCTACGATTGCAAAGCTGCAGAGATGCAGCCGAATCCGATTGATGTGTTTTTTGATGGGATTCAGATAGCAAACACTGAAAATCACTTACAAATCAAAAGCTACTGGCGGGAGGGTGTCTTTCACATTACGACTGAAGACCCGCGCCAGCGCTTGATGTAGTCAATGTGCCCCCAGTGAGTTACCACGATTCTTACCACGCTTCCACTTCCCCTGCCCTGCTCGATGTCGCCGTGCGAACCGGTACGCTCGCAGATGATGATGTAGACTTAAATGCTACTATTTCATTTTTTAGAGTCCCCGTTAGGGGATCCGTAAACCCCTCGCCTTTAGGCGACGGGAAAGTCCGGTGATAGCATATCGGAATGAAGGATTACAAAAGGGGCAGCCATGCGGTATGGGACTGTAAATACCACTTGGTATGGATCACGAAGTATCGGTATCCGGTATTGGTGGGAGATGTAGGGGAACGAGCCCGTGAATTGCTCAGGGAGATTTCACGTAGTCTGGAAATGACGATCTATGCGGGAGCGATCAACCGGGATCATGTGCATATGCTGATAGGGATACCGCCGCATGTATCGGTGTCAAAGGCGGTGCAGTATCTGAAAGGGAAGAGTTCGCATCGGATGCTCTCGGAGTTTCCGGCGTTGCGCAAGCGGTATTGGGGTCAGCATTTGTGGGGTCGGGGCTATTGGGTGGCGACGAGCGGTAATGTGACAGATGAAGTCTGGAAAAAATACATTGAAGATCAAAAGCCGGAAGTTCCCGATGACAACTTTAAGGTCGTGTAGGGCAGTCGGCCGCGAGGCCGACCCTCACCGGCTTGAGCCGTTACATGAAGCCCTCGCCTTTAGGCGAGGGGAGTTCACCGAACATCTTAGCGCGGTTTGTGGAA
>Ga0080064_1007991_pt1 | contig 10314 bp, 6 predicted proteins | sample Subgrocontami54m_FD_69260 | JGI IMG/M metagenome (GOLD analysis project Ga0080064, IMG submission 69260) | Subsurface groundwater microbial communities from S. Glens Falls, New York, USA - GMW46 contaminated, 5.4 m (SPADES assembly) (version 2) ... | reverse complement strand
CGTTGCAGCCTCGACGCAGGTTGGCAAACTCCTGAGCGCAAGTTTCGAGGTGGAATGGACGCCACCGGCCACAGCCAGCGGCCCGGTGGTTTTCTACGCCGCCGGCAACGCGGCCAATAACTCCTCAAGCAACACCGGAGACCGTATCTATACAACCAGGGCGATGATCGATGCTCCGTGTGAGCTGACGGCGACGCCGCGGGTGACTGTGCTGCGGAACGGGGCTTCGTTCGTGGATGGACCTGTATCGCTCAATACGATGGTTAGTCTGGGTGGGACGGACTTCCAGGCGCCCGGCGGCATCCGTGCGGTGGAAAGCGGCGATATTGTAGACGGGAAATTCCCGACCTCGCTGAGCTGCATCGCGGTGGAGATCGGCGGCAAGCGCGCGCCTTTGACGTATGTGAATTTCGGGCAGATCAACGCGCAAATCCCCAGCATCACCGACCTCGGGCAGGTGCCAGTGCGTGTGATCGCCAATCCGGGCGAGGCCAATGAAAAAAGGAGCGATGTGCTCATGGTGACGCTCCAGCGGACCTCGCCGGCCTTCTTCCGGTTCCTGCCGACGCCATGCATTGCCGCGGTGGACGCCGTGACAGGACAATTGGCGGGCGATCCGGATCTGTTGCCAGGAGTGAAGGGTTCCCGGATCGGCGAGGTGATCAGCCTGTTTGCGACCGGGTTAGGGGAAACGCAGCCATTCTTCCAGGCCGGCGAGATCAGTTCCGGACTGGCAAGGATGAAGGATAGTGTGGAGATTGAATGGCTGGGAACGGTGCTGCGGCCGGAGGATATCCTCTTTGCGGGGTTGGCGCCGGGCTCCATCAGCGGGCTGTACCAGGTGAATGTGCGCGTGCCGGCGACTGCCCGCCCTGGGGTCCACAATCCTATCAAGATTCGGGCCGGCGGGGTGTTGTCCCCGGATGGCACTACTCTGTACATTGCTCCCTAAAGCATTTTTAAGGAACACGCGCAAAACGGAGCTGCCGTCCGCAGAGGTAACCCGGGTGTTTCTGGCCCATTTGGTGGCGCGGACGGCGCCCTTTGCGCTGCCAACCGGCGGGGAGTAGAATACAGTCAGCGGTCGAGATCGAATGAAAGCAGCCTGTGCGCTGCTGGCCGCCGCGCAATTCGGGTCCGCATGGGCCGAATCGGCTGGGCCCCGTTTGGCGCCTAGCTACTCCCCGGCCAGCATCGTCAATTCAGCAAGCAGTCTAACGGGTGGATTTGCGCCCAACACTATCGTATCCCTCTACGGCAGCGGACTTGCGTTCATCACCAAGGCGATCTCGGCCGACGAGATTCGCAGCGGGATTCTACCCACGGTTCTGACCGGCACGGGCGTATCCGTGTTGGTCAACCGGCTGCCTGCCCACATTCTCTTTGTTTCTCCCGGTCAGGTAAACCTGATTGTTCCCTCCACGCTGGCGCCGGGGCCGGCTGAGTTGTATTTGACTCTGGACGGGCGCGCCGGCCCGGTGATTCCGGTCCGGTTAGAGACCGCCTCACCGGCCTTATATTTGCAGGCGACGGGCATGGCCGTGGCCACGCGCGCCGATGGGTCTCTGGTGAACCGGGAGTCGCCTGCCCGCGCCGGGGACTGGGTGATCCTCTACGCGACGGGGCTGGGCGAGACCACGCCGCGGATGAAATATGGCGAGGTGGCGCGGGAGCCGGCAAGACTGGCGCTGGCGGATCAGTTTCGGGTGCTGGTATCGGGTGTGGCTGTCCCAGCGGAATCCATTGGTTATGCCGGCATTGCGCCCGGTTTTGGCGGCTTGTATCAAATAAATCTGTTGCTGGATGGGAATGCAAGCGGCGATGTGGAGATCCGGCTGGATGCGGGGGGAGTGCTCAGTCCGGAAGGGGTGCGCATTCCGGTTCAAATCCGGTAAACGGGAAACGGCAAACGCGGCGGCTCCGTCGGAGTATTGCAGGAGGGGGGTACAATGAACAAGGAGGTTTCCAGAATGGAGCCCAAACATGCACCGGGGTTCGGACTTGTGGTTTGTCTGGCCGGTCTAACGGCAACGGGCGGCTGGGGACAGGATGCGCCGCTCAAATTTCATGTGGATGTGGGAACGAAGGTTCCACTGAGTCTGATCAACAGCGTCAGTACAAAGAGCGCCGTGGAAGGCGACAGGGTCTATCTGGAAAGTGTTTTTCCAATTCTGGTGGATGGCCGCATCGTGATCCCGCCGGGCAGCTATGTGGCTGGTACCGTGACGCAGGTGGCTCGCGCGGGCAAGGTGAAGGGGCGCGCCGAGTTGTACGTCCGGTTCGATTCTCTCACGCTGCCCAACGGAGTTACCCGCGACTTTCGCGGACGCATCGGCACACTCGATGGGCGGGCGGCCGAGCAACTGGATCGTTCCGAGGGAAAGATCAAGGGTGAAGGCAACAAGGGCGGCGACGCCCGGACGGTGGGTGAGGCGGCGGCGGGCGGGTCCACGATCGGCGCGATTGCCGGAAGCGCGGCCGGGTCCGCTGGAATGGGCGCCGGAATCGGGGCGGCGGCGGGAGCAACGGCCGGCCTGATCGGGGTGCTGCTGAGCCGCGGTCCGGATGCGGTGCTCGCCAAGGGGTCCACCATCGAAATGGTTCTGGATCGGGCTCTGATCTTCGACGAAAAGGAAGTGGATTTTACGACCCCGATCGGGCGGCGGCCGGTGTCGAGCGGAAATGACGGGCCGTTACCGGCGGTGGGGAGAAAATCGCTGCCGCTGCCCGGAGGAACCTTAGGAAGAAGCCCGGAATAGGGATAGAGAGGGGCTTAAAAGCGCAAAGGGCGCCGTCCGCGCCCCAAACGGGCCAGAAGTACGCGGGTTAGCGTTGCGGACGGCAGCTCCGTTTTGCGCGTGTTACTTAGAAGTGCAAAGGGCGCCGTCCGCGCCCCAAACGGGCCAGAAACACGCGGGTTAGCGCTGCGGACGGCAGCTCCGTTTTGCGCGTGTTACTTAGAAGCCTAGTACTCAGGGCCACACGGTACCGTTGCCCTCTTGCGGAAGTACGTTTCTGGAAGTACTACTCCTCATTTAACACATCGTACCGCCTACATTTGAGACGTTAGACCTATTCAAACCCTTAGGGGATGACGATTAGAATAGGGGCCAGTCATGGAATTCGGAACTCTAGAACTTCAAATCTTCGTCAGCCTCGTGGTAGTGCTGGGAACGGCATTCGTCGCCTTGGTTTGCGATTTCCTCAAGGGAAACAACGAGCAGTTGCGGGAACGCAACATAGAGTTACGCGTCCGCCAGGATGAGCGGGAAAGGCTCGGGCTGCACCAACCGCTGGCCTGGCTGCAGGGGATTGCGAATCTGGCACGAAGCCCGCAACTGGCGGAATCCTTAGCTACGGCGGGCGCGGGCCTGAGCAAGGGCGTAGGAACCGAGAGAGTACCCGAGGGGTTGGAAGTCACCCAGAGGGTGGAGGTTGCTGAACCGGAGGCGCCGGTGCGGGGTGGAAGAGGCCGGCAATGGGAAAGCAGACACGGGCAGGATCGGGCAACAACCTGGGCGAGCAAAGAAGAACTGGAAGAGTTGGCGGGCCGGGCGGCGAGGATCAGAGCGCGGCACGAGTCTGCGCAGGAAAGCCTTGTCTCAGAACTTGCCGAAGAATCTGAAAGGGAAACCCCGGGCGTGCTGGCGGAATCAGAGCAGCAGCCGGAAACAAGTATTCCCGCCAGTCCAGTGGTGGACTTCCAACCGGTTGCCGAAACCGTTGCGGATCCAGCCGCGAGCCTGGTGGAAAAAACAGCGGAAACAGTTGAGCCTGACGCCATCGCTTCACCGGCCGCGGAGCTGGAACCTGAAATGATTCCGGCGGTGCCCGAGGCGGACCTGGTTATAGCGGAGGCGGAGCCGGTTATTGCAGAGGCGGAGGCGGAGCCGGTTATTGCAGAGGCGGAGGCGGAGCCGGTTATTGCAGAGGCGGAGCGGGAGCCGATCATTCCGGAGCCGGTCATTAGAGTTGTTTCCCTCCGGGCCGAGGCGGCCAACGAGCTGGAACCGGCGAAGATTTTACCCATTGACATCAGCGGCGCAGAGCAGTTCGAGCCGCGGGAAGAGTTGGATCTGACCGCGGAGATCAACCGTCTGGTGGCCGATCGGGAAATGCCCATTGTCGAAGTGGAAGCCGACGCAGCGGTTCAGCAACAGGCGTTGGCGGACATGGAAATGGATTCGGTTTCAGAGCCAATGCAGGCGGCACGTGTCGCGACTTGGATCAAACAGGCGATGGATGCCGCGATACCGGATTCGAGTTCGCTGGAAATGAGAACCGTGCAGGTTCCCGCCGCCAGTGAAGAAGCGGAAGTAATGGAGAGTATCGCGACGCCCACGATCGGAGCGATGGGCTTGGCGCCTGCCATGGAGCCGGCCTTCGAGCCAGAGCCCCCGGAAGTGCTCGCCATACCGGCCGGCTTACATGATGCCGGCGTCTGTTCGACGTTGCTGGAGAATCCAGCCCCATTCAACGGAGTAGCGGTTGCCATCGGAATCAACGACTACGAGAGCGTAAAAGAAAAACTGGCGACGGGGCAGAAAGACGAGTTTCAGAGCTCGTTGAACCGGATGATTCAATCCTTGCTTCAATCGCAGGATTTCGCGTCTCAGTTCATGGAGGATGAGTTCATTCTTCTGTTTCCTGGCGAGAGCGGATCCTCGGCACAGCGGCGCCTTTTCCAAGTCTCTGAAAAACTTTGGGATTTCCAGTTGCGCAGCCTGGGCCAGTTGTCTATTATCTTCAGTTGGGGCGGGATGGAAGTCCATGGTGAATCATTGGTCGAGGCGGTGACCAACGCGCGCGAACGGATGTACCAAACCAAACGGAACCGCAAGTCTCCCGTCAGCATCTCAATGCGTAAGGTTGTCAACGGATAGTCTTTGGCGGCTCCTCGGAACCGCATGACACTGGCCGGACGCGAATTGCGTGCAGAATCTCCTCCTCTGCACTGTCGTCCGGCCATTTTTTTCATCCGCGCAGGCAATCCGGTGCGTACAATACATACAGGAGTCCAACTTTGAAATTGTCCCTGGTCCTGCTGACCATGACGGCTTGGCTTTGTGCGGCCGTTGCGCCGCTCACCTGCGACGCGATCGCGGACCCGAGGCAATTGCGTTCCGAGGGATTGAGCGAGCGTGTAGGCGAGATCGTTTTGGTGTGCGCGGCACTTTCCGGTGATACGGTAACCGGCAGCATGTCCCTGTTTCTCTCCTCTCCGGTGACCAACAGGATCAGTGGCGGAGGGACCGCGGACGTGGTGATGACCGCGGAGACAGACATGGGAACCGTTCCGATCGGTGGGTCTCCCTTGCTGATCGGCCGGAACGGCCTGTTTTTTGGTGGGTTCAGTTTCCAACTGCCGGCATCGCGGATCACCCACTTGCGCATTATCAATATTCGGGTAGCGAACAACCCCGGCGTCAACCGCCGGTCTGTGACGGCATTGCTTTCCACAAGCGGGCTGAGCAGCATAGGAATCCGGAACAATCCAGTGACCGTGGGGGTAACGGACAGGGGCCTGCTCGCCGGATCGAGCAGTGCGCGAATCGTCTGCCTCGGATCACCGCTGCCGGAGGGGCCGACTTTTTCCGGCCTCCTGGCCCGAGGGACGCGGTTTGCGTCCCTGCGTGTGACAGAGGGGTTTCCCAGCGCGTTCGAAAAGCGTGTGGCGGGCGCAAGTTCCGGGATTCGCGTGATGGTCCGGTACACAGGTTTTCCGGCGGAAGCGCGGCTGTTTGTGCCAAACGTGATTGCGGGCTCAAATGCGTTGGAGCCAACATCGGTGGGGGACTTGGGTTCGCCTGTCTCGGGAGGCCGGTATGCTCCGGTTGGAGGTGGCTCGCTGTTGCTGGCTCTGGCAGGTCCAACCGACAATGGAGGCGCCGGCGGGAGTCCGGTCTATGTCCCGCCGTCCAGCGGCGCGCCGGTCTACTTCGATGACATGAGTGAGGTGGTGATGAGGGGAGGGGCGGGGATTGCGGTCTACGAGGTGATGGACTCGAATGCTTATTCGCTGGAAAGCGCGCAAATCCCCACGTTCATCGGACTGCCCGCTCTGAATGGGGACACCCCCATAGTCGCATCGGCTGCGATTAGTTTTGCGCCGCTGTCGACGCTGGCGGATGCTTCTACCACCGCGCCCATCCCGCGGTTTGCCGACGCCGTGCCGGAATTGGATTGCGGTCTGGTCGGCGATTGCCGGGCAGCCTATTTTCCAAAGCTTTTCGTGGATGCCCCGGCGCTTGCGTTTTCAGCGCCGGCGGCGACGCCTGGTTTTTACAGCAAGTACATTCGAGTCTTGAACGACAGCGGCGGCCTGATGAACTGGCGAGCTACCGTCTCCTACCGGAATGGATCCGGATGGCTCCGGGCCTCTCCGGAGGCCGGACTGAACAATGCCTCGATTATCCTCAGCGCCTACCCGGAACAATTGGCGGTGGGCAGCTACGAGGCGGTCTTTACAGTGGATGCGGGACCTGTTGCTGGAACGCGGTCATTCTCGGTGAACCTGGAGGTCACGCCTGCTCCCGCCGGACCAGCGCCGCCACCGTCGCAGCCTGTCGTTCCCCTGCCTCTGGTTTGGCAGGTGGGCAACGCAGCCAATGCCGGGGTGCTCAACCTCACCCCGGGATCGCTGGCCACCCTCAAAGGGACGCGTTTAGGCGGACGCAGCGTGAGGGTGACGTTCAACGACGTGCCCGCCCTCGTCCTGTTTTCCAGCGAGGGACAGATCAACCTTGTGGTTCCGCCAGAGCTTGCCCTGCTCACCTCGGCGAACATGGTGGTCAACGTGGACGGCACTCTCAGTGCAGGACAGACGGTGCCACTGGCGCTCGCCGCACCGGCCATTTTCCCGGCGGGGATCCTGAACCAGGACGGATTCCCGAATGCCACCAACAATCCGGAACTGGCCGGTAGGATGCTGCAGGTTTTCGCCACCGGCTTGCCGTTGGACCGCACCGGTGTGATCACGGCCAAGATTCATGACCGCGAAATTGTTGCGCCAGCCTACGCCGGCGGCGCGCCCGGGCTGGCGGGCGTGCAGCAGGTGAACTTCCAGATTCCGGACGATCTGCCGGCAATGACCAGCGAGGTGATCGTCTGCGGGGCGCCGCACTCGAGCCCGGCGCTGCGGATCTGCAGTCCTCCCGTACCGGTTAGCCTGACGCGATAGAGGCCGACTGGTGCCGCAGTGCGTGTTCGTAGGCTCGCACGAGGTGGAATATTACGGCGTCAAAGAATGATCCGACCCTGTGTTCCAACTCCTCTTCGGCGTAGATTTCCAGCGTAGTCAGTTCAATGCCCTGGTCCCGGGCATAAGCCAGGATACGATTCTTGAGAATCTGCAAACCAAGCACTACCTCGTGAAGTGGCACCTGCTGCGCGGCGCGCTTTCTTGCGATGTGGGCAAAGTGATCCGCGATTTCGGTTTCTTCGGTTTCCGCCAGCCAGTGTCCCAGCCTCTTGAAGATCTCCTGGCAGCGGTCCCGCAACTCCGTTTCCGGCAGTTGGGCAAGGCGGGGAAGCCTTGGATCGGAACGCAGTTCCCGGACAACCGCGGCGGTCAGGATCTCGGCATGATCCTCTATCATCTGAACGAGGCGAACGGATAGCATGCTCTAGGCACCTCTCTCATCTATTATTCTATTCCGGTCCGGAGTCAATGCCACGGCCGGGTCCCCATCCATTTGCGGGCCGCGGGTACAATATATGGGTAGATGCCTACTGCACAATCTGATATCGGTTTGATCGGGCTCGCGGTGATGGGCCAGAACCTGGCGTTGAATATCGCCGACCATGGATTTCGTATCTCGGTGTTCAACCGGACGGTGGAGACGATGGAGAAATTCGTCGCCGCCAATCCATCCACCCCTGGCGGTCTTGTGGGATGCAAAACGCTAGCCGAGTTTGCCGCCGGCTTGAAGCGTCCGCGCAAGATGATCATCCTGGTCAAGGCGGGAGGACCCACGGATGCAGTCATCGAAAGCCTGATCCCGCATCTGGAAGCAGGCGACATCGTGGTGGATGGCGGAAACGCCCTTTGGACCGACACGATCCGGCGGGAAAAACAGTTATCGCAAAAGGGCCTGCGCTTTGTCGGGTCCGGCGTGAGCGGCGGAGAAGAAGGCGCGCGGTTCGGCCCCTCCCTGATGCCCGGAGGCGACGCTCAGGCGTATCAGGAAATTGAACCAATATGGACGGCCATCGCCGCGAAGGTGGATGCGCAAAACGGAAAGCCGTTGATGGGCGGAAAGCCGGGCCAGCCGGTAGTGGGCGGAGTTGCCTGCTCCACCTACATTGGACCAAACGGCGCCGGCCACTACGTGAAGATGGTGCACAACGGGATCGAGTATGGCGACATGCAGATGATCTGCGAAGCCTATTCCCTGCTCCGGCAGTTGGTCGGACTGAGCTCGCCGGAGGCCGGCGCTGTTTTCACGGATTGGAATAGCGGCGTGCTCGACTCTTTCCTGATAGAAATTACCGCCGATATTCTCAAGCAGACCGATGCGGCCACCGGCAAGCCGTTTGTCGAGATTGTTCTCGACACGGCCGGACAGAAGGGCACCGGAAAATGGACCAGCGTGAACGCTTTGGACATGGGTGTGCCGGCCCCTACGGTTGCCGAGGCCGTCTTCGCCCGGTTCCTCAGCGCCATCAAGGAAGAAAGAGTCGCGGCCGCCCAATCACTCACCGGGCCGCCCGCGGTGTCCGGACTAAATCGCGCCGAGTTTGTCCAGGCCGTGCACGATGCCCTCTACTGCTCCAAGATCTGCGCCTATGCGCAGGGGTTCCAGTTGATGCGCACGGCACAGGTCGAGTACCAATGGGAACTGCAATTCGCCGAACTGGCAAAAATCTGGCGTGGCGGCTGCATCATCAGGGCCCGCTTTCTGCAGAAGATCACTGAAGCGTATTTGCGGGATCCTAAGCTGGCAAACCTGCTATTGGACCCCTTCTTCAAAAGTGAGATTAACCGCTGCCAGGCGAACTGGCGGCGGGTGATCTCCGCCGCCGCCACCAGCGGGATTCCAGTGCCGACGTTCTACTCGGCGTTGGCCTATTACGACTCCTACCGGTCCGAGACGCTACCTGCCAATCTGCTGCAGGCGCAGCGGGACTACTTCGGGGCACACACCTACGAGCGAGTGGATTTCCCGCGCGGGAAGTTCTTCCATCTGGATTGGCCCGAACCGGGCCGCCCGGAGCTGAAAATCTAAGGCCAAACACTAGACCAGACCCAAGAAAACTTAGGCGGTCTAAGGCGAATTCCGCAGAAATCTAGTCGTCTGGCCTAATTGATGGACTCCATGAAAAGCTTTACTTTTGAAGCTGGAGCGGCAACGGAGAATGCTTCGAGCAACCATAATATCACCTGACATTGAGCTGGCAACCCGTCTCGGCGATCTTATTGCAAGGGCGGGCCGAGTGGGGCTTATCAAGTCGATAGACCGCTACTTGATCGGCCATGAGTTGGATCGTTTTCTGCGTGCGAATGCGCCGCAAGTGGTTTTTCTAAGCATCGAGGACCTGGGCCAGGCAGCGGAAGTGGTGCGTCACCTGGATGAGTTGATGCCTGGAATTAAGGTAGTGGCGGTAGACCGGACTTGCGATCCCTCCATTTTATTGGACCTGATGCACATTGGCGTCCGCGAATTTCTGGCCTACCCATTTGACGGCACCAGTTTCATTGCAACGGTGGAGCGGCTGGAAGTGGTCCTGGAAAAGCAGCCCGCCGTTTATGACACGACCGATATTGTGGTCTCATTTCTGCCGTCAAAAGCGGGCGCGGGCACCTCCACAATTGCGCTGAACACGGCCACAGCTCTGTCCAAGCTATGCGAGAAACAAGTGCTGGTGGCGGACCTGGATCTAAACTCCGGATTGATCGGCTTCATGATGAAGCTCGACAACGTGTATACCATCTATGAAGCGGCTGAAAACTCGGACCGTTTGGACGAGCATCTGTGGCCGCAACTTGTGGCGAGCCAAGGGAAACTGGATGTTCTGCCGGCCGGGAGGCTCGATCCGCAAACGCGCATTGAACCCGTCCAGATCCGAAAGCTGATCGCATTTGCGAGGCGTTTCTACGGGGCTATCTGCGTGGACCTGAGCGGCAATATGGAGAAGTATTCGCTGGAAGTAATGCAGGAGTCCAAGCGAATCTTCCTGGTATGCACGCCCGAAATTCCCGCCTTGCATCTGGCGCGGAAGAAATTCCAGTTGCTGACCCAAATGGACCTGGGCGGCCGGGTTGCAGTTTTGTTAAATCGTGCCCAAAAGCGGTCTGTTATCTCCCCGGAGCAA
>Ga0080064_1007989_pt1 | contig 10315 bp, 9 predicted proteins | sample Subgrocontami54m_FD_69260 | JGI IMG/M metagenome (GOLD analysis project Ga0080064, IMG submission 69260) | Subsurface groundwater microbial communities from S. Glens Falls, New York, USA - GMW46 contaminated, 5.4 m (SPADES assembly) (version 2) ... | reverse complement strand
CCCGATCCGGAGAGTGTTCATCCCGAAGGCCAATGGCAAGCTGCGGCCACTGGGAATTTCAACCGTGCGGGATCGGGTGTGCATGACGGCAGCGATGCTGGTGCTCGATCCGATCTTTGAAGCCGACCTTCCACCAGAGCAGTACGCTTACTGGCCGGGCCGCAATGCCCAGCAGGCGGCGATCGAGGTGGAAGAACGCCTGCACCGAGGCCAAACGGACGTCGTTGACGCCGACCTCGCGGATTACTTCGGCAGCATTCCACACGCCGACCTGATGAAGTCGCTTGCGCGACGCATCGTGGACAAGCGAATGCTGCATCTGATCAAGATGTGGCTCGAATGCGCGGTCGAAGAAACCGATGACCGAGGCCGAAAGAAACGCACGACCGAGGCCAAGGATAGCGGGCGCGGCATCCCGCAAGGTTCGCCCATCTCACCACTGCTGTCGAATCTGTACATGCGGCGGTTTGTGCTGGCGTGGAAGAACCTGGGGCTGGAGCGAGAATTTGGCAGTCGCATCGTCACCTACGCGGACGACCTGGTGATCCTGTGCAAACGGGGCAAGGCGGAAGAAGCCTTGCAGCGGATGCGCGAGATCATGGGCAAGTTGAAGCTGACGGTGAACGAGGAGAAGACACGTATCTGTAAGGTTCCGGAAGGCGAGTTCGACTTTCTGGGATTTACGTTTGGGCGGAGATACTCGGCGGTGACGGGGAAAGCTGGTATTGCCCTTTGGCCGTCCAAGACGAGTATCCGGCGCATGGTCGAAAAGGTTCATGTGCTGACCGACGCCTCGATGACATGGCAAGAAACCACGGAGTTGGTGGGCAAGTTGAATCGCACATTGCGGGGCTGGGCGAACTACTTCAAGGTAGGGACCGTCAGCCGTGCCTATCGTGCGCTCGACGCCTACACGGCAACGCGGTTGCGTCGGTGGCTGCGCAACAAGCACAAGGTCAGGCGGGGCAGGGGCGGGACTTATCCACTCCAGCACCTCTACGGGTACTTCGGTCTCGTACGTCTGAGCGCGCGCGGTGGCGTAGCGTGGCGTGAGTGAAAGCGTAAGGTCTGGTCCGAGAGCCGGATGCGGTAGCTCCGCACGTCCGGTTCGATGAGCGGGATGTGGAAACGGGGTTACGGCAAGGGTACTTGGGCACCGCCAGACGAAAGAGGCGGCAACAGACAACCCACGCCTTCTGCTACCGCGCCACCTCTCGACTCTACCGTCATCAGTCCGTCAAAGGTACCTTGGCGACGGCTTGGTCAGACAGTGTCTATTAGACAAAATCGACGATATTGCGCGTTAGCGAATCAATTTCGGGTCGGGATGGGTTCGCGTCAGGGGGCATATCCCGAATCTGCTCCTCGGCAGTTTGTCTCGCCCTCGGCTGGCGGTAGAATAGCGCATTGGGTAAGGCCCTACGCGTTTTCCATTTGCCGGGAGCTGACATGCAGCTAGACGTGAATCGTAATGACTTGACCTTGGGTATCATCGGCGCCGGCGCCATGGGACGCGGCATCGCCCAGGTCGCCGCCGCGGGCGGCATACACGTACTGCTGACCGACGCGCGCGCCGGCGCCGCCGCGGAGGCCAAAGACTTCGTCGCCAAGATGCTGCAGCGCGCGGTGGAGAAGGGCGGCATGACCGGGGACGCGCACACCGCCGCCATGGCACGCATCGAATTGGTGGACGGCCCGGCAGCTATGGCGCCCTGCCATCTGGTGATCGAGGCTATCGTCGAGAGCCTGGCGCCTAAGCAGGAACTGTTCGCCCAACTCGAAGGCATAGTCAGCGGCGAGTGCATCCTCGCCACCAATACCTCGTCGCTGGCGGTAACCAGCGTTGCGGCCAAGCTGAAGCGGCCCGAGCGTTTCGCCGGCATGCATTTCTTCAATCCGGTACCTTTGATGAAGCTGGTCGAGGTGATAGACGGCGTGCGCAGCGAACCCTGGGTGGGCGACGCGCTGATGGAGATTGGGCGGCGCATGGGCCGCGACCCGGTGCGCGTGAAGGATGCGCCGGGCTTCATCGTCAATCAGGTCGGCCGCGGTTTCGGCGTGGAAGCCGCGCACATCGCAGCGGAAGGCATCGCCGGCTTTGCCGACATCGATCGCATCATGCGCGACGTCGGCGGTTTTCGCATGGGTCCGTTCGAGTTGATGGAACTGACCGGCCTCGATGTGAGCCATCCCGCCAGCGTCGCCATCTACGAGCAGTTCTACCACGAGGCGCGCTATCGCCCGGCGCAGCTTATGCACAGCCGCTACGAAGCGGGCATTTTCGGGCGCAAGACCAACAAGGGTTTCTACGACTATGCCGACGGCAAGGCGGTGGTGCCGGCCGAGGCTCCCGCGCCTTCGGCGCGCCCGTCTAGCGTCTGGGTAAGCGATGCCGAGCCCGACGGCCATGCCGCGCTCACCGCTTTGTTGAGCACGCTCAAGGCGCCCTTGGAGAGCGGCGCCAAACCGAGCTTGCAGGCGCTGATCCTGGTCACGCCCTATGGCGACGACGCAACGACCTGCGCGGTGGAGCAGGGACTGGACGCGAAGCGCACCGTCGCTGTGGACACGCTCTTTCCCATGGTCAAGCGGCGCACCATCATGACTACCCCGGTGACCGATCCGGCCTACCGCGATGCTGCGCATGGCCTACTCGCGAGCGACGGCGTGCCTGTCACGGCAATCAAGGATAGCCCGGGTTTCATTGCGCAGCGCGTGGTGGCTATGATCGTCAATATCGGCTGCTACCTCGCGCAGAGCCGCACGGCGGCCCCGGCCGACATCGACAAGGGCGCGACTCTCGGACTCAACCATCCGCACGGTCCGCTGCATTACGGCGACGTGCTCGGGCCGGACAAGGTCCTGAAGGTGCTCGCCAACATGACGAAGCTATACGCCGATCCGCGCTATCGGCCGAATCTCTGGCTCACGCGCCGCGCGCGCCTGGGCGTGTCGCTGCTGACGCCGGACAGCTAGACGAACATTAGTGCAGGGATGCGGTGACCGCGCGGGTGCGCCGCAGCAGTTCCTCCCATAGCCTGTCCGTGTTCTTACGGAACACGGTGTCCGCATCTGCGTTGAGTACGTACCAGCCGCCGTGGGCGAGTTCTGCTGCAAGTTGCCCCGGCCCCCAGCCGGCGTAACCATTGAAGAAGCGCACCCGCTCGGGCGGGGCGTCCATCACCTTTTCCACCACCGCGGGATCCAGCGCGAAAGAAAGGTCGTCGAGTACGCGCAAAGCGCCTGGCGGATTTTCCTTGGAGCGGAGCATGGCAAACAGACCGGCTCCCTCCACCGGCCCGCCTTGGTAAAGCGGTTCAGTGAACCGCTTCAGCGCCTCATTGCGGGGCAGAATCTCGGCGAGCGAGCGCTGCCCAGGTCGGTTGACGATGAATCCGACGCTGCCTCCGTCCGGGAGCTGGGTGACCAGTACCACGCTATGGCGGAAATTGGGGTCGATGAGTCCGGGGGAAGCGACCAGGAAGACGCCATTGGGCGCTCTTTCCGTCTGCGCCGGCGCACCGCTTGCTGCGCCGAATAAGACCGCAACAACCAGGACCAATCGCAGTCTCATCGTTTCGCCTGCAGTTCGGCGTGGCGAAAGCATGCGACCAGATGGTCGTTCACCATGCCGGTGGCCTGCATGTACGCGTAGCAGATGGTCGAGCCGACGAATTTGAAGCCGCGTCGCAGCAGGTCCTTGCTCATCGCATCGGATTCTCGCGTGCGCGCGGGCACACTCTTCATGCTGCGGCGTCGGTTCTGCTTAGGCTTGCCTCCGACCCAGCGCCAGATGTAGCTATCGAAGCTTCCGAATTCCTTCTGTACGGCGAGAAAGCAGCGCGCGTTGCCGATGGCGGCGGCGATCTTCAGCCGGTTACGCACGATGCCGGCATCGGCGAGCAAGCGCGCGATCTTTTTGTCCGTGTAGCGTGCGATTTCGCGTGCGTCGAAATTGTCGAAGACTTTACGGTAATGGTCGCGCTTGTTGAGGATGGTGGACCAGGAGAGCCCTGCCTGCGCGCCTTCGAGTATCAGCAATTCGAACAATCGGCGGTCGTCGTGCACTGCTTGCCCCCACTCTTCGTCGTGATAACGGATGTAGGACGCACTGCCGAGGCACCAGGGGCAGCGCGTCTTCGAGTTGGCTTTGCTCATGACAGTATAATAGCGTTGCCGTGCGGAGTCTGTCTTCGCGCAATGGGTCCTGATTGCGCAGAGCTAACCCGATGTGCCGCGTCGGTCCGTGATGCGCCCATACAACGCGCAGAAATCAAACGGGAATTTTGCAGATCAGCGCGGAGCTTGATCTCGGTCGAGATGAGTCAATTCCAATTCAGGTATGAGTCTGAACTTTCGGTTTTGACCTTCGAATTGTGTATCAAAACTGATGAAGCCTGTGGAGCTTGTGGGCAAAGGGGTGCGCGGTGGGAAAGTCGCGGTTTCTTGCGACTTTCCCACGGCAAGCGCCCCGGTTCGCTGGCGGCTTTTTGCCAGCGAATTGTCCACAAATCCATAGGCTGGTTTTGGGGCTGTTTTTTCCGCGATTGGCTTCAAGCGACTTTGCGGGATCGTTTGTTGATGCAAAGAAATAGTTGCTGCCGAGCCTGATTCATCTGCTCGGCAGCTGCGTTGTCCGACATCGCGGTGGCGATTACTCGCAAAGTAGCCATGGTGATCCCCGGTCGTAGAAACTCGGCCACCTTTGGCACGCTGGCAAGCTTCTCGAGCGGTGTCATGATCAGCGCCAATGGATAGCGCTTGCGCGTCTTGCCCTTCTTGTCCGTTATGGTTTCGGCAAACATGCTCGGGCGATGAAAATTGACGTACGGATTCAGATGCTCGGCACAAAAGACATTCACCTGGGCAGCAAAGTGCTGAGGGATATGAGCATAGCCCAGATGCTTGCGGATCACCGCGCCGTTCTTGGTTTCGGCCAGGCCGTTGTCGTTGGAATGGCGTGGCCGTGACTTGGTGAATTCGGCCGCCAGCTTGTCGAGCATCTTGGCCACTTTGTGATTGATGTACTCCGAGCCGTTGTCGGCGTGAAAGCCCAGAATGCGGAAGGGAAACGCCTCTAGCAGCGCCTCGATGACCGGCAGCAGATAGGCTTCGCTGATCTTCTCGCAGGTGGCGACAAGCTCCCACTGGGTAACGCAATCGACAGCGTTGATGTGATAGACGCCCTTCATCCCGTCCTGATCGCCCTGATGCACGCTGTCGATGCGGATGAAGCCCGGTCGGCCGTCCGGTGCCGGTGCTCGGCGTTCGCCAATGACGATGCCGCTCGGTCGGGTCTTGGTGAAGACGCGCCGTCGATCGACGTAGCCGCTGCGTTTGCGCAGGTTGTACAGGTGACCGACCGAGATCGTGGCTAGACGCGCATAGCGGGTATCGCCATAGATCGTCAGCGCCCGCGTCATGAGGTGACGCGTGGCCGCTCCAGAAAGTGTGCTGTGCAGGTTGTCGGTCTCCGCTAGCAGGCCGATGTCGGTATCCGTGAATTTGCGCAGCAGCCCGTGCTTCGGTGCCCGGTAGCCCTTGACCAGTGGCTTGCCCCTTTGACCGCGTTTGACCAGCCGTGTGAGCTGCTGGCGCGAGTAGCCTGTCGTGCGCTCCAGGTAACGCAGCACGATGCCCTTGCTCGGTTTCTTCAGCCTTGCGTAGCAAAATCGTTTGAGCACGTCCTCGATGTGCCGGTACCGATCCTCGTCCTGTCCGCATCCTTGAAACTCTACCTCCGTCGTCACCGTTACAAACGCCTTCAACTGCTCCAGCGTCACCAGTTTCTTCTCGTTCATGTCGATCACCATGCCCCCAATGATCGATCCCTTTACCCGCTCTCAGACTCTTACCTCTTTGGAAACACGGCCCCTCGTTCAGACTCATACCATTTTGGATAAGACTACAATATCTACCGAATTGGAAATGGAATAACATGCCGCCATAATCACGCTTGTCTGGTTCCGGCTGGGCAAGATTGGTGGGACATATGCCGTCAGGCTTTGCGAAACTGCGGTTAAGTCGAAAGGGATAAGTCTATGGCCAAGGTAACGTACACGAGGCAGGACAGGATCGCCCGTCTACACATAAGCGCCCCATCACCTGCGTTCGACCCGCAGACGCGGCGCGAGCTGAACACTGCGCTACTAGAGTACAAAGCGGACGACGAAGCCTGGATGGCTGTCATCTCTGCAGAAGGCCCGGACTTCGCTGTGGGTTCCAGCAAGCACGCAGCCAACTCTTATCGCGAGCAGCGCGAGTGCTGTGCTCTGTGGGCGGGCGGCTTCGTCGAAGTGTGGAAGCCGACGATCGCCGCGGTTCAGGGCCAGTGCCGAGGCGAAGGCCTGGCGCTCGCGTTGAGCTGCGACCTGCGCGTTGCGGACGAATCCGCGTCGTTCACCGCTGATTTCAGCGGCGGGCCGGACGAGCCCGACGTCCTGGCTGCATGGCTGCTCAACCTGGTGGGCGCATCCAAGACATTCGAGCTGCTCTGGCTGAACCGCACTCTCGACGCACAGGAGGCCCATCATAGCGGGCTGGTGAATCAGCTGGTCGTCAAGGGGCCATTCAAGCAAGCGCCGCCGCAAGGCGGACGCTTCCCGATGGAAACGATGCATACGACGATATCGGTGCCCGGGGGCGACGCCATCACCGCTGCGGAGAAGTTCGCCGAGGAGCTGCTGCAGTATGCGCCTGTAACGCGCAACTTCCAGAAAGAGATCGCTTATCGATCGATCGGCGTGCCCTTCCATTACGCCCAGACCCTGGAGCTGGGTCCGAACCCATACGCGAGCGAGGACCGCATCGAGGGCACTCGCGCTTTCGTGGAAAACCGCCGGCCGGTCTGGCACAACCGCTAGGGAGGGAGATTACGATGGTCGAATCAAAGACAGAAGCTCCCGCAGCGCCGATCCTGATCAAGGAACGCGAAGAGGGTATTCTGGTCGCGCGCATGAACCGCCCGGAGCGCATGAATGCGCTGGGCGGCGGTCTGCGCGAAGCGCTCACCGACGCCTGGTTCGAGTTCCGCGACGACCCCGAGCTCAAAGTGATGATCCTCACGGGCGTCGGTGACCGCGCGTTCTGCGCCGGTATGGACCTGCGCGACAGCGATAAGCGCGCGCGGGAACTCGGCGCGCAATCGGCACAGGCCTTACTGGAGGCGCAGCGCTCCGCGCGTATCGAGCCTTCCATCTTCTCCAATAACCTGCATCTCTACAAACCGATCATTGCGGCGATCAACGGCTGGTGCCTCGCGGGCGGTTGTGAGATGGCGATGGGTTGTGACCTGCGCATCATCGAGAGCCATGCCCGCATGGGACTGCCGGAGGTCAAGCGTGGTATGGGCGCGAAGTCCACAACGCACAAGCTGTATTACCTCACCCACCTCGCTAACGGCCTGGAGATCGACTGGACCGGGGACCCGATCATTGCGGAACGCGCAGTCGAGCTGGGCCTGGCCAACGAGGTCGCGCCGACCGGGCAAAGCCTTGCGCGCGCGAAGGAGATTGCACGCGAGATCTGCCGCCGGCCGATGGCGTATGTGCAGTACCACAAAGAGCGCGTGTTCCAGAGCCTGGGCGTGCCGCTCGCCTACGCGCTCGCGATGGAGCAGCGCTACCCACCGCACCAGAGCGAGGACTACCGGCGCGGCCTCGAGGCGAGCCTCGGCTCGAAGCTCCCGGGTTGGTCCGGCAATTAGTTCGGAGGAGGAGAGAGCATGGCGTCACTTGCGAAGAGAACCGAAGGCAATATCCTCGTCGTCGAGCTTAACCGGGCGGACAAGGGCAACGCCTTGAACCGCGCGCTGCAGCAGGAACTCGCGCAGACCTGGCAGGAGTTCGAGGACACCGACAACCAGCGCGTCGCGGTGCTGCAGGGCGCGGCCAACGTATTTTCCATCGGCCACGACGTGCAAGAGCTGGCGCGCGACGAATCGATGTCGCCTGTACCTGCGGACGCGCTCTTTCCGCTTGCGATTAGCAAGCCGGTCATCGCCGCCATCGAGGGTCCATGCTACGGCCTGGGCTTCGAGCTGGCCCTCGCCTGCGACCTGCGGTTCGCCGGCGAAGGCGCCATGTTCGGGCTCGCCGACCCCAATCTTTTCGTGCCCTACCGGCTGGCAACGGTCTTGCTGCCGCGCATGACCTTCCTCGGCAAGAGCCTGGAGCTCATATTCGCGGGCCGCATACTGAGCGCCGCGCAGATGCGCGAGGCCCGGCTGGTCAGCCAAGTCACCGCCAAGGGAGAGGCCGCCGCGATCGCTCTCGCGGCGGCGTACGACATGGCAAAGCGCTTTTCGAGCGCGCGCGCCTTTCGCAAGCGCAACATCTGGAGCCTCTCTGGCATGCCGCTGCCCGCGGCAATGAGCTTGGCGAGAAGACCGCATATTTGACGTTACGCTCGTGGGAGATTGAACCATGGTGCAGGCTTTGTCCGCCGTAGCAAGGATGTTCGCCGCAGGCACGCTGATAGCGCTTACCGCTACCGCCGGCGCTCAACAGGCTTATCCCAACAAGCCGATCCACTTCATCGTTGCCACCGCCGCGGGTAGCGGTGGAGACATATCGAGCCGCCTTGTCGCCCAGAAGCTCGCCGAAAACTGGGGCCAGCCGGTGATCGTCGACAATCGGCCCGGCGCGAACATGATCATCGCTGGCGAAGCCTTGGTCAAGTCACCGCCCGACGGCTACACCATCCTGATGATAAGCAGTTCCCACGTCATCAATCCTCTGTTGGTGCCCAATCTCTCCTTCGACGCCCTCAAGGACGTCGCACCGGTTGCTACGATTACCAACAGCCCGTACGTTCTGACCATCAATTCCTCGATACCGGCAAATAACCTGCGGGAATTTGTTGAATACGCGAAGTCCAGGCCGAGACAGCTCAATTTCGCTTCGTCCGGCACGGGATCGTCGGCTCACCTGACGGCTGAAATACTGAACAACATGGTCGGAATGACGATTCAGCACGTGCCCTACAAGGTGGTGTCGCAGATCCTCAACGACCTTGCCGGCGGACAAGTGCAGATGTACCTGGCTACTGCGCTCACCACCCTGCCGTACATCACGGCCGGCAAGATCAAGGCGCTTGCCGTCGCCAACGACACGCGCCTATCGATGTTGCCCCAGGTGCCCACCTTCGCCGAGGCCGGCGTGACTTTTGATGTGAAGAACTGGTTCGGAATCGTGGCACCCGCCGGCACGCCGAAGGCTATCGTCGATAAACTGTCGACTGAGATCGGGAAGGCCATAGTCAGTCCCGACACCGCGAAAAAGCTGGCGAGCTTAGGCGGGGAACCTTTCGTCTCCACCCCCGAGCAGTTCGCCGCACTGATGAAAGCGGACACGGCCAAGTTCGCCAAGATCATCAAATCCGCCAACATCAAGATCGAGAAGTAATCCTAAACAAAGGGCTAGACGCGATGGCTGATTGCGAGGGGTTGAAGGAGCGGGGGGCTCAAAACGAGGGACATCCCGAGCCCGTGATGAGCGGCGCGCTTAGGCTCGACGCCAGCGCGGAGTTCCAGTAATGGCAGGCGGCCCGCTCGAAGGCGTCACCATTGTCGACATGACGCAGGTCGTCGTCGGCCCGCTCGCGACCCAGATTCTTGCCGACCACGGTGCGGACGTGATCAAGGTCGAAGCGCGCGCGGGCGACCTGATGCGCAATCTGAACGGCCGCTCCGTCACGCCCGGCATGGGCGCGAAGTTCCTGCATCTGAACCGCAACAAGCGCTCGATCGTGCTCGACCTGAAGAACGCGGACGCACACGCAGCGCTGCTAAAGCTCATCGCGCGCTCTGACGTCCTTGTGTGGAACGTGCGGCCCGCCGCGATGGCGCGCCTCAAGCTCGCCTACGACGATGTGCGCGCCGTCAATCCGCGCATCGTCTACTGCGGCATGTTCGGTTTCGGGCAGGACGGGCGCTATCGCAACAAGCCGGCATACGACACAATCATACAAGGCTCCGGCGGCATCGCAGCGCTCAATCACCGCGCGATGGGCGAGCCGCGCTTTTTGCCCATGGTCGTTGCGGACAAGGTGGCGGGCCTGATCGCGGTGCAGATGATCACGATGGCGCTGTACCGCCGCACCCAGACCGGCGAAGGCTCCTCGATCGAGATCCCCATGTTCGAGAACACGGTCAAGTTCGTGCTCGAGGAGCACATGTTTCTGAAGACCTTCGAGCCGCCGCTGGGAGGGACGGGCGATCCCAGACTGATCGATCCGCTCGCGAAACCGATCCCGACCCGGGATGGCTGGATCTGCATCGCGCCGGCTACCCATGCCCAGGGGTTCGCATTTTTCG
>Ga0080064_1007987_pt1 | contig 10317 bp, 10 predicted proteins | sample Subgrocontami54m_FD_69260 | JGI IMG/M metagenome (GOLD analysis project Ga0080064, IMG submission 69260) | Subsurface groundwater microbial communities from S. Glens Falls, New York, USA - GMW46 contaminated, 5.4 m (SPADES assembly) (version 2) ... | reverse complement strand
CGACAGCTTCGGGCCCACCGACATGCCCTCGGTGTGGAACCTGAAGAAATACCAGCCCGAGAACGGCCAGCGCATGAACTTCGCCGGCGACTCGCACGATCCCTACTCCGTCATCATCGATTCGGCGCTTGGCCTGATGGGTGCGCAGCCCAAGGACAAGCGCGCCTTCCTAGGCCAGATCGACTGGTTGGTGGACTACCTGAAAAACCTGCCGGCGCCGGTCTATCCGTTCCCCATCGACAAGGCCCTGGCCGCGCAGGGCAAGCCCGTGTTCGACGCCAACTGCGCCGCCTGCCACGCCAGCGCGCGCACCGGCACCGTGATTCCGCTCCCCGAAATCGGCACCGACCGCGGCCGCATCGATACCTGGGGCGAGCAAGCCGCCATCGAAGCCAATCAGGCCGTCAAGAAAATGGGCATCGAACGCAAAGGGTTGGTGGAAGCGCCGCTTACCGGCTATGTGGCGCAGTTCCTGGACGGCATCTGGCTGCGCGCGCCCTATCTGCACAACGGCTCGGTACCGAGCCTGGCCGACCTGCTCACACCGCCCGAGCAGCGCCCGCAAAACTTCTGGCGCGGTTATGACGTCTACGACCAGACCAAAATCGGCTTTGTGGTGCAGGGCGCAGCGGCACAGCAGGCGGGCACCGAGTTCGACACCCACATGCGCGGCAACGGGAACCAGGGCCACGACTTTGGCACCGGACTGGCGGATACCGACAAGGCGGCGTTGCTGGAATATCTGAAAACACTTTGAGAACGCCGGCTGCGCACACGCATGTAGCCCCATTCAAGAAGCTCAATTTGGTCGTTCCCAGGATCACCGGGAGCCCGGAAAACGCCGTGCGCGCCGCAAGGTGAACGCCAGTCAGTCAACGCGCCGGCGTCACCGGGCAAACCGTGACATCCGCCGGTGTGCCGGGGCTCAGCTGCACGCTCAGAAAGCTGCCTGCCTCACCCAGCACCGGGTGGGGAGCGCCGCTGTACCAGGCAGTGGTCGCGCCGGCTGATACGTCCCGTGCGCAGTGGATGTGGCCCAGCGCCAGGTAGTCGAAATCGGCGTTTTCGATTTCGTGCGCGTGGATCGGCGAGGAATTGCGCGACTCGCCGGCTGCCGGCACATGCACGCCATGCGCCAGGCCGAGGTACCACAGGCCCGGATCGGGCCGGGCCGGCGGATCGGCCAGCGGCCGGTGGCCTGGATGGTGATCGACCAGACCCCGTCCCCACACGGCCACGCCCAGTTCGGACAGGGTGAGCGTCTGCCCGGCCGGGTCCAGCAGCAGGTGCAGGCCGGCAGCGGCGAAATCGTGGCGGTGATAGACGGCGTTCTCGGCCAGGCAATCGTGGTTGCCGGGGATCATCACCACCGGGAACGGCAGGTTCGCCAGGCGCTCGCAGGCCCACTCGACGGTATCGACGCTGGCGCGGTTGTGGTCGAACAGGTCGCCGGCTATCAGCAGCAGGTCCGGCTGTCCGGCGCAGATGGCGTCCAACAGGGCATCGAAAATGGCACGGTCCCGCTGGCTGCGATCGCGGTTCCAGTCGCCGCCGTAATAGTCGCTATCGAGATGAATGTCGGAGCAATGAGCCAGACGCAGGGCGCGGTGCATGACTGTTCAAATGCAGCTGTGGGGGACGGCAAAGATATCACCCTCGCCTAGGCCGGCCGGTCGGCGCCCAGCGAGATGCGGTGCATGACGCGCCGGTGGCCGTGGTAGTCGTTGATCGGGTTGTGCTGGCTGCAGCGGTTGTCCCACAGCGCCAGCGTGCCGACCTGCCAGCGCAGGCGGCAGGTGAACTCCGGCCGGCTCAGGTGGGCGAACAGGTAGTTCAGCAGCGGCGCGCTTTCGTCCTCGGTCATGTCCTCGAAACGCACGGTGTGGCCACCGTTGACGTACAGCAGCCTGCGGCCGGTTTCCGGATGCGTACGCACCACCGGGTGCAGGGCGTTCAGCATTGCATTGGGGGCGAGCTTGGCGCCGCCTTCGGCCAGGCGGTCCTCGCGCGTTTTGGTGACATCGGCCTTGGCCGAGCTGTTGACGGCGCGAAGCTCGTCCAGCGCCCGCCGCAGGCCATCCGACAGCGTCTCGTAGGCCAGGTACATGTTGGCGAACAGCGTGTCGCCACCGACCGGCGGCACCTCGCGCGCCAGCAGCGTGGCGGCAATGGGCGGGGTTTCCAGATAGGCCGTGTCCGAATGCCACAGGCCGCCGAAGTTGACCCGCTCGTGTGGCAGTTTGATCACCGGCACGATCAGCGGGTAGCCATCCAGACCGCGCAGCATGGGGTACTCCACGGGCTCGGCGATACGCCGGGCAAACGCCAGGTACTGATCAGAACTCAGCTGCTGGTCACGAAAGAACAGCACCAGGTGCTGCAGCCAGGCGTGGCGTATCTCGGCCAGGGTGGCGTCATCCAGATGGCGCGCCAGATCAACCCCGCGAACTTCCGCACCCAGCGCGCCGGCCACCGGCGCCACGCGGATATGTCGATAGTCCATCTCCCCTCCGCTCGGGCAACCTGCCCGGCGCAGGATAGCCCGGACCGTGCCTAGCGGGCGCGGGCGCGGATGCGCTGCTGGGCGAGCTGGGTCAGGGTGATCGCCTTGGCCACGTCGGCGCTCTTGCGAATGTGGCGCAGCAGCAGGGTCTTGGCCGCATCCACGTCGCGCTCCAGCAGCCGCTGCAGGATTTCATGGTGCTCGGCATAGGTGTGGTCCACGCGCGTGGCCTCGGTGAAGTCCAGCCGGCGCACGATGTGGATGTGTTCGTTCACGTCCTTCAGATAGCCCGCCAGAACGGCATTGCCGGCGCCACCAGCCAGCGCCATGTGGAAGCCCTCGTCGCGCGCCACCATGGCTTCCACGGCGGGCGGCTGCTTGGGCGCCTGCTGTGGATCCCAGGCGGCGGCCAGTTTCCTGATCTGGCTGTCCGACATGGACACGCAAGCCAGCTCCAGGGCGCGCATTTCGAGCGCAATGCGCACCTCGTAATAATGGTTGATGGTCTCGATGTCGATCTCGCGCACGAAACAGCCCTGCTTGGGGCGAATCGTCAGGTAACCCTCTGCCGACAGACGCTGCAGGGCTTCGCGTACCGGCGTGCGACTGACACCGAAACGGACCGCGAGCTCGTTCTCGGTAACCCGGGCGCCCGGATACAGGTTGAAGCTCAGGATCATGTCCTTGAGCTGGCGGTAGATGTCGCGCGGGCTGGGAGCGGGACGGGACGGCATGTGCGCCTCCGACGGAGTCTTGAGTACGCACCATTGTATGCAACCGGGGCGCCGCGGTGGTGCATCCACGTGTGCCAGTCGCCGTGCCCGCACGCGGCCCGCGACCGCTGGCCCGCCAATTCAGTTACGTTGCCCCGCCGCGCGGCGGCTGGCACGCCTTTTGAATATCACGATGTATGCAAGAAACCGGTGACCGACGCCGGGGTCATGACCAGGGAGCAACCGCCATGATCGAAATCACCGCCAAACCCTACCCGCTGCGTCTGGACCCGGCCAGCAGCGCGCTGATCGTCATCGACATGCAGCGTGATTTCCTGGAACCGGGCGGCTTCGGCGCCATGCTGGGCAACGACGTGTCCCTGCTGCGCAGCGCCATCGTGCCGTGTCAGCGCCTACTCGACGAGGCCCGCAAGGCCGGGATGCTGGTCATCCACACCCGCGAGGGGCACCGGCCGGATTTGAGCGATGCGCCGCCGGCCAAGCTCGCCCGCGGCAAGGGCCCGACCCGCATCGGGGACGTCGGCCCGATGGGCCGCATCCTGATCCGCGGCGAGCCCGGCCACGATTTCATCCCGGAGCTGTACCCGCTGCCGGGCGAGGTGGTGCTGGACAAACCCGGCAAGGGTTCGTTCTGCCAGACCGATCTGGCGCTGATTCTGGCCAACCGCGGCATCCGCAGCCTGCTGGTGGCCGGCGTCACCACCGAGGTGTGCGTGCACACCACCGTGCGCGAGGCCAACGACCGCGGCTTCGAATGCCTGGTGGTCAGCGACGCGGTGGCGTCGTATTTCCCGGAATTCCACCGCGTGGCGCTGGACATGATCTGCGCCCAGGGCGGCATTTTTGGCTGGGTCACCGACTCGGCCACCGTCTGCGCCGCGCTGACCCGCGTCGCCGCCTGATCCCGTTTCACTCCACTCACTCACCCACCTGCGAGGTTGCCTGCCATGACTACAACCACCCCGAAACTGTGGACAGGTGGCGACTGGAACGCCTTCTTCGGCTTCGGCACCAACATCCTGGTCAACGTGCTCACGCTGACCGCGCTGCTGCGCTACGTGCTGAAGCTGCCGGACGACATCGTGTTCGGGCGCATCCTGCCGGCCACCGGGCTGATGCTGTTCCTGTCCACGATCTACTACGCCTGGCTGGCGTATCAACTGGCCAAGAAGGAAGGCCGCGACACGGTCTGCGCCCTGCCGTCGGGCATCAGCGTGCCGCACATGTTCGTGGTGGTGTTCGTGATCATGCTGCCGATTGCGGCCAAGACCGGTAACCCGATCAAGGGCTGGGAAGCCGGGCTCACATGGGTATTCGTGCAAAGCTTCGTGCTGATGGCCGGCGGCTTCATTGCACCGTATATCAAGATGATCACGCCCAGGGCGGCGCTGCTGGGCGCCCTTGCCGGCGTGTCGATCGCCTTCATCTCGCTGCGCCCGGCACTCGACATGTACATGGACCCGGTGATCGGCGTCGTGTGTTTCGCCATCCTGCTGGCCAGCTGGTTCGGCGGCGTGCGCTACTGGCGCGGCATTCCGGCCGGACTGGTGGCAATCGCCGTGGGTTCGCTGATCGCCTGGGGCGGGCTCGCCTTCGGCTTCACTTTTGGCGGCATGAGCCTCGACAAGCTGGGCGCCTCGTTCGCGGGCTTCGGCTTCTCAGTACCCATGCCGGCAATCGGCCACGTGTTCGGCGGCTTCGAGTACCTGAGCGTGATCCTGGTCACCGCCATCCCGTTCGGCATCTACGACCTGGTCGAGGCCATGGACAACGTGGAAAGCGCTGAGGCCGGCGGCGACCACTTCCCCACCACCCGCGTGCTGACGGCCGATGGCGTGGTCAGCCTGATCGGCTGCCTGCTGGGCAACCCCTTCATCAATGCGGTCTACATCGGCCATCCCGGCTGGAAGGCCATCGGCGGGCGCATCGGTTACTCGGCGGCCACCGGCGTGATGGTGCTGGTGCTCTCCTGGTTCGGCATCGTGGCGGTACTGATGGCGCTGATCCCGGTGGTGGCGATCTCGCCCATCCTGCTCTACATCGGCATGCTGATCGGCGCTCAGGCCTTCCAGGAAACCCCCAAGGCGCACGCGCCAGCCATCATGCTGGCGCTGGTGCCGCAGGTGGCGGCTTGGGGCAAGCTGATGATCGACAACGCGCTGGGCGCCGCCGGCACCAACGCGGCCACCGTCGGCATCGACAAATTGGCCGGTACGGGCGTGCTGTATCACGGGCTGGAGGTATTGGGCGGCGGCGCAATCCTGGGTAGCCTGATTCTGGCCGGCATCACCGCCTGCATCATCGATCGCAACTTCGCCAGAGCTGCTGGCTTCGCCGGCGCTGGCAGCGTACTCACCTTCTTCGGCTTCATGCACGGCGAGGCCATCGGCATCGGTCAGAGTCCGGCTGTGGCGGTGGCTTACCTCGCGGTAGCGGGTTTGCTCTACGGCTGCGCCCGGCAGACCGCGCCGCACGCTGCGACGACCATGGCTGCAACCCCCGCCGAAGCTCTCGACTAAGCTCTTAGCCCACGAGGAAATCAATCAATCACTGACCATTCGCGCGTCTATTTGCATACAACGAAGCATTCAAATAACCTTCGCAGGAGCCTCTTCATGAACCGAAACTCTGATGCAGCCATCGCCCCTGACAACGCCGTTGCCGGACCCGCGACAAACCCGCTTCACCGCAGCGCCGCCCTGGCGCTGGCGCTGGCGCTGGGCACAGCCTGCGCGCTGCCGGCGGCGCACGCCGGTTCGGCGCTGTTCGCCACTACCAACATCCAGTACCTGCACGGCACCCGCTATGCCGACTTCGACCCCAGTGGCGGCTTCAGCCACTCCGACGAGGCCAGCATCATCACCATCGAGCACTTCGATGCCTGGAAGTACGGCGACAACTTCATCTTTGTCGACATCACCAACCCGAACGGCCAGGGCGACGCCTTTGGCACCACCACCAAGGGGGATGGCAGCTATTACTCGGAAATCTCACCGCGGCTGTCGATCGGCAAGATCTTCTTCGACCACGAACTGTCATGGGGCCTGGTCAAGGACGTGCTGTTCACGTCCACGCTTGAAATACCCGAATCACCGGTCAAGCAGACCTGGCTGTACGGCCTGGCAGTGGACCTGAATCTACCCAAGTTCCAGTTCTTCCAGGTCAATTGGTACATCCGCAACAATCAGAAGTCCGGCATCGATACCGGTCAGCAGGTGACCCTGGCGTGGGCCATGCCGTTCAAGATCGGTCCGGTGCCGCTGATGTTCGAGGGCTTCTTCGATTACGCCTGGGGCGAAGATCCGCTGCAGGACAACATCATCACCGCGCCGCGCCTGCTGGTGGACGTGGGCGATATGGCCGGTATCGGGGCCGGCAAGTTTCAGGCCGGCGTCGAGTACCAGATATGGCAAAACAAGTTCGGCATCGACGGCATGAACGAGTACGTGCCCCAGGCAATGGTGAAATGGATTTTCTGAGTGCCGTGCCGGGTGTGGGCATCGACAGGTCCGACTTTTCGGACCTGTCCGCCCTGGCGGAGGCCAGGCATTGATCGCGTTGGATATCGACAGCCTGCGATCGGCCTATGGCAACAAGCGCCTGTCGCCGCGGACCCTGGTTGCGGACCTCATCAGCCAGCTCGACCGGGGGCCGGATCGGGCCATATGGATCACCCGCGTGGCCGACGCCGCCCTGCGTGCCCGCGCGGCGGCGCTGGAACAAGAAGGCGATAGGGCGAAATTGCCGCTTTACGGCATCCCGTTTGCGGTCAAGGACAACATCGATGTCGCCGGCCTGCCAACCACCGCCGCCTGTCCGGGTTTTGCCTACACGCCTGACACGACCGCGACGTCGGTGCAGCACCTGCTGGATGCCGGCGCCATCCTGGTCGGCAAGACCAATCTTGACCAGTTCGCCACCGGCCTGAGCGGCACCCGCACGCCGTACGGGCAGCCAGCCAATGCCTTCGATGCCGATTACATTTGCGGCGGGTCAAGCTCAGGATCGGGACTGGCGGTGGCCCACGGCCTGGTCAGCTTTGCGCTGGGCACGGACACCGCCGGCTCCGGCCGGGTGCCCGCAGCGCTGGGCAATCTGGTCGGCCTTAAACCCAGCCCGGGCCTGGTCAGCGCACGCGGTGTACTGCCGGCCTGCCGTTCGCTCGATTGCGTGTCGGTATTCGCACTGACCTGCGGCGATGCGCAGGCGGTGCTGGACGTGATCGCCGGTTTCGATGCGCAGGACCCGTTCTCGCGCGCATTCCCGGCCGCCCCGTCGATCGCATCCCCGCTACGCTTTGGCGTGCCGCTGCCTGCCCAACGCGAGTTTTTTGGCGATGGCGCGAGCGCTGCGGCCTTCGAGCGGGCTCTGGACGCACTCACGACCCTGGGCGGCGAACCGGTGGACATCGACTACACGCCGTTTCGCGACGCCGCCCGGCTGCTCTACGATGGCCCCTGGCTGGCCGAGCGGCATCTGGCAATCCGCGAGTTTCTGGCCGCCCGGCCCGAGGCACTGCTGCCGGTGGTGCGCAGCATCATCCAGGGCGGCAGCGGCTACAGCGCCGACGATGCGTTTGCCGCCCAGTATCGCCTGCACGCCCTGCGCCAGGCGCTGCGACCGGTGTGGGACACCATCGACGTGCTGGTCACGCCGACCATCGGCACCGCCTATACCCGCGCCGCGATGCGCGCAGACCCGGTCAGCCTGAACACGAATCTGGGCTACTACACCAACCACATGAACCTGCTGGACCTGTGCGCGGTGGCGGTGCCATGCGGATTCTTGCCGTCTGGCCTTCCGTTTGGCGTAACCCTGCAGGCACCGGCCGGTAACGATCGTGCGCTGCTGGCGCTGGCCGACCAGCTGCACCGGGCGCTCAACGAAACGCTCGGCGCCACCGGCCTGCCGCTGGCCGCCACGCCGCCGTTGGCCGACGACGCCCAAGGTGAAGCCCTGTTCCCGATCGCGGTCTGCGGTGGCCACATGCAGGGCCTGCCGCTGAACGCCGAACTGACCCGCCTGGGCGGCCAGCTGCGCGAGCGGACCCGGACTGCGCCCGCGTACCGCCTGTACGCACTGGCAGGCTTCTCGCCGCCGCGCCCCGGTCTGGTGCGGGACGTGGCTGGCGCAAGCATCGAAATCGAAGTCTGGACCCTGCCGCTGGCTGCGGTCGGTCCCTTCCTGGCCGGCGTGCCGGCACCGCTTGCCATCGGCAACGTGCAGCTGGCCGATGGCAGCTGGGTGAAGGGCTTCCTGTGCGAAGGCCACGCCACCGCTGGCGCACGCGACATCACGGCGCTGGGCGGCTGGCGCGCCTGGCTGGCGAGCCTCTGAGTCCATTGCACGAAAATTGCTTCGTTGTCGCACAGTCGGCACGGCCACGTTTCGCTTTCACCCCATCGAGAATCGACACCATGCCAGAACGCTTCCTGGATGCCGATCCCTATCCGTGGCCGTTTGATGGCGACCTGCGCCCGGAAAACACGGTATTGATCATCATCGACATGCAGATCGACTTCTGCGGCCCGGGCGGCTATGTCGACACCATGGGCTACGACATCTCCCTCACGCGTGCGCCGATCGAGCCGATCCGCACCGTGCTGGCGGCGTTTCGGGCCGGCGGCTTTCACGTCATCCACACCCGCGAGGGGCACCGGCCGGACCTTGCCGACCTGCCGGCCAACAAGCGCTGGCGCTCGCGGCGCATCGGCGCCGGCATCGGCGACGCCGGACCCTGCGGCAAGATTCTGGTGCGCGGCGAGCCGGGCTGGGAAATCATCCCGGAGCTGGCGCCCCTGCCCGGCGAACCGGTCATCGACAAGCCCGGCAAGGGCTCGTTCTGCGCCACGGATCTGGAACTGCTGCTGCACGTGCGCGGCATCCGCAACCTGGTGCTGACGGGCATCACCACCGACGTGTGCGTGCACACCACCATGCGCGAGGCCAACGACCGTGGCTTCGAGTGCCTGTTGCTGGCAGACTGCTGCGGGGCGACCGATCACGGCAATCACCTGGCAGCACTCAAGATGATCAAGATGCAAGGCGGGGTGTTCGGGGCGGTGGCCGAGTCGGCTGCGCTGCTCGACGGCCTGCGCGCGTGACAGCGCATTCACTGGCGTTTGCCGACCTGCTGCAGTGCGCCGGGGAGCCGGACCGGCTTACCTGGGAGGTTTTGCGCACGGGGGTGCAGTTCCATGCCCTGTATGGAACGCCCGGCGTCGGCCCGGCAGCGGCCCTGTTGCGGTATGCGCCGGGGGCCAGCGTGCCGACCCACATCCATACCGATTACGAACACATTCTGGTGTTGCGAGGCTCACAACGGGACGCTGACGGCCATTACCCGGCCGGCACGCTGCTGGCAAGTCCGCCAGGCAGCCAACATGCAGTGGTGAGCGACGAGGGCTGTGTGGTGCTCGCCATCTGGTCGGCACCGATCGAATTCACTGGCGGAAGCTGACCGGGGCCCGGCCCGCCTCCTCATAAAACGCGCGGCGCCGGTTGACCCGGCGCCGCCACGTCAGAACGGCGCGCCTTACTCGGCAGTGTCGTCCTTTTTCATGTCGTCCACCGCGTCCGAAGCCTTGTCGGCAGCATCTTCGGCGGTGTCCGCAGCCTTGTCGGCCGCTTCGTCAACAGCGCCAGCGGCTTTTTCCGCTGTTTCCTTGGCCTTGTCGCCAGTCTGCTCCACTGCGTCGGCGGCTTTTTCGGCGGCCTGGTCGACCTTCGCGCCCGCCTGCTCGGCCGGCCCCTTCTCGCCGCAACCGGCCAACGCCAGACAGGCCAACGCCGACAGGATGATCAAAGGCTTGTTACTCATGCGCACTCCTCGGTGTGATCCGGACACCTCGCGTCCCCCCTCCCGGGCAACGCGGCCCCACCACCACGGCGGGGCCGTCAGCTTAGCAGGCTGATCACCGTGGCGGTCAGGCCACCGCTGCCCGGCCGAACACCAGCCCGTCGCCGGACACGTTGACCTGGATGACATCACCGTCCGCCAGCTTGCCGCCCAGGAGGTCCCGAGCGAGCGCGTTTTCCACGTGCTGCTGGATGGCGCGCTTCAGAGGCCGGGCGCCGTAT
>Ga0080064_1007984_pt1 | contig 10321 bp, 8 predicted proteins | sample Subgrocontami54m_FD_69260 | JGI IMG/M metagenome (GOLD analysis project Ga0080064, IMG submission 69260) | Subsurface groundwater microbial communities from S. Glens Falls, New York, USA - GMW46 contaminated, 5.4 m (SPADES assembly) (version 2) ... | reverse complement strand
ATCTTAAAATTGTGTAACTGGCTAACTGACTATCCTGTATGGAATATAAACGACAAAATAGAGTTTTACAGCATTATACGGCTGGGCTTTTTATTTATCTTATGATGGTGCCGTTAGTTATTCTTGATATTTTCATGGAGTTGTACCATCGAATATGTTTTCCGTTATACGGCATTCCCTATGTAAAGCGATCGAATTATATTAAATTAGATAGGCATAAACTGAAATATTTAAGCTTGATCGATAAATTTAATTGCGACTACTGTGGCTACGCAAACGGCTTACTCTATTACGCGTCCACCATTGCCGCTGAAACAGAAAAATATTGGTGCAGTATTAAACACGAGGGTCAGAAGGATTTTATTCCCTCTCCGCACCACTCACGGTTTTTGCCATATGGAGACGAGCAAGCCTACCGAGAGTTTATTCATAGTAAGAAAGATTCATAAAAGATTTAGGATTCAAGATTTATGATTTAAGAATTTATTCATAAATCGTATATCGTGAATCATGAATCGCGTATTTAAGGTATGAACCAACGTTTAGGTATTATTTTAGGAGGGATCCTCGTATTAATTGTTGCGGGGGCCGTTATCTATCAGTTTGATAAAAATGCGAGCGATACGTATGGTGTACTACCCGCAAGCTCTCCAGCTCAATCACCTGAAAAACTTATAGATCTAGGTGAATCGCCATCTCCACAGCTGTCGCCAATATCAAAACCCGAGGCTAGTTTGATACCATCACAAACCCCAATTATTAATAAAAAGGATGAACAACCAAAAACTATGCAAGAACAACCAAAAAAATACCAAGTCATTCTTCACACCACAAAAGGGGATATTACCATTGATTTGTCTGATACGAGTACACCAAAAACAGTTGCAAATTTTGTGAGTCTGGCCTCTAAAGGTTTTTATAACACAACTATTTTTCATCGGGTGATAAAGGGGTTTATGATTCAGGGAGGCGACCCTGAATGTAATCCAGAAAAAAAATCTGACATGTGTGGTGCAGGCGGACCGGGGTACAAGTTTGAAGATGAGCCATTTGAGGGAAGCTATACACGTGGAACGGTTGCTATGGCAAATTCAGGGCCAAACACGAACGGCAGCCAGTTTTTTATCATGCATGCCGATTATAATTTACCTAAAAATTATACTATCTTTGGTAAAGTAACAGCAGGGTTAGAAGTAGTTGATACAATCGCAACCGCGCAAATGACGGTTGGCGGCGATGGTGCACTATCAAAACCGCTTGAGCCAGTACGGATAACTTCAGCGGAAGTGAAGGAGATAAAGTAAGTTAGTAGTAAGTTAGCAAGTTAGCCAGTGTCATCCCGGGCTTGACCCGGGATCCAGAATTAGTGTAAAAAATAGATCCCGCATCAAGTGCGGGATGACAAATAAGGTTGAATTTCATAATTCAAAGCATACAAAAAAAGAACTCCTATGCGGAGTTCTTTTTTTGTTTGATTATTTTTTCTTTTGCTTAACTTCTTTTTTTGCTGGTTTTGCCTTGGTTTTTTTCTTTTCTTGCTTTTTTGGAATTTCTTTTTTTTAGTTCACCTTTTTTAGACTTTATTGATTGGGGAGATATCTTTTTTTGTACGCTCTCTTTTTTTGACAATAATTTTTCTTTTAGTACTTGTTTTTCCTTAATAATAGGAGCTACAGATTTTTTTGTGGACAGTTTTTTTGATTCTTTTGGTGTCAAATTATTTTCAGATTGCTGCCTAATTAAGACTTTTTTTGGTGCGCTTTTCTTTTCTTCTTGTAGTTTTTTTACTTCCCTTTTTTCAGGCGTAAGTTTTTTATTGTTTTTTAAGATTTCATTATCAAATATTGATTCACTTATTTCTTCGTCTTGTTCATTGGAGTTTTTATTCTCATTTATTTCTATATCTTCATTTATTTCTTCATCTTGATCATTTGTACTTTTAATTTCTAATTGTTCATCCTGTTCATTTATTTTTTTTTCTTCAAGTGCTAACTTTTGGGGCTGATGATGTGAGTCGTGAGGAGTTGGAGAAGGAGTTGGGGTAATAATTGGACTAGGGGTTGGCACAGCCGAAGGGATGGGTGTGGGCTGTGCCGTACCGGAGCTTTGGGCAAAGGACGGTGTTGGGGTGGGAAAGGGAGTTGGGGTAATAATTGGACTAGGAGTTGGGAGGGGAGTTGGTGAAGAAATTTCGGTACCGTCGGGCCCCACAATGGTAAGGGTTTGCCCTCCAATAGAAGAGCCTGGTTTGATAGTAAAGGTGCTACTCGTACTGCCTGTTGATATCCCTGCGTTTATCGTTGTAGAGTAAACGGGTGATGGAGTCGGTGTTGGCGTGGGAGTAGGGGTGGGTGAGCCAATAAGGCTAAGTGAACTAGTTGAAGAAGCAGTATTAAGTGGGGTTATTGTTACTTTATTTAATGTGATATTTTCAGAGCTACTTGTTGAATTAAATCCTAAAGTAATCGAGGTGGCACCAAAAACGCCCATCATAACAAGAAAACTAATACGAGCTAATTGTTTGACCATAAATTTGACTATAAATAGGTATATATGAATAAATTCAATTTGAATTCTATATGATTTACATAATAGTGCAACCCCTTGATTTTTTTGTATTTCTTGATAGGGTAATCACAGTTTTTATGGTTGTTCTTTTACAATAAACAAAAAAGAAGGGAATTTCCTTAATGATGAACCAGATGCAAACGCCAGCAAGCTTACTGGGTGATGGATGCGCATTTTGCCATGATCAGGAAGTGATATTAATTCTTGTTGAAATTACCGGGTTTTTAAGTGGATTTGCGTGTAAAGAATGTTTGATTAAGAAAGGAAAATATTGTACGACGCATGAGGAGATGTACCAAGGGTTTATAGATGGCACGTCTGCATGCCGAAAGTGTATTACCAACCTTGCAAAAGAAAACATTGATAGTGCACGGGAATTTCTTAACGAAGTTCGTCAAGATTTTCCAGTAGAAGAAGTTGAAATAATAAACGAGTTTTTAGAAATTACTAGATTTCTTCCCGAACTTTCAGAAGAGCTTTTGTTTGCGCACTGGATTGCCACGCTTGCACTGCGTCGTGGCATTTCTTTTGAGAATGTTATTCTTTACGTCCGTTCTGAAATTGAGATTTCCGGTATCTTGCCAAGTCTCTTTTAAATAAAAAAAGGAGCATTCCATGATGGAATCGGGCTTACCAAGAAAAAAGGCTTTGTTTAAGGAAGTTATTTCTGAACCACCCACTCCACTTAAACAGTGTAATATTCATAGCAAGCCATATACGGAGTATAAAGACGGGACACGTGCATGCGTTTTGTGTGTTGCACTTGATGCAGTAAAAAATCTGGGAACTGCAAAAGGTTTTTTACCTCGAATGTGGGCAACAATTTCTGATATTGAAGAATCAGTGATTCGAAACATGTTTCAAGACGAGGCAAATAAAAAAGGTATTACCATTGAGTTACTTTTTTCCATGTTGCTTTGTGGATATGCACATCGGTATTCACTTACCTTTGACGAGGTTATAAAAATGATTTGTGTCAAAGAGTCAGCGGTTATGATCATTCCTTCCCCCTGATGTTATAGTTCTTTATTTTGTCCCGCACTTTGCAAAGAGTGTGGGATTGACATTTTTGTTTTAATCGGCAAAGATCATTTTAGGATTTTGTTTTTATTGTTCTTTTACAACAAAAAAGGAGGGTTCTTATGATTGATCCTTCGCGTACATCATCAATTCTCGATTCGGGGTTTTTGATAAAACTTATTTCAAATGGAGGTGCAAATCATAGATATGTGGGTTCGCGCCTTTCGCCATTTGATATTAATACCTTGCCTCAACCACGGAAAACATTTGAAGATATTGATCTTTTAGCTGAGGATTTTTCTCAAAAATGCATTCTTAATCCCCCTATCGTTGCACGATTTACTCAAGTAGCATGTGAGAATTATCTTTTGGTTGTAAATAAGCTCTGGGGTACTTCATTTGCATTACATCAGCTTAAGAGTGTACAAGAACAGGGTGAGGAAGTGTATTATGTATTACTTGCGGGTGAACGGAGATTACGTGGAAGCATGTATCTTTGGTCGCAGGGTTGCGTAAAATGTCATAATGAGTTTGGAAATGAGGGTAATGGAATATGCTTTATCCGCCATTTTGGTGATGCAACTATCGAAGTTCGGTTGTGTGTGAATATTGCGCCAATGTCCGCTTTATATCTGCAGTTTTCTGAAAATACCCACATGTCAGTGCCTGCTCATGAGGAGGCACATGCATATTATTTGCTGTTTAAGCTATTACGAAGTGTAGATGAAAAGCTTCCGTTAGCTGAATTTTCGCGTCGTGTTGGCAGAAGTCCGGGTACCGTGCAAAATGCCATGAAGTATTGCGAGCTTCCTATGTCTATTCAAAACATGGTTGAAGATGGACGACTAAAATATGGTGTTGCACTGGAGTTATCAAGACTTTATGAAAATGGCGTTTGTGAAAAAGACCTTATATGGTGGGCGCAAGTTGCGGTTGTCGAATATAGTACTATTGATGAATTCCGTAAGGCAATAACTGAATATTTTGAACAACTACGATCTCCGCAGCTTTCCTTGTTGGAACTTTTTGATGATAATCAGCGCAAAGCAATGGAAGTAGTGCGCCATCGCAGAATTGTCGCTGAAAATATTATCAAGGCGGTATGGCTGTGCAGTCGCTATTTTTATATTGTTCTCAATCTTTTTGAGCGAGAGATGCTTGGAAAACCAGATGCAATGTATTCTCACAAAAGTCCTGTACGAGTTTTTTTTGATCATATTGAGTTGTTAAAAAAAGTTCTTCCGCATCTTGAGCGCATTATTTCAAAAAAACGGTTTTATGATGCGCAAGATACTCTCGAAAAGGCTTCAACTGCCCTAAAAGAGCTTATCGATTCCTAGTTCCTTGGCAAGCGCCCCGATGTTCATCGGGGCGCTTTGTGATGCAATGCGATACATGGTTGATTTTTTCTATACACATGAATTATTTTTTGATACACTTTACACTATGTGGAAAAGTCCGTGAGGTTTTATCATGGTCGAGTGAAAAAAACAAATTGCGGATATTCAATTATTTTTAATTATTCATTTTTAATTTTTAATTAGAGTTTAGATTTATGAGTAAAGTTTTAAAATTCTTTGTTGTCTCAGGCTTTTTAGTCTTTGCCGTGTTTTTAGCACAAGGACTTTCTGCTCAAAGCACGACAAGTACCAGTCCTGCGCCAACTTCTTCACCGGCGACCGTGGTAAACCCACAACCAACAACCTGTCCGGCGGGCCAAGAAGTATGTTGGAGTTCTGATCAAAAATCTTCATGGTGTTCATCTCTTCCTTGTACAGAAAGTACTTGTAGTGCAAAAGCTGGGTATGAGTGGTGTAAACCAGACCCAAGCTGGTCAAGTGGTCAGGGGTGGTGTAACTCTGTAAAAGGAAGTTGCCCCATTTATGATTCTACTGCATGTGTTGCCGCAGGAAAAAAATGGTGTGCGCCAGACCCAAACATGGCAACTGCCAATACTTCTACTTCAGCTGGTATGAGTACCGCTGCTTCAAAAGGATATTGTACGTATAGCGCAACAGACACATGTCCAGTATATACGGAAAGTGCATGTAATGGTGTGGGTGGAAAATGGTGTAAAAATACCCCCTATTCAGGAAGTTCAACTGGGTATTATTCTGACGGGTGGTGTGCGCAAAACATGGGCGCAAGCTATGAGTGTCCTATTAACGATCAAGAGACATGCCATAGTAAAGGGAGAACCTGGTGTAAAGATACCTGGAGTGGATGGTGTATGAGTGGCACATCGGATTGGTGTTCTGGTACAAAAGTGTATCCATCAACTGCAAGTCCAAGCCCAACACCTTCTTACTTCACCTGTCCAGGTGGGCTTATAAATATGGACGGAAGTTGTGCACAGCCAACGCTCAGCCCAACTCCGTTGCCAGTACCAAGTACCAATCCCTGGCCATCACCACAACCATCAATATTACCGATTATTACCCCTAAACCACCAGTATTAATTGATCCACCAAAACCATTGCCACTTCCTTCAGTTGGTGAATGGGATTGGCCAAGTTCACCTTCAGATTGTGTTTATTACAAGGGAAAATGGTGTGAATATGCAGACACATATACGGCTCCAGCCGGATATCATACAGCTATGACCCCGATGTATAACGGATATTGTAAGATGGGCAATGAAGAGTGTGAACCGAAAGATAAAAAAGAGTGCGCTTCAGTTGGAAGACACTGGTGTGAATATGATGCAACACCAGGATATGTATCGTATTCGAATTCAACAAACGGATGGTGTAGCTATGAAGCATGTGAAAAATACGCAAAACCAGGCATGATTGTGTGTCCGGATGGTATTACTGATGCCAAGAGCATTAAAGATTGTCCTAACATTGGGGGGAAAGCTCCTGAAATGACAAACGAATGGGAGTGGTCAAGTAAAAAAGAAGTATGCGATTACTACAAAGGAAATTGGTGCCCAACATCAAATTGGGATGGAGGCACAAGCGGATACTGTAATAAAGGAACACGAGAGTGTGAACCAAGAACAAAACAGAAGTGTGAAGCAACGTCGGGAAAATACTGGTGTGAAAATTCAGCGTATGCATCAGGATATAAATCAGCTGGAGAATCTGATGGGTGGTGTAGTTATTATAAGTGCTATAAGCCAGCACCATGGAATATGATTACGTGTCCAGATGGCATAACACACAAAGCAAAATTAAAAGATTGTCCGACAACAGGTGGAGCATTGCCTGAAAAATGTCCATTGAATACGTACAAGGATACGGCAACCATGAAATGTGTTCCTTGGCCATCACCATCTCCTTGGCCAACAGTAAAACCAACACCAAGTCCATGGCCAGAGCCATGCGCAGTTGGAACGATGCGTGATACGGCAACTATGAAGTGTGTGCCGTTGCCAACACCTCCACCAAAAAAAGATAAAGATTTTGGTGAAAAAGATTTGAAGTGGCGAGAATTGGAAATGAAGTATCTTACGCTTGACCTTGAGAGCCTTGAAAAGGATTTCAAAACCTATGAAGATACGGTTTCCTTAAAGCTTATCGTTGAACTTCGGTTGAAAGTTGAGGCTCTGCCAAAAGATCAAAGCATGTATGATTTAGTAAAGAGCTTGCAACAGGAGGTGAAAAATCTTCGCGCAAAACGCACAGAATTGAAAAACAAGAAAAAGACAGAAACCCAAAAGAAGACGGATGAACGCCGACGAGAAAATTTGCTCAAAAATATCAAGACCTCATCAGAACGCTACTACAAACGCGTTACTGAAACATTAGAAGCATTGAGCACGTTTGAAAATGTCGGTGGTACGGCACCGGAATCATTGAAGCAAAAACTTCGCGACATGAAGGCTTCTTTGGAAACAATCAAAGAAACGACAAGTTATGAAACAGCGCGTGATTTGATGCGCGAACTGAATTCTCTTGATATCTTAGATGTGTTTGATGAATATGCGCTTGAAATCTCAGTGCTTCCCGAGCTTCCTCGCGTTATGCGTGATATGGATACGAACTTAATGGAAATGGATAAACAGCTTGAGGCAACGCGAACTTCATTGGAAGATCAGGATTTTGATTCCGAGAGCTTGCTTTCAGATGTGGAAAAGGAACTTTTAAAAATTCGCACAACATATGAATCATTAAAAGGACTCGCGTTTTCCGTTAGTGAAGATGATGAGATGGAAGTGTATGATTACCGCAGCTTTAAGGAATGGGTAAAAGTAACCCTTACTGTGCCACTTCTTTCAATTAGTGCTGATTTACGAGAGTTAAAGCAGCTTGCACGAGTTAAGACCTATATTAAAGAAGCAAACAGTGATTTAGTGAAATACAGAAATGATGTAAAGAAATTGAAAGGAAAGACAAAGGCACGTGGAATAACATTACTCAATGTGTTTGATCGCGAATTAAAGAGTCTTGATCGCCAGATGCGAAGACTCAAGAAAGATGATTTGCCAAACCTTTTGCCACAAATCGAAAAAGTGGCAAACGCGCGCTATGCGGTACAAGTATTCTTAAAGAAAAAGACCGCGGAAGTTGCGTTTAGGCAAAAACTCGACGACTTAATTAAGAAACTTGATGAGGAAGAAAAAGAAGATACGAAAGAAACAGCAAATCTTCCAACGTTGAAATCTTTGGTTGAAGAAACGCTCAAAGTTGAGTAATATCACATTCTCAACTGAAGATAAAAAAGACCCCGTAAAAAGGGGTCTTTTTGTTGACATGCCTAGTGACAATGATATGATAGGGAAAATTATTAAATAAAATACCTATGGATATTAAACAATTAGGAAGCGGGAAAAACCCGCCGGGAGAGATTATGGTAATGATCGAAGTGCCGATGGGTTCTTCGGTAAAATATGAATTTGACAAGGATTCAGGCGTAGTGATGGTTGATCGGTTTTTATACACCGCCATGCACTTTCCCTGCAATTATGGATTTATTCCAAATACCCTTGAAGATGATGGTGACCCGGTAGATGTATTAGTACTTTCGCCCCAACCCGTGCAGGCAGGAACCGCGATTGCCGCGCGGCCGGTTGGGATGCTTGAAACGGAAGATGAATCCGGAATGGATGCGAAAATTATTGCAGTGCCATTAACAAAACTCGACCCGTGGCATGCGCACATCCAAGATATTGGTGATGTGCCAGAACCCACAAAGGCCATGATCAAACATTTTTACGAGCACATGAAAGAACTTGAACCCGGTAAGTGGGTGAAGGTAAAGGGGTTTAAGGGCGCGGCGGAAGCGATGGAGAAGATCAAAAACTCAATTAAAAATTAAAAATGAAAAATTAATAATTGTGGTATATAAAAAAACTGTTTGGGAGACTAAACAGTTTTTTACTTATACACAGTTATACGCAATTTATTTTAATTATAAGGTGATATACTAATGATATCCACTTTTTATTTTTCATCATAATCAAAGGTATGGCACCTAATCGATTTTTTTCGTTACGGTCCCTCTTAACTATAGGAATACTTGTTGGAGGGTTTTTTCTTTTAGTAAATTCGGCAGGAGTACGCGCTGCTACCTATGAAGCGCCAAAGCGTGCTTTTCCTGAAGGCAATCCTGATTTGCCAACCACAAGCACTTTATATGAAGTATTAACGCAAAGTGCTGCAGCCGCAAACGGCACGGCAGATGCTTCCAATTTTTCAGGAGATATTGTCATCGGAAAAGCTGATAAGGCAACAAAATTAAAACTTTCTGCAGGAAATCCTGCCGCGCTTACTTCCGTGCTTGAATTAGGGTCTGCACGTAATGCTTGGAGATTTCAAATGACTGCCAATCACGGGCTCTATCTACGTCCCCTAGATCATCCGTCTGCCGAAGACCCTGATTTTCATATTACCAATCAAACAGGCGCGCCTTTCGTATCATTTTCTCCAGATGTAGGCAGGGTTGGTATTGGGACAACTGATCCGGCAGCGGAACTGGAAATTATTGGAAAAGCAGGAGTTGGAGCCACTGCCCTGAAAGTAACAAGTGATGGAAATGAGGATGATAAAGTATTCCATTTTATTGGAAATTCGATCCTCGATCCTTACCAAATGGTTATGATGCAAACAGGAAATGTTGGCATTGGATATACTAATCCTGGCACCGCAAAATTAGCGGTAAACGGAAATGTTGGGATTGGGACAACTCAGCCGAAAGCAACTTTGGATATAATAAGTAATAGTAACGCAACAACTATACGTGCCACTACTTCTGGCGGAGATGAGAATGATCCAGATTTATTAATGGCACGAAATTCCGGAGAAGCCGATAAGTTTCGATTTCGAGTGCGTGGTGCTACCGGCTCAGCATGGCTTGCGTTATGGGATGATACGAATGGCACTGTTGATAAGGGTTTGAACCTTAAGGGAAACAACATTGGACTTGGAACAAATTCACCGGATTATGCGCTTGATATTGAAAACTCAAATGAATTCCCATTCTCATTTCAAAGAACGGGAACAAGTGCCAAACGATGGGCGTTGGGTTCAGATAATACGGGTTTTGAATTGAAAAATGTTACTGATAATGTGTTGCCGCTTTATGTTACCAACACGGGCAATGTGGGAATCGGGCATACCAACCTTGCTGATATTAATGCAAAACTTGATGTGCGAGGCGCTGGTAAGTTTACCCCAACAGAATATCAATATGTATCTATTGGAACCCGGGAATTTAATGGAACACCGCCAGCTTCTATGTATATTGCATGCCCCCCCTCAGGTGTTTCAGGTTCTTCGTTTGATGCAGG
>Ga0080064_1007983_pt1 | contig 10323 bp, 8 predicted proteins | sample Subgrocontami54m_FD_69260 | JGI IMG/M metagenome (GOLD analysis project Ga0080064, IMG submission 69260) | Subsurface groundwater microbial communities from S. Glens Falls, New York, USA - GMW46 contaminated, 5.4 m (SPADES assembly) (version 2) ... | reverse complement strand
AGACTGCGAGATATACGCCACCACTCTGAAGAGTCAGCTTGAGCCTATCGGCTTCAAGACCACGGTGACGCCCATGGAAGGGCCCGTGCTGGAGGACCGAATGGCCAAGGGTGAGTTCAGTCTTGTCCTTCACGCGTTGGGCGTCGGCCTGGACGACCCAGACTCGATTATCTTCGAACAGCACGTGTCTAACGCTCCACGCAACTATGGCAAATACAAAGACCCCGAGATAGACGCGTGGGCCAAGGAGCAGTCCCGGACGCTGGACGAAAACAAGCGCCGCGAACTCGTCCGCAAGATAGACGAGCGGCTGATGAGCGTCCACGAGAGCCCAAGCCTTCTGTGGCTGGACTACGTGCGACTGTACTGGAAGAACGTGCGCGGCATACGCCACGGGCCAGGCATATACACGGACGAGAACCTGGAATATGTCTGGCTAGCCAAGTAATCCGCCCACCATCCGGCCCCTACGCGCGAGGCGTGTTGCTCTGTGCTCACGGCTGGAGCGGTCGTAGAACCGCGCATCGCGCTTGCGCGGCGCACGTATAATCGCGTGGGAGAAGAGAACCAATCTGGAGTCGGTCTCTGGCTATCCTTGGGCAAGGAGTTACGAGTGTCCAAAGTGGAGTTCGGTTTCACACTGGGAGTCGCCAATCCCCTGTACCCTCCGGAAAAGCAGATAGAAAATTGGGCGGAGATGGTCCGTGTAGGTCAGCAGCTTGGGTTTGGCCTGATTTCCACGCCCCAGCACTGGCTGGCGCACCCGGTCAAGTGGTTCCAGCCCATACCCCTGCTCTCTCGGCTTGCGGCGGAGGCAGACCGCATCAAACTGGCGACCGGTATCCTTCAGCTCCCGCTCTACAACCCGGTGGACCTGGCGGAGCAGGTCGCAACCCTGGACGCAATGTCCAAAGGCCGCTTCATCCTCGGCGTGGGGCTGGGCTATCGCGAGCAGCTCTTCGAGGCGGTGGGCGCCCGCAAGGCGGACCGCGTCGGGCGGTTCACCGAGGCCATTGAGATCATGCGCCGCCTGTGGAGCGGCGACGAAGTCACGTTCCACGGCAAGCATTTCCGCGTTACCAAGGGGCGCATCAGCATGACACCGCTGCAGAAGCCGCACCCGCCCATATGGATGGCGGCGCAAAGTGAACCCGCGGTGCGGCGCGCAGGGGAACTAGGATTCGCCTGGTACATCCCGCCTCAGGGCGACTTCAATGACGTCACGCGGCTCTGGAATATCTACAAGGACGCCCTGGACAAGGCGGGCCACCCGCTTCCCGCGGTCCCCCTGATCCGGTACACCTGCATCGCAAAGGACAAGAAGGCGGCTGTCGAGTACGCGCGGGCCTACATGCAGGACACATACGCGCTATACCGTCCGTGGGGGCTGGAAGAGAAGAGCACGGTGCGCATTCACAGGACTTTCGAAGAGGAGATGCAGCGGGCGCTGATCGGTTCGCCGGAGGAGTGCGCCGAAGAGATCAACAAATACGTGAAGGCCTTCGGCGTGACGCACGTCATCCTCGGCATCGGCCGGCCCAACTTCCGGCACGAAGACGCTCTTGAAACGCTCCGCCTGATCGCGGAGAGACTCATGCCGAACGTGGGGCGTTAAATGCTGAAGCGCCGACACAGTCCAGCCCACACGAACCCATGAGCACGCAGACGGTAGGGGGCACAGAGCATCCCATAGCCCTAGAGATCGCGGACTTTGTCGCGGGGCCTTTCTGCGGCAAGCTGCTGTCCGGCTTGGGCTTCACCGTGGTAAAAGTGCAGCCACCTTCGCACGTCGCGGGTGGACGGCATGAGAAGCCGCAAGAGCTTCCCCGATATCCGGAGCCGCCTTCGGTCGGTCTGTACCTGAACATCGGCAAACTCAGCGTCACGCTGGACATTGAGAAATCCGAAGGTGTGCGGATTTTCGCAGACCTGGCGCGCCGCGCCTCCGTCATCGTCGAAGACAGACCCCCGGGATACATGGCTGACCTTGGTCTCTCCTATCCGGAACTCGCCCAGGCGAATCCGCGTTTGGTCGTGCTTTCGCTTACCCCCTTTGGCCAGACCGGACCCTACAGCAAGTACAAGTCCTACTACCTGAACACCTACCATTCCGGCGGGGACGGATTCCTGCAAGGCGACTCCACGCCTACCAAAGGCCCCGGATATATGGGGGAGTACCAGGCCGGCGTGAGCGCGGCCATCGCGGCTATGGCGGCGTACTACAACGCGCGATTGACGGGCCAGGGCCAGCACGTGGACGTCTCCAAGCAGGAAGCTCTCATGTTCACCAACAGAGCGCTTGTATCCTCCTACATGAACAGCGGAATGCTGGAGACGCGGAAGACACGCTCCTTCCCATACGGCGGGCGTTTTCGCTGCAAAGACGGCGACGTCATCATCGTGGCGCAGGAGAATGCTCAGTGGGCCGGTCTTACAGAGGTCATCGGACACCCGGAGCTTGCGAAGGATGAGCGATTCAAGGATTTCGCATCCCGCAGTGCAAACTCAAAAGTGATCCGTCAGATGGTAGAGGCATGGGCGAACACGGTCACGTGCGATGAAGCGTACCGACAGACCCAGGCGAAAAGGATTCCCATCGGCATATTTCACGACGTTGGCAAAGCGATGGCCTGGCCGCACTTCCTTGAGCGCGGTTTCTTCCAGCCCATTGTCAACGCTGGCGACAAGAGCCTGATCGGCCCCACATGGCCGATACAGTCGTCCGAAGTGCCGCGATGGCCTGGCCCTGGTCGCGTGGCCACGCCCGGCGAGCACAACGATAAAATCTATGGGGAATGGTTGGACTACAACGTTAATGACCTCGCGAGGCTGGCGCAGGCAGGCGTTATCTAGCCACGATTGCTGCGTTGAACCTCCTCGATGACAGGATACACATGACCACGACAACGGGATCCCTGCTCGGGCCCACGCGCATACTGGACATGACGTGGTGGGGCGTTGGACCATGCTGCACTCTTCTTCTGGGCTTCCTCGGCGCGGAGGTCGTCAAGATCGAGCACCGGGATCGGCTTGACCCTGAGCGCCGGCGGTACACAAAGCCCGGAACCGTATCGGTGAACATGGGGCCGCTCTTCAACGACTGGAACCTGAATAAGTTCAGCATGGAAGTCAACCTGCGCCACCCGGAAGGCGCAGAGGTAGTCCGGCGCCTTGCCGCGGTGTCCGACGTTGTGGTTGACAACTTCAGTCCCGGGGTGATGGACCGCCTTGGGCTGGGCTATAATCAGCTTCGCAAGGCCAAGCCGGATATCATCATGCTGTCGCTGTCGGCCCTGGGTTCAACCGGGCCGGAGTCCAATACGGTCGGCGTCGCCCCTACATTCGCCGCGTTGAGCGGCCTTGCAACCGTCAGCCTGACACCCAACGGCTTCCCGTTCGAGTTCCGGGGCGCCACTGACCTGACAGTCTCCATGATGGGCGCGCTGGCCGTCCTGGGCGCTCTGAATCGAAGGCTGACCACGGGACGGGGGGAGTTCCTGGACGTAGCCGCCGCGGAGACGCTGGCGAGCATGGCGGGGGAGGCGTTCCTCGACCATTCGTTGGGCCAGTGGCTTCCACCAGTCGTGGGCAACCGAGACCACGTCGTTGCGCCGCACAACCTGTATCCGTGCAGCGGCGATGACGCGTGGATCAGCATCGCGGTAGTCACGAATGATGAATGGCGCGCACTGTGTAGGATTATTGGCAGGGAGGACATGGCAAGCGACTCGCGTTTCGCGGACATGCCGGGGCGGAAGCGATACGAAGAGCACATAGACAAGGCGATTGCCGACTTCACGCGCGGGCGGGACAAGAGGGAGTTGATGAAGCTGCTTCAGGAGGCGAGCGTGGCTGCCGTGCCATCCTTCAGCAGCCAAGACCTCTGCGAGGACCCCCACCTGTCGGAACGCGGATGCATTCGGACCATCCAACACCCCGAGGCCGGATGTATTGTCTGCCTTCGTCCGCCGTGGGTATTCTCGCGAACGCCGGCGATTATCGCGCGGCCTGCTCCGCTGCTTGGTGAGCATACGGACCGTTATCTTCAAGACCTGCTTGGCGTGGACAGCGCCGCTCTGGCACGGCTACGCAGCGAGAAGGTCTTGGTCTAAGATCGGTGAGTTCGTTGTAGCAGGACTGCCAGCGAGAACGACTGAGAGGAGGATCAATGAAGCCGACCGTTGTGAAAGTCCAGGGTGACCCCCACCGCGTTACGAGCGGCGGGTTCAAGGTGTGGGAGCTTCACAAAGACCTGACGGCCTCCCGTGATTTCTTCATCGCCTACACGATCGTTCCTCCCGGCGCGCGGGAGGGACCACACACGCGAGATAGCGAAGAGATACTCTTGTACCTCGAAGGAACTAGCGTGGTGAAGGTTGAAGGAGGGAAGACCTACCGCATGGGCCCGAACAGCCTTATCTCAATCCCGCCGGGCATCACTCACAGCCACACAAATTCAGGAGACAAGCCCTCGATACAAGTCTATATCCGCGCCGAAGGTCTGAAAAGGTAGCGTTTTGCGACGGGTGCGCCTGAGCGGCCTGGGCTACTACCAGACCAGCATGCGCAGCAATACCTCAGGGGCTACTTGACATGGACAGCAACGCTCTAGCGCGGCTTCGGAGCGAGGGGCGCAGTTCCAAATCGTGACTTCGTGGAGGAAACATGGAACCTAAATTCTTTGAGGATTTCAAGCTCGGCGACAAGGTGGTCACACCCGGGCGAACGATTACGGAGACGGATATCGTTATCTTCGCGGGGATGGTGGGCACGCTCGAGCCGCTATTCACCGACATGGAATACGTCAAGAAGAGCAGCCTGTTCGGTCGAAGGTTCGCGCAGGGCACGCTTGTGCTCAGCATGTCCATGGGCCTCGCCGTGCAGTTGGGCATGACGCACGGCACGGTGATGGGCTTTCTGGGCATCGACCAGCTCCGCGCGACCAAGCCGGTGTTCTGCGGGGACACCATCCACGTTGATATCGAGGTCGCCGACAAGAAGGAGACACGTAACGCCGAACGCGGAGTCGTCACAACGCGGCGCACCGTCAAGAACCAAGATGACGAGGTCGTGATGACGTATATGCACACGATGCTTATACGTCGTCGTGGCGCCGAAGGGAAACTCGTGCATTAGCTAGAGGGCACACCGTCAATGAGCCAAGATAAGACGGTTATCGTCTTGCAAATACGATGCACTTATGTTAATATGCTTGCTAACTTGCGTGGCATCACTAACGGTCTGCGCGCCAACCATATCGCATGAGGGGGGAGTCTCACATGCTATCGCTACGTGGTCACCTTCGCACGCTGGCCGCCTGCTCGCTTAGCCTGAGTGTTGTTCTCAGCGCATGCGCTCCCAGCACCGCTCCGCCAGCGGCGAACCCGCCTGCTCCATCACGCCCTGCCGCCGTTTCACCAACAGCTCCTGCCGCGCCTGCCGCGCCCGCCGCGCCAGCGCCGAGCGCTCCAGTCGCCCCGTCCACTTCGGGGCCATCTCCCACAGCCACGCCGCGCGTCAGCGCTCCCGCAGCTCCTGCTACGCAAAACGCCAAATACGGCGGAGTAATCCAGCGTTATGAGCGTCAAGAACCTGCCAACTCGGACATAACCCAGCTGCCCAGCTACATTCACATCAGATGGTGGGTGCCCGTGTTCAGTCTCCTGGTCATGCGCGACCTCAACGCGGGCGGCAAACTCACGGGTGACCTAGCGGAACAGTGGCAGGCCAGTCCAGACGGGCAGAGCTATACGTTCCGGCTTAGAAACGGCGTCAAGTGGCATGACGGCGCATCTCTGACCGCCGCCGACGTCAAGTTCACTTACGATCGCGCCGCTGCTCCACCGGAGGGGACCGTCAGTCCAAGAAGCGGTCTCTACAGCGACCTCATACAGTCCGTTCAGACTTCCGACGCGTCCACGGTGCAATTCACGCTGAAGCGGCCGTCCGCAAATTTCCTTGACCTGGCGTCTGACGAAGGATCGCTCATATTGCCGAAGCACGTCATTGCCGAGCGCGGGCATATGAAGGACAACCCTATTGGCACGGGTCCGTTCAAGTTTCAGCAGTGGGCCCGCGGGACGCGCATCAGCGTCGTCAAGAACAAGGACTACTTTCTCAAAGACAGACCTTACCTGGAGGGCGTGAATACGGTTGTCATCGTTGACCCGGCGACGCAGCTCGCCGCACTGCGCGCTGGCCGGGTGGACATGAGCCCACAATCATCCACGGGCATAACAGCACGGGACATTGAGACTCTCAAGAAAAGCACGCCGGGGCTCGTCTTTCAGCAGTCGGAGACGCTCTCCTACTTCGGTCCGACCCTGAACTTCACGAAGGAGCCGTTCAAGGACATCCGTGTGCGCAAGGCTTTCTTCCTGGCGTATGACCAGCCAGAGCTCATCCGGCTCGTCGCGCCTGGCGACGGCGCGCCGGGTGGCATCATGTCCGCAAGCGTTGACTGGAGCCTGCCCAAGAACGAACTGGCTGCCGTCCCCGGTCTCAAGAGTGTAACTCCGCAGGACATTGACGCGGCAAAGAAGCTGCTTGCCGATGCGGGCTATCCCAACGGCCTCTCCCTCCCGTACCTGGGCCGCCGCGGCCCCGAGTGGGAGCGCGTCGGGGTGGTCGTGGGCGAGCAGGTCCGGCGCGCGGGCTTCAATCTCGCTATTCGGACTGTTGACGACCCGACGCTCTTCAAGAATCTCTCTGACCACACATTCGACGTAGCTCACGGCGTGTACCCCGTCGGCATAGCGGACCCTGATTACTATCTCGTGTATTTCCGGTCCGACTCCCCGAACAATTCGTCCGGCTACGGCAATAAGGAGCTTGACAGTCTGATTGACAAGCAGGCCCGAACGCTGAACGTTGATGAGCGTAAAACTGTCGTCCATGACATTCAGCGCAGGCTCCTGGACCAGTTCCTCGTCCGCCCAGGCTTTTTCCCCATCAACGCGCAGGCATGGTGGAGCCATGTAAAGGGTTACGCGTCGCCTCTGGTGGGGCTTGGCAACAATAACTTCCGCGATGTCTGGATGGACAAATAGCGTATATCAAACTGTTGATGCCGCTCCAGGGACCGTAGGATGACAGCTTATCTGGTGCGAAGGCTCCTCCTGTTCATTCCCGTCGTGTTTGGAGCGGCCCTGTTCGTGTTCTTCGTCATGCAGGTGCTCCCTGGCGACGTGGCGCAGCTCATCCTCGGCGAGGAGGGTCGCGCAGGGTCAGTCGCCATGGAGAAGCTCAGGGTGCATCTGGGCCTGAATCGTCCGCTGTACGAGCAGTTCCTGTCGTGGCTTTGGGGAGTGCTCCGGTTGGATTTGGGCAACTCTCTTTGGACAGGCCGGCCGATTATGGACGAGCTGGTTGTGCGCATTCCGGTGAGCCTGGAGCTTGTAACTCTAGGCGTCCTCCTCTCGGTAATACTAGGCGTCCCCGCGGGAATCGTGTCAGCGATCAAGCGAGAGACTCCGTTCGATTACGCCGTGCGCGCTGTGGCCTACTGCGGCCAGGCCATTCCGAACTTCTGGCTGGGGATCATGGTCATCATCCTTCTCGTCACGGTGTTCAGATGGCTCCCGCCAATAAGCTTCAGCAGCATCATCGAGAACCCAATCGAGAATCTTCTGATGATGGTGGCGCCGGCCTTCGTATTGGGCTTTCGCCAAACGGCCGTCACCGCCCGAATGACGCGATCCTGCATGCTGGAAGTGCTGAATGAGGACTTCGTGCGTACGGCGCGAGCCAAGGGCCTGCTTGAACGCGCGGTGCTGCTGCGACACGCCTTTGCGAACGCTCTGCTGCCCATCATCACTATCGTCTTCATGGAGTTCGCCTATTTGTTCGGCGCGCTTATCGTGCTGGAGCACGTTTTCAATCTGCCCGGCATGGGAAGTTTTGTGGTGGAGGCAATCTATCGCCGCGACGTGCCCACGGTCCAGGCGATCATTCTGTTCCTAGCGCTCGTTGTAGCGATTACAAACTTGGCCCAGGATTTGCTGTATGGCCTCCTCGACCCGCGTATTCGCTATTCATAACCACGGCGTCCGAATCGAAGAGCGCCTAGACATTAACACGTAGAGAGCAACGGTGTCTTCGGAAAACGTGCACACGCCCTCGCCGGGCGCTGCGAACGTATCGCTGCAGCGGCCCCCGCGCGGTATCTGGTGGCATACGGCTCGCTTCGCCAGGCGCAGGCCACTAGGGATGGCCGGGGCCGTCACGATTGGTGTGTTCATTGTGCTCGCGATAGCCGGGCCCTTGCTCGCCCCATTCAATCCGTACGTGTTGCGGCCGGAGCATGTTCTCGAAGCTCCAAACGCGACTTTTATACTGGGTACAGATGACTTGGGCAGGGACCAGTTGAGCCGAATAATCTATGGGACACGGGCGTCTCTGTACGTGGGGGTGCTCGGCGCGTTGGCGGGGTCCATACTCGGCGGCATTATCGGTCTCATAACAGCGTTCAAGGGCGGCGTTGCGGACAGTGCGGCGCAGCGCGTCATGGACGTGCTCATGAGCTTCCCCATGTTGGTGCTCGCATTGGCGATGGTTGCTGCGCTGGGGCCGTCTCTGCTTAACGCCGCTATTGCTGTCAGTATCCCGTTCATCCCCCGGTCGGCCCGAACAATCCGCTCGCGCGCTCTCTCCGTCAAAGAGGCCATGTACATTGAGTCCACCAGGGCGGTCGGGTGCAGCGACGCGCGGACTATTCTGTATCACATGTTGCCTAACTGCCTGGCTCCCTGGCTGGTCGTCTGCACCGTCCAAATCGCATCCGGCGTGCTCGTCGAAGCGTCGCTGAGCTTCCTGGGGCTTGGTGTCCCGCCGCCGGAACCCTCGTGGGGCAACATGCTGGTAGGCGCGGCAACCAAGTACGTAGAGGCCGCCCCCTGGACGGCCATCTTTCCCGGTCTGGTCATCACGGTAAGCGTGTTCAGTTTCAGTCTGCTGGGCGACGCGCTACGGGATGTCCTGGATCCCAGGATGCGAACCGAACGGTAAAGCACCATATCAGGGCTGTTCCACATGACCTGCTTCCCAATACTTAGTCCAATCGACATGAGACTCTCGTGGGATGACCTGTCCTTGGGAAATAGGGAGATCGTCTCATGAAGAAGCTCAGGTATAGCGCTGAGCCGGAGGCCTGAATAGAGGAACCAGTGGCGCGCTTATCATGCCATAACCGCCCGCCCACGTTTATGGGCGAATGCGACTCTGGTCGGTGTTCCCCGTCCACGGGACGCGTCATGCAGCAGTAGTGAGTCGGCCCATTCACTCTTCAACGCCCAAGACCACGACGCCCAACGGCAGGCGGAGTTTTCCATCGCTTCGAGGCGAGTGGACTCGCTCCGCCGACTACTATGCTACAATCCGAATGCGTTGAATCCAACTATCGAGGCCGAGTATCCTTATCGCCGAAGGCAAACATGTTTAGGTGGCGCGTGCTCATCCCGACCTCGACAAGCAGAGACCCGCTCAAGACAGCGCTGTATTAGACTTGGCGGATCCATATGAGCCGCCCATGTCGAGCGCAGGCTCCACCGCCTGAGGGAGCCCAGTCGGCATAGGCAAATGACTTGGGCTACCGATTGCCGGTCGTCTGCCGGGTCCGCAACCCGTACACCCCCGCAGTGGGCTAGAGACTGACGCCGAACCTAATCGGAAAAGTGCGATTGCGTTCCAGACCCCCAGGTTTGTTTCCCATCCCCCGCTCCCTTAGCAAGGGAGCGGGGGACATAGGGAGTGAGGGTTCACAAGGGTCATCAGTACACGACCTTCTCGTCAACCAGCCGCCGCGCCTCGTCGGCGGGCAGCCCCAGCACATCGCGCAGCACATAGGCGCTGTGCTGGCTCAGCAGCGGCGCGGGCGTGTACACGGGAGTCGGCATGCCGCTCATGCGCCACGGGTGCCCCATGACGGGGCGCTCTCCCACTTCCGGATGGTCCACGGTCACGAAGAAGTCGCGCGCCCGAAGCTGCGGGTCCTCGATGATGCCCATGGCCGTCAGGCAGGGGAACGCCGCTATTCCCGCCTTCTGCAACCTCTCCGTGACGTCCTGGGCCGTGTGCTCCCTCGTCCAAGACGTTATCACCCTGTCCATCTCCGCCTCGTTGCAACGGCGGACGTAGGCGTCGGCGAAGCGTGGGTCGGCGGCCCACTCGCGATGGCCGGCGGCGCGGCAGAACGCGCGCCATTCCGCCTCGTCGCGGACCGCGATGGCGACCCATGAGTCGTCGCCCCGGCAGAGATACGTGTTGTGCGGAACGGCCATCTCCTCGTAGTTGCCCCTGCGCTGCGGCACGCGCCCGGTCAGGCTG
>Ga0080064_1000838_pt2 | contig 10329 bp, 6 predicted proteins | sample Subgrocontami54m_FD_69260 | JGI IMG/M metagenome (GOLD analysis project Ga0080064, IMG submission 69260) | Subsurface groundwater microbial communities from S. Glens Falls, New York, USA - GMW46 contaminated, 5.4 m (SPADES assembly) (version 2) ... | reverse complement strand
TGGTCGGCGTGAAGCTCGCGCGCGAATTGGAAACGCTGCAGGACAAGATGCCGCCGTTTCCGCAGGCGGAGGCTGAGGCAACGATCGCGGCTGCCTTTGGCAAGCCGCTGGGTGAGGTATTCACGTCCTTTGGCCCGCCGGTGGCGGCGGCTTCCATCGCGCAAGTGCATCGCGCCGAAATCGCCGCCGATCACGGCCCGCGCGCCGTCGCGGTCAAGGTGCTGCGGCCGGGCATCGAGCGCCGCTTTCAGGCCGACCTCGACGCCTTCTATTTTGCCGCGCGCAAGGCGGAAGCGTTGTCCGCCGAGGCGCGGCGGCTGCGGCTGATCGAGGTGGTGGACACGCTGGCGCGCTCGGTGCGGGTGGAAATGGACTTGCGGCTGGAAGCCGCCGCCCTGTCGGAGCTGGCGGAGAATACCAAGGACGATCCGGATTTCCGCGTTCCGGCGGTGGACTGGAATCTAACCGCGCGCGAAGTGCTCACGCTGGAATGGATCGACGCCACGCCGCTGTCCGACCGCGGGCGGCTGGAAGCCAAAGGCTTCGACCTGCCCAAGCTCGGCCGCGCGGTGATTCAGACATTTCTGCGTCACGCGCTGCGCGACGGCTTTTTCCACGCCGACATGCATCCGGGAAATCTGTTTGTCGACGACGACGGCCGGCTGGTGGCGGTGGACTTCGGCATCATGGGACGGCTCGGGCCGAAGGAGCGGCGCTTCCTCGCCGAAATCCTCTACGGTTTCATCACGCGGGATTATCACCGCACCGCGGAAATACATTTCGAGGCGGGCTATGTGCCGCGCCATCATTCGGTGGAGAGCTTTGCCCAGGCCATCCGCGCCATCGGCGAGCCGATCCACAACCGCACCGCCGAAGATATCTCGATGGCCAAGCTCTTGATGCTGCTGTTCGAGGTGACCGGGCTGTTCGACATGCGCACGCGCCCCGAACTGCTGCTGCTGCAAAAGACCATGGTGGTGGTGGAAGGCGTCGGCCGCTCGCTCGACCCCAAGCTCGACATGTGGAAGACCGCCGAGCCGGTGGTGCGCGAATGGATCGAGCGGCATCTCGGGCCGGTGGGCAAAGTCGAAGGCGCGGCGGAAGGCGCCGCCGAAATCGGCCGTTTCCTCGGCGGCGTTCCTGCCTTGCTCACGCGCGGGGCCAATTTGCTGGATCAGCTCGACGAGATCACCCGCGACGGCCTGACGCTTTCGCCGGAGACGGTAGCCGCCATCGGCGCCGCCGAGGCCCGCCGCAACCGTTGGATGACGGCGGGCATATGGGTGATTGCGGCGCTGCTGGCGTGGGTCGTATTTCTGGTTAGGTGAATTAAACGAAAAACTCGGAGGACAGAATGGCATTCTGGGCGGTTCGAGCTGGTTCACGAGGAGAGCAGGAGCCGTTTGCCCTCGCAAACAACTGCGTAGTCGTTGGCTGGGATAAGGTCCCTGATCTGTCGCAATTTCAAACGCAAGCTGAACTTAGAAAATCTCTTCCAAAAATCCATCCCGATCTGACGGACGCGAAAACGTCTGGTTGGACTGGACAGCTTTGGTCATTCAGCCACGAAATAAAAAAAGGCGACTTGGTGGCATTGCCGCGAAAGGATACCGGCACTGTAGCTTTCGGCACCATCGACGGCGACTATAGATTTGATCGAAATGGGCCTATTGGGGCAAAACACCAACGGCCAGTTCGATGGATTGATCAAGATTTTGCAAGGCACCGACTCGATCAGGATATTCGTTTTTCATTAGGCGCACTTTTGACGGTGTTTCAGGTTCGACGAAATGCCGCCGAAGAGCGCATGCGGGCCGTACTGGAGGGCAGGAGGCCGACGGTCGAAGCGTCGGTATCTATTGATGACCCCGAAACGGATATCAGCATTGAGCGTGAAGCGCGTGACAAGATAATAAGTCACATCAGCAGAAAGTTTCACGGCCACGCCTTAGAGCGCCTCGTAGAAGGCATTTTGCAAGCTCAGGAGTTTGTCACTAACCGCACTCCGCTAGGCGCTGATGGTGGTGTCGACATACTGGCTGGACGAGGACAACTGGGATTTGAGGCTCCTCGATTGGCTGTTCAAGTAAAGTCTTCCGAAAGTCCCGTTGACGTATCGTCGGTACGCGAACTTCAGGGCGTAATGCGCACTTTCGGTGCCGATATGGGTCTCTATGTTTCCTGGGGTGGTTTTCGAGGTACCGCGCCGCGTGACGCAAGACGGGACTTTTTTCAATTGCGCCTTTGGGGGCCGGAAGACCTTCTCGATCAAATCTTGAAACTTTACGACAAACTACCAGCGGACCTTCAAGCTGAGTTGCCATTAAAGCAAGTCTGGACATTGGTAGAAGAAGACGAGTGAAGCAGGTGGAAACTCCAACAAACACTCACGGGGCATTTGCAAGGCTGCCGTGTTTGGCCTGGGTCGTCTTCCGGGCCTTTTGAGATAGAATGGCCTCCATGCTGCAAGACAAGCGCATTCTTCTCATCATCGGCGGCGGCATTGCCGCCTATAAATCGCTCGACCTGATCCGCAGGCTGAGGGAGCGCGGCGCGGGCGTGCGCTGCATTATCACCAAGGCAGGGGAGGAATTCGTTACGCCGCTGTCGGCCGGCGCGATCACCGGCGAGCGCGTTTTCACCGACCTGTTCGATCCCGCGAGCGAATTCGATGTCGGGCATATTCGTCTGGCGCGCGAATGTGATCTTGTCGTCGTCGCACCGGCCACCGCTGACCTCATGGCCAAGATGGCGGGCGGGCATGCGAATGATCTCGCCACCGCCGTGCTGCTCGCCACCGACAAGAAGATTCTGCTCGCGCCGGCGATGAACCCGCGCATGTGGGGCAACGCCGCCACGCGGCGCAACGTGGCGCAGCTCACCGCCGACGGCGTCGCTCTCATCGGTCCGAACGAAGGCGAGATGGCCGAGCGCGGCGAGCAGGGCGTGGGCCGCATGGCGGAGCCGCTGGAAATCGTGGCGGCAATCGAGGGCTTGCTGGCGCGGCCGGCGGCGGGGCGGCCGCTCGCCGGCAAGCGCATCATCGTTACCTCCGGGCCGACGCATGAGCCGATCGACCCGGTGCGCTACATCGCCAACCGCTCCTCCGGCAAGCAGGGCCACGCCATCGCCGCGGCGGCGGCGGCAGCCGGGGCCGACGTGACCCTCATCAGCGGGCCGGTGAACTTGCCCGATCCTTCCGGCGTCGCGGTGGTCAAGGTGGAGACGGCGCAGGAGATGCTCAAAGCGGTCGAGGCGGCGCTCCCCGCCGACGCCGCTGTTTTTGCCGCCGCCGTCGCCGACTGGCGCGCGGCCGAACCTACCGCGCATAAGATCAAGAAAACAGGCAAGGCGCCGCCGCTGGATCTGGCGGAAAACCCGGACATCCTCGCCGCCGTCGCGCAGCGTAAATCGAAACGGCCGAAGCTCGTGATCGGCTTTGCCGCCGAAACCGACGACGTGGTCGCCAACGCCAAGGACAAGCTTCGCAGCAAAGGCTGCGACTGGATCGTCGCCAACGACGTGTCGCCCTCGACCGGCATCCTGGGCGGCGACCGCAACACGGTGCACCTGGTGTCGGCGTCAGGCGTCGACTCCTGGCCGCCGCAATCCAAGGACCAGGTGGCGAAGAATCTAGTGGCGCGCATCGCCGCAGCCCTGGGCAAGGGACGATGAGCGCCGTCGACGTCAGGGTGATCCGGCTGGCGCATGGCGCCGACCTCCCGCTGCCGGAATACCAGAGCGCGCAGGCCGCTGGCTTCGACCTGGTTGCCGCGGTGGCCGCGGATGTGACCATCAAGCCGGGCCAACGGGAAACCATTCCCACCGGCATCGCCATCGCGCTCCCGCTGGGGACCGAAGCGCAGGTACGCCCCCGCTCGGGCTTGGCGGCGCGGCATGGCGTCACGGTGCTCAATACGCCGGGCACCATCGACGCCGATTATCGCGGGGAAATCCAGGTTATCCTGATTAACCTCGGCAGCGAGTCCTTTGTGGTCCGGCGCGGCATGCGGATCGCCCAATTGGTGATCGCGCCGGTGCTGCGGGCGCGCATCTCGGAGAGCCGGGAACTGGGAAAAACCCCGCGCGGCAGCGGTGGATTTGGCTCGACCGGGATAGGCTAGACAATTGGTCATTGCCGGGCTTGACCCGGCAATCCATCTTTTTTGAAAGAGATGGACCCCCGGGTCGAGCCCGGGGGTGACGAGCAGGGATCGACCGCGCCGCATAAAAACGATAAGACCGTGTCCACGTTGCGTCACAGGAGGAAACCATGCCGACCGCGTTGAAGTCTGTTGCGAGCGCGCCTGCACGCGCCCAAGGCCAGGGCCGGATTTATCAGTCGATTACCGAGACCATCGGCGACACGCCGCTGGTGCGGCTCAACCGTCTGCCGCAGATGAAGGGCGTCAAGGCGAACATCCTCGCCAAGCTCGAATTCTTCAATCCCATCGGCAGCGTGAAGGACCGCATCGGCGTCGCCATGATCGACGACATGGAAAAGAAAGGGCTGATCGGCCCCGACACCCTGCTGGTGGAGCCGACCTCGGGCAATACCGGCATCGCGCTCGCCTTTGTCGCGGCGGCGCGCGGCTACCGTCTTATCCTGGTGATGCCGGATTCCATGTCGCTGGAGCGCCGCAAAATGCTGCTGCTGCTCGGCGCGGAACTCGAGCTGACGCCGGCCGCGCAGGGCATGAAGGGGGCCATCGCGCGGGCGGAAGAGATCGTGCGCACCAACAAGAACGCGGTGATGCCGCAGCAATTCAGCAACCCGGCCAATCCGGAAATCCACCGCCGCACCACGGCGGAGGAAATCTGGAACGACACGCAAGGGGCGGTGGATGCCTTTGTTTCCGGTATCGGCACCGGCGGCACCATCACCGGCGTGGGGCAGGTGCTCAAACCCCGCAAGCCCTCGCTGCGCGTCATCGCCGTGGAGCCCGAGGACAGCGCGGTGCTGTCCGGCAAGCCGCCGGGCCCGCACAAGATCCAGGGCATCGGCGCGGGCTTCATCCCCGACATCCTCGACCGCTCGGTCATCGACGAAATCGTCACCGTGGGTAATCAAGCGGCTTTCGAAACCGCGCGGGCGCTGGCGCGCTACGAGGGAATCCCGGGCGGGATTTCCTCCGGCGCCGCGGTGTCCGCCGCGCTGCAGGTCGGCGCGCGCCCCGAGATGGCGGGCAAGAATATCGTGGTCATCCTCCCGTCCTTCGCTGAGCGGTATCTCTCAACCGCGCTGTTCGAGGGGCTGTAAGGCACGCGCTCATGCAGCTCTTGAACCTCCCCCTGAAAGGGGCAGAGCCTGCCCCGGACTTGATCCGGGGTCGGTTTGCCATCGGGTCGGCGCGAAGCGCCGCCCGATGACAGGCTCCGCAAGCCGGGTGGGGGTCGCGATGCAACGGCTTCACAGCGCGTAAAGACCCCCACCCTAACCCTCCCCCTTTCAGGGGGAGGAAAATATCTGCGCGCTGCTGGCGTCCGTGCGCCGCGCTATCCCCCGTTCATGATCTGGACTCTTTCGGCGCGATTCCCCTTGGGGGTAAAGTCAACCGATTCGCGGCCTGGCGGAGGCCGCGCGACCGGCACTGAGTCGCGGCTGCGCTCGGGACAAGGTTGGGGCCGATCTGGGGCAAGGCAATATGCCGGACACGATCCGGGCGACGAGCGGGAGTCTCCATGCTCATCCGCGGCGATGCGGATTCCTAGCAGCCGTCGCATCGGCGCTCCTATCCATCACGCCCGCCCGCGCCGATAAAATCTCCCTGCTCACCCTGCTTGATCCTCCTATTGCCGCCTTCGCCAGCCTGAACCACCACGAGGTTGTGGGGCTGGCGTTCATGCTTGGCATCCTCCTCTTCGCCGTGGTGACGGCGATTGTCCTTGTGCGCACGCGCGCACGCACGGCGGAGACCGAGATTTCCGCCCGCGACGAGATCATTGAGCTCAAGGCCGAGGTCGACCGCATCAATACCTTGCTGCTGTTGGAGCCGCAGATCATTGTCGCCTGGGCCGCGGGTGATGATACCCCTGAAATCTTCGGCGACACCGCCATGGTGACGCCAATCTCCGCCCCGCATCGCGTGCTGGCTTTCGGCACATGGCTCGATCCGCAACAGGCGCGCTCCATGGAGCGATCGGTCGAGGCTCTGCGCGCCCGGGGTGAAGGCTTTTCCATGTCGCTGGCGACGCTGTCGGGCCACCCGGTCGAGGCCGAGGGGCGCGCCATTGGCGGCCGCGCCGTGCTGCGGCTGAAGGATGTGAGCGGGATCAAGCGCGACCTGGCCGAGCTTTCCGGGCGGCATCAGAGGCTCCTGGAGGAGGTGGATTCGCTGCGCACGCTGATCGAAGCCCTGCCCTCGCCGATCTGGGCGCGTGACGAGACCGGGGCGCTCAGCTTCGTGAATGTCGCCTATGCCCGGGCGGTGGACGCCAGGAGCCCCGACGACGCAGTGGCCCGCGGGATCGAGCTGCTTGACCGGCCCGCGCGCGAGGAACTCGCCCGCGCCTGTGCCACCAACGAATGCTACACTGGCCGGGTGCGCGCCGTCGTCGCCGGCGTGCGGCGCACTTTCGACGTGCGCAGCGTGCCCACCGCCCGCGGCAGCGCCGGCATCGGCATCGACTCCACCGAGGTGGAGACGCTGCGCGCGGAGCTGGCGCGCATGGGCGAAGCGCATCGCCGCACGCTCGACCGCCTGGCGACCGGCGTCGCCATCTTCGGCGCCAACCAGAAGCTCACCTTCTACAACACCGCCTATCGCTCGCTCTGGGATCTCGACGCCGGCTTCCTCGACCAGGAGCCGAGCGATTCCGCCGTGCTCGACAAATTGCGCGCCGCGCGCAAGCTGCCGGAAGAGCAGGACTTCCGCCAATGGAAGAGCGAGCTGCATGAAGCCTATCGCGCCACCGAGCCGCGGGAATATATGTGGCACCTGCCGGACGGGCGCACGCTGCGCGTGGTCACCACGCTCAACCCGGAAGGCGGCGTGACTTACCTGTTCGACGACGTGACCGAGCGGCTCGATCTTGAGCGCCGCTTCGACGCCCTGATCCGCGTGCAGGGAGAAACGCTCGACAACCTCACCGAAGCGGTTGCCGTGTTCGGCAGCGACGGCCGGGTGCGTCTGCATAATCCCGCCTTCGCGCGCATGTGGAAACTGGCGCCGCAGACGCTTGCCGAGCGGCCGCATATCGAGGCGGTGACGGCTCTGTGCCAGCCGCTGCACGGTGAGGACGCAACTTGGCAGGCGCTGCGCGCCGCCGTCACCGCCATCGACAACCGCGAGCCGCTAAGCGGCCGACTGGAGCGCCGCGACGGCAGCGTGATCGATTGCGCCACCGTGCCGCTGCCGGACGGCGCCACCCTGGTCGCCTTCCATGATGTCACCGACACGGTGAATGTCGAACGCGCGCTGCGCGAGCGCAACGAGGCGCTGGAGGCCGCCGACGAGATCAAGATCAATTTCGTCCACCATGTTTCCTACGAGCTGCGCTCGCCGCTCACAAACATCATCGGCTTCGCCCATTTCCTCGACGACCCGGCAACCGGGCCGCTCAACGGAAGGCAGCGCGAATACCTCGGCTATCTCACCACCTCGACCAATGCGCTGCTGGCAATCATCAACAACATCCTCGACCTCGCCACCATCGACGCCGGCGCCATGACGCTGAATCTCGGCCCGGTGGATATCCGCCAGACCATGGACGCGGCGGTGGAAGGCATCCAGGACCGGCTGGTCACCGACAGCTTGTCGCTGGACATGCGCGTGCCGCCCGACACCGGCAGCTTCGTCGCCGACGAGAAGCGCGTGCGGCAGGTGCTGTTCAATCTGCTGGCCAACGCCGTGAGCTTCTCGCCGCCGGGCGAGACCATCACGCTCACCGCGGAACGCCGCAGCGACGCCGTGGTGTTTTCGGTCACCGACCACGGGCCGGGCATTCCGCAGGAGGTGAAGGACCGGGTATTCAACTGGTTCGAAACCCATCCGCTCGGCTCGCAACATCGCGGCACCGGGCTCGGACTTTCCCTCGTGCGTTCCTTTGTCGAACTGCACGGCGGTAGAGTCGCGCTGGACTCGGACATCGGGCGCGGTACCACGGTGGTTTGCAGCTTCCCGCTCGATCAGACGGCAGAGCGGACGGCGGCTTGACAACGCTCCCGTGGTCATCCCCCGGATTGACCGGGCGATCCAATATCCCCGGACAAGCAACAACAAGGATTGTGCATTCCCGCAGCGGCGGTGGATACTGGATGCCCCGCTGGAGTTTACCCCCGACTTGATCGGGGGCGGGATATGACCAGAAAGAAGACGAATGCTCCCAACCACGGCCGGCGGCTCGAGTTTTTCGGTGGTGTTGCCGAATGAGGAGGCGATGCGGCGCTTCATGCTCGACATCGCCACCGCGCTGGAGCCCGGCGATCTCATCACGCTCTCGGGCGACCTCGGCGCCGGCAAGACCACCTTCGCGCGCGCGCTGATCCGCCATCTCGCCGGCGACGAGACCATCGAGGTGCCGAGCCCGACCTTCACCTTGATCCAAACCTACGAGCTGGCGCAGCTCCCCATTGTCCATGCAGACCTCTATCGCCTCGCGGGATCGGCGGAGCTCGCCGAGCTTGGCTTCGACGATCTGCCGGAGAACGCCATCGTGCTCTTGGAATGGCCGGACCGGGCGGCGGGTTTTCTTCCGGCCGACCGGCTCGACATCGCGTTTACGCTGGCGCAGCAGCTCGGCGAGGGCTACCGCAATGCGCGCGTCACCGGCTATGGCGCCTTTGCTCAACGCGCCGAGCGCATCTCGGCGATCCGAAACTTCCTGAACGAATCCGGCTTCGGCGATGCCGAGCGCCGCCGGCTGAAGGGCGACGCCTCCACGCGCTCCTACGAGCGTCTTGTGCTCGACGGCCAAGGCTATGTGCTGATGAATTCGCCGCGCCGGCCGGACGGCCCGCCGGTGCACGATGGCAAGCCCTACAGCGCCATCGCGCATCTGGCCGAAGACGTCACCGCCTTCATGGCGCTGTCGGCGGGGCTGCGCGATCTTGGCTTTTCCGCGCCCGCGATCTATTTCGCCGACAGCGAAAAAGGCCTGCTCATCATCGAGGATCTCGGCGACGAGCTGGTCGTGGAAGGCGACCCGCCCGCGCCGATCGCGGGGCGCTACGAGACCGCGGTGGATCTGCTGGCGGCATTGCACGGCCGGGAGCATCCGGCAACGCTTCCAGTCTCGCCGCATGTGGAATACCGCATCCCGCGCTACGACATCGACGCTTTCCTGATCGAGATTGAGCTGTTGCTCGACTGGTATCTGCCGCGCCTCGACGCCACGATCTCGCCCGCCACCCGCGCCGCTTTCGTAGCGCTGTGGTGCGACGCCTTGCAGCCGGCGCTGGAGGCGGCCCCCACCTGGGTTTTGCGTGATTTCCATTCGCCCAACCTGCTGTGGCTGCCGGAACGCGAGGGCCTCGCGCGGCTCGGCCTCCTTGATTTCCAGGACGCGGTGCTGGGGCCCGCGGCTTATGACCTCGCTTCTCTGCTGCAAGACGCGCGGGTGGACGTTCCCGAGGCCATGGAAATTACCCTGCTCGGCCGTTATGCGCGGCTGCGGCGCGAGACCAATCCCGATTTCGACACCGCATCATTCGTGAAGATTTACGCCACCGTCGCCGCCCAGCGCGCCACGAAAATACTCGGCATCTTCGCCCGCCTCGATAAGCGCGACGGCAAGCCGCAATATTTGCGTCACATGCCGCGCCTATGGGGGTATCTGCAGCGGTCGCTGGCGCATCCCTCGCTGGCGCCGCTGCGGGCGTGGTATGGCACGCATGTTCCGGCGCTGAAGACGATATGACGAAGAAACCAACAGGCTCGAAAATCCAGATGCCGCGCCGGGCCATCGTGCTGGCGGCGGGGCTCGGTACGCGCATGCGGCCGATCACGGACAAAATCCCGAAGCCGCTGGTGCAGGTCGGCGGCAAGGCCCTGATCGACTATGCGCTCGACCGGCTGGCCGATGCCGGGGTGGAGCAGGCGGTGGTCAATGTCCACTACCTCGCCGATAAGCTCGAGCAGCACCTGGCGGGGCGGCGGCGCCCGCGCATCATCATCTCTGACGAGCGCAATGAATTGCTCGGCACCGGCGGCGGCGTGGTCAAGGCGTTCAAGCATCTGGGCGAGGCGCCGTTCTTCTACATGAACTCTGATACGCTGTGGATCGAGGGGGTGAAGCGCAATCTGCCGCGGCTGGCGGTGGCCTTCGACCCGAAAGAGATGGACGCCCTGCTGCTGCTCGCGCCGACCACCACCAGCATTGGCTATGACG
>Ga0080064_1007978_pt1 | contig 10332 bp, 8 predicted proteins | sample Subgrocontami54m_FD_69260 | JGI IMG/M metagenome (GOLD analysis project Ga0080064, IMG submission 69260) | Subsurface groundwater microbial communities from S. Glens Falls, New York, USA - GMW46 contaminated, 5.4 m (SPADES assembly) (version 2) ... | reverse complement strand
CCGCACCATCGTGCTCCCGGCCCACTTCAGCCACATGCGCGAGACAGATGAGCAAGGCTGCTACCGCGCCACCGTCGGCAATCTGCGCAGCCACAACGAGGGTTTGCGCATGCTAGGCCAGGGACTGGATGCGTTCAGCGCATACATCCTGGAGAGCATGCCGGAATATCCGCAGTCCTACGACGACATCCGGCGGGTCAACACGGGCCTGCTCCAGGTGGACGAAGCGAAGGCCAGCGAACTGGAACTCGGGCCAAACCTCTGCGCCCTCACACCCCACGAAGCAGAGTAACGTCTGACGCGGCCTGGAAAGCCGCCGCTCGGCCGGCGGAAGAAGGCCTTCAGCTACGCATCGTCCATGCCCAGCCTAATGGCAGGTCTGAACTGAGCGGACATCCAATTGACCGGGTAAGTACTGCCGGTATTCGGCCTTAGCAGTCGCTTGCGGGTCATCTGATTTCATTCCCTGCGAATGTCTGCTTATTTAGCCCATAGAATCCGACATTGGAGAATGCTTGTTTTCAGTCTAATCAAAGTATTTCGAGTGTTCCCATGCGTTGTACACCTGCCGTTGCCGTTGCAACTCTCCTATAGCTCGTTTAGAGTGCAGCGCAACTTGCGCAAACGCCATGAAAAAATGCGCCTCAATGTAAGGTGTGGGCATGGCGGATAATCAGAACAGGGGGCTGGCGCGAGGAATTCATCGGAGCAACTGGCGGCTTGAGAAATCAATCGCGCTGATCCTTTTAGTGGGCATGCCAGTTTAATTTACGATAGCGAGATTGCTCCAATCCAAATATCGTCACTTGAACATAAAACAAACAACTACGAAAAAATGAAAACACCTTCTTCTCACCGCAAAATTCGCCCACCAGAAATAGCGGCACAGATTCAAGTCGTAATAATGGGCTTTGTACTTGGTGAGATATGGTATTTCACACAGGCCATCGCGTTGTCCCTCAATTCGTATATCTCATTTTCCGGCCAGCAAGGCATCGCTCTTACAGCATGCGCCGTTTCATTGATCATAATCCTCTCGTATGCCTATTTCCGTAATGTACCTTCTGACATTAAATGGCTCAGGAACAGTAATCGCGCAAGTCTAATCGGGCTCGGCATCCTTGCCATGCTTGGCTATTCCATTTCTGCGGTTGTGGGTGGCGTGGGCACTGCCAAGTATCAAGAACTTGTTACAAGAGTTCCCATCCTTCAACTCATTCTTCTCATCTCCATTCCTTTAGTGATAGCACTGTTGTTTATTTTGAAGACTACAGTTAGGCGGGGTCGCGAAAGTAGGTCGTTGCCATTTTTTCTGAACGACCAAGGCATAAAGTCTAAAGAAGAAGACTTGCTTGGTGTAAATACGAGCGCGGAGCGTTTTGCAGATCGAGTTTTGAACGGTGGCTCCTCGGATAGCCTAGTTTTCGGAATCGACGCCCCTTGGGGTATCGGCAAGTCCAGCTTCATTAATCTTTGTTGTGATTATTGGCAGCACGCCGCACACCCCCACCCTATCGTCCATCGCTTTGAGCCACTCAGATATATCAACACTACCAATCTTGTAGAAAAATTCATTTTTGAATTAATGGACACGATTCAGGAAAATATATTTGACCCGTCAATTCATTCACTTTTTTCTAAGTATTTGAGAATGATAAAAGGGAAAAGCGAATTCTCCCTCTTAGGCTTCAAGTTCGAGCTTGAGCCAAATTCAGGTGCGGTGGATAAAACACTTGAAACGCTCAAAGTGCGATTAGCTGAGTTAGATAGAAAAATTATCATCGTAATTGATGATCTTGATCGACTTAGCTGGGCAGAGGTAAAAAGCATTCTCTATGCGATTAAACAAAGTTTTTTGCTCCCCAACGTTTCCTATGTGCTTTGCTATGACACTGAAAATTTGGCTTCCCTGAAAGAAACTTATGAGGAGGCAGAACAAGTCAAAGAGTTTCTTGAAAAATACGTGAACGTCAAAATTGGGCTGTATTTAGATTCGGAATCCTTGGCCAGTTTCGTGTCCTCGAATATTAGCGATGCCATAAACAAAAACTTGCAATTGGATTCACACTTACTAGACCAAATCAAACAAGCACTAAAGGCATTGGAGAAAATATACAGATCAAATGAGTTCGTTTTTTATCAGCCATTTCTTGGGGACGTAAGGAAACTTAAGCGCCTGATAAACACCATGATGCTTTTTGAAATTCAAAGCACAGATTTCAACAACAGCGATTACAACAAGAGAGACCTGTTGCATCTTCTGTTGGTTTACATCAATTACCCCAACATTTTTAGAGCAATATACAACGCGGAAACGGGTGGGAAAAATGGGTTTTTCTCACTTATTCTTGACGCAACCAAATCAAATAATGAATTTGTGAACTCATCCAATTACAGCAAGTATCTAGACCGCTTGGATAACGACAATCAGCGATTTTTGTTAAACAATATTTTCAGTCCGGACGTCCCCTTCGATACTGAGGAGTCCAAGTCATTTGGAGGTAAAATTGATCAGGCCGCAAAAATGTCCCGCGCCTGCTTCAACGGTCAAGGGTATACCGGCAGAAACCTCGAAAGATATTTGAATTTAATTATTAAGCTGTCCAAGCAGGACAAGAGAGAGGGGTATCAGTTCTATCTGAATAAGAAAAATGACCTACTTCAGGGCGAGTCCTTGGACAGCATTTTCCAGGGCGATGACTTTAGGTTCTCAAATGGTGAATTTGCACGCGACCAACTTTGGATGATCATTGCAAATAGTGCACACGAAATAAGCCCTGGCATTGGATCGCAGCTTGTGCTGCATATAATTAATCATTTACCTGAGTATTCCTTCTTTGAAAGAGAAAATATCGGCGCTGGATTAAGAACCAGATTGATATATTCACTGTTAAAACTTCTTGATGCATCTGCATGGGGAAGTGGCTTATCAGGGCGGCGCAATAATACCGAGGAAAATATTTCTGAAATTGCCGAATGGGCGTTTGGTGAAGGAAGCCATGCAAACACCGGGGTAATAAATACCCTAGCACAACCGGAGCATGGCTCGCTTAGATTTTTTGATTTGCTGCTTTTTCGCCTCTATTGCAGCGCGGATAGAGGCGGGAGTTTATTTAATTTACAGCGCGCGATTGCGCTTCATGGCAATCCTGCAGCACCGACAAGTGGCATAACTACGGAAATTGCAAAAGAAGGAATGCGTGAAATTTCACAAGTAATATTTCGCATTTTCAAGAGCCAGTATATTGAGCCAGGTATCAACATATTCGAAGCCATCGAAAATTTGTCGCCTGATGACTTTGCAGGAGCGAGCGCTGGATACATACGCGAACAAATAAGGGTACAAAAGGTGACTCAAGAGCAGATAGATGTGCTCACAGCCACCGAAAAATCGCATGCCAAGGCATTCATCATCTATCAACTTGGCAACTCAATGATCAGCAGCGGGGTGGGCTGCGGATACTATGACGAGACAGGGAACCAAGACAAGCACGGCATTGCGGCAAGGGTTAATGACTACTTGTTTGATCAGTGTTTTGATCCATCCAAGAATCCAAAGAACTATGAACATTTTCTAGACTACCTGCTAATCAATTTTTCGCATACCTTCGATGGAGCAGATGGATTTCACCATATTCCAACAATTGGTGAGTTTACAAAAGTTCTGCACCTGGATCGCCTGGCTGAATATTGGAAATCGCACAGAGAAAATGTATTGAACCATGACTTTCCAGCCCAACAGAGATTTGTAGCGACGTCTAACTACACTGCCACTTACAGCAGGCACCTGCCTGCCGTTTATCGGGTGCTTGATGAGGTTTTACAGGGGGTATAGACCCGGATTCAAGAGAGCCTCCTCGCATTATCCCCCCACCCGGCATCAAGCCGTCTTTAGCATCGAGTTGAGAGGCTAGGCTAAATTAAATCCGAGGGGCTGCATCGGTGGAAGGTGGTGAGAGGGCGAAAAGTTAGAAGCAGACATTCCGGCAGACTCAACTGATAGCCATTTCAGCGAATCGTTACAGTCCGCTATGGCCGAACTGCGGTCTATCGCATCCTGTCTGCCGAACGGCCGCTTTAAGGCGATTCCACCCCACCAATTTCTTTGACCTGACAGGTTGTGTCAGATCAGTTCCCAGCTTCTACACCCCGCTCACGCGATGATGTGGTGCACAGGCAGCTTGCTCATGTGCCATTCGTCTGTCTTCGCGTCGTACTGCGACGCAGTGAAGGCATGCCACTCGGCATCTTCCAGCTTCGGATAATCGCCACGATAATAGTAGCCGGGCCATCTGGTTTCCTGCCTGTACAGCGTATGCCTGAGCACGGCCTCCGCAGTCCAGACCCGGTGATTGAGCTCCCATGCCCGCTGGAGCTGGTGGAGATCCTCGGCACCGATATGCTCGAGATCCTCCTTCAGCATGCTCAGAAGCTCCAGGCCCCGCTTGAGCATCGATTCGCTGGTCATATAAAAAGTGCTGATGCCGCCGACGTACTCATCCATGATCTTCTCCAGCCTTTGCAGGCCCTGAAGAGGCGAGAGGTAGCTTGGCGCCACGCTGCCGGCGACGATCTCGTTCCTGCCCACTGTGAAGTTTTCCAGCGGCTTGAAGATCGTTTCCTGAAGCATCTTGACCTGAGCTTCGTCCATCTGTGGCAGGTTCCCGGCCAACTCCATGACATATTTGACAGCGGCCTTCCCGGCGATCCTTCCCTCGGTGAAAGAGCCGGACGAGAACTTGTGCGCAGAACCGCCGATCGTGTCGCCGGCCCCGAACAGCCCTTCAACCGTCGTCATCCTGTTGTATCCCCACTGGTAGTCCGCCGGTGCACAGTCCTCCGGCCCGCTTGCCCAGGCGCCGGAACAGGTGGCGTGAGAGCCCATGATGTAGGGTTCGGAGGTGATTAGTTCGGACGGTTTCTCCTTGGGGTCGATGTTCTGCGAAGCCCAGACCACCGCCTGGCCGACCGTCATGTCGAGGAAATCCTCCCAGCCGATCTCCTCCTTCTCCCTGGTGTCGAGCACCTTCTGTGTCTGCATGTAAATGGGGCCCTTGCCCGCCTTGATCTCCTGCAACATCGCATGATTGCGCAGGCAGGTCGGCATCGGCGTGGTCTCGGCGTATTTGCCGACGAGGGATTTTATCTCCTCGAGCCGGGCAGCCTCGTAGTTGTCGCCGTAGGCATTGGTGGTAATTGCCTTGAGCAGCAAGGACCAGGCACCGACCGGACCGTAACCATCCTTGAAGCGGGCGAGAACGACCCTGTTCTCCATCTGGATCATTTTGGCGCCTGTACGCAAGACGAGGCCATAGGCCGAAGCGCTGCTCCATGGCGCGTACCAGGTCCTGCCTGCACCTTCGCCAACCGACCTGGGCTTGAAGAGATGTGAACCGCCGCCCGCAGCAACGATGACCGCTTTTGCCCTGAAGACGTGAAGACTCCCGTCCCGGACGTTGAAGCCAACGGCACCGGCGACCCGGTTGGGATGCGTCTTGTCCATCAGCAGATGCGTCACCATGATCCGGTTGTACACTTCGCTGGCGGATTTCCTGGCGGCCTCGGCGATGATCGGCTTGTAACTCTCGCCGTGTATCATGACCTGCCATTTCCCTTCTCTCAGGTATCTGCCGGTTTTCGGATCCTTCATGATCGGAAGACCCCACTCCTCGAACTTGTGCACAGTGGCGTCGACATGCCGGGCGATATCGAAGATCAGGTCCTCCCTCACCAGCCCCATCAGATCACCGCGTGCATAGCGCACAAAGTCGGCCGGCTGATTCTCGCCCCATTGCATGCCCATATAGCAATTGATCGCCGACAGGCCGTGCGCGACAGCGCCGCTCCTCTCGATGTTTGCCTTTTCGACGAGGACGACTTTCAAGTTCCTCCCCCAGTATCTGGATTCGTAAGTGGCACCGCAGCCGCTGAAACCGCCTCCTATGACGAGAATGTCCGAATCCACAAACTTGATATTTCCGGATGATCGCAGGCTCATGGCATCAGACCTCTCTCTTCTTCAAAAACGGGAGCGTTGGCAGATTCTCCACCCCGAGTGCCGCGGGCTCGTGCGCCAGCATCGGGGAGCTCAGGGCGTCTGCATCGGGCGCCTCATACTCGGTTGGCGGCTTGATGGAACCCCAGGGGGTGGTCCTGATCGGGAAGGTGAACTCCTTCACCCGACCGTCCCGGTACCTGATTTTCCAGGAGATCGTTCCATTCGCCTCTTCCCTGAGAACCCTGACGCTGTGGCCCAGCGGGGCGAAGTCAGCATAGCCCCGGACGTCTATCGCATGCTGCGGACAGGCCTTCACGCACGAGTAGCACTCCCAGCAGAAATTGGGCTCGATGTTGTACGACCTTCTGTAGACCGTGTCTATGTGCATGATGTCGGACGGGCATATATCCACGCACTGACCGCAGCCGTCGCATCGCGTCATGTATGTGAAGGTGGGCATCGCTCTCCTCCTGTCGTTGCGGGCGCTGGCAGGCCGGAAGAACCGTCTGCCTCCTCCACCCTTCTCTGAAAGGCCATTACGGGCTTGTAGAACATATGCGGTAACTTGGACCAGGACACGGAAACAAAGAGCAGCGTCGTGAAGAAGAGGTAGATGCCGGCGAATACCCTGGTCGCAGAAACGTTCTCCGCCATCGCGACAACTTCCAGCAGAAGTGCAAACGTCACGCTTGCGAGGAGCGTGACGATGAACAGGTCGGCACGCTCCAGCCGCCAGGGCGAGTGGCCGTCATGCATTACGTTTACCCTGAGAAAGAAGAAAAACCAGTATCCACCAACAAGCGTCATCAGGGCGCCGATGTTCCATAGTATCGGGAGGACAGCCGGCGCGTACGTGTCTGTTGGATAGATGAATACCATAACGATGGTCATCATCAGATAGAGCACGAAGCCGTAGAACATCAGGACATGCGAAATCCTTCTGTGGCTGTTGCAGAATTCGCCGAAAGTTGCGATGTCGTGTACGAGGGTCTGAACCGCGATAGCCGCCATGTCTGCGGCGCCGAGTTGCCGCTTTGCGGCAGCCTTTGTCCGCTTCCTCTCTTGCAGGAAGAATTTGATTTTCTTCCCATGAAGAAGATCGAATAGCGTTCCAATAGCAACCGCGAGTGCCATCAAAACGATGTAGACCTGCAAGGCGGCAGGAGATACGAAAAGTGTCAGCGGGGTGAACGGATTGGTGGTAAACATATACCTCCCTATACCAGCCGGCGTCCTCTTGGAGTGGCGGGGGCGCCTTGTTTTGCAGGCGAAGCCTGCCTTTGGATGTTGCGGAGCTACGGTTGTCTGAAGCGCCAGTCCCTGCACCAAGAGCAAGAAAAGTAAACCACTTTTTTTATGGTAGCACTTACAAAGGTCATGTCAATTAATTTCCCCAGGAGGCAGTCAGGAAGGGGAAACAGGAAATTCCTTCTGCTTCTATGGATAATCACACCCCCACGCCAAGCTTCCACCGGCAGCAAAAAAGCCGCTCACGGATTTCTCCGGTAACCGCAAAGCACTGCTGCGCATCATGGCGCCTGGTCGTCGCGCGTGACCACTTCACCTTCGGCGGCTGGGGCTGGTTCTTCATGTGCCGGGAACAAATCGCGATAGATTGCGTATATCGAAGTGATGACTACCGGCAGCAGGACCAGCCAGCCCAGCAGCATCGGCAGGGTGGCCAGGACTGCGAATGGCAGCAGCATCACGGCGTATACCGTCAACGGAATCATGTTGCGCAGAAAGGCGCGCAGGCTGGCTTTCAGCGCGGGGATGGGCTGCATTCCGTTGAATATCACCAGCATGGGGGCGAACTGCATCGCCATCATCAGCACGGTGAAAAGCGTCAAACCCAACAGCAGCGCAAACCCGGCGCCCTCAATGGCTTGCATCAATATTGCCGGATCGTCCGGCGATTTGCCGCTCATCAGGATGCCCACCAGTGTCGCGCCGCCGGTGAGCATCATCACGCCGAGTATCAGCAATTGGCCGACCAGATTGACGCCGCCCAGCGTAACCAGCTGTTGCGCGTGTTGCTGAAATCCGGCGAACAAATGTGCCAGCTCCAGCTCTTCTCCCCGCGCCAGAGCGTGGCAGCCGAACATGAAACCGGCGAGCAGCACCGGGAACAGCAGCGTTGCCAGCGGGTCTCCGACCACGGGGATGGATGCGATGCCGAGCAGCCCGACTACTCCGATAGCTGTCAGCACCATCCATAACAACGGATTCTTCCTGAACAGCCAATAACCGTTCTTGATCCACATCCAGCCGTGCATGGCATTTACTTTGCGTGCTTCCATGATGGGGCGCCTCTAAAAAGAACTTCGTTTTCCCGTAGGGTGGGTTAGCTTTGCATAGCCATTCGACTAGGCCGCTAAAGCGGCAAGTCGCTGGTTAGCGTAGCGTAACCCACCAGTTTTGTTTGTTGTTTGGTGGGTTACGGCTTCGCCTAACCCACCCTACATATTTAACCAGATTGCATTGCCATCCGCAGCAATGTGTTGCTGCAGGATGCGTTTGAATTGTTCAGGGTCACGCACATGAACCAGTTCGCCTTCGCGCGGCAGGTGCAAGTTATACAGGCGCGACAGCCAGAAACGCAACGCCGCAGCGCGCAAGGCGATTGGCCAAGCCGAATGTTCTTCCGGCCGGAACGGCCGCACCGCATGGTAGGCGAGCAGCAAAGCCCTAGTGCGCGCCTCGTCCAGCATGCCTTCCGCATCCATGCACCAGTCGTTCACGGTAATGGCCACGTCATACAGCAGGCTGTCGTTGCAGGCGAAATAGAAATCAATCAGGCCGCCGATGCGCGCGCCGTCGAACAGCACGTTGTCGCGGAACAGGTCGGCGTGGATTACGCCCTGCGGCAACGCGGCCAGCGTGTGTTGCGCATGGAAGGCGACTTCGCTGTCCAGCAGCGCCGCGTCTTGTGGTGACAAAAAGGATTTGACCTGTTGCGCGGCGCGTACGCGCCACGCGGCTGCGCGCGGGTTGGGCATGGTTTCGGCGAAGCTCTGCGCCGCGCAATGCAATTGCCCCAGCACCGCGCCCACGGCGGCGCAGTGCGCCGCATCCGCCTGCGTCAGGGACTTGCCGGACAGGCGGCTGACGATGCAGGCAGGCTTGCCATTCAGCTCTCCGAGGAAACGGTTATGCCGGTCTGCCACCGGGCTGGGGCAGGGAATGCCGTGCCGCGCGAGGTGGGACATCAGGTTGAGGTAGAACGGCAGTTCGCCGGGGGTGAGCTTCTCGAACAGCGTCAACACAAAGCAGCCGTTGCTGGTGGTGACGAAGTAGTTGGTGTTCTCAATCCCCGAGGCGATGCCCTGCAGTTCAAGCAGGCTGCCGAGAGAATAATCGCTCAGCCACGTCGTGAGTTCTGTTTCGGTGACGCGGGTGAAAACGGACATACACTCAGAACTGGTGAATGATCCAGCGCGGGGGGCGCACGCCTGAGTCCAGGCTTTCCTGGCGCGAAAACTTGCCATCGCCAAGATCATCCACCAGATAGTAGGGTTTGCCGATCTTGGGGGTAATCTTGATCATGTAAAGCCTGCCTCCGGCACGGTATTCTTCCACCGTCTGTCCGGTTTGTTTGGTGATGGTTACCTGCGGTTCCAGATCGGCATCCTGCGCATTCGCATCGAACGGCGGCGGGGGCTGCAACGGTTGCAGGTCGGGCGGCTGCGGCTGTCCCGCGAAAGCGGCGCTGCACAAGCCGCCCAAGAATAAAGTGGTAATCAGGCGCATCGCATTCCCCCGGTGGTTTTGCATGGTTACATTTTAGCCGATAAGGTAAAAGGTAAAAGGTAAAAGGTGAAAGGTGAAAAGTGATGCCCCGGCGCTTTGCGCCATCCTCCACGAGGGGGGTTATGTTTTACCTATCACTCATTACCCATCACCTATCACGCTACTTACAGGTAGAACTGCCGTTCGCGTTCCGCCTCCGAAAGCTCGAAACCGCGCGCCTCATAATGCTTGAAGATGGCGCTTACCACGGCTTCCGGATCGTCGATCAGTTGAACCATGTCCATGTCTTCCGGGCTGATCATGCCTTCGGCGAGCAGGGTCTGCCGAAACCAGTCCAGCATGCCGCGCCAATAATCGCTGCACACCAGGATGATGGGGATGCGCCGCGTCTTGCCGGTCTGCACCAGGGTGAGAGCTTCCATCAGTTCATCCAGCGTACCGAAACCGCCCGGCATCACCACATAGGCAATGGCGAATTTCACGAACATCACCTTGCGCGCGAAAAAATGCTGGAAGGGCTGGCTGATGTTCTGGCCAGGGGTGGGGTGCTGTTCGTGGGGCAACTGAATAGTCAGCCCCAAGCT
>Ga0080064_1007977_pt1 | contig 10333 bp, 7 predicted proteins | sample Subgrocontami54m_FD_69260 | JGI IMG/M metagenome (GOLD analysis project Ga0080064, IMG submission 69260) | Subsurface groundwater microbial communities from S. Glens Falls, New York, USA - GMW46 contaminated, 5.4 m (SPADES assembly) (version 2) ... | reverse complement strand
GGAAGGGGCGCGCGCTTGGGCTGGAGCCGATGGGCGAGGTACGGCCGGAGCCAGGGGTGGGCTTCGAACTCGAAGGCGTGGGTCGTCTCGTGGAGGGCGATCCAGGTCCGAAAGGCGTCGAGCGGGACGCCCAGGTTGGTCGCCGTCTGGCGGATGTTCTCCTCGACGAACAGGAGCCGACCCGGGGTCGTCTCGGCGCTGAGCAGGGCCAGATCGTATTGACCGAGCACACGGGCGCCCATGAATCCGAGCATGAACCCGATCTGGCGGGTGCTGATCCAGCGGTTGGCCAGGGCCACCGACGCCGGTCCGATCCCACCACCCGGCGGCAGGATCTGGTCGAGCAGGGTCCCCTCGAGCCGGCCGATCAGCTGGGCGAAGCTGGCCGAGTTGGCGCGCACCCAACCGGCCCGATCGACGACCCCGGAGCGTCCGACGACGCCCGGCAGCTCGGTCTCGAGCGCCGCGCTGAGGCGGGGCACGATCCGGGCCATCGTCTCGGCGTAGGCGGCCTCGGTGGCGGCCAGCTCGGCGGGCGAGAGACGGCCGGGCGCGTGGCGCAGGCGGCCGATCGCGACCCGCTCGGCGGCCGGCCAGTCGACCAGTCCCATCCGCGCCGAACGTTCCATCCGGCGGCCGACGACCGTGGCCGCGACCCCCAGCGCCGAGCCGACCAGGAAGCCGGCCTGCCAGACCCGATCGTCGCGCGGGCCACGCGAGCGGGTCACGCGACTGCCTCGGCCAGCTCGATCGCCTGGACGTCGGCAAATCCGTCGCCGAACAACCGTACGGCCAGGGCATGGAAGGCGGACGCGTCGCCGGTGGTCAGCTGGCGGTGGCTGGCCGGATCGCCACTCGGTGCCTCGAGCCCGTTCATCGCCAGCAGGTCGACCAGCGCCGAGGCCGTTGCCGTGGCCGAGTCGACCACCGCGACCCCCGGACCGGCCACAGCCTCGATGATCGGTCGCAGGAGCGGGTAGTGGGTGCAGCCGAGGAGGAGGGTGTCGATCCTGGCCGAAGCGGGGAGTGGGAAGACGAACTCGCCGTCGGCGTCCCGTTCTCCGAGCAGCGGGGCCAGCGACGCGCGGACGGTCGCCTCGACCTCCGGGCCGACCAGAAGACCGGCCTCGACCATCGGGACAAAGGCGGGGGTGGCGTGCTCGTAGACCTCGACCGCCGGGTTCTCCTCCTTGATCGCGTTGAAGTAGGCCCGCGAGCGGACCGTGGCCGGGGTCGCGATCACGCCGACCCGCCGGACCCGGGTGGCGAGCACGGCCGCCCCGGCACCGGGCCGGATCACGCCCAGGATCGGGAGTGGATAACGCCGCCGGAGATCGGTCAGGGCGACCGCGGTCGAGGTGTTGCAGGCGATGACGACGGCCTTGACGTCGAGCCCGACCAGCCGATCGAGCGCCTGCCGGGTGAAGCGCAGGACCTCGTCGTCGGTCCGCGTGCCGTAGGGAGCCCGGGCGTTGTCGCCGAGATAGATCGTCGCCTCTCCCGGCAGCCGGCGGATCATCTCGCGGAGGACCGTCAGACCGCCCACCCCCGAGTCGAAGACGCCGATGGGTCGCGGATCGGTCACCTCAGTGTCGCGCTCCGACGGCCACCCGATCGAGGGCCAGGATCTGGTTGGCGATCTCGATCACATCGAGGCTGATCCGGGCGGATGGATCGGCCAGCACGAAGGGCACGCCCTCGTTGTTCGATTGGACCACCAGCCGACCGTCCGACACCACCCGGTGTTCGGGGACCCGACCGATGGCCGAGGCCAGGTCCTGCTCGTCGATGCCACCCGACGAGTCGGCCCGATTGACCAGGTAACGAACCTTCGCCGGCGGGTAGCCGAGGGTCCGGAACGTGTCGGCCATCAGGAGGGTGTTATGGATCGTGGTCGAGTCGAAGGTGACGACCTCGATGACCGTGTCCGAGGCATCGAGCAGGGCGAGGGTCCGCTCGTCGAGGCCGACCATCGTGTCGATCACGATCACGTCGTACACCCGGCGCATCAGGGACAGGATCTTGTCGAGATCGCGGACCGTGATCATCTCGTGCTGCTCGACCCGCGGCGGGGCGAGCAGGAGGTCGATCCCCGACGGATCCCGCCACAGGACATCGGACAGGTCCGCCTCGGCGATCCGATCGGTCGGCAGATCGACGATCGACGGCGCGTTGCTTGGCACCTTGAGCAGCGCCCGCAGGTCGCCGAACTGGAGGCTGCCGTCGATCAGCGCGGTCCGCCGGCCGGCCTGGCCGCAGGCGACCGCGAGGTTGAGGGCGATCGTGGTCGTTCCGACCCCGCCCTTCGGGGCGAAGACCGTGATCAAGCGCGAACTGCCCGTCGCCTGGGCCTCCTGGAACATGGCCTGGACGGCGTGGATCCGGCTGATCAGGTCGTAGCCCGAGAAGGGCATCGACAGGACGGCGTGGATCCCCTGCTCGGGATCTGCCTCGATCGGCTTCTGGGGCACGGTCAGGGCGATCACCGGGACGCCCACCCGGGCCGTGTGGAGCTGGCTGATCAGGGTCGGACCTTTGATCCGGCCCTGGAGCAGGGCGTCGATGATCACCACGTCCGGGCGCAGCTGGGCGATCTGGGCCGCGACCTTCGACCCGTCGGACATGATGTCGAGTAGCTTGATCTGCTGCTGTGAGTTCAGCAGGCTTCGGATGTACTGACCGACCTGCGGAACGTCCTCGACGACCAGCAGGCGGACCTGATCGGTGGCGGCCATCGAGGCGGACTATACCAAGCCGGCGATGGGGCCCGACTGGTACCCGGTGGTCCTAGCCCACCGAACGCCGCGGCGGCCCGGCCCATCCGCCGCGCGTCGTCGTCCGAGGCGCCTGGTCAGGGCCGTCGAGCGACGAGGATCGCCCGCTCCGCGCCTGGGCCAAGTGGCTCGAGCTGATAGTCCCCGGCGATCGTTTCGACGCTCAGCCCGGCGGCCTCGGCCAACGCTCGGAGCTCGTCGGCCCCGAGCAGCCGGATCCGATCGGTACGCACCCAGCGGACCGGCGCGGCGCCCTGCTCCGCCTCATCGAAGATGCTGGTCAAGGTGACCGTCTGGGTCGCCGCGTCGTGGAACGCCGCGCTCGTCTTGACCACCGTACGCCCGGTCTCCGGATCGGCCCGGGCGTACTCGAGGATCAGCCGACCGTCGTAGCGGGCCAGGTCATCGGCGTCGGGCAGCCAGACATCGACGACGGCCAGGCCGCCCGGCTCGAGGTGCTCGGCCAGGGTTCGCAGCGTCGCGGCCTGGGCCGCCCGACCGCCGAACACGAGCAGCGAGTTGAGGCCGACAAACGCCAACCGGAACCGACCGGGCAGCCGAATCGCCGTCGCGTCGCCCTCGACCAGGTCGAGCCGGCCGGCCAGGGACCCGGCCGCGGCGGCGCGTCCTCGGGCGCGGGCGAGCATCGCCGGATCGAGATCCACTCCGGTCACCGGCCAGCCGGCGCTCGCCAGCGGGACGGCCAGGCGGCCCGAACCGACGCCGAGCTCGAGGATCGAGCCATCCGCCCGCGCAGCCAGGGCGAGGTACAGGCCGAGATCGCCCGGGTCCTCGACCAGGTCCACGTCATAGAGGCGGGCCAGGGCGGCGGCGACAGGGTCGGCGGCGGCGGTCACGCCGGCACGGCTAACGTTCGTGGCGGATCGTCCGTCCGGCCAGCTTCTTGACCGCCAGCGCGCTGATCGCCTCCAGGGCCGCCCGGTTGGCGATCATCGCGGTCGTCTCGGCGTGGTCGTAGGGCGGCGAGACCTCGACGATGTCCATCCCGCACAGCTCGACCGAGCCGACGATCTGACGAATCGCCCGGAGGACCTCGCGGGTCAACATCCCACCCGGTTCGGGCGTGCCGGTACCGGGGGCAAGACCCGGGTCGATGACGTCGATGTCGAGGCTCAGGTAGATCGAGTCCGGCCCGTCAAGCGCCTCGGCGATCGCCGTGGCTATGACCGCCTCCGCGCCGCGTTCCTCGATCTCGGTCATGAAGTGATAGCGCAGGCCGTGCGCCTTCATCCACTCGAACACGTCGACCGGCGGCCAATAGCCGCGCAACCCGACCTGGACGAAGTTCTTGCCCTCAACCGCGCCCGATTCGATCAGCCGACGCATCGGCGTGCCGTGACCGGCCAGGACGCCCCAATCCTCATTGGCGGTGTCGGCGTGGGCGTCGAAATGGACGATCCCGATCGAGCCCGGCCGCCGAACCTCGGCGATCGCGGTGGCCGACGGCCAGGTGATCGAATGGTCTCCACCGAGGATGATCGGGATCGCCCCGGTCTCGGCGACCTCGCGAACCTTGCGATAGATCAGGGCGTGGCCGCGCTCGATCCAGGCCGGGACGATGTTGGCGTCGCCGGCGTCGACGACGTCGAGGATCTCGAACGGCTCGACGCCAAGCTGGAGCGAATGGATCGAGCCGGAGGTGTACTGCGCCTGGCGGATCGCCCGCGGGCCGAAACGAGCCCCCGGCCGATGACTGACCGCGTCGTCGAACGGCGCACCGATGATCGCCACGTCCGTCCTGCGCCGCCGCAGCTCGTCCGGATCGGTGATCCAGGGCAGGTTCATGAAGGTCGTCGGGCCGACGTAGGTGGGCAGGTCGAAGTCGCTGAAGGTCTCGTAGTCCCGGTCCCAGCCGTTCAGGGCGGCGAAATCGAATGAGGGGTCGGGTGGGTGGCGCTCGGACATCGAGGTCCTCCGGGAGACGGTCCGACCGGGCGTCCGGGATCGGGACACCAGGATCGAGACGTTTCCGTCCCTGGGGGCGTCGCCGGTTCGCATCCAGCGTCCAGCGGGGCGCGCCGCGATCGATGGTAGCACCGCGACCGACGCCCGAACCCCGCGGGCTCGGTCCGCGCTCGCCCGTCAGGGCTGGGCGCGGAACTCGCGCCAGGCCGCCTCGACGAGGGATGGCTCGGCAAACAGTTCGTAGGCCGTCTGGGCGACGACCGTGGCCGCCAGCAGGGTGATCGAATCGCCCAGCGGCGAGGCGGCCGCTTCGAGGAATTCGATCGAGTGTCCTGGCGTCCCTCGCGCGCAGATGGCGATCGATGGGTGGATCGTCGGGATCACCTGGCTGACGTTGCCCATGTCGCTGCTGCCGAGATCGTCCGACGGCGGGTTGTCGAGGATCCCGTAGGCCTCCATGTTGGCCTGGAAGCGCCGGCCAAGGGTGTGGTTGTTGCGCATCGTCGACGCGCCGCCGTCGAAGACCACGTCGACCGTGCAGCCGGTCGCGGCGGCGGCCGCCCGGCACATCTCGGCGAAGCGCTCGCGCATCTCGAGGTACTCGTCCTCGCGTGGCGAGCGGACCATGAACCACGCCCGGGCCAGGCTGGGGATGACATTGGCGGCGGTCCCGCCTTCCTGGACGATGCCGTGGACGCGCACGTCGGGGCGGAGCTGCTGACGCCACAGACCGACCGAGCTGAACAGGAGGATCAGGGCATCGAGCGCGTTGCGGCCCATCCACGGCTCCGAGGCGGCATGCGCCTGGCGGCCGTGGAACGTGACGTAGATGTCCTCGCTGGCGAGCAGCCGACACTCGACATAGGTCACGTCCGAGGGGTGGTACAGGAGCGCCGCGTCGAGGCCGTCGAACAGGCCGTCGCGGATCATCACGCCCTTGCCCGAACCGCGCTCCTCGGCCGGCGTCCCGAGGAACACGATCTCCCCGGCCAGCTCCGGCGCAAGCGCGGCAAGGGCGATCGCGGCCCCGACCCCCGATGCCGCCATCGAGTTGTGGCCACAGCCATGACCCAGACCCGGCAGCGCGTCGTACTCGGCCAGGATCCCGATCCGGGGTCCGTCACCGGAACGTCCGCCGGCCAGCCGGCCACGGACAGCAGTCGCCAGGCTCCCGGCCGGATGCTCGACGGCGTAGCCGTGACGGGCGACGGCGTCAGCCACCCAGGCCGCGGCGTGGTGCTCCTCGAAGGCTGGCTCGGGATCGGCGTGGATCCGGTGCGAAAGCTCGAGGATCTCGACGCGGTTCGCCTCGACGGTCGCGGCGATCCGGCGCTTGGCGTCGCGATGAGGCTCGGCCGGCGGGATCGCGGCGAGATCGGCGAGGTCGAGGGTCACGAGCGACTCCTTTGCAAACGACCCGAGCGTCAGCGCTCGGCGGACAGGGTCGCCTCGGCGACCGACACGATGACCAGGACGAACAGGGCCACCGGCAGGCTGAACGCCCCCTGGAGCCGCAGGACCACGAACACGGTCACCACGATCCCGACCCAGGCCCCCCGCCGGACGGCCCGCAGCCAGTCGCCGCGGTAGGCGATCCGTCCGTGCCGGCCGAAGACCGCCAGCCAGAACAGGGGCAGACAGGTCAGGCCAATGGCCAGACCCATCAGCCCGGCTCCGACAAGACCGGCGCCCGAGTCGGTCCGCGGGTCGCGTGTCGTCACCACCACCCCGACCAGGATCCAGGCCAGTGCCGCGAGGCCGAACAGGCTGAGGTTGGTCATTCGGTCGCGCGGCTCCATCGGACCGGAGTCTAGCCGTCGTCCGCCGGCTGCGATCCGTCGACTCAGGCAATGAGCCCGGCCAGGCCATCCTCCAGTTGTTCGATCCGGTCGAGGGTCAGGTCCGGCACGAGGGCCCGATCGGGTTCCGAATCGGGCAGTGGCGAGTCGATCGGTCGCGATCGGACGTAGGCCACCCGCCAGCCGGCCCGTGTCGCTCCGACGACATCGGCGGCCCAGTCGTCTCCGGCGTGGAGGATCGCGCCCGGTGATGCGCCGAGAGCCGCCTCGGCGATCCGAAAGAAGCGCCGATCGGGCTTGATCGCCCCGACCCGCTCGGAGACCACGACCGCGGTCAGGCTCGGCGCCCAACCAGCCGCCTCGACGAACCGGTCGATGGTCGCGGCCAGCGGCCAGTTCGAGCAGATCCCGACCGTGAACCGCTCCGCGAGTCGCGCCAGCAGCGGGCCGATCGCGGGCGGCGCGGGGATCGTGGCGACGAACGCCGCGCTGTAGCGATCGAGCGCGAAGGCGATCTCGTCCGGGTCGCTCCGCCTGGCCGCCGCGGCATCGTCCCAGCGGCGATCGGTCGGCGGCGGGTGCATTCCGCGCAGCCGGGCGAGGACCCGGGTCGTGCGCTGGGCGAGATCGACCTCGCGCAGTTCCGGGACTTCCTCCGCGAACTGACGCTGGCGCTCCTCCGCCCAGGCGGCCACGAAGGCAGCGGGTTCGAAGGGACCGCTCCTGGCGACGACATCGACCGTCATCCGCTCGACGACCGACCGGAGCGCCGGCCGGGTGATCGGAACGAGGGTGTTCCCGAAGTCGAGGCTGATCGCCCGGATCGGGCCGTCCGGCCCGGTGGCGTGGGCCGGGCGGTCGAGCGGCACGGTCACCGGGCGAGACTCGCCGGACACAGGTCCCGGAACGGGCAGTAGGTGCAGCTCATCACGTCGGGCGTCGGCTCGAAGGATCGCGCCCGGATGCCCTCGGCCGCACGCGCGATCCGTTCGCGGCCCCTGGTCAGTCGCCGCTCGTCGACCTCGGCTCGTCCAACCAGCCCGGTGCCCAGGAAATGGAGCTGGACGGCGTCCGGCAGTCGCCCGGTCATAGCCTCGTAGCCCATCGCGTAGATCGTCAGCTGGAGCGACTCGCGGGCGCGCCGTCGGGCCTTGGCCGGATCGCGCACGTCGCTCGACTTGTAGTCCGTGATCGTGACCCGCTCGCGGGGCATCAGCGGCAGGGTCGGTTCGACGACATCCGCCGAGGCCGTCTGGTCGACCGTCGGCGGGCTGGCCGTTTGGCCCTCGTCATCGTCGATCGGTTCGACGTCGACGCGGTCCCAGCGGCCCCGGATCCGGTCCCCGTTGAGGGTGAAGGCGAAGTCCCGCTCGACGTAGGTCGGGACCACGCTACCCGGCTTCAGCTGGTCCTCCCGGAACCGGCGCAGGGCGGCCTTCCCGGCGGCTAGGCGGGCTTCCTCGTGCTCACGGGTCAGGAAGCCCTCGTTCGTCCAAGCGGCGACGAGGGCCGCCTCCAGCTCCGCCTCGGTCATGATGTCTCCCCGGCCCTGCCGGCGGTGGAACTCCTGGACCGCCCGGTGGAGTGCCGCGCCGTAGACCAGCGAATGGTGCGGCGCCACGGGGATCCGCACGACGTGACCGTACTTGTACTTGAGCGGACAGGTCAGATAGTCGTCGATCTGATAGAAGCTCAGGGACAGCGGCTCGTCCCCTGCCCGGCGGGCGGGCGCGACTGCCAGTCCAGGCGCGGCCAACGAGGCAAGACGCTCGGCCGGTGCGGAGACACGAGCGGGGTGAACCGCGGCGGATGTCGGCAGGTCGAGCGCCCCGAGGAAAAACGGTGAGACCCGCCGCGCCCGACGGCCGCCGTAGTCCTCCGCGTGGCTCAGGATCAGCTCGTCGCGGGCGCGCGTCATCCCGACATAGAACAGCCGGCGTTCCTCGCGTCGGTGCGCATCGCCCTCGACCGGCGAGGCCCCGCCAAGCCCGACCGGGATCGACAGCGGATCGCGCCGCCCCGCCGCGGGGAACCGGCCGTCGACGAGGCCGACCAGGTAGACCGTCGGGAACTCGAGACCCTTGGCCTTGTGGACCGTCAAGACGGCCACCGCGTCCGCTTCGCTGTCCAGCTCGGCAGTCGCCGGATCGTCGCCGGCATCGATCAGCGTCTGGAGGTGGCCGGCCAGGAACGAACATCGATCGTCGGTCAGGACGGCCGACTGGGCGCGCACGATGTCGAAGAACCGGGCGATGTTCTGGAGCGCCTCCTCGCTGGCCGAGTCGGCGGTCGTGGTGAGCCGGCCGAGGAGGCCGGTCCCCTTGAGAAATGCGTACAGCACCTCGCCCGCGGGACGCTCGTGGGCAAGAGTCGCGTAGCCGCGCAGATCGGCCACCAGGCGCCCGACCGTCGATCGGGTGGCCGGCGCGAGGCGGAGCAGCCCGGGCTGGCGATCGAGCTCCTCGAGGATCGCCCAGACCGAGCGATTGCGGCGCCGGGCGGTGGCCATGATCTCGGTCAGGTCCTCGCCGCCAAGGCCGTACAGGTCCGAGGCCGCGATGGCGTAGACATCGACGCTCGAACCGAGGTCGGCGACCGCCCGCAGGAAGGCGAGCAGGAGCCGAACTTCGGGCCGGGCATACAATCCCGACGTCCCCGAGAACCGCCAGGGAACGGCGGCGAGATTGAGGCTGCGCAGGATCGCGTCCGCCTCCGCGTTCGATCGGACGAGCACCGCGTGGTCGCGGGGCGCGGCGCCGCGTCCGATCCGGCCAGCGATGTCCTGGGCCACCCAGTCGGCTTCTTCCGCGCCGCTGGCGAATGCCTGGTGTCGTACGGCCGGCGACCGGCGACCGGCCGGCGGTTCGGACCGCTGGGCGCGGAGGCGCTTGTCGATGCCGGCCCGGGTCTCCAGGCGGTCCGGGTCGTTGAACCGGATCAGCCGATGGCTGGCCGCGAGGATCCCGGTCCTCGAGCGGTAGTTCCGGCGAAGGACGATGAGCTTCGGTGGTCGCGGTCGGTCGCGGAACTCGATCAGGTTGCTCAGCGCGGCGCCACGGAAGCGGTAGATCGACTGGTCGTCGTCGCCAACGACCGTGATGTTGCGATGTGGCTCACCAATCAGTTCGATCAACTCGCCCTGGGCCCGGTTGGTGTCCTGGAACTCGTCAACGAGCAGGTAGCGGAACCGGCGGCGGACCTCGGCCCGGGCGCTCGCCGACTGGCGCAGGAGCCGGACCGCGAGCGCGACCTGGTCGCCGAAATCGATGAAGCCCTCGGCTTCGAGCAGTGCCTGGTAGCGGGCGTAGGCGCGCGCGAGCTCGAGCTGGCGCGCTGCCGCCTCGATCCCCGCATCGGCCGCCTCGCGCGTCCCAGGGTCGGGCTCCTGGTCCGCGACATCGGCGAGCAACGCCGCGGCCCCGACCTCGCGATCCGCCTCCGCCAAATACGCAGCTGGATCGATGTCCTCGTCCTTGAGCCGGCTGAAATGGGAGGCCAGGGCGCCCAGAAAGCGGGTCGGGTCGGCCAGCGGCCGGTAGCGTTCGAGCTCGAGTTCGAACAGCCGCTCGCGCAGGAAGATCACGACCTCCGGTCGGGACAGGACGCGGACATCGGGTGGCAGCCCAAGCTCGAGGGCGTACTCCCTGATCAGCCGATCCCCAAACGCATGGAAGGTCGAGATCACCGTGTCCGTGTAACCGTAGGGCACCAGCCGGTCGACCCGCGCCTGCATCTCGGCCGCCGCCTTGTCGGTAAAGGTCAGGGCCAGGATCTCCGACGGTCGGGCGCGGCGGGGGGCGGTCAGCCAGGCGATCCGGCGGGGGCGGGCCCGGG
>Ga0080064_1007975_pt1 | contig 10335 bp, 11 predicted proteins | sample Subgrocontami54m_FD_69260 | JGI IMG/M metagenome (GOLD analysis project Ga0080064, IMG submission 69260) | Subsurface groundwater microbial communities from S. Glens Falls, New York, USA - GMW46 contaminated, 5.4 m (SPADES assembly) (version 2) ... | reverse complement strand
GCTGCTCAAGGCCTGTTGCCGCAAGTGCGGACGGCTCATGCACCCTGCGCACGCGCTGAACAAGATCAAGAAGATGGGCGAATGCCCGCACTGCAACGAAAAACAACGCCCCGTCAAGTTCATCAAGCCCACCACGTTCTACGAAGACGACCGCAAACTCCTGCCCAACGAAGTCCGTGAACGCCTCGAACGCATCCCCGACGAGGACCTGCACATGCTCAACGTCAAAGTCCGGCCCGAATGGTTGGTCCTCACCGTCTTGATCGTGCCGCCCGTCACCGTCCGGCCCTCCATCACGTTGGAAACGGGCGAACGCTCGGAGGACGACTTGACGCACAAGCTGGTCGACATCATCCGCATCAACCAACGCCTGGAAGAAAACGTCGAAGCCGGCGCTCCTCAATTGATCATCGAAGACTTGTGGGAACTGCTGCAGTACCACGTGTCGACCTACTTTGACAACGAAATTGCCGGCATCCCGCCCGCGCGCCACCGCTCGGGTCGTCAATTGAAGACACTCTTCCAGCGCCTGAAAGGCAAGGAAGGCCGCTTCCGCTACAATTTGTCCGGCAAACGCGTCAACTTCTCGGCCCGCACCGTCATCTCGCCGGACCCCACGTTGGGCATCAACGAGCTGGGCGTGCCTGAAGAAATCGCCGCCGAACTGACCTTGCCGGTCGCCGTCACGCTGTGGAACGTGGAAAACCTCAAAACCATCATCCGCGACCACCCGGAGAAAATCAACTACATCATCCGACCGGACAGCAAGCGCAAGAAGCTGACCACCAGCAACCTCAACGAAGTGTTGGAAGAACTGGCCCCCGGCTACGTGGTCGAACGCCAACTCATGGACGACGACGTCGTCATCTTCAACCGCCAACCCAGCTTGCACCGCGTGTCCATGATGTGCCACAGCATCAAGGTGCTGCCCGGCAAGACGTTCCGCTTCAACGTGGCGGACTGCCGGCCGTACAACGCCGACTTCGACGGCGACGAAATGAACATCCACGTGCCGCAGAACGAGGAAGCGCAAAGCGAAGCCGAAGTCCTGATGAAAGTCGAGGACCAGACGCTGTCGCCCCGCAACGGCAAGCCCATCATCTCTCCGGACTTGGACCAAGTCTCCGGATTATACATCCTGACGCTGCCGGAAACCGAATTCGACCGCGCCGACGCCTCGTGGCTGCTCAGCTCCGCCGGCGTCCTGGACGCGGAAGTCACCAAGACCAAGATTTCCGGCCGCGAAGTCTTTTCCAGCCTGCTACCGTCGGACCTCACCGTCTTTTTGCACGCCAAACGCTGCAAATACCGAAAAGAAGCCGAAGAATGCGACAACCCGGCCTGCGTCCGCATCAAGAACGGTAAATTAGTCTCCGGCCAGGTCGACTCCAAGATCAGCGAAGACCTCGTCTCGCTCATCGCCAAGAAGTACGGCGGAGCGGCCGTCCGCCAATACATCGACAACACCACGCGGCTCACCGTGCAGTTGGCCACGCGCTTCGGCCTCTCGCTGTGCCTCGACGATTACTACATGCCGCCGGAAGCCCGCAAAGACATCATCGGCCTGTACAAGGAAGGTCGCACCAAATTGCGCGCCTTGGTGCAGCAATTCCGCTCCAAGAAGCTTAAACGCCTGCCCGGCAAGACGCTCAAGGAGACGCTGGAAGAACAAGTCATGGAAATCGTCGAAGGCATCCGCCACGACTGCTGGAAGATCGTCCGCAAGAACATCAAGACGGACCCCGTCTACATCGGCTCCGCCCGACTCGACCACAACCCGGCCACGCTCATGGCCCAGGCCGGCGTCAAGAACAAACCCATCAATGTCGTGCAGATGTCGGCTCTCGTCGGCCAGCAAGCCGTCCGCGGCAAACGCATGACCTCCGGCTACCGCCGCCGCATCCTGCCGCACTTCCGTCCCGGCGACCTGTCGGAAAGCGCCCGCGGATTCGTGCGCAACAGCTACAAGCAAGGCTTGTCCCCGACGGAATACTTCTTCCACGCCGCCGGCGGCCGTGACTCCGTCGTCGACAAAGGCGTCAACCCGGCCAAGACCGGTTACATGCAACGCCGCTTAATCAACGCCCTGCAGGACCTCATCGTCCAAGACGACCGCTCGGTGCACGACTCGTCCAACCGCCTCATACAGACGCTGTACGGCGACGACGGCCGCGACCCCATGGACCAAAAAATGATCGCACCCGGCGAGCCCGTCGGCGTGATTGCCGCGCAAAGCATCGGCGAGCCCGGCACCCAGATGACGCTGCGGACGTTCCACTACGCCGGCGTGGCCTCATTGGCCCAGCTGGGCTTCACCCGCCTGGTCGAAATCGTGGACGGACGCAAGACCCCGAAAAAACCCGTCATGGAAATCTACCTCAAGAAGCCCTATTCGACGGACTTCGAAAAAGCGAAAATGGTCGCGGCCTCCATCGAGGAAGTCACGCTCGACAAAATCGCCGACATCGAGGAGAACTTCACACGCAAAGTGGTGACCATCACGTTGAACCGGCCGCTCTTGCAGGAAAAAGCCATCAAGGAATCGGAAGTCCTGACGAAGATCAAGGAAGCCGCCGGCGAGTACGAACCCGACAAGGACGGCAACCAGATCCACTTCAAGCCCAAGAACGACTCGCTGAAGAACATCCGCAAATTGACCAACAAGCTGCGCGAGACGCACCTCAAAGGCATCCCCGGCATCAAGCGCGCCATCATCGTCGAAAAGGAAGACGACGACAAGAAGGTCCTGACCCTTGCCACGGAAGGCTCCAATTTGGAAGCCGTGTTCAAGATGGAGGAAGTCGACGTCGAACACACCACCACCAACGACATCATGGAAGTGGCCAACACGTTGGGCATCGAAGCCGGACGCAACGCCATCGTCCAAGAAATGAACAAAGTCTTGGAAGCCCAAGGGTTGCGCGTCGACGCCCGCCACATCATGCTGATCGCCGATGCCATGACCGCGTCCGGCGCCGTGCAGTCCGTCGGCCGCCACGGCCTGGCCGGACACAAAGCGTCGGTCTTGGCCCGTGCCGCGTTCGAAGAAACCGGCAAGCACTTGGTCAACGCCTGTTTGACGGGCGAGGAAGACAACCTCAACGGCATCATCGAGAACATCATCTGCGGCCAAATCGTGCCCTGCGGCACCGGCAAAGTCAAGCTCTCGATGAGCCCCGACTACCTCGGCTGAAAATGCGGAAAGGTCAATTCCGCTTTCTTTTTCGAAAAGATTAGCGGTAGCATGGAAGCTCAAAGCCACTGGCGGTTTAAGCAAAACAAAGCTGAATCGAGAGAATCAGTCCGCTATTTGAGTTCCGTTTTAATCTTGCGAATTGCAGATTCCAAATCATCCAACTCATTCCGGATGACTAACCATAACTGTTCCGGGTTGACGCCGAAATACGCGTGGATCAGCACGTCACGCAAACCTGCAATCTGGCTCCACGCGATGGAGTCGTGCTTTTTTCGCTGGTCGGCCGGAAGGTGCTTGACGGCCTCGCCGATGATTTCAAGCCGGCGGATCACGGCATCCTGCAGTTGCCGGTCTTTTAGAAACGCTTCCCGGTCTGAGTCTCCGACGTATTCCCGGATGCACCCGATGCTCTCCAAAACATCATCCAGGTAAACAAAGTCGGACGCTTCACAGAAGCGACACCTCTTCGGACAAGACCCGCTTGCGCAAGGCCGGCTTGAGCATATGATACTCGACCAAATCCACCTTGCGTTTGAGTGCCTTTTCCAAGTCCTGTTTGATGCCGATGAACTCAAAAAGACTGATGGGCTTGCTGAATTCAACCAAGACGTCCACGTCGCTCTTCGGCCTGTCGTCGCCGCGGGCCACCGAACCGAACAAGCCCGCTTTTCGAACCGGATATGCTTCCAGCAGGCGCTTCAAGACTCGCTGAATGCTCGACTTAGCCATATCTGAAATCCCCTTTCGATGAAAGAACTATTCCGGCACCGCCTTTTATCCACTTGTCTTGAACCACAATGGCCACAACCTCACGCTCACCATCAGCCCCGACTACCTCGGCTGACGCGAACCGGTGCCGTTTTATTTTTGCCTACGCCTAGGCGTCACCATGGGTATTTTGCATGCCGACATCGACCGACAAGGCACCCATACGGCACACGTTCAGCTTTCATGGCACCGTCACACGCCGGGCGGAATCGAACTGGGACCGAACGAAGCGGGCGGCGTGCTTCAATTTGGACACGTCGATCCGGTGACCCAAAACCAGCGGCTCGTCTTCGTTAAATTCCTTCAATCCGTACCAGAAGGCTTCTCCCGGTTCTCTAGTGAAAAACAGGAACACCATTTTTCTAATGAAGTCCAGCTCATGGGACACTCCCTAAACAACCTATTCAAAGCCGAAGCACAGGGCATGCGATCCGAAATGAGCCCCTTCCACCATTTCGTGCTGGATCATAAGCCCGACATCGTGTTCGTAGAACCTTTCGCGACACCCCAATTCCGGCAACTTAGTAAGAAAGAGATGACCGGTCAAGAACGAATCGGAAATATCGTTACAGCGCTTTCCGCCGGGGCAGGACTATTCGGAGTCGGCGCAGCAACAAGGCATCACCAGCGAAACGTGGATGCAGCACAAAAACTGGGAAGACGCAAAGCCGAAAAAAGTGCGGGAATCAGCCGCCGCCGATTCCTGTGGGCAGGAGGAATTTCCCTCTTGGCCGCGGCAGCCGGAGTCGTTGGTGGCCGCCACATCCATCCCGACATGAGTCTCATGGACTGGCAAGTGACCCGGCCCGGCGACGTCGAAGGCATCCGACAAGTCTACGCGTCGGCTATCGGGTCTATGGCGGATTCCCAATCCACCATCCGGCTCCGCAATGTGTTATCAGCAGAAAAAATCGCGCGCATGACCCGAAAGGTACTGGGAAAAAAGTACAACGAGGTCGGCGTCGTGTGGGGGTTGGGACACGAAAAAATAGCGCATTACCTGGAAAACCCGGAAGAAAGACGGACGGCAATCGCCAGTATTCCCCATCTTGACCAACTGATTCATGAGCCATTGAGCGAACGGGTCATACACTTTTCCTTCAACCATCAAAAAGGACGATACGAACCGATAATCCACCAGGTAGGCTTTCGCTAAAAGAATACCCCCACAAACCGGTCCACGAAGCGAGGTTGGCATTTTCAAACAAATCCTTAAAGCGGCAATACGGAAGTGTCAGCCCATCCGAATGGCCCGCAGCACGGCCAAGTAATCCGCGGTCTTGAGGTAGTAGCCGCTCTCGACCAGTTCATTCAAGCACGTTTCCAACGCCAAAGTCGGCATTTTCTTTTTCCGGGCCAGAAAAATCAGGAAAGCGGCCAGTGAAACGACTCGGATGCCCAAGGCCGTCCCCACGGAAGAGGCCTTTGTCATCGGACAGGCAAAGGAGGCTTTTTTCCGGGCCAGCGCCACCTGCTTGCGCTTCTCGCAAATGAACACCTTTAAGTGCGCCCCGCCCTAAGCACAAACAGGAAAACGCACGAGGGAAAATGCGACATGGCTTTTGGAAAAATCCATTTTTTCGCCCTGCTGGGCTTGGCCGTCGTTCTTGCCGGGTGTCTATTCGGACCAACGGTCTCGGATGATCCCGCCGGGGGATTGCCCATCAAAATCCTCGCGGTGGGCCACGCATCACTGCCACTCAAGCAGATGCTGCAATCCGAAGACTTCCGCATCAAAGGCATCCAATACGCCACAGACTTGCGACAAGACTTCATCGTCCCAGGGGTCTTGGACGGATTCGACGTCATCATCCTGCAAGGCTCGCCCGTGTGCGACCGCACCGCCCGCGAAGTCATCGCCGACCGCGTCAAGGAAGGCGGCAAACTCATCGTCATCGGCGACGCCTGCACCCGGATGAATGACGACCCGAATGCCATCGGCTGGAGCATTGGCAATAATTCATTGGGCGACGTTATTCCCGTCACCTACCGCGGAAAATTGCACACGGAAAACACAAACGCCAGCGGCAATGTGCAAGCCTCCGGCGGCAAGTATCGCATCGTCGCGGTCAACCACCCCATGTTCAACGGCATCTATAATTTCTCGTTCAGCGGAACGGTCACGGAAGTGCTGCCGAATGCCAACGCCAAGGTATTGGCTTACATCGACAACGTGGGCGGACGGTCCCTGCCGCCGGCCACGTTTGGCATCATCGAAAGCCAAGGCGTTTTGTCCGGCAAGACGATCTACTTCAGCTTCGACCCCGGCACGACCATCAGCGGCGGCTCGCGCAACATAGTGCTGAACACCCTGTTGTACCTCAAAGGCGCCAAGGACTAAAAAATCCAAAGCGTCCTTTATCATTTTTTCCAAGCCTAGCTGCAAGCATGGAAATACGGATAACCGAAGCCGTGGTCCAATTCAAAGCCAAGAACCCACCGCGGCCTTTCCTTTTTATTTGCCGCTTTCGCTAAACGTTTGCAATGCGCAACCTTCACTTCAACCCGTGGCACTGGATCCTGACGGCCGCGTTCTTCCTCCTACTTGCCGGTGTCTGGAACCCAAGCGCAGGCATAGAGGAGATGGCCGCCCTGCTCGCGGCGTCGTACCTTCTAGCCCGCGTCGCGTTCTTCCCGCTCAAGCGCTACGTGTTCAACAAAGCCGTCATGTTCGACATGGGCGGCGTCGTCACGCAAGGCGACTTTTACACCGAAGTTTTGACCGAGATGCCCGGTACGCGGGAATTGGTGGAACGGCTGAAAGTGCATTACAAGGTGGCCATGCTGACGAACAACAACGCGTTAGGGTTCAAACCGTTTGATTCCAAATTCGGCTTCTCGCAGCTGTTTGACGAAGTCATCGTCTCGGGCCAAGAAGGCGTCAAGAAACCCGACGAGAAAATCTTCCACATCGCCTTGAGGAAACTCAACGTCAGCGCGAAGAACGCCTACTTCTTGGATGACACGCCGGCCAACGTCGACGCCGCAAAGGCGCTGAGCATCCACGGCATCGTGTTCAAAGACGCCAAACAGGCGGAAGCCGATTTGAAGAAAGCGGGCTTGAAGTTTTAACGACGCTGGACTGAGAATACCCGGGCCGCATCCGCATCGAAAAATGAGCCCTCCGAAAGCCCACAAGCCTTAAAAACCGCTTCCGGCATTGTCTGTAAAGCTTCCTTTTCAGTCTGATGGGGAGTAGGCTTCTTTCCTTAGGGAAGGGGCAGAGAACCATCTCAAAAACACGTCGACACGTCGTTTTGAGTTTTAACCAAAGGTAAGATTGTTATGGATTTGGAACGTTCCATTCGGCTCGCCGTCGACTCCGGCAAAGTAACGCTCGGCTCGCAGCGCAGCCTCGAGCACGCCCGCCGCGGTGATGCCAAGCTGGTCATCCTGGCGCAGAACGCGCCGGGCGGGTTGGCGGATGACCTGAAGCATTTTTGTACACTATCCGACTTGCGCCTCGTCCAATTCAAGGGCACCAGCATGCAGTTGGGCACGGTGTGCGGGAAGCCGTTTCCGGTCAGCGCTTTGTGCGTGATCGAACCGGGTGACTCCGACATCCTGGACGCGGCCCAAAGCGGGGCATAAAAACAATGGCTGCGACGCTGTCGCTGGAAGACATCCAGCTGTTGAACATGCTGGAACAGCGGACGGGCGCGCAAGGCATCGACGTGGTGCGGACCGAAACCGGGTTCGTCTTCGTTGTCGCCACCGGACACGCCGGAAAAGCCATCGGCAAAGGCCGGGAGAACCTGCGGCGCCTCGAGCGCGAATTGGGCAAAAGCGTGGACGTGGTGGAAACCGCGGACACCCTGGAGGCGTTCGCGCGCAACGCGTTCAAACCCGCGTTGTTGCGGACGGTAGAAGTCAAGGAAGACCAAGGAAACAAGAAAGTGTTCATCAAAGTCGACGGCTCGCAACGAGGCCTGGCGATCGGACGCAACGGCGAAACGATCAAGAAAGCCCGCGTCCTGCTGCAACGCCGCTTCGACGTGCAAGACGTCAAAATCGTATAAGGTGTTGAAATGGCTCGTGGAGAATTTGCTGCTCGAAAACTGCGCCGCGTGCGCAAGACCAACCGCAAGTTGGAAAAAGCCTGGAAACGCAAAGCCGAAGGCCTCAAGGAAAAGTACGACCCCCTCGAAGGCGCACCCCAGGCGCGCGGCCTTGTGATCAAGAAGGAAGGCAAAGAACAGAAGCAGCCGCACTCCGGCATCATCAAATGCGTCCGCGTCCAACTCATCAAGAACGGCAAGAAAGTGTCGGCCCACGTGCCGCGCGACAAGGCCATCACCAAAGTCGACGAACACGACGAAGTCACGATCGAAGGCCTCGGCGGCTCGCAGCGCGGCCAGATGGGCTCAATCCCCGGCGTACGCTACCGCGTGGTCCAAGTCAATGGCGTGTCGCTGGAAGAGTTGCGCACCGGCCGCAAAGAAAAACCCAAGCGCTAGGATCTGAGGGATACACGGCATGGATATCAAACTGTTCGACAAATACCCGTACGAAGGCATCGTCATCAACGACCCCAGCCTCAAAAAATATCTCAGCCTCAAACCGTTGGTCCTGCCGCACACCTTCGCGCGCCACGCGAACAAGCCGTTCGCCAAAGCGCAGGTCAACATCGTCGAGCGTTTGGCCAACAAGCTCATGCGTGGCGGTACGGGCGAGAAGATTTCCGGCCGCATCATCCGCACCCACGGCAAACTGCAAGGCAAGAAGACCAAAGTGCTCAAGATCATCGAGCGCGCTTTTGACGACATCGCCAAAGCCACCGGCAAGAACCCCCTGCAGGTGCTGATCCAAGCGTTGGAGAAAGTCGCGCCCCGCGAAGACATCACGCGCGTGCGTTTCGGCGGCGTGGCCTACCAAGTCGCCGTCGACATCTCGGCACAACGCCGCTTGGACCTCGGATTGCACAATTTGGCCATCGGCGCCATCTTGGCGTCGTTCGACAAGAAGACGACGCTGGGCGAGGCATTGGCCAACGAAATCACCCTCGCCGCCAAAAACGACGCCAACAGCTACGCGCTCAAACGCAAGAACGAGAACGAGCGCATGGCCAAGAGCGCAAGGTAGAATCATATGGCCAAGCGCCTCTACCTCGCATCCGGACGCAACGCCAAATTAGGCGGCGTCTGCGGTGGCATCGCCGAGTACCTCAACGTCGACCCCACTATCGTGCGCTTGGTGTGGGCCATCTTGACGCTGGCGTCCTTCGGCTTTGGTATACTGGCGTACATCCTGGCATGGGCCGTCATCCCACGGCGTTAAACAAAAAAAAGAAAACGGCAACCGCCCCGCTCAAAAAAAACGATGCGGCATGCACCCATTACGCGCAAGGCTTGCGCAACCAGAAAAAACCCAACTTGAAAAAAACCGGTGGATTGACTTATGGCTCGGAAAGAAGTGGTCGTTGAAGACGTCGCGCGCCTCATGCGCAGCACGAAGAACATCCGCAACATGGGCATCGTCGCCCACGTCGACCACGGCAAGACCACGCTGTCCGACTCCCTCGTCGCGCGCGCCGGCTTGATCTCCAAGGAACTGGCCGGCGAACAACGCGTGCTGGACTACGACCCCCAGGAAATGGCCCGCGGCATCACCATCAAAGCCGCCAACATCTCCTTGGGCTTCACCCACACCAACGGCGAAGAATACCTGATCAACCTCATCGACACGCCGGGCCACGTCGACTTCGGCGGCCACGTCACCCGCGCCATGCGCGCCGTCGACGGCGCCGTCATCGTGGTGGACTCCGTCGAAGGCATCATGCCCCAGACTGAAACCGTGTTGCGGCAGGCCTTGAAGGAAAAAGTGCGGCCCGTTTTGTTCATCAACAAGATCGACCGCTTGATGAACGAGCTGAAACTGGACTCCAAAGGCATGCAGGAACGCTTCTTGAAAGTCATGGCCGGCGTCAACAAGCTCATTGAAAATTACGGACCGGAAGAATTCAAGAAAGAATGGATGATCGAAGTCGCCAAAGGCAACGTCGCCTTCGGCTCTGGATTCCACAAGTGGGCCATCTCCGCGCCCACCATGAAGAAATTCAACATCTCGTTCAAGGACATGTACGACATGTGCGTCGCCGGCGACCACAAGCAACTGCAGACCAAGGCGCCGCTGGACGAAGTCATCCTCGGCATGGTCGTCGACCACCTGCCCTCACCCGACGTCTCCCAAAAATACCGCATCCCGGTCATCTGGCACGGCGACAAAGAATCCGTCCACGGAAAAGCCATGTTGAGCGCCGACCCGACGGGCCCTGCCACGTTCATGATCACCGCCATCCAAGTCGACCCGCATGCGGGCGACGTGGCCGTCGGCCGCCTCTACTCCGGCACCTTGAAGAAAGGAACGGAATT
>Ga0080064_1007973_pt1 | contig 10341 bp, 8 predicted proteins | sample Subgrocontami54m_FD_69260 | JGI IMG/M metagenome (GOLD analysis project Ga0080064, IMG submission 69260) | Subsurface groundwater microbial communities from S. Glens Falls, New York, USA - GMW46 contaminated, 5.4 m (SPADES assembly) (version 2) ... | reverse complement strand
ATCCTGATTTCCCGTCATCTGGAAAGAATTGCCGACCACTCCACTAATATTGCTGAAGAAGTCGTATATATTGTAAAAGCAAAGGTAGTCAAACACCGCGGCTATAATCTGGAAGAGCCATAGGGTGTCTATAAAACATAAAAACACCGCATATTTACCAGCAACACCTTCACCTGTGGCAAGATTAAATCCCAAACTTCTGTATATACTGCTCTCGCTTATACCGCTCTGTGTTTTCCTCAACTCACTCCAAAGCGGGTTTGTTTATGACGACATCGGGGTAATCGAGGATAATTATTTTATACGCTCCCTGCAAAATGTCCCCAAAATATTTAGCAGAAATTATTTTCACCTTGCGAATGAATTAAGCTACCGCCCTGTCGTTACCCTCACTTACTTTCTGGACTACACTCTCTGGCACCTCAATCCCTTCGGATACCACCTGACCAATGTCATCCTCCATACAATAAATTGCTTTCTATTATATGCCGTAGTTTTGCGGCTTGTAAGGATGCGCTCTGTTGCATTGTTCTCAGCCATACTATTTTCAATTCATCCGTGTGTAACGGAGGCTGTAAATGCCATCAGTTACAGGGAAGATATCCTTGCTACCCTGTTTATTTTTCTGTCATGTCTTTGCCTGATTCTGTCAGGCAAAAAGGTTTATTATGCATTATCACTACTATCCTATCTGTTAAGCCTATTTTCCAAAGAGACGGCTATTGTGATGCCACTGTTTATCCTTTTGTATTGGGCATTTTTTATGAGGAAATATCATCCCTCGTTTCGTCCTGTTCGAGAGGGTACGGTAAGTTTCCCTTCTGCTTCGCAGTTAAATGGCAGCGAATCTTTTAGTCCCGCAAAATCAAGGTGGGTGAGAGATTTTATCAACTACTATCTTGGGTACATCCTGATAAGTCTTTTTTATGTATGCATACGCTTTATTGTCATGAAAAACCCATTGGAAGCATCCGTTGGTTACGTAAAAGGAAGTGTCGCGATAAATTTCATGACGATGGACAAGATACTGGCCTCGTATGTTAAACTCATGTTTTTGCCGTTTCACCTGAGTGCAGATTATACGATTGCCCCTGTCCTATCAATCTTTGATGCCTCCTTTATTACCAGTCTTATCCTGCTTGTTGCTGTGGGTTTTATTATTTTTAAAATGATACATACAACCGTGTCCTTGCATGTTTTGAACAGGGATCGGATGTATGGCATGTTCATGCTTTGTTTTTTTGCCGCACTGCTACCGGTCTTAAACATTGTACCGATTGGGCACATCATGGCGGATCGATATCTCTATCTTCCTGTTGCTGGATTTTGCATCGTTATAAGCGGGCTTTTATTCCACGAGGTAATTACTCAACCGCCCTTAAACAAGCGGGAGAGATTTCCTATTGATAACCACACTGTATTGAGCAAAAATGCCTTTATTATTCCTCTCATATCGATACTCTGCATCTTTTTCACTACGAAGACTATTTTAAGAAATAGGGATTGGCGAAACGAATATACCTTTTGGACAAAAATTCTTAGTGAGCAGCCAGAGAATTACGATGCACATAATAATCTGGGGAATTACTTCTATAAGCAGGGGGCGCTGGACAGGGCGATTTGTGAACTGGAAGAGGCTGTCAGGCTAAAGAAGAATTATCCTGAAGGACATAACAGCCTGGGAACGATGTATATAGACAAGGGGCTTATTGACAAGGCCATTGCAGAGTATGTTGCGGCAGTAAAATATAGGCCCACATTTCCCCAGGCATACTATAATCTGGGGAATGCTTATATTAAAAAGGGGCTGGTGGATGATGCCATTAAGTTTTTCGATAAAGCAATTAGCCAGGGTATGTATAATCCCCAGGTCTTTAATAACCTCGGTAGTGCATATATGAAGAAGGGTATGATGGACGAAGCCGTCGCTCAGTACCAAAGGGCATTATCGGTCTATAAGGACTTTGCGGAGGTACACAGTAACTTGGGTTACGTATACACAGAAAAAGGCGATTTGGACAGGGCTATGTTTGAACTGAGGGAAGCCTTAAGATTGCAGCCCAGCCATGCCAATGCCCACAACAATCTGGGGGCAGTCTATTGCCAGCAGGGATTATGGGATATGGCGCTTGATGAATTCATGAAGGCCGTCAGATTTGATCCGAAAAATGCCAGTGCCCATAAAAACATCGGTATGATTTATTTTACAAAAGGGGACAAACAAAGGGCAAAAGAACACCTTTTCCAGATGCTGAAATGCGACCCGAATTATTTAAAAGATGCGGGTATTTACGCAATCGTTTCACAACTCGGGTTAATAAAGGAATAAGAGTTAATTACAGAGCTAAACCACTTGCCCCCTTTCACTCCTTTCTCCAAAGCCGTCAACATCCGTTCCGTCCATACAGAAGGTTCTGTCCATCTCCAACCACCCGTTGCTCTCCACATCATCTCGCGATGTCACGGTTACGGTCGGTTACAGGGCGGAAAGCGTTTTCCCTGAAGTGGACTTTCACCCCTCTGGCATTGCGCACTTTCAGGCGCACCATGGGCAATTCATGAATTACCCATACAGGTCGCATCATTATGGTAATAAGTTACGCTATAAATAACGAACAGGCCTTGTTTTCCCACACTCCTTTTCTCCCTGCTCAACCCTTATGTTTCCTAAATATATTGCAGTTACTTTGTGAATATCCTGTACCGGGGTAAAGAGGGCTAGGTTATCATTCAAAGGGTCTAAATCAATAATTGTGCCCAGTCCCAGGGTATTGCCGTCCTTGTCGTTCATGCCCACAAGAAGGTCTTTTATTTCGAATCTCTCTATACACGCAATCGAGGTAACACCAAAACACTCTTTTATTTTATAGAAAGACGCCGATTCAACCAACCGATCAATTACTATCAGGAGTTCAGACCCGCATTTTTCTATATACAGATATTTCGTATCAGACATATAGGTTTCTTTTGGTAATGTCAAGGGATTTATCCTTTGACCAGTACCTAAAATGCAAGAGGGAAATACCACCTTGTGGATGGGGCAATTTATTACCTTTGCCGATTTGAAATACGCCTTATATCGTTCGTTCCTGTATTTCTGCCTTTCAGCCTGCGAACGGGTTGATACCTGCTTCGAGCATGCCAGTCTTATGACACGCCACCCCATTTTTTCGTATCCTCTCAAGAGGTGTTCCATTTCGTCTCCTGCCTGTAGTGCAACAATCCATTGGGGACGGAGCATTTCTATCTTGCACAGTTTAAAGATACGGGCAACAGGGCCGTCGATAAAGCCTGTCGTGTCTACAAGGGTTATTTGTGAACCTTGTTGATGGGATTTATCTACCATCCTTTTTACCGCATGGAGGGTTTGCAGCAAAAAACCTTCAGGTGATGTATTTCCCACGAAATGCAAGTCAAAGAGATTTGAATAATCATGTTGAACCGAAGGGGTGTTAAAGATCTTTAGACCCACGGTGGCTGGTGGGCCTATGGTGGATTGTCCTACGTCACTATCGACATACCCAACACGTATTTCGGAAGCCGTCCATGTGTGAACCAGATACTTACAAAAGGTGCTTTTGCCACTATCGTTCTTGCCGGTAACGATACACGTAACACCACAGGTTTTTACGTCTTGTTTTATTCGGTCTGCAGCTTGTTCCCATTCTCTTGGGATATCGATAGTGTTCATTATCAAAATTTGTAACAGTTCAGATCACCGCAGAGAACTATTACTCAAATTTTATGTCCTTAACCTCCAGTTCCAGGTTCTCGCTGTCCATCCAATTATTTATTTTTATCGCAAAGGCAAGAGAACACGTTTTTCCATTTTGTTGTAGCCTTTCAAATTGTTCTCCCCTCCCAAAAGCAACGGCTCTGATAGCAACATCCCCCTGTTTTACATAAAAGCTCAGATGCTGTCCCTTCGAACCGATACGACGCGGCTGGCCAACCACTTTTACATTCATAGCGGCAAACAGAGGAAGGGGATTTCCTTCGCCATAAGGGGACAGACGCGCAAGCTCTGCTACTAACGCCTTCGATAACATGGAAAGCGTGACTTCCGCATCAATATTCAAGATGGGTACCAGGTCTGTCTTGCTGAGTCTTTGAGACGTCGTACTATTGAGCATCTGGCGGAATTCGTTAATGTTATCCGGGTGTATCTTGAGCCCGGCAGCCTGTGCATGACCTCCCACAGAAAGCAACTTGCCTTTACAATATTCCAGGGCTTCCAGGAGGTGAAATGAAGGAATAGAGCGTGCAGAACCGTGGCCTATATCCTCTGCTATAGCAATCATCACCGTAGGACGGTTAAATTCCTCCACAATTTTTGAGGCAATAATCCCAACAATTCCGGGATGCCACGCCTGGTCTGCCAATACGATGGCGGCTGTTTCATCAAGGTTAATTTCATTCATGACCTTTTTTCTGGCTGATACCAAGATATCAACCTGAAGATCCTGTCTCCTTTTATTCTCACTGTCCAGAAAGTTTGCAATTTCCACAGCCCTCTCTCGGCATGTCGTGGTCAGCATCTCAACTACGATACCCGCATTACCTACGCGGCCAGGTGCGTTTAACCGGGGGCCGAGGCGGTATCCTACATGAAAGGCATCGAGATTTGTATTGGAAAGGTCTGCTATATCAAGAAGCGCCCGCAATCCTGGAATTTCCGTGTATTGCAGTGCACTGAGTCCGTATTTTGTAAGGATACGATTTTCACCCAGGAGCGGCACCACATCGGCAATCGTACCCAGAGCCACCAGCCCCACGGCATTTAACAAGAAGTCCTTGAATTCCGCAGATACCTTTTTATGGGGGGAAAAGTGCTGCCCAATGGCCCATGCCAGCTTGAAGGCGATACCAACACCAGAAAAATGCTTAAAGGCACATTGGGATGTTTTTAATTTCGGATTGACTACCGCAAAGGCATTCGGTATTTCCTGGCCGGGTTGATGATGGTCGGTAATAATCAGATCAATGCCAAAAGTGCGTGCGACATCTGCCTCCCGACATGCGTTGATACCGCAATCTACCGTCAAAATGACGTCTGCTCCGGCTTCCTTCAGTTTCTTAATGGCATCTATATTGAGACCGTATCCCTCCCCCAACCTTTCCGGTATATAGTAACTGACCTGTGCCCCTATCAATTTCAAGCACCGGTACATGAGCGCTGTTGCTGACAGGCCATCAACGTCATAATCGCCGTAGATGACAATTTTTTCATTCTTGCGTACGGCCTCGTTAATCCGGATAGATGCCTTTTCAATATCGGGCAGAAGAGAAGGATCCCCCAGTGCGGCAATCTGCGGCTGGAGAAAATTTTTGGCAGAAGCGATATCAGTTATACCGCGGTTGATAAGGACTTGCGCTAAGAGGTGTGATATTTTGAGTTTACTTGCAATCTCTGACTGCAATGACTTATTGGGAGGGGAAAATATCCACCTTTTACTCATAGGGTGTTTTGCTTACGGGAAAAATAAAATGTTACAAGTTGTAGGGGCGAAGCATTTGCTGTCCAGAATATAAGACTGCATTCAAATTTAATATCAGCAAATGCTTCGCCCCTTGCCTTTGCGAATTTTTATGTCATTTTATGTAACATTATTCTACTTGGAATTTTAAGGCTTTCAAAGAATATTATTTATTTTTATGTTTTTTATAGCAGCAGCACGGCATTCAAAGGGCGAATGCTAAAAGAAAGTAGTCAGTCGTTTAAAAACTCTTCTGGAATTATATTCCCTCTGCCCAAAATTAAGCATGGATCGAGTTTTTTTTTAATCAGAGACATCTCCCTCAGTCCCGATCTGTCAAACATGTCCAAAAGGTACTCTCTTCTTATCTTACCAACACCATGCTCCGCGGAAATGGTACCACCCCAGGCAATGATTTGTCTGGCTATTTGGCGATAAAGCCGCCATCCCCGCTCAGATTCTTCATCGTTCTGCGGCAGGAGATTTACGTGTAGATGGTTATCAGCAATGTGTCCGAAGATGCAATACCGAAGCCCGGATTCCTCTAATTTCTGCCGGTACAACGCCAATAAATCAAAAAGGTATTTCCGGGGAACGGTAAAATCAGTACCAATCTTTGTTTGATGGTACTGTCGTAAGATTTTATTAACAAGGACAGGGATAGCATGGCGAAACATACGGAACTCGGCATGTTCTTTCGGGCCCTGGCCAAACCAGCTCTGATCGAACAAGGCTTGAGACCCTTTGCATAATTGAAACCATTGTTCCGTGAGCTTCTTTCCTGACTCGGCTTGAATCTCTTGCTCAAAAAAAATAGCTGACTGTGCTTTTTGGGGGATTCGAGTATATGAGGAACGCAATATCTCCAGGGCATGATTGTCAAAATACTCTACAGCACTGGCATCGATTTGATTTTTTGTTTTAGCAGCCCGGCTCTTCAGAGATTCATCTCGGACCTGATTTGCAAATTGCCAGGCATTTTCCTCCCGATCAAAGAAGACAATACCACTGAAGAATCCCTGTGGTTTAGGAATTAACCCAACCTCAACCTCGGTGATTACCCCTAAAGTGCCTTCAGATCCAATAAAAAGATCGATAGCACTCATACCTGGTGCCGCATAATAACCGGCAGAGTGCTTCCCTTCAGGCATGCAATAGTGGGGCAGCTTCAATTCAAAGGAATTCTTCGAACCTTTCAAGAAAAGGCTATTTTCCTCATCGGCAACGAATTCTCCGCGACGCAGTTCCAGAATGTCCCCCGTAGAAAGAACAACCTTTATTCGTCTTACCCACTGTCGGGTAGCGCCATATTTGAAGGTGCGCGCCCCGGAGGCATTCGTTGCTACGCTGGCGCCGATAAAGGCATTCTGTTCTGTTGGGTCCGGCGGGTACAGGAGACCTTTTGCTGAAGCTGCTTCCTGAAGCTGTTTCAGGGTAAGGGCTGGCCCTGTCACGGCATAACTGGAATCACCTTCGATTTGATGAATTTCCCTTAGCCCGCCCAATTTCTCAGTCGAGAGCACGATTCCTCCAAAAGGTATCCTTGCCCCAACAAGACCCGTCCCATTTCCTGCGACCGTTACCGGCGTTTTGGTGCGACATGCCTCAGCCAGCGCCTGAACGACCTCTTTTTCGTCTTCAGGAAAGACAACCTCACGTGCATAGCCGCCAGTAAGGTTAGAGGCGTCTTTCAGGTAAGGTTGTACCACTTCGGGGTTAGCGCTGCGGATCATAGGTGCTTTTAGAGAACTCTCGGTTCCTCTGCGGATGACTATTTTTAGAAACTTTAATCATTTTAAATGGTATCGGTTATCATAAAATATACTGCAATAGACACCATAATTTATCTGTAAATATGAGGAAAGTCAATTATAATGAACGGAAATCTATGACTAAAACATATCGGAAAAAACTCTATTTACACATCATTCCAATCATTGTCATCGTTGCCCTCTCTGTCATTACGTACCTGAATTCTTTACCAAATCAGTTCGTTTACGACGACACATCTACTCTTGTAGAAAACAAGCTTGTGAAGGATTGGGGAAATTTTCTTACTTTATTCACACACGACTATTTCAAGCTTTCGGGGGAACTTACGTACCGCCCGATTGTGACACTTTCCTACTTTATTGATTATTCCATCTGGCATATGAATCCCATGGGATACCACCTGGTAAATGTGGTATTGCATGTGGTAAATGTTGTGCTCGTGTATTTTCTCGTGCTCTTATTGCTTCGCCAATACAACAAAACACAAGAAAGCCACAACCAAATTTCAGATATCAGCCTCGCTTTGCTGACCTGCATGCTTTTTGCCGTACATCCTGTTGTAAGTGAAGTCGTTAATATGATCAGTTACCGGGAAGACCTGATTGCAACGGCTTTCCTGATTGCCTCGTTTTTGCTCTTTCTGCTCTATAAGGAGCGGGTGGTTGCTCAAATCCCCTTTAGGCCCTCTTTGGAAAATAGGGATTTGGAGGAATTTTCATTATCCACATTTCATCGGAAAAGTACTATTTCTCTCTGTGCAGGCGCGATGGCCACCTATTTTCTTGCCCTACTTTCGAAAGAATCTGCCATTGTACTACCCGCCCTGATTTTTTCCTTCGAACTCCTTTTTAAGAGAAAATTTCTTACTCCTGACACAACAGTCCCGAAAATAGTGCGATCTCCAGTTTTCCTGGGATACATAGGGGTAAGTATCGTATATCTCATTCTTAGATTCTTTATCCTGCACAATCCCGGCGAAAAAATCGTCTATCCGGATGGCAGTATTTTTGTCAACATGTTCACGATGACAAAGGTTTTGGGCAGATACATTACCAGTATTTTCCTGCCCTTCAACCTGAATGCAGACTACCATGTCCTCTACCTTAGAACACCATTTACCTTATCCTTTCTCTTTCCCTTTTTCATGCTCATTTCCATCGCCATAATTGCCATTCGGTGGTGGAAAAAACTTGCAAGAACATCTTCCGGTGTAAATAGAACGAGAGATTTTTACCCGGTAATACTCTTTGCCATAGCCTGGTTCTTTATTTCTATGCTTCCCGTGATGAATATCATTCCGTTGGCCAATATTATGGCAGACCGCTACCTCTATCTGCCCATCCTGGGTTTCTGTCTGCTCCTTTCAATCACGGTAACATACTTGAGAGCCGTAATAAAATATTCTGTAATCATTCCTTTAATAATATTTTATATTGTCATGACGGTTACCAGAAACAACGTTTGGCGGGATGAATTTACGCTATGGTATAAATCTTCTCAAAGCCCGTTATGCAGTTTTACGACGTATAATAATCTGGGAACGCAGTACAACAAGAAGGGTTATCCGGATACGGCTTTAAAATGTTATCAGAAAGCACTTCAAAAGGCCCAGGAGGTTGGATTCACACACTATGCTACGGTGTACTATAATGCGGGAAACGCCTATGAAAAAAAGAATATGCCGCACGAAGCAGTTACCGTATATAAAAAGGCGGTTCAGCTAAAACCTGATTATCAGCAGGCGCATAATAACCTTGGAAAGACTTACTTTACCTTGGGTCAATATGACGATGCACTCGCTGAATACAATAATGCCCTTAAGATTGACCCCGACTTTCCCTATGCATACAACAACATGGGCGTTCTCTACAACAAACTCGGCAGACAGGCGGATGCTGTCGCTGCATATAAAAAGGCCCTATCGCTAGATCCCAAGTACGCCGATGCATATTACAACCTGGGTAACATTTACGAGGCAAGGATGCAATACGACCTCGCCTTAGAGGCATATCAGTCAGCACTTACATTTGATCCGACACAGGTATATGTCCATAACAATCTGGGCACTATTTATGATAAAAAAGGCCGTTTAGAAGACGCCATTTCGGAATATACATATGCAATAAAACTCGACCCAAAATACCCGTATTCCTATAACAACCTCGGCGCCTCTCTTACCAAAAAAGGTGACATGGACGGTGCACTGGCTGAATTTCAGAAGGCCGCGGCATTGCTCCCCAGCCAACCCGATTTCCATTTCAACATCGGGTATACTTACCTCCGGAAAAACGATTTGGATAATGCCTTAAAAGAATTTGAAACCACGCTAAAAATAGCCCCTTCCCATGCGGAAGCCCTTTTTAGTATCGGAAATGTTTATCACAGGCAGGGGCAGAAAGAAAAGGCCGCAAAGTCATGGCAGGCAGTCCTGAGCATAAACCCAAATCATGGAAAGGCAAAAAAATGTTTGGAAATGATTACCAAGTGAGAAACGATAGTAATAAATAAAGTTGTCATTGCGAGGGCTTAGCCCGAAGCAATCTCTCAAATATCAACTCATTTATGACGTTTACTCTATATATAACACTTCATATAAAACATCTTGTAATTGTTTTGTAGTATCGGTAAATTAGTTATGAACTTTATTATATGCCCAAATAATAAGGTACCATGAGAAGTATTATCTGTACGAAAAGCCGTAAAATAAGAAGCCTTTTCATTCGCCTATTTCGTGTTAGGTAGCAAGGATAATAAGTATGAAATTGAACGATATTATAGTAGCTGAAATTGATGAACTTGTTGCAATAGGTGAGAGGCTTTCGAGAGAGATGCATCACGCGCGGGTAGTAGCCTTGTCCTTGAACGCATCGAAGAATTCAGGGGACACCAAATTCTGGAGTTATTATAGCGATTTCTAGCCAATTATTTAAGAATTAAGATGTGACCCTTTGGCCTCTCAAAAATGTAAAAATATTTTTCCGTAATGTACTATTAGGAATCAAGTGCTAGGCATAAAATTTATTTTAAATTTTATCTTATTTTAATCAAATAATTATCTAGACAATGGGGTCACCTTCATGACTCAAGGAAA
>Ga0080064_1007972_pt1 | contig 10342 bp, 8 predicted proteins | sample Subgrocontami54m_FD_69260 | JGI IMG/M metagenome (GOLD analysis project Ga0080064, IMG submission 69260) | Subsurface groundwater microbial communities from S. Glens Falls, New York, USA - GMW46 contaminated, 5.4 m (SPADES assembly) (version 2) ... | reverse complement strand
AACCGAATCGCTGAAGTGGACCGCCGTGAAACGGCCGGTCGTCGTGTGGGTGGAGCGCCTTTCCCTCTGGGCATTCCCTGCGTTAGCGTACGCCTTTTTCCGTTATGGGCGCTTCGCTCTCCGGTTCACGGATTCAACCCGGGTTGGTCTCGCGCTTGCTCGGCTGCTGAGGGCCGCGGGGATCGTGATGTCGCTGCCTCTGCGCGTAGAGCTTACGAGCCACGGCGAGCGTGTTGATGACCCTGCAAGCCAGGATTTTGTGATCCAAGCCAGGATCAACGAATTCGCTGTACGGGCTTTCGAGGCGCAGCAGGCGCTGCTGGCGAATCTTCGGTTTCCAGACAAGCGAGTGCGGAGCGTTCAGGTATTGACGAACTTGCGCAGTGCCGTTGGGCGAGAGATCTATGACCTGTTGTTGCTCGTTGAACTCGCGCGTTACCACCATCGAAACGACGCGGTTCCCGGTCCTCACCTCGTAGTGGTTTCACGCTTCGCGTTTCTCGCCAACTTGCTGCCGGCGGGGTGGGCCGGCGATGATGTGGAGTTCATTTATCAGTGGAGCCGGTATCAGTCACAGACATTACGGCTTGGGCGTGGAATCCTGGGAGCCCTGATCGAGGCGGTCAGACCGCCCAAGCCGCCGGCCGTAAGACCCGCCTCCATCGCCGTCGCTTCTGTCTTTGGGCTTACCCCGTCTTCGGGACTCAGCGACCTGTACTGGTGGTGGAATTCAGGGATCCCCGCCGAGCAAGTTATTCTCTGTTTTGACCGTTCAGACTGTCCTGCGAGCCGGGAAAATGTCGCGGAGGCCAATCGGCTGGGGATGCGCTGCGTTGTTCTTGACCGTCGAGCAATTGGCGATTCACCCGAGTTGTTGTGGAAGGCCGCCCCTGGACTCGCTGTCTCTCTCAAACGCCTGTGGTGGCAGCTTCAAGCGTTCGGCTGGGGCTTGTCACACGGCACATTCGGTCGCTGGGTGGCCTGTCGAATGTTGGACATGGTTCACTGGTCCGGAAGGATGGAAGATTTTTTGTTGGAGTTTAACGTACGCGGACTGTTCCATCACAATGACGGCGGGCTGGACTATCTCTCACTAGCCTGTGAAGTGGCCGGAGCGGCCCGGATAGGCCATCAGTGGAGCAATTTCCACTGGCCTGCAGCCTATATGGCCTGGTTGCATCAGGTCGCGTTCTGCTGGGGACCGCATTTTGTTCGCATTCTCGATGCGGTCGGCTCTTGTCCCGATCACGTGCTCCTCTGCGGGTGCATCGTTCGTGGGGCATTTCCTGGCGAGGGCACAGGCGGGGGCGGATCCGGGTATCGCGATGAGGTGATGAGGCACGGCGCAAGCCGGGTGCTGGCACTCTTTGATACCTCACTGCCGTGCGAAGGATTTTACGAATTCTTTCTTCAGCGCGCGATTGAGGATCCACGGTGGGGGCTGCTTATCAAGCCGAAAGGGGACGCTTCTGTTCCGTGGAAACGATGGCGTCTGCCGCACCTGGAGGCGCTCTATGAACGCGCTCTGGCGACGGGGCGTGTAAAGATGCTGGACTGGCGGCTCTCGCCGATTGCAGCCGCCAGGGAGGCGGATTTATCGGTCGGGGTGGACATCAATTCGGCGACGATTATTGCGGCGTTAGCTGGCTATCGAGCCATTCATCTGGACTATGTCCGTTTCCATTCCAGTCCTTTCTCTGATTGGGCGTATTTTTACAAGGCTGGGCCTGACCGGCTGGTCTTTGATGATCCCTGGAAGCTGTGGAATAGCCTCAATCGCTACTTCGACGAGCCAGGCGCCCTCTCTACTCTTGGCTTAGCCGATGACTCGCTGTTGCGGCAGATTGATGTGTTTCGAGACGGACGAGCCGGAGAACGCATCGGCCAATATCTCCGCTGGTATCTGGATGGTCTCAGTGGCGGCCTGGAGAGGGACCGAGCTCTAGAACAAGCCGACCGCCGCTATGCCGACAAATGGGGGGCGGACAAGGTGATTCGGGGCTTGTCCGATGTCTCCACGTCGGCCTGCCTCACAGGCCCGCCGAAGAGGCCTGCGCCCGCTCTTCCGCTGCGAAACGCTCCAGAGGTTCACGCAGGATCCTCAGTGCAGGGTGTAACAGAGTAGGGAGGAGCGTGACCCTGGAGATCTTTGCAGATGTGGGGGCGTTAGCGAGACAGTTCAAGGGCATTCTGTGGCCACGCCGGTGGGATCTGGCCGGTGTGGTCGTGCTGATCCTTCTCGCGTCACTGCTGGAGGGGGCCAGCTTCAGCCTGATCGTGCCGCTCATGCAGGCATTTACGCCTCAGCCGGCTGGTCAGGATGCAGCACCCAGACTGTTCCGGGCCTATCAAGTTTGGCTCGCCGACTATTCAGTGGAAGGCCGGCTCGCCGTCCTTGGTCTGGCTCTTATAGCGATGTTCGGTCTGAAGAACGGCGCGCAGTACCTGCGCGAGGCACTGTCCACTCGTCTGTGGTTGGGGATCGGCGCCGATACACGGCTTCAGGTGATGACGCAGGTGATGCAGCGCCCCTACCGCTATTTCCTTGACCGCAAGCACGGCAGTCTGGTTCAGCATCTCTATCATGAGCCGCATCAGATGGCCATCGCGGTGCAGGTAGCGATCGAGCAAGTGGCGAACGTCCTCGCAGTGCTGGTCCTCGTCGCGCTGCTGGTGCTGGTGTCGTGGCAGGTTGCCGCCTTCGTCCTCGCGTTCGGGACGATTTACGGCTTGGCCATCTGGCGGCTTTCCAAGCGAGTGCAAGCCGACGGAGAAGAGCGCCAGTTGGTCGAGACCGAAGCGGTGGCGCTGCTGACCGAGACGACGGCAGGCATTCGACAGGTGAAGATCTTTGCGGCAGAAGGCCGCCTCCAAGAAATGTACGCGGGGTGGGTGCGCGCATTCCGCGAACTCAACATCCGGCATTGGCTCGCGATTATCCTTCCCCATCGCGTGACGGAGTTGTTCTGGATCGGCGTACTTGCGCTCCTGTTGTGTCTGCCGGTCCTGGGGATCGTCGGCGACGCGCACGCCGTGCTTCCGGTGGTGGTGGTTTTTTCAGCCGTAGTGTTTCGGCTGGGGCCCTACGTGTCGCGGATCAGCCAAGGATGGCTGACCATCAAGTTTCTCATGCCGGCGATGCGGGTCGTGGGTCACTTGCTGGAGGAGCCCGTGCAGGTCGATCGCAATCCGGACGCGCCCCCGCTGCCGGGCTTTTCGCGGACGATTCAGCTCGAGGACGTGAGCTTCTCTTATGGAAACGATCAGCCGGCGCTCTCGCACGTGTCGGTCAGCTTCAAGCGGGGGGAGACTACGGCCATTATCGGTCCCTCTGGCGCGGGGAAGTCCACACTGGTTGACTTGCTCGTCAGGCTCTATGAGCCGTCCAGCGGTCGCATCACGGTGGATGGGATAGAGCTGCGCGAGCGTGATCGGGACTCGTGGCTGGCCATGATCGGGTTCGTCAGCCAGGACACCTTTATCTTTCATGGGACGATCCGGGACAACATCTGCTTTTCCCGGCCGGGGGCCACTCTGGAGGAAATTCAGTCGGCGGCCCGGCAGGCGAACGCGCATGACTTCATCATGCGGTGTGCGCAGGGCTACGATACCATCGTGGGAGACCGGGGACTCAAACTGTCCGGCGGGGAACGCCAGCGGATCGCCATCGCGCGGGCGCTACTCCGGAACCCGCAGATCCTTATCTTCGACGAGGCGACGAGCGCGCTGGACAACCAGTCCGAGGCCTTGATCCAGGACGCGATCGCCAGGATCGCGCGCGATCGCACTGTGATCCTGATAGCGCATCGCCTCTCAACGGTGGTCCGGGCCAACAAGATCATCGTCTTGGAAAACGGGACCGTGGCAGAAGAGGGCACCCACGCCAGTCTTCTGAGGGAAAACGGGCTGTATGCATCGTTGTACAGCGGCGAGTCTGCCTAAGTAGGGAAGGGAAGCATGGCGAACCTCCAGTCATTGAGAGAGTCCCTCCGGTCCGGAAAGGTCACGGTCGGTTCCTGGATTACACTGGCGCACCCGGCCATTGCGGAGATCATGGCCAAGGCCGGATTCGACTGGCTCGTAGTGGATCTGGAGCACAGCGTGATTTCGCTCCGGGAGGCGGAGGAACTCATCCGAGTCATCGAATCATGTGGCCTCACTCCTCTGGTTCGGCTATCGTCCAACGATGCGGTTCAGATCAAACGGGTGATGGACGCTGGGGCGTATGGGGTGATCGTGCCGATGGTGAACAGCCGCGAAGACGCGGAGCGGGCGGTGGCGGCCGTGAGGTACCCGCCGATCGGCAAACGCGGTGTGGGCTTGGCTCGAGCGCAGGGCTACGGAACCCGCTTCGACGACTACAAGGCCTGGCTCGAGCGTGAGAGCGTCGTCATCGTGCAGGTGGAGCATATCAAAGCCGTGGAGAATCTCTCGCAGATCGTGAGTGCGGACGGGGTGGACGGTTTTATGGTCGGTCCTTATGACTTGTCGGGGTCCTTGGGCGTACCGGGGCAATTCGAGCATCCCCGGATGGTGGAAGCCTTGGCAGAGGTTCAGAAGGTCGCCCTCGCGCGCAAGGCGGTGCCCGGCTATCACGTGGTATCGCCCAGGCCGGAATTAGTGATCGAGAAGATCAAGGAAGGGTACAAATTTATCGCCTACGGGATAGATATGCTCTTTCTAGATGAGATGTGCCGCTGCGGTCTCATGGAAATCAGAGAGCAGAAATGGTAAACGCTCTCCGCGCGATCACGCCGGACCTCCTCAAAACGCTTTATCGGAAATCGATGGTTGCAATAAGGGCCGTCATTCACGCCTTCGATCCCACCATGTCCTGCCGGGTGCGGGATAAGGTGATCAGATTGGGGGTGTCTTCAGAACTTGAGCGCTATCGGGCCGAGAGTTATTCCTCCAAGGAGCCGGAAACATTGGATTGGCTCGAGGAGAATCTCAAGGACGGTGACGTGTTCATGGATGTGGGCGCCAATATCGGCCTCTATTCGTTGTATGCGGCAACACTCAGGTCTCATGCTCGAATCTATGCCTTTGAACCGGAGGCGCACAATTTTTCCCGGCTTTGCCGAAACATCCTCTTAAATGGTGCGACCAACATCACTCCTTGCAATTTCCCGTTGTCCGACTGCGAGACTTTCGATCTGTTCTATGTGGGAGATGCACGGCCGGGGGCAGCCCTCCATTCGTTTGGCCGGTTAAGCGAGTTCCGTCGCGGACCCGAATGTGTCCTATTGAGGCAGGGCGCCATTGCCGTCACCTTGGATGCCCTGGTCGGGAGATATGGTCTCCCACAGCCGGCGCTTCTTAAGGTTGATGTGGACGGGCTTGAGGAGAAAATCCTCAACGGCGCAGAAGCTGTTCTAAAATCAGCACAGCTTCGCACGATTCTCATTGAGGTGACAGGAAAGAATGACGCCGGCAGTGCCTGGCCGGAACAGAAATTAAGCCCGCTCGGGTATGCATTGACACGCAAGAGCGACTGGATTGCAGAATTGAACGGTCTGCGGTCGCAAAACTACATTCTCAGCCGCGCGTAACTCTGCCGGCGAGCCTCAGCGTCGCGCTTGAGGTCCTGTCACCGATGGGCGCATCGCCGATCATGAAAGAACAAGACATCCGGAGCCGGGAAGCCCTGGCTCATTATCTCGCACTTGTTGAAAAAGACATCGCGCGGTATTTTGCGGACCCCGCGCAGTTTCAATCCGTGTCTTGCCCGGCATGCGAAGGCACGACCCATTCCTACGAATTCACGAAGGTTGGGTTCCGCTACGTATCCTGCGGGGCGTGCCGGACGCTGTTCGTTAATCCCAGACCCTCCAGGGAGAGTCTAAAAGCGTTTTATCTCGCCGCGCCTTCAAGTCGCTATTGGATTGATGGATTCTTCCGGCCGGTGGCTGAGGCGCGGCGCGAAATGATTTTCCGGCCCCGGGCCCTTTACGCGGCTGAACGGCTCCCGGCTCTGGCCGGGGGGACAGTGGGCGATGTCGGGGCCGGCTTCGGGCTGTTCCTGGAAGAATTGCGCAAGCTCTGGCCACAATCGCTCATGGTCGCAATCGAGCCGTCTTCCGAAATGGCGCATATCTGCCGATCGAAAGGCCTTGAGGTCGCCCCAACCCCTATTGAGGAACTCACGGGATGCAACGGGCGTTTCAACCTCCTGACGGCCTTCGAACTGCTCGAGCATCTGCACGAGCCTCGGATGTTTCTGGAATGCGCCTTTCGCCTTTTACGATCCGGCGGCGCGCTGTTAATAACGACCTTGAACGGCTTGGGATTTGATATTCAAGTGCTGTGGGAGCGGTCCAAGAGCGTCTCTCCACCACACCACTTGAATTTTCTCAATCCTCAGGCGCTGGCAGATTTGTGCGAGCGCGTCGGTTTTAGCGTGGAAGAGATCTCGACTCCCGGCGAATTGGATTGGGATATCGTGGAGAGCGCGATTCTGAACGATGGAACGGAGGCCGGCCGCTTTCTGTCCTGGCTTGCGCGAAACGGGGATGTCGCGTGCAAGCGGGACTTCCAGGCATGGCTCTCGCAGCATGGCCTGAGTTCCCACATGCGAGTGCTGGTCCGGAAGCCGTGACCATAGGTCGTGTCGTCTGTATCATCCCTGCCAGGATGGCATCGACGCGTTTTCCCGGCAAACCGCTCGTTCCTCTCCTGGGCCTCCCGATGATCGAGCATGTGCGCAGGCGTGTAGCCCTATGCCCTATGCTGGACGCCGTGATTGTTGCCACGTGCGACGAAGAGATTAAAAAGGCGGTCCAGAAGGCGGGCGGCCAAGTCATCATGACGGCAGCCACCCATGAAAGGTGCACCGATCGGGTCGCAGAGGCCGCCGCCGGACTGGACGCCGAAGTGGTGATCAACGTGCAAGGCGACGAGCCCCTCATACTGCCGACGATGATGGAGGAGGTGGTCCGTCCGTTGTTCGAAGATGCGACATTGCCTTCGGCCAATCTGGTGACGAGAATCGAGGATGACATCGAATTCCTGGATCCGAACGCTCCTAAAGTAGTGACGAATCGCGCCGGCGATCTGCTCTATATCTCGCGCGAGCCTATTCCCTCCCGACAGAAGGCGTCCAGAGACGACTATGTGAAGCTGAAACAGTTGGGCGTTATAGCCTTCCGCGGCGATTTCCTCCAGGCCTTCGCGCGGCTTGAGCCAACACCGCTTGAGGTGGTGGAATCCGTAGACATGCTGCGGGCGGTGGAACATGGCTATCGCGTCCGGGCAGTTGAGACAAAGGGCAGGATGATCGGCGTGGATGTGCCCTCGGACATTGGTCGGGTGGAACGTATTCTCGCAGCCGATCCGCTGGTCGAAAAGTACATGACGCGATGACGGACGCGAAGCGAGAGCAATTGCGGGTGGGGATCGCCGGCTACGGCGTGGTCGGCAAGAGGCGCCGCCAGTTTATTGATCAGCATCCCCGGTTGCACACCGTCGCCGTATGTGATCAGAATTTCTCTCAGGCCGATTGTGCGGTTGACGGAGTCCGGCACTTCACCAGCTATCATCAACTCCTGGAGGAACCCCTCGATGTCCTGTTCGTGAGCCTGCCGAATTATTTGGCGCCCGAGGTCACCATTGCCGGCCTTGAGAGAGGCTTGCACGTCTTTTGCGAGAAACCGCCGGGTCGAGACCCCGCGGACATTCACCGGGTCATCGAAGCCGAACGCCAATCCGGCGGCAGGATATTGAAGTATGGGTTCAATCACCGGTATCACCAGTCGGTGCGCGAGGCGTTACGTCTGGTCAAATCAGGCGAGTTGGGAGAAATCATCAACCTGCGCGGCGTCTACGGGAAGAGCAAGATCATTCCCTTTTCAGGCGGATGGCGTGCCGAGCGTCGGTACGCCGGCGGCGGCATTCTGCTCGACCAGGGCATTCACATGGTGGACTTGCTGCGGCTCTTTTGCGGTGAATTCGTCGAGGTCAAGAGCTGGGTGTCCAATCGCTACTGGAACCATGACGTGGAGGACAACGTCTACGCACTGATGCGGGATGAGAAAGGCCGGGTGGCCATGCTGCACTCGAGCGCCACGCAATGGCAGCACCGGTTCGTCCTTGAGATCGCCCTCACCGAAGGCTATTTGGAACTTCGCGGTATTCTGTCGGGCTCCAAGAGCTACGGCCAGGAGCGGCTCGTTATCGGCCGGCGCGACGAATCCGAGACCGGTACCGCGCGGGAAGAGATCGTGACCTATCTGGAGGACAATTCCTGGCGGGATGAGATCCACGAGTTTGCTGACGCGATCTGCAACGGTGGAACGATTTTGTCCGGCAACAGCGCCGATGCCCTCGCCACGATGCGGCACGTGTATCGGATTTATTGGGCCGACCCTGAATGGCGTGACACCTACAAGATACCCTGTCCCGATGATCCCCAACCACCAAGGAAAACCAAGAATGGATAGTACTGAGGGACGCCGGAAAGACGCGGCTCGCTTTGCCGCCGGCTATATCGCTTACGTTTCCAAATTGTTGAGCGAGCTGGAGACAACCAAAGTTGCGGCATTCATAGAGGAACTGGAGCGCGCCCGCAAGGGGCAGAACACGGTGTTTATCATCGGCAATGGCGGGTCCGCCGTCACGGCCTCGCACATGGCCAATGACTTCGGTGTCGGCAGCCACCTCGATGAGGAGGTTCCGCCGATCCGCGCGCTCGCCTTGACGGACAACATGGCGGTCGTGACGGCCATCGCCAACGATGTGGGCTATCACAATGTCTTTGTGTACCAACTGCGAATCCATTACCGGCCCGGGGATCTGCTTGTGGCGATTTCGGCGAGCGGCAACTCGCCCAATGTCGTCGCAGCCGCCGAATGGGTCAAGAAGCGCGGCGGAAAGGTCATCGGCCTCGTGGGATTTGACGGCGGCAAGCTCAAGCCCCTCTGCGACGTGGTTATTCATGTCAAGACTGCGAAGGGCGAGTATGGGCCGGTAGAGGACATCCACATGGTGGTGGACCATCTCGTCTACACGTGGCTGCGGAGCCGAACTCCACAACAGAAAAACCGGTGAAGTCCTTAAAGGGGACGAAAGTTCTGATCGGGCCGTCGTCGTTCGCCGCCCTGGACCAGACGCCGAGGAAGCGCTTGCTGGAGGCCGGTTGCGACGTCATTGATAATCCGTTCGGGCGCAAATTGACCAAAACCGAGCTCCTCGGTCTGTTGACTCAAGGAGTCACGGGCTTGGTGGCGGGTCTGGAGTCGCTTGACCGGGACGTCCTGAAGCGCTCAACCTTAAAGGTGATCTCTCGCTGCGGGTCGGGCCTCTCCAACGTGGACTTGGCGGCGGCGAAGGAAATGGGCATTGAGGTGTATGCGACCCCGCAGGGGCCCACCGCTGCGGTGGCGGAACTGACGCTGGGCGCCATGCTCAGTTTGTTGCGGATGCTGCCTCAGATGGATCGCGATCTCCATGCCGGGCAATGGACCAAACGCATCGGCGCCCAGCTCGAAGGGAAGACGGTCGTCATTGTCGGTTTTGGTCGCATCGGGCAACGGGTAGCAACGCTCCTGGCCCCCTTCAACGTCAAGATCCTGGCCGTTGATCCTTACCTCCGAGAGCCCCAGAGTGTGCCGGTTTTGCCGCTTCATGCGGCTCTTCCCCAGGCCGATATCCTCACGATCCACTGCAGCGGCGACGCCTGCGTTCTGGGCGAGCAAGAATTCGCCCTGATCAAAAAGGGGGCGTTCGTGCTGAATGCCGCACGGGGGGGCTCGGTTGATGAAACGGCTTTGCTGAAGTGCTTGGAAGACGGACGGGTTGCCGGTGCCTGGCTCGATACCTTCGAGCAGGAGCCTTACACCGGACCTCTGAGCCGATATCCCCAGGTGATTCTCACGCCCCACGTCGGTTCCTATACCCTGGAGTGTCGAAGGCAGATGGAAACGGAGGCGGTAGACATTCTGCTCGCGGCCCTGCGCAAGACCGTGCGTGCCAACAGTGAAAATTGATTTTAGCGGTCAGGTGGTGCTGGTGACCGGCGCCACGCGGGGCATCGGCAAGCAGATTGCCGAGGATTTCGCCGCGCTGGGGGCACGTCTCATCCTGACGGGCACCAAGCAGGGGCCGGTGGACCGGCATCCTGAGAGCGGTCCGGCGGAGAAAGGCCGGAGCGACTTCTACTGCGTCGATTTCACCGATGAAGACAGCACCGGCCGTTTTATCGAGGCACTGGCCCAATACGAGCGGATCGATGTTTGTGTCAACAATGCCGGCATCAACCGAGTCAACTATGTGGACGAAGCAAGGGTCGAGGACTGGGACGACATGCTTGCCGTAAATTTGAAGGCGCCGTTCTTGATTATGAGGG